>OMLO01001656.1_pt1 | contig 17335 bp, 5 predicted proteins | sample 1674811 | NCBI WGS metagenome assembly OMLO01 (sample SAMN06265003, study PRJEB25207) | coral metagenome | isolation source: Coral host | place: Mexico:La Bocana,Puerto Morelos, Mexico | collected 2008-11-13 | reverse complement strand
CAAACTCCCCTAACAGCTCGTGCATACGGCGCTCGGAGCTCAGCGCTCACATCATTTCTTCGAAGTGAAACTTTTATTTATCACTGACTTTTTGCATACCGCTTAAAATAGTCTAAGAACGCCCATGACCTTTCAGGCTTTAAGATGGATAAATAATGAGAAGGCAGTTTACCTCTGTGGGTTAAAATGAATTTGAGCTAGACCCACAAATAAGGATAAATATTGGTTTTCGGTACCTTTCAGGGATTTTTCTCAAATTTCCGATTATGACTACACTGTTAATTCAATATGTGACTCCTCCTCCAGGCCAATAGGAGGCCCTTTGAGATCTTTGTTAAAAGAAAACTGACAACAAGAACTTTTTTTTCTTTCCAAGAACAGTTTATTAGTTTTATACCATAAAAAGAATCATCGTTGCTCTTGATGTCGGTTAGAGTTAATTAAAAGGTTTAATTACAACTGAGAAAAAGGTGTTGAGGGTTCTCTCATCACATGTGAAATGTATTCTGATACGCTTCTTGTAAGTGGTGCTGAACTGGTTTAGATCATTTTACGAATCGCTTTTATCTGGATCATATTACAGAATTTAGTTAGGTTATGCTGTGTTTGCCTTAGACAACATTATGAATTTCTGAGAGAATTCTAAGTGCATTGAACCGGGAATATATCCGTGATATACAGTATGGCAAGGTGCCATAAAGATTACCAAAACGACACAATCGCTACCCAAGATAACACTCCCTCTAAATTACGCTAAACGAGCCAGCTGGTCACGGTTTCTTAGAAACCTGTTCATACATGTATGGTGCTACCAGAGTTGTCTTGAGGAGGCAGGCAAGTTGTCTTGTCTCAACTGGTAGGGTAACTCTGCCCTGTCATGCTAAGTACTTTTTTCTTTTCCGAAAGCAATAGAAACGGTTTTCTAAATAGTACTTTTTAGACTCTAAACTTCGTGGCTCCTAATAGCTCCGAAAAGCAGGCTTTCGGCTACTGGAAAGTTGAAAAGTTCGCAATCCGCGTTTTGGCTCGAAAGCGCTTCATTGTGCAACATCTTACAAGATATGTCGATCTTGGCTTCAAAGCTTACACCCACGTAAAACCCCACTTACGGTAATGGCTAACTTTGTTTTTCACCTACTACACATTTCACCGCCTTTTTTTAACTAGTCCGTCATACAATTACAATTCATGAAGCTCACTCTCAAATTTTAGCCAACATCTTCCACTTGTGCACTTGAACTTCCGCCAGGCTACGAGGTTATTAAATTAATATTCGTCCTTTTTTGATGAACACAGCAAGACCCTCCAGCTCATCAAGTCGACCTTCCACTGCACATTCCTCCAGAGATGGACGGCAAACCCCCATGCGGGCCACACCAAGCAGTGATGGCAGCAGGTGAGAGATTCAGCTCAATAGTTACAGTTCTTGTCAGATTATTTCTGCACCATGATTGAAGTGTAGTGTAGTGCCGCCCTTCCTACAAAGCCTATCAGTGCCTACCAACATGGAAGGTGTAGCTACCTGTGTCTGCAATGTACACTTTGTCCTACCTACACCTACCTACATAACTGCCTACATGTACTAGGTGCCTACCTACCTACTTAATGACCAGACCGACTACCTCCTTCCTACTTACCTTCCTATCTACCTTTTGGGTAACCAAACTGACAAAACTACCTACCTACTCACATTTACCAACCTAGCTGCCTACCCTCCTACCTTCTTGATGGTACCTAACTGACTGACCTAGCTACCTTTCCATATGCATGTACTTACCTCCTACCCACCTTCCTTCCTAACCACCCATTCACCTACCTACGTACCACCTACCCACCTTCCTTCCTACCGCACCCATTCACCTTCCTACCAACTAACTGGCCCACTGACTGGTACTTACCCACCCATTACACGATCTATTTCTACATCCTGTCTGTCTGTCTGCATGTCTGTCTACCCATCTGTATTTGTTCATTGTGACTAATGATTTTAACTTGTGGTTTTAGGTGTACATCCTCTCTCAGTGATCATCTGGATTCCATGAATGACAAACTGAATGCGCTTGAAATTGATAGAATTACTGATCATTTAAGGTACACTGTGCTGCTACACAGCGGACTGAGTTTTATTTTCCCTTATTTATTTTATTCATCCAAAATGTAGCTTCAATCAAGCCATCAAGTAACCAGATCACCTTGGGAATTTGAAATAGAATTATTGATAACTAAAGTTTGCCAGTATGTACTTCAGTATTTGGCTTTGTGTAAAACGTGTGTGCGTTTCAAATTTTTGAATTGTTGTTTTTTGACAGTTGCAAATGAAATAATTGGTTGTTTGGGATGAAGAAACGTTTTGTAAAAAAATCGTTCCTTGAAGGTCTAGAATAACCTCAATTAACACTCAATAGTGGTTTCATTTGCCTTGGAGAGGTGTGAAATAGTAAATTTAAAAAGTTTATGAATTGGTGGGTCTGACATCTTTTCTGCAAGGTCGAGACTTTCTTAGCCTGCAGAAGAAGCTTGCAGAAGAAAGAGGAACTCCAATGTGAAAAAGGTTGACATTGCTCGTTGTCTCAGTTGGGAGAGTAGATCATAAATTTTGTTCTCACTTAGGGTGATCAGGACGAAACACCGCCATTTTTACCCGTCAAGGTCTCTGTTAGGGTTGACGTTGAAGAAATAACAAACAACACAGTCATGTCCGTTTTAAAGTAGAGTCTTTGGTATCTTGAGATCAAATATAGCTCGTGCCACGCCCAGATTGATGTTCTGCTCATCTGAAAATCTGAATAAGCTCCTGAATCCCAGACCTTTTCATATGGTAGCCCCTCCATCCTAATCCCACCCCCAGGTATCAGCTGCCTCCGATGAAGGACTGGAACAGACTTAGTGTGACCTTTCCTTTCCTGTATTAGGCAATTATTACTTGAAGAGAAAGAAGGACTTCTGGGAGACATTGCCTTTTTGCAGGTACAGTAGTGGTTTTAGATTATAGCTACGTACTATTACTTTAATATATTCAGGTTGAAAAACTGTGCCTGTACTTCGATTATCCGGGTAGATACTTAAATGCGTTATGTTTTCTGATGGTTAATTGATCTAACCCAAACGGGAGCATTTTGATTGTTTCCTCGAGTACGGTTGAACCTCTCTTACCATAGTCTCCTTCGCAGCCGTTATGTGACCCTAATAACGGCTGCGATGGAGACTAGGACGAGAAGTGTTGCGTTACGACCCCATTAACGGCTGCGAAGGAGACTGCTCTTACCAGAAACCACCATTATACGGACCGAGCAAGTGTTAAAATCCGTAAACTGAAAAAAAAAACTAAAAAAAAAAACTGGCCATTACTGTACTGCTCAAACAATCTACTGCAAACGTTGGTGCTTTTGTTACTCAAGCTTTTGTTTCAGAAAGGAATGTCTATAGCTGCTGATTATCTTTGTTGCTAGTGACTTACTACTGTCTAAAGTGTCTGATTCTCGTTTCTTGTAGGATTGTTTGATGGAAGCGTCAGATTACAGAGACCAAGTAACATCCCCTGTAGAATCAGAACCATCGCTGAAAGGTAACAACTGTGTGTGGCATTCGGGCTTTACATCTTGAACCAGACTTTATGATGGTGACGGTGTTTGGATATCTTAATTAGCGTAGATTTTGACAATTTTCCAGCCAATCGATGTCTCGTTGATGTCATTGATTAAACATTGAAGCTATTGATTACCCATTGATTATTGCAAGGTAGTCAGATTGTTCCAATAGGAGTCATCCGAAATTTTCCTTTATTTTCATTTATCTTTTTACAAAGCGTTTTTGTCTGGTTGGTCATATGATCCCAACATTTTCATTACCTGTTTTGTTTTGCTATTTGTAGACTTGCGTGATTTGGGGACGAAGCTTGAAAAAGAACTTCTTCACAATGTGACACCGGTAGCAAAGTAAGTCGATGAACATGTATTTTCTCCTTACAAGATCATAACACCGTACAGCAAACAGCTGATGAGAATAAAGAAACTCCTCAATCGGAGGACACTTACATGATGTACAGCTGAACCTCTCCAAGCTGACTCTTTTCAAAGTTCTCGTGATTGCAAGCAGTCCCTCGTTGCACTCAGGTTGTGATAGGATTGTCATAGGCCAGGAAATGGTCAGGAGAATTTCGTTTTAAAGTCATGAAATTTCCATTTGAATCAGAGAAAATTACGAACACCTAATTAACCGAGACACATAGACCCTTTGCATAAATGGCGCCTAAAATTGAATAACAATACTTTATACATCCTTAGCCTCGTACTCATGTTTCCAGACAAAGGATTTTTTTACATGAATGTGAGGCTTAGGATGATTTAGGGACAATTTATGCAAATGGTAGGATTGCTTGGTTCCTGCTTGGTCCCTAGTTTGTACTCTCGTAGAAAAGTGGAGCTCCTAGTCTTATTATCAAATAGCTTTTTTAAATTTGTCAGTACGATTTACTTTTCCGTGCTCTCTGACAGGCAACCAAAACGAAGACTTTCCGAGTCAAAAAAGCAAGCTTCTTTCGAAGAAAAACCTTCACTCCACGACAGACAAATATCCGCTGGAACAGAGTATCACCCCGTACCCAGACCTCCCTCGGCTTCGCACGACCGTCATCCACACGGCATCGTACCCAACCGCACACTCGCAAGTAAAAGTGTTGAGGGAAACGTTTTTCCCAGGGGGAAGTTTTCTCCGAGCCCGCCTACATCTGCTAATCAAAGTAGGATTACGCCTTCTCCACCCAGTTCGGCGAAAGCTGGTCGGGCGAACTCGGCGACGAGGTTTCGGAAAATGGTCGTAGAATGTCGGGACAGCGCAAGGTAGATCTTCGGATCGAGGCAACTGTGATGAAGAAACAAGTTGCATTGGGCCATGAACTTTTATGGGCGCTTTCTGTGAATTTACGTTCTTCCTCATTTGGGACTCGAATGTGGATTGTTTGTGTTGTGTGAAGTCTTTTGAAACATTCCAATACGAACTTGTTTCCAGTGTGCACTAGAAACAAGTTATGCAACGCTTTCGAATGGTATACTTTCAATTATTCCACGAGCGCGCGTTGAGATATGAGATGGTAGATAGCCAAAGAGATGCGTTGGGTATCAGAGGGCTATAACCATCTGATATCCATCAAGCACGAGTGGAATAATTGCTTTATGAACCCCCCCCCAAAAAAAAAAAATAAATAAATAAGTAAATAAATAATATAAAAACCTGGAATAAAAAAACTAAACTACGTTAAACTATTTGTGGAGCATGGTATAATGGCTTATAACCCAGGATGACTCGGCCAATGAAAAATATCTAATTGCATTATCGAATGATACAGTTCGTAATAAAATGGGTTGTCATACGAGTCACTCGTACTTTCTCGTTATACTGGTGACAAGTGTGATATTCTATAGTATACCACGCGAAAATGTAGCTCAACTATTTTAGAACATGCAATAGGAAATGATAGTGGTCAACACAATCAATGCAGTGCATGATGGGAAGGTTGGATGTAATACCCTTAAGTATACAGCAAGTGTCCTGAATTTTGATTGGCTGTAGTTTCTATGACATGGTATAAATCATGATATAAGCACGAGTGCTTGAAGTAACCGAATGTTTCAAAGGAATTTTAACTTACAGAACGTGTCAGCTTCAAATGGTAGATACTTTAATAACTTGAAATCCCCGTCTCTCAGGATGTGGGAAGAGGCGTTTTCTTCGAATTACAGAGTATTGCTTGAAGTGTGTAATAATATTGTACGTAGGAAAATGACCCTGTACATAGCATGTTTTCATTCACTGCGTATTTATTAAATTTCATTTCGTTCACAATTCCGTGAGAAGCTGTATAAGAGGCTGTGGATTAGGGGGTGTTGCAAATTTCAGCAATTAGTTGAATTTTGTCTGTGTGTCAGATCAATTGTTAACTGTAAATCTTCAATGGCGTAAAACTCTCTAGCTGACCCATTTTAATAGAAAATATTCATATAGTAAAACAAAAAACCCTTATTTTCTTAAAATTCCTTCGTTTTTTTTTCTATTCATCAATTTACAAAACAAGCATCTCCATCTCTTACAAGCAACTTCTAGTGAAAATTAATGGATAAATTGACATGAATTCATTAATAATCTCCACCAATGTACGTTTACGAATCCAGGCAAAAACAAGCTTTCGAGATTCCAGAAAGGCTTTCGAGCCCATTTACTTTAAGATCCCCTTACGAAAGCTAGCTACCAGGCTCTGGCACTGATCGAAAGGGTTTTTAACTGATTTGACTCTTATCGAAGTAATCTTCAACAAAAGTGTCTAGTCAATGGTGAGCTGCATAAAGCGCGCCCCTGTTGCGTGTAGTGTCTCATATAGAAGCCTTTTGATTCCATCCATTTCCTGATTTATATTAACGACTTGCCAAACTTCCATGAGTAAAACCTTACCACGAATGCACGCCGACAATACAAGCATCAGCAACGCCCCCAGTAACTTACTACCAGACCTTGAATCAGCAATAAATAGTAAACGAATGGCTAAATATAAAAAACCCTAAGCCTAAATATTGCAAAAACCGAATTCATCGTATATTAAATGTTTAAATGAACGCCACCGAATTTATTTCATTAAAACTCTACGACAAGAGGCCAACATTTAAACAAAAGACCTACTGTGTTTACTTGGCTCCTACGGCTTCACGTGGACTCCATGTAAACAAAGAAAATACAAAATGATCTCAGAGTAAAGCGTGCAAAGCGTGTTCTCGATAAAATTTGTGACGTATCAGTTAATTAGCTGATTGGTGTAATATAATTTTCCATATTCATAATCACCATTGCTGAGGTGCATGTTTGTCATTTTGAGATGTTTGCTGGCGGAGTCAGTAAAGTTCTCTTCTACACAAGAAGCGAATTGTTACTTTGAAGAAGAAATGGCGACCACATTTAGGGAAGGACAGTCGATTGACATCCATTTCTGACAACGGTTAGTATCAATTTATTTACATTCTAACTTTGCGCTTGAAAAGGTCGGTTTACGCTTCGTGTTGAACTTAGAACAACCTCATTCTTTTAGTAAAGGAGTAAAAGCTAATCCAGGAACCATACGAGATGCTTAGTTCATAGCGAGTTATTTCGATGGGAGTTTCGCTTTCTTCATGGAATTCCGTTTCATGGCATGTCAAATTCATGGCGTTTTCTTTAACAAACTTTGTTTTACACCTGTTAACGGCCGGGCCCTCGCGTTTAACAATTCATTGTAAATTCTTTTATTCCTCGTTAACTCGTTTGTTTCCACACTTGTGTTTGTTCCTTACACAATTTTTATCTATTCTTTTTTTTTCAGGGAGTATGCAACTGAAAACAGGAAAATACGAGAACATCAAAAGGATTCAAGCAGGGATGAAGACAAAGTTAAGAAATTTAATTTGAGACTGGGTTAAATTGGCTTTCTATACGTAATGGCAGTTTTACAATCGGAGAAGATATATTCAGATCAAAATTTCATAGTGTTATATAAATTTGGTTGCTAAAAGTTTCATTTTGTTTTTTATCGGTTGAAATATTCGCATTCGATCCAGTGATATTCGGGCCCGGAAAAAAATTTCGATTTGTTAGTAAATGTTAACTACTTCTGCCATTTTTAACAAATAGGTTTCAACCACTTTAGTATTTTAGTATTTTATTTCTTTGATCGAGCGATCATCAACTTAATTAAATCAATTTTTATCGGTCGGCATTTGCAAGCTTTACTACCAGTTTATGTTCTGAAAGTCGACTATATATTTTTTTCTTTCCTCAATATTCCAAATTGTCATACAATTGCTCAACTCTCCCAAGTTTGAAAACATGTTACTAAGCGATGACATTTGTCGAGTATTTTAAGGCGGCTCTGCATGTTGAAATCGAACTATTGGTTACTGTGATCACGTCAATAACAAATTCTGTGAAAATATAGATTGGGCAAATAATTTAACATTAAACATTTCAGTTTGGCGTACTGCTCTAAAATGGCATTAAGTACAGAGGTTTCACAAAGGGCTACTTTAAGTCGTTATTCGGATTGTCGGTTGAGAACTCGTTAGTAAATTTATATTTGTTCGCGGCTGTATTCAAGTTGAGTTCCTGATTGTTTGAGAATACTTGTTGCCTTGATCAGCACCTACCTTGTTTCGCTCGTGTCTTTTTTCTCAACTTTTTCTCGGTTTATGCACTATAGTAAAAAACTCGTGCAGAGCCACCTTGATAATATAATTATAGAAGAGGATATTGGGTTTCTGGGTTGTCTTCGTAGCTTGAAAATAATTTTTGTCCGTAGGAAACGATAACGATTAAAGAGAGATTGGGCAAATAATTTAACATTGAACATTTCAGTTTGGCATGATCTCTAAAATGGCATTAAGTACAGAGGTTTTACTACAAAAAACTACTTGACGCTTGATAGGTTTTTCTTTAAATTGGCCTATAATTTGCCGGGTTTTACTTTTTCATTTCGAGTAAAAGTGACGGAAGTTCTAAAAGTTTCCAAACAATAGGACAAGATTGAAGTTTACACTACTTTTCGAGTTCATGGCATTTCATTGCTATATTCTTAAATTATATTGCAGAATATCACGTTAAATAGTTATGCGGTGAATGACGGGCAGCTAGAAATCTATTTACAGAAAGGAGACAAGCAAGTTTTTAAAAAAAATATCTACAACTGCACCGTTTCTGTACAACATTGAGAAGGTGGCGGCATTTTAGAATCGCTATACTTCAGAGAGATCAATATCTAGATAGAGCTCAAGTTTCCCAGTATCTTTCACAATATGAACTTTACTAAATATTTTTGTTGTGCAGAAATAATGCAATTGTAGAAATTTTAACTTTCTGGTCGTCGTTTTACAGTTGACTATTGAACAAGATATCAGCAAGGATTTTTAGATGTTTGTGTTGAAGATGGTATATGTTGAATTTTTATGGAGAGAAAAATTCAAGGGGGTACCCCCTTAAAATCTATGCCAAAAAGGCTGTCAGGGGAAACGCTGTGCAAATTTTTTCAAATTTTCCCGCCAAAAGTCTTAGTATATATATAGGGCAAATTCTTTGATGACACCTTTGTAATTGAATATCACTTAGCTAATTAACTATTTAAGATGAATAAAACAATTAAAATGAAACAATTGTTGTGTGAGTACTTTATTGTTTTAAATATTTTATCTGCTTAATAAAGATTACGAAAAATACATTGCAATTATTATCTTTTAACTATTAAGTTACGTATCAATTTACAATTTTCAAAACAAAAAAATGGCGCATGCGTATTATGAGCGCCCGTATTTTTTCTAAGTCTTTTGGCGGGAAAATTAACAAAAATTAAACCTAGTTTAATACGCGAGGGAGCTGAGCAAAAATTTCACCTCAGAGTAAGCAATAAAAAGAAATACAACTGGAAAGAAAAATTGAGAATTTATTCCTCGAAACGTCTTGTAGAAATGTATTACTCACAGGAAATTCTCTGAAGTCTGCGTTCAATTTTCCAGAACTTTTCTCAATGCTTAATTTTCAAATGTCTAAAGGAGAATTACCGAATTTTTTCCTAGCGACATCAGGTTTTAACCAATGTGACCTCTACCTCACGTAAAAAACAGTAATGGTTTGTCTTTGCTTGTTCCTCTAAATAACGCTAAAGAAATGAAGAACCCCAGGAGCTCTGAAAGAAATAAACAAAGAATTAGAATGAGTTAGCTGGGAGATTGTACATAGCTCAGTTAAGCTATGCGAAAGCCAAAACATGAAGCTACAATCAGTGAAGAATAAACAAGAATCTTTCACTATACTTAAGCTTGCATTTGCTTGCGTGAATTTTAAAAAAACTCCATCGTTGGATGTCAAACGTTAAAAAACGTCAATACAATTGCACACTGTTAGAGGAAAAAACTATTTTCATTCCCGAATTTCGCTTGTTTGCTATCGATAACTTAATTCTTAATGTTATTAATTGAACATTTCAATGTTCGCACAGTCTTGCCGAAGTTCTTAGGAGTTGATCGTTTCAAAACGCGCTCTTCTCCGAAGAAATTTGTATCCTGAATATCACATTTTGCATGCTACAAGATCGTATCTCAAATTTGATGGCAGCTCGAATAAGAAAGAACTTAATTTGCTAGAAAAACTGGGCGACTGATTGCATTTTCGGCCGAGATCTGTAAATTTCACATTTAGAAAAGGCAGCTATCAATTTCAAAAAGGTAGTTTACGAAATGTGAAAAACTGTGCAAAAGATTTTAAAACAGGCGTCTGCAAATTTCAATAAAGGCGATACATTCACAGATTTCCAAAACATTGTCTACACGTTGTTTTACCAGAAAAAAAACAAGCACAAGTGAGCGAAGTCAAATTTTGAAATGCATTTCTACGGATCCTACTCAAAGACATGAATAAAGTTTAAAAACTGCACCTACAAATTTCAAACAACGTCTACAAATTTTCGAAAAAAAACTCCACTAATTTCAAAATGATGGCAAGTTAATTTCAAAACGGCATCTACAAATTTCAATCTGACTTACAGATTTTAGAATGTGTCACAGAGTCGTAAAAAAAAACGGAACACAACTTCATATTTCAAGATTTCATATAAAGCGTCTCAGAAGCTTCCAAAAAAAATGACCTCAACTCACAAAAATGTTATAATGTTTGATAGGACAGTCTAAAAATTACAAAAACCTTGCCGTGTATATGTAGCTAAAATGCAAACTTACAAAAAAGAGGCAAACACGACTAGCTATAGCAGGATTGGCCATGCTTTGTTATTTTGTTAAATAATCACATAGTTATATATTGGGTTTTTGTCAGACAGCCGAAAGAATTGAAACCATTGTGAACTTCCTGGTGACATTGGTTCCTGATGATGACTTCATAAAATGCACGTATTCGCGTTAATACAATCTGGTTAAAAAATTTTTCACTCACAGCTGAGAAAACGTCGAAAAGCCTCGATAACTGAGATATAAGCAGCCCATAAGACACTTTTTACTAACCCACTGCATTGAACTAAAGCAATCAAACCTTCCTTTATTTTTCAACATCCAGTGAATGCCTTCTTTGTTTCCAGCTTCCAGCTTTCCGTCCAAAACTGTTCTGTATTGGCTCCTGAAAAATTACAATGAAGTAATTTATCCGATTGTACATTTGTGGTTTAGTAAGGATAATTGAAAAGCAGTTAAGCTACCTCTTGGTATATACAGTCAACTCTCCCCTAACGGAGTCCGACATTCTCGTAAGCGGACAGCTCTACTTACGGACACTGTTTTCAATCCCCTTTTTTACCGTTTTCCCTCTTTTTCAGGTTGGAATAATTCTCGTAAGCGGGCAGCTCTACTAACTTTTTCCAATTCCCGAGGGTGTCCACTTATGAGAGAGTTGACTTGGACTTTAAAGTCTGGATACGAGCCAAGTGGCTCATCAGGCCGGAGCGTATCCCGGTTTCTGTAGCATGAAGCGACTAGGAATATTTCTACTCCCCCCTGGATGGGATGCTAGTCCATCGCAGGGTTATAAGTTTTGGACTTTGGTGACCATTAAATATAGTTGGAAGCCCAATTTATCTTCACTTTCTTCAAGGTAACTTTCATTTGTGATGTAAAACTGTTATACCGCCATACTTTCGAAAAGAAAGTTTTCTTACACACTGGTACTGCCTTCCTACACCTCCTAACGTACCCCTCCCCTTTAACACGGCGAAGAAGAAATCGAGGGCAAGAACAAAGAAAATCGGCAACTAGTAGTGATATTGCCTTGATGAGCCCCAAAAATATCAGAAATGTATGAAACGTAGAAAGGAGAATTGATATTTAAAATTGGAACTACAGACGTTAAAAAAGTTAAAAAGAATGTTTGATCAGAAATCTCTTTAATTACCTTGTTTGTGATTGTTCCACAGATGAGGTAGCCAATCTTGGTACTGCGATCTAAATTGTCAAGAATATCGCAGTGAATTTCTCAAGAAGACTCCAAATATTAAATACAAATACTCCTCTATTAAATCTATATAAATATTAATAAATCATTCGAACGTACACTGTATCTCATACAGTTATCATCAAATCTTCTGATATGTCATTGTTGTTCGATCAAAGTTCTCCAGACTCGCCTGTCCAATACGATTCCCTTCATATGTATGGACAAAGAAGAAAAGAATTGATGTTAAGATTTATTACTGAATACATTAATTTCCCTCAAAAAGAGCTCAGAGATACAACTGACAATATCTGATGCATGTGTGAACATAGCCGAATCCAGAGGGTTCATTTGTAACCAATTTTTGGTAACAAATGTCTCTTAACATCAAGGAGAATCTAGATGTTCAAATTTTCTTTGGGGAAAGAAAAACAAAAGGGCGGAATAAATAAATGTACATCTCGCTTTGAGAAATTTACGGCAACCATGTTATTCCAGGTTATTCCAGGTTAACAACATTTAAGCGTGCAAAATATAAACTTTACGGTTTCATGGTAAACTGGTAAACCGTTATTAATTCGCAATTCTATCACTGACACGGTAAGAAGGGTAAAAAGTTAAGAAATCAGCTTCTTCAAACAACATACACGGGAAAGAGTAAATGTAAGGAGATTATGGTGAGCGAGTACCTCTACACGTTGGATGGTGTACTTGAAAGTCTTCATTTTCTCAGCCAAAAGCGACGTTAAACACCGTTTCACTGCCCCTTTCAGTGCACGGTAAGACGAAGTCCTGGTTGTTGTCGTTCAATACATACATTTTCTACACAGAAACTAGTTTCTTGAAGATTATTGACGAAGAATCAACGCACTACACTATCCTTTCACTTGGCAGTTACCGCGTGCAAAGGTGAAGATGAAATATGAATAATCATGAGTGAATGTGATTTGAATTTCAAAAAGCTTCACGAAGCACAAAATTATTTGAGGGAAGACTGGAGCGGTTTTTTGCTGATTATAATTCCCTACATTTTGTGTGCGTGTTTTAAGAAACCTGCGTTTATGAGCTATGCATGATTCAGAAGAATGCAGTTGGATAACTGCTAAGATTATTTTCTTCTGGACGTTGTCTTTTATATTTAGCTGGGAGGGACAACCTATATTCGTTTAGTTTGTCGCGAGGTTATCATAGTTTCTTAAGGTTTACTTAAACAAAGTTCAAATTTCAAAGCAAGGTCTGTGACTAGGTGGGGTCAGTACACAACGATCTCTCTTCCTCTGGACCAAGCCGGTGACTTTAAAAGCATGGCCTTCAAATGAGGATTACGTAACAGATCTCATGAGTGTCCAATTGTAAATAATTGATATTTGCAGACAAAAAAAACTTAAAACTAAATATTTATATTTCAAGCGAAAAAAGGTCATTGGATGAATTTCCAACGAACAACAATGGCGTAAGGCTTTTGACAGGTCAGTAAATCTGACAACAAATTTCAGTTGTCAGTTGTTAGTTGCAATTTGTCAGTTTTCATTTAACCCCATCCAGATCCTTGTTTTTAGAGATCGACAATTTTTTTTGAAGTCTTCTTAGATCGTAGGCACGGCTTTTGCTTGTGAAAGAAAGCATTTAAATGTCCTAATAACACCCAGTTCGTGCAAAATTGTCTGTATTTTGTAAATTTCACAAGTCTCGTGTCTTTCCGAAACGTTTTCTCTTGGGTTCCTCCGACTTTCGTGTGGGTTTTTCCCCGCATTCCTGGGGATGTTTCCCATGGTATGAAGTATGAAGCACCAAGTAAGAATGTCCAAGAAAAAATTGCTATGCCTATATATATATATATATATGTCTATGTCTATACCCCTGGGGAACTCCCGTGTACATGGTACGGGGATACTCGTGGGATATTTTGAGAACCTCTGAGAGGCAATGGTGCTAATTACACATGTATGTCTTGTGGGCGCGGCTTGAATTTCCCCCCCCCCCCCCACAAGAGGAACCAATTCTAATACAACACATTGTCTCCTGCATATTTGTTTTTTGGTCAGTACCATAGGCTCCCACTGTGGAACTTTTCATTACAGAACTCTCTAGGAGGTAACAAAGTAGCCTGTGTCACAGCCGCCTCTCTCCTCTCTCGATTTTATTCTCCAGGGAGAGGCGGCTGTGATACAGGCTAGTACCAAAGCCTCATTTTAACCCCATAGAGGTATGACTAGCACCTCCCCCATCCTTTTTATGTGGGAGTCCCCCCCCCCCCCCCTTTGGGCTTTAACCATTTACCCTTTTGTATACACACAAGAGAGTTGGCAGTGTAACCCAGTGGAAAACACCTAATCTTGACCCCAGATCTCACAGACTCTATTCGATACTCAACAGTCTGGCTGTGGTTGATCTGGGTTCAATATTAGGAAACACCTGAAAAAAGGAAGTTAAAAAAAAAACAAAGAAATGCCCAGAGAGCCCACAGTTCGATACACTAGAGGGGGGGGAGGGGACATGAAAAAGGCATGGACAAGGACATGCCACAGCATTACATACAAGTAGCAAAACACTCGACACACACTACAAACAACTGCAAAACAGGAGAAGCAAGTTTCCCATTAGTTTATTGACAGCCCAGTAAATTGGTGGTGGTATATCAAGAACTTAACACCAAAGATCGCACAGGAGACTTACAAAAGTTATCTAGTTAACCATTACATACACAATGAAAAAAAGGCTACAATGTTTGTTAATAGTCTGTAGGCCGCAGCATGGCGGCATCAGTAAATGGTGTTGGATCATCCAAGCCGCACTTAACATCTCTTTAAACACCTTCAGCTTTAGAGGGCTCATCAAAATTCTCAACTAATTCTGTGGAAGAGAAAGAGGATTGAAACTCAGAACACTCAGTCAACCAGGTAAAATAATAAGAAATAAATAAATTGATTTTGCAAATGGCACTTTGAGCGCAATGCTCAACGAGTTTGCTGAGAATGTGAAAGGTCTCTGAAGAGTCAGACTTGCCACGAACTATATTTTCACAAGCATTTGTTACATTTATTAAATAAATAAATAAATAAGAACTAAACAAATAAATAAATATATGGTAATTTGCAGTGGCACATCCCACAGAGAGGTCCTTCATCTACTGTTGCAGCCAGATCGAGTTTGAATTTACAAGTAGAAGTGTTGGTTTTTGTAGAGGGAGGACAACTGGGGGACTCAGAGAAGAACTCATGGTGCAAGGCAAGAACCAACAACAAACACAACCCAACCTTTATTATAAGATAAAAACTGTTATTAAATAATAGTTGTTTTACAATGTGTCGTTACCTGGAACATCATCATCATCAACCTCCTCAGTCAGAGCAGGTACATGGCCAGCATCATCAGCTGTGTACAACACAATAACAAGTTGGCGACAGAGTTTGACACAGCTAATTAAAACTTGTCTATTTTAAATTCCCCATTATTCCAAAGTAAACCCATTTCATTGGCTTTGCCTTAGTTTTTTTCCAGTCATTTACAACTGGCTTTTTCAGACTTGGCATTTCAAACTCCATGCTATTTTGAACTGATTTCCGTTTCCCTTGGCTTAAAATTAAGATAAACACACACCAGTAACTGGAAAACTAAAATTTGTACTTTTCATTCTCTTCTGACCCTTGGTCAATAGAAATCTGTCATAATATGAAAGGCCTAGACACAAGCCAGCCACCACACTGGTCAGGCAAAACATCTACAGTAAATTTAGCAAAGCATTGAATCAATGCTGCAAGCAATGGCATCCTGCTCCAGTTAACATGAGGTATTTCTTGCTTTCTGGTAATCCAATACAGTAAAAATATGCATGTTTCTGAAGCCCAGCAAGATACATGTAGGTTCTTGTGTTTTTGAGGTAGTCATTGGTAATTTTGGGTAGGAAGGTTTTTATTAGGTTCTTAATTTCGAGATATAGTTGTTAAAAGTTCTAAAAACGAGTTTTTAAAAAACAGATCTGTTATATTTTAAGATATAGTTATTGATTACCAGAAAAAAAAAAATAAACCTGAGTTTGGTTCTTGAGATGTTCAATATTCATTCACAACTGTATTATGTATTTTCTTCTAAATATACTTCACACTGTGACCAACATATAAAAACCTTCATCTCACTTGGCTAAACAGGTTCTCACATTTTTGGGGATTAAAATGGCAAATTTCTATTAGTAGGTTCTTAAACCACACTTGGTCCTTACACAATGTTTTTTTTTACTGTATCTAGCCCGCCAAACACAATGCTTAGTAGTTTTCCTCTGCAAGTCAGCACACTACACAGCAAGATGTTGGCTACTTTTTGTGTGGCACTGCTCCTGACATAAGAACTTGATCCCTGCGTTACTTATGCCGGATACAATGTTACCCTTTGAAACCAGGAAATACATATAATGTTGAGTAAAACGAACATGGTTGACACTTCAAGCATTGTCTCACCTGGTGGAAATTTCTCAGCCAGCCGCCTCAAATTAGTCCAGCTATCATTACCCTTAAAACAAGCCACAAAGCAAGAGTTAGTGACACCTTACATGTAGCATTAAACAAAATAGTTACTTACTTACATTGTATGGGCTCGTGTGAAAAATCACATCACTTGTGAGAAATTTCACAAATTCATAACATACATCAAAAAGAATTGCAAAGCAAATGTTCTCATCCACACTCTTATATTTCAATATAATCATCAATATTGAGTCATCAATATAATGAAACACTTTTCAACAAAAGGAATTAGCTTTCAGCGTCTTGCTTGCCACAGCCTTCAGTCACATTTGTCTAAGTTGAGGAATTTATCCCACCACAGTTAATTCCCAGCAGAACACTTTGGCAAAGACTAATGGGTAAACACTTTCAGGTAGTACTGTAGTCCCAAATGAGCCATCAGGCTGTACATGTAAATGTACATTCAATGCTACTTAATGTCCAACTACAATTTGTGATGCGTCCAAACAAAAGAGAGGTTTTAATGGACACTTATTATGTTGGCTGCAAGTAATATATATATGTTATTTGCCGGCTGGGAGGTCCATATAGTGAAAAACTGTGACAGAGGTCTTGAAAATGCTGCCCGAGGTCACAGTTTTTCACTATATGGACCAACCCTAAGCCGATAAATAACTTATTTATTTTTTTCCAAGCTCTCAAACGAAAAAAACTCACAGAAAAAAAAACTCATGCAAGCGTTACTGTGACCGTGGTCAGAGATAGGAAAGTCTGGACTGCGCTAAGAACCAATCAGATTGCAGGATTTGTTACTGTGCCCGCTTGGAAAAAAATAATAAATATTATTTCTACAACCAGTTACAAAATTAGTTGAGACATTTTACATTCTAAGGTACTTAGCGGCATGCCCCTGATCAAGCTCATTCGTTCGCCCCCTC
>OMLO01001655.1_pt1 | contig 17349 bp, 10 predicted proteins | sample 1674811 | NCBI WGS metagenome assembly OMLO01 (sample SAMN06265003, study PRJEB25207) | coral metagenome | isolation source: Coral host | place: Mexico:La Bocana,Puerto Morelos, Mexico | collected 2008-11-13 | reverse complement strand
ATTATTATTATTATTATTATTATTATTATTATTATTATTATTATTATTATTATTATTATTGTTATTATTATTATTATATCTTTGACGGTTTTCTATCTTCGTAAATTAAATTTTTCTGGTCTCCTTCAATTTAAGGTATTTTTTTACGCGGCCACTCTAATTGAGACTTTTTCAGTAAAGCGGACAGCAACTAGATACTAGATATGAGATATGAGGGTAGATATGAGAGTATTTGAGTTTTTGTTATTTCACGTCACGCAACTGCAGTGTCACTTGACTTTCTCTCCAGCCTGTCGTCACTGGCATCCACTCCTCCACCGTATGAAGTGCCCCAGTCGCCATTCCAATTGAGCCGGTTTGTAGTTAGTCAAACGGGAATGATGACATCCGAGAAAAGGTGAGAGAAACAAGCGAGGTTTAGACATCGACTGAAGTACATTTTTAACCAGTAGTCGCTTGACAGCGATTTTTCTGTTGGTGTCCCTGAATTAGGCATGTAGAATATTTTATCTTTTAACCGGCTGCCTGGAATTATAATTCACAATTTATTTCGGGTGACCAGCGCCTCTATCATTTTGTTTTAAATCTATAACATTGAATAAGTTATTTTCAACTTTTAAGTGACGAGGGGCTAACGCTCGAAACGTCAGCTTTATAACTCATTACGGTAGCCAACGTAGTTGATATAACCAAATGAAAGGTTTGTTGTGTTGTGATGAAATGACCAAGAAAAAATACCCCGAATGACATAGTTTTCATCTTATGGATGATATTATATTGTTTTGTTATTACCGCTGCGACTGATCCTGGACGGGAGATATGAGCGCAGTTCACTGTTATCTTTTGTAAACAGAACCAAAATTGACCTGTTGAAGAAGACTGACCGTTTCTTGCGAGAGTTGAAGAACCTGGACAACACGCGGTGGTAAGCAATTGTCGACAGTATTTTATTGTTATTAGAATCAGAGTTATACCAGAGAAATCACTAAGCTTAATATCTGGGCTATATCAAACAGCGGTATTAGCCAATCCGGACTGGACTGGCCTTCAAGCAGCGGTATTAGCCAATCAGAATTCAAAGCAAAAAGCGGGTGAAATAGAAAGCGCAGGAAAACATGCGACCCTCTGTAAACGCGGGAAAATATGTAACCGGTAAAAACCGCGGGAAAATTTGTAACCGTTGGGAGGCGCGGGAAAACTTGTGGTCTTTGATAAGCGCGGGAAAACATGTTAGCGGTGGAAAGCGCGGGGAGTACTCACAACTAATGAAAAGCACGGGAGAAATGAAGCTGGATGTAGCTGTGAGAAATGAGTAGCTGGTAGAACGCGAGGGAAAGCAATTGTTCAGTCTTACTGTGGTATGGTTTTTTTCTTTTCTCCAGTCGCGAGACGCACAAAATAGCTTTGGTGTACGTTGCCCAGGGTCAAGAAGACAAGACGTCAATCATGTCGAACTGTGTGGGCAGTGAAGAATATGAACGCTTTGTAGCAGGTCTGGCGTGGGAGGTAGGAAATGTCGTAGCTATTTTGTGAAAAATTACTTTCATATTGACGCAAACCTCGCTGATTTTGTTTTCTAATGATACAAGGCTGACTAAGATTGGCGAAGACTGAGATTAACGACGTCTGACTTGAAAATTGTTTCCTGTTAGCCCATTCGTGACTCATATTAAGGGTTTGTTTGACAAATCACTTTGCTCGTTGGAACATGTACTTTTCACCATCCAATCATAACATGTGTTTGCACGCCTACCAGGTGGACTTGTCCAAGCACACTGGGTTTATGGGTGGACTGGAGAAGAATTTATCAACTGGTAGCACGGCACCGTACTACTGTACTTCCACTACTGAAGTGATATTTCATGTGTCCACGAGGATGCCTTCTGATAACACGGAATTCAACAGAAAGGTCAGCCGATGATGTCTGCTTCTCTGTTTATAGTTTTTATTAGATGCTGAAACCCAAAGGCTGGATAAACTCCCATCATATATATTCTGAATATAGCGGGCAGAAGGTTTGGACTACTGTTTCACGTTTAAGGACTTTGGCCACGTACAAAATTATCTTTAAATTAAAGAAAACCCTGAAAGTAGTAGTTTACGTAGAAGAAAAACATCAAAGAGATAATAATAAACAATAAAGCAACAAGGATTGTTAAGAATGGAGAAGATTAACGGATTACAAACGACAAATGACAAATCTTGAAAATTTAACCTAAACTGTTCATGATGTGCAAAGCGTGACGTAGGCTTGAACGTGCAAGAAAAACAAAAAAATTTTCTCTCTTTTGTTAGGTTCGTCATATTGGCAATGACGAGGTTCACATTGTGTGGTCAGAGCACTATCGGGATTACCGACACGGTATCGTCAACACTGACTTTGCTCACGTGATGATCATCATCTACCCTTTGAAGAATCAATTGTTTAGAATACAAATCATCAAGAAACCCAGGGTAAGTACGCAAGTAAGAATTAGATCAGTAATTAAACAGTAAACTAATTAAACATGGCTAAATATTTTTTTCTGTACTGTTTTTGTCAGGTGCCGATGTTTGGACCATTGTTCGATGGAGCTCTAGTCGACAGGAAAGTCCTGCCAGCCCTGGTTAGGGCGACAGTTATCAACGCTAGCCGAGCAAGCCGGGAACTTCTTCCTCTGTATGAGAGATAGTATCCTTACTGCGCGCAAAATGAAGATGTTTTTTCTTCTTTAAGGGTTGTTTTGAAAGGCGTCGACTCCTTGCTGCTGTTTTGTGGCTTAAATTCAACCTCTGGGACTTTCTGTAATGCGGCTGCGCCCTCGTCAACTTTCGCGCGATAGAAATCTCAATCTCATAATCTAACTGTTTTATAGAAACACGGTTTTGAGCCGATCAGCGCATGTATTTGCTTTGGGTTATTTTCTAAAGGATGAAAAGTCTACATACGAGCCAATTATCGTAATGTTTTCCTGTCGTTTGTGACGTAATGTTTTAAAAATCAAACCACTATTTCTGGCTTTCCAGTGACTAAACTGTTATTTTTATGTATTATCTTTGTATTCCGTTTTCTACTTTTTGATAGTATGAAAGTAGTGTTTAGTCCGATTGATGAAAAATGTTACAAACAGCTAGAGAGCAAGACCTCTCTCGCGTTCAGTGAATTTCCAGCCTATTGTTATGTTGTATGATTCCTTCATAATCTCCTAGCTACGAAGAAAGAGCGGCTTGCATTGAACGAATCGTCAAGAACCATAAAGAACCCACAACTTATGAGGACTTCGCCTCGATGGTGTTCTGCCCTGTACCGAAACCCGCGGAGAGTGAGCCTCCCACTCCCGTGTTGTCGCGCACGCAGACGGCTCCCACCGCTAGTTTATCTGACAGTGAGAAGACATCCATTCGTCATCGATCCAAAAGTGCTGTGACGTCTCCAAGAATTTTGAGTAATAAATTAGGTGAGCGTTTTTCTTCTGACCGAAGTACTTCGTTAAAATCCAACAATTCTTCGGCTAAATCATGTGGAAACGGTTTTCTGTTCTAGAACGTTTGAACTGAACCAATTCAATCGAACCAAGATGAAGTGGTTGGTCTTAGTCGAATACTCTGCAACAATTACTCCCTATCTAATGATTTGATTTATTGTCATCACCTGTTAGCATAACAATTATCTTGTAAGGAGGAATTGCAAGCTTGTTTAGTGTTTTGAATTGGGGATTTGATATATATAGACATTTTCCCCTCAACCCTAACCCTAAGACGAGAATTTTTGTCGAGTTTTGATAGAGAGGAAATGAAAACGAGAAAATGATATCTTGTGGAATCAGTGTCGGAATTCAGCTTAAAAACGAGTATTTGTTTGATGCTGGAGCTGATTTGTTTTATTTTTCGCTGCAGTCGTGGAGGAGGACATGTCCCCGTTAACGTCTTCCCTTCCGGACGGTCTTGACAACATGGTGAGTTCAGCCACTGACGGGACAAACCCTCGACAGGACAAGAAGAGGCTGTCACTTCGATGGCGAAATAAACTGTCCGGCCAGAATGCGGCTGCCGCAGCAGACAGCGACTAAAATTCTCCTGGGAATGTATTTTATTGCGCTCTGATTTTGTCCCTGAATGTGAAATCAGGCAAATTTTATGGAATATATGTCTGTATATCTCTAGATAATGTCGTGATGTTCTGAACTCAGTCTGTTCGACAAAAGGATAAATATCATATTCATGCTTATCTTTCACGCCATGTGTTGTGTAGTTGTTAACTTTTTCCAGCAAGACACTTAACGTGTTGGCGGAGAAAGAAGCGATAACGATTTGTAAACTAATAACTTTAAGGTCATTTCTTGTTATGGTGTTAAGTAATTTTTCGTAAGGTGCGTTTGTTTTCATAATTATCGCATTTGGTTTTTGAAGACTTTGTTGTCGTAAAAATCAGGGCACATTAAACAATCTATTCTTGGCGCCAGACAAAATTAACCGAAATTTATTTGTGTAATAGGGAAAGCTTTTGGACTGGATTATAATTGTGCTAAACCTTCGGTTGTAGAAGGCAACTTTATGTCACGTAGACCAAAAAAATCTTTTTGCAGAACTCGTAGTATTCTGTTACAATATTCAACTAGGAGTAAAATTTAGAGAAATGCATGAATTTTCTCAGCTTCTAAGAACTGAAATAAGTTTTTCTTTCGCAACATTTCTTGTTCCTTTGTGCGAGAACTGGTATTAAAACATGACGTTTTTTTCTCTAATTCAAGTGTAATATCACTGTGCTCGGATTATTCTTTACGCGAGCAACTTTAGTTTAAATGATCTTTGGTTTTTATAGAGCGAGAAGCATCGCAAGATTATTTTTAACAACCCGTGTATTGAGAGACTTTCCAGTGTCTGCTTTGTAATAATTAAGTTTCAATAGAGTGTTTATATTTTATAAGAGAGAATTGTATATACGAGTATCGAACCGAATGATTCATTGAAAACATTCTCAAGTTCTCCGTAAATTATTGGACAAAATACGCTTATTCCTGATGTAACTGGAAGCGCTTAAAGAAAATAAAATTACAAATGTAGGTATTTGTGAACTTCATTGTGACCTTTCGGTTAATAAATGCATCCTCAACCCCGATCCATGTGGGAGTGCTTAGGTTAGACAAAATGCATTATAAAAAAATGTACGTTGCCTAGCAACATAACGACCTGGGAAGCGATGTGTCCAAAGAAGGGCAGGGCCTCGTGATGGGCGCTTGTGATTGGTGCACTGGACTACGGGTCGAGCAGTCTAGGCTCGTGACCATTGTCATCATCACTCTGGCCATGACCATTGTGTTTTTGGGCAAGACGCTTTACTCTCACAGTGCCTCTCTTCATCCAGACCCACAAAATTAATGCAGGGGGGGAGGTGGTAACTCCAAGGATCAATGCTCATGTCCATATATTATGTATCCGGAGGCGCGGTGGCGTCTTAGTTAGTTCGCTCGCCTCCAGATCGAGCGGTCCGACCCTGGCCGGGAACATTGCGTGGTGTTCTTGAATAACACACTTCAAAGAGTATAAATGGGTAGCGGCGAATTTAACACCTGGGTTAAACATGCGTTGGACCAGCATCTCATCCAGAGGGGGTAGAAATACTTCTAGTCGCTTCATGCTATAGAGACTGGAGATAAGCGCCAACCTGATAGGCCAGTTGGCTCGTATGCAGACTTAACCCTTTGTATTCGACCTCACTCACGAGAGTGAAAGCAATGCAATATCTCATGGTATTTGTACTTCAAGAAACCGATTTAGCAAGATTGTGGTATTAGTCTTGGCTTTCCTGAGCGCACGCAATCACAGTAAAGCTCAGTAAAACGTTTGGTTTTCGGTAGAGAAAGACGTTGGACAATATCTCTCTGAAGACACATTTTAGTGTGCACCACTGACTCGTCCTACGGACCTGCCAAAGTACAGCAACATTCCAAATTCCACACGATGATACTCCACACTAAACATTAGATACGTTTTTACCATATCTTTCAGTTACTACTGAGCTGTGATTGGTCAAAAAAGGGTCCATTTTTTACTGCACAGACTGCTAAAATTAACTTCCTTATTTTAATGCTTGCGTGAGCTGACTTAAAAATATTGATAGCCTTCACTGTCACGCAATAGAAAAAAAAAATGGAAGACCATTCAGTGGATTGAGTCGAGAAATTGTGATCTTATGGGTAAAAATAAAGAAGATGCTTCTTCAAGTCTTAGATCTGTGCGTTTTTCCAAACTGCAGAAATCTCTCGAGAATGTTTGGCAGAAATATACAGAGCCCAGTATAGGAACGCCATGTTGGTGCAGCTACGGTGGTGCACCAATATGGCGGCCGGAAAATGGTTTAAACATCTGGATCTTATTTGGACTATCTATGCGGCTTGTTATCAATACTGAACAAGCAGGCATTCACATGAGCACTTTTCCTAATGCTATAACCTCTAAAAAAGCCAAGAATCATGAGATAAGTATATATTTTTCGGAAAATGCATCGTTGCTTTGTGTCACGCAAAGTGTCATAAATTGAACAAAATACGCTGGTTTCCAAACGAACCACACTATTGAGCTGTAAAATTGTAAACAGATATAAATCTATCCCCTATTAGCGATGCCTGATGGGGATAATAACTTTGACGGCTCTTTAGTTTTCGATTTTAGGAAGTGATGACGTCACACGAGAACGTTCGATAGTGTATGATATAAAATACACTGGTCATGACTCAAAATGCCGTGGTTTTCTTTGAATTTGTACATCCATCGGTTGTCTTATTGTCACTAATGTTATTTTTTAAAAGACCATTGATGCTTTCAATATCATATCTCACACGACCATTTCTTTTATGATTGACATGAATCACGTGTCTACTCAGTACATTTGCTAAAAGTAGTTTGGGATATTTGTTCAGATATTTAGAAGTTTTCTGGATTGTCAGAAAAATTCTGCAAATTTAGCAAGAATGCGACTGATGTGTTACGGATATCACCGCTTTGGTTTCAAATCTGGTTTTCTCAATCAATAGTGCTTTTCTTTAGAGACGCCTTTAAAAACATAGGGTCGAAGTTATAGTGTTTCGTTTTAAACAAACACTTCAGGATATTATAGAAAAAGGTCGGCGTGTTAACAGTTTTATTGGAAATGGTGTTTTCTTTCGGAATTTCTGGAAAGATATCTAAGCGATTGAACGTAGTGTTTTGTATGTGGCTAGCTTATGTAATAAGCGAAATTATCAAGCAATTTTCATAAATTTTAATAAAATATCTGGCTCAATCCTTATCCAATAATTAATACTTATCATGGGAACAATGACTGATAAAAGGAATGTAAATAACTGCTGTAATTTGCCTTAAGCTGCAAGCTTATTAATTCAGTAATTAAATACGTGAACAGTCAGAGACGATTTCGCAAGCCGCTTGTTTATGGCGCGATATACCACGTCTCCTGGATCATGGCGGTCAAAAGCAAACACCCGGAGGTATTCATCCCAGAAGATCTCTCCTGGCCTGAATTCGTCTTCAAAGACTTCAAAGAGTATGGAAACCGTACAGCAATCGTGAGTAATTTATAAGCATGAAGTATCAATAATTATTGACACTCACACAGTGATTTCCTCGAGCTAAGGTTTCAATGAGGTTAAGCACAATTATCAATTATTGGTATCGCGCCATTGCTAATATTTAAAATCGGTGCCTTTCGAGCAAACTATGAAATCGTAAACATGAATGCTGTTTTGGCGAGAAAAGAATTATCACCATAGAACCATAGGAGACTTAATCAATCAGTCTAATTATACTCAATCCGTTTGTTTCAAAGTTCTCTGTACTAAATTTAGAACTGAGTTTCAAGGCTTCCAGTTTCAAACTATTGTCACATTTCTATTGCCAGAAGTAACAACAACATTACTTAAAGAGGTTGTTAGAACATTCTCGGCAAGTAAGCGGAAGTTTCCAACGCACGCAAATTGCTTAAATAATATTTTTCCTGATTTGCATAAGGTCGAAAATTTGGTGCAAACAGCCGATAAGTCTTAGCTCGTCAGAGTGTGACGAAAAAAACTTCACGAAGTCGGCCCCTCTGGTTCTCTGACGCAGATCAGTTGCGATTAAGCCTCTCGCTCGATCGTCTCCAAACAGTCGATGTAGTCTGTCTACAATCAATGGAGTGTTGTCAAACTGTCAAGCTTAAACAAACCAAAAGTTATTAAAGTGTTAACGAGCGTGCCAATATCAACTTCAGACAGAAAAAGAATAATCCTCTCTAATTACTGAATGCGGGTATACGCAATGAAGGCTCTAATAAAAGAGTCAAACGTGAAGAATTTTAAACGTTGGTAACTCTCGTCTCTTCCCTAACAGGTTTGTTAGGTCTTCAGATTGCTTGAATGAGCTGACACATTCACTAGAACCCAGTCCTCGCCTCGGAACCTAACGCGCAAACAATAGCTATGCGACCGCGCCTTTCCCTTGATTCTAGGAAAGTTTCTGAGAGTCACTTATGTTCTGTAGGTGTGTAGCTCGTCCAAACGCAAATATACATTTTCTCAAGTAAAGGATTTAAGCACAAAGCTCGCTTCGGCTCTCAGCAAAAGAGGAATCAAGAAAGGAGATGTGATCGCCATATTTGCTCCAAATGTCCCTGAGTATGCCATTGTTTTCCTCGGGGCTCTTCAGACAGGCGCTGTCGTGACAGCTGTCAATCCGCTCTTCACGAGCGACGAACTCACCAAGCAGCTTAAAGAATCCAATGCAAAGTGCGTTTTTACTGTTCACCAGGTGGCGCATCGTGCAGAAGAAGCCGCGAAGAAACTGCTAATAAACCATGTATTTGTCATTGGGGACGATCGAGACGATGATAATTGTGAGTCGGTCTCAGTCCTTTTTAAGGACGATGGGTCAGGTTTTCCACTGATAACATTTCACCCAAAGGATGACTTGGCGATTTTACCGTTTTCAAGTGGAGCTGGTGGCCTGCCCCGGGGTGTGATGCTAACACACTATAACTTGGTTGCCCTGGGTTGCATTGTGAGCGCGGACGACTTTTTGGATTTGAAGGAAAAAATTTCTGAGCAAAACTCTACGATGTTATCTGTTATACCATTTCACCGAACTTTTGGCATGATTGCTGTTTTGTCCCTTGCATTACGTCACGGAAGTACCTTGATTTCAATGCCAAGATTTGATCAAAACAAATTTTTTCCCATCTTACAAGATTACAAGGTAAGTAGAACTCTTTGCTACGTTCTAGGACCTTCTAGAAAGTTTGGAGGCCGTGGTATATTGAAGGTTATTGAATGATCCGTTACAACTACTGTCCCAACAACCTAGAGCGGATTTCAGTTGAGTGTCGAAAAATCAGGCAATTACTTTGGCTTTGTTTCTATTGACCTCGCTCTGTCATTGGCTGAGTCGTCTAATTGGTATGTATAACTGGATATGTTATTGTGGTTTAACGACACTCATTGGAAAACTGATCTATGGCTTATAATACCGAAATAACATCATAACACAAGGTCAGGCACTGAGGAATGTTCTTATGTTGGTGTTCTAGAACAACACACATCACGACATAGCAAGAACAGGATATTAGCAAAGTGGCATAAGGAAAAATAACTGTATCTTTTTATATGCTTTTATGTTGTTGTGCGGATATATATGTTTTTTGCCGGCTGGGTGGTCCGTATAGTGAAAACCTGTGACCGAGGTCTTGAAAATGCAGCAGTCCAAGGTCACAGTATACGGACCGACCCTAAGCCGGTAAATAACTTATTTTTTTTTTCCAAGCTCTCAAACGAAATAAAACTCACGGAAAAACTCACACAAGCGTAGTACTGTGACCTTGGTCAGAGATAGGAAAATCTGGACCGCGCTAAGAACCAATCAGATTGTAGGATTCGTTACCGTGCCCGCTTGGAAAAAAGTATAATATGACTCAGGTTTATGACCCAGTAACTTCGAGTATTCGAGTCTTCTCACCATGTTTATGTACAATTGTGGACGGCTAAAAAGGTGATAAGTAAATAAGCAAAAAAGAAATGAATGAAAGAAAGAAAAATAGAAAAGTAAATAAATAAATACGCAACGAAATCGGCCGCCATCACACTTACTTTGAGTTGGTCCATCTAAGAATATGTTCTTGACATAACATTTAAGTCTCTGAATAAGTTATCGTGATCTCGCCACATTCTTATGTCCTCCCTCGAATTTCCAAAATCCCAAATTACCCACATTGCATCAGTGATATGAGAAATACTGCGCGCGTGCAAGAAAAAGCACATCTGGTCCATTCCCCGTTAGCATGAGAAATTGAAATTCCTTTAACCTTTGTTGTAGGTGACACATCTCATCGCAGAGTCTTCAATAGTGCATCTGCTGTCCAATAATCCAGCGGTCGATAACTTTAATCTGACGTCACTGGTAGAAGTGATGTCTAGTGCATCCATATTAGGCGAAGAAACGTCAAGAAATGTCAAAAAACGACTGCCCCAGCTGAAAAGAATCAGTCAATGTAAGTGATTTATGTAGTTAAAGAGGTTAACAGTAGACTTTGCAGACTTTGTTATCCAAGCTTATTCCTTGTAAAGCGCATCAAGTCAGAGTACCAAGCGCACCAGGCTTATAAGATTTTGAAGGCTCAAGAACTAATAGATATCGTTTATTTGGTATTTCTTTAGTCCTGGCTTAAAATTGTAGCCTGTGCCACTACAAAAATTACGTTGATTGACGAGCTCGGAGTTTTTGCTAAATGCCAGGACACACTGCCATGTCGAGTGAGGTAATATGTAAATGGCCACCTTTCGATTAACGAGAAGGGTTTCCAATCTGAAGATAAATAATCGCGAATATCAGATGTGAAAACAACACCTCGAACCTGCATATTATAATATGTTTCCTTAGAAGGAAATAGCGCACTGATTTGAAGAATATTGAAAAGGTTTTTGTATGATTATTATGACTACAACATTACTTTTGCAAAGTAAAAGTTAATTCCTGTTATATTTGTAGTTAAAGACTGTCCGAGGTTGGATAAACCTTGTTGAAATATTTTCGCGGAACATAGAGAGACTGAATTAGAGAGTATAGGAACGATTCTGAAGAGATGCTATTTACGTACCTAGTCAACGATCTTCCAGATATGTCCAGGATTGAACGCTAATGAGATTCAAATTCCTTATGATAAGCATCACAAAGTGTCCTCATTGGTAAAAAGGCACCAAAACACACAGAATTCTGTCAAATATGAAGTAATATGAAAATGTCAGATAACCTTACCAAATATGAAGTACTAATTGAACAATACTTGCGTTCATCCTGGACATAAGTGTCCTCAGCCATTAGTAGCGTGTACTGAGAATAAATTATGCAGGCCGACGAAGCAATTAGCTCCACCTTACTAAGATCGCACAAGACATCGAAAGTAATGAATTGGGAGTGTTAATGAGATCAACCACCAAAAACTCAGAACTAACAGTAACAAAATTGTCTTGTATTCGGCAAGAAGATTTTGTACTTTGAAATTGAAATTAAAAATAGTGATCATTATTCAACAGGTTATGGCATGACGGAAATCACTGGAATGAGTCACATGACGCCTTCGGTAGATACTAAGCATGGATCGGTTGGTGTGCTTTTACCCAACCTAGAATGCAAGGTACAGTGGTGAGCTCGTAGGGTGGTAGGGAAAGGACAAAAATTGTCAAGCTGTTGTAGTGAAAAAAGGTGACAAATAAATATCAAAGCATAACCCACAAAGTTATCTCTATGATACACTGAAACTTATCACGATTAGAAGACGATGCCTTCGTTTGTTTATGCAAGCTTGTTCAATGTATTTTGAGAAGGTCCCGCGGGTTACGCGTATATTAAGCTTCCCAGTCTTTTACAGTCGGTCAGGCGCTATATTTAAAAAGTAAATTCTGTAGGTGTCGGGTTATTTCCCATTTCGTTGCACAGAACGTTTGAGCACTGACTAAAAAAGTACCCCGGGCGCCCTAGGGACTACCATTTTACCAGATCACGCCTATTTTTTTGAGTTTTGTGGTTTAATAATGTAGTATACAGATCATATTAACAATATTAAAAAAAACTCAGGTTCCATTTTTCGAATGAGTTGTTATCTCCATATCAAGGTGTGTGAAGTATCTACTGGAGAAGTGCTTGGAGCTGGTGACCGCGGAGAGATCTGGGTCAGGGGACCAACAGTGATGAAAGGTGCGTTCCTACAGTTAAAACGCGTAAATCCACACTCGCTCTAAATTAGAATTAATTCTCTATCTAATGTTATTATAAAAAAGTATTTACACAAAATGTGATCGAGTGATCTGGGTCCGAGCCCTGGCCAAGGTCAGCGCCTTGTGGTCTTCGGGAAGACACTTTGCTGTCAACCTCGTTCCCAGGGCTTTTCCCGGCCATACCACCGTCAAGGGATTAATTTGTTGTTGAGAGGCAACCCAGCGATGGACTAGCATTCCATCCAGAGGGGAATAGTAAATACTCTCACAGTCACCTACTGCTTCAGTCAGAAACCGGCATAAGCTCAAGCGGTTTGTATCGATTCTCCTTTTCGTCTCTCAGGTTACTTGAACAACCAAGACGTATCAGTCCAGATGATCGACAACTCAGGCTGGCTTCACACCGGTGATGTTGGCTATTACGATGAAGACGAACACTTTTTCATTGTAGATAGGCTCAAAAATGTGATTAAGTTCAAAGGTCATCAGGTTAGTTGATCGACGTCACTAACTAGTCCCAAATGACTCGGCCAAATTAACAAGGTGAAATAATTTTGGTCGATTATTCATGATATGCACAGCTTCACCTTGTTTACAATGACTTTGAATTGTTTTTATCAATGAGTTATCTTTTTCTCATAAGGTCTCCCCGTCAGAGCTCGAATCTCTACTCAGGGCCCACCCGGCCGTCAAGGACGCAGCAGTTATTGGGGTCCCAGACCCCGAGGTCGGTGAACTGCCGATGGCTTACATTGTCAGTGAGAACGAAGACGATTTAACTGAGATCGAAGTCATGCAATACGTGGACGAAAATGCTGCCCCTCACAAAAAACTTCGCGGGGGCGTTGTGTTTATTCCTTCGATTCCGAAATCTGAAGATGGAGAAGTTCTACGAACTGAATTAAAGGTAAAATTACTTCAAGGAAAGTACAAACCCGTACAAATGCGAAGGGCGTCTTTATTTCCGACCGAGGACAAGAGGTTTTCGTTAAAGAGAAATTCTTTGGGACCGAGAATTTTCACACGAAACATCAGCCCAATCCTAGAGGATCAAGAAGAAAAACCAAGACAGGTGGCCCGGTCTAAAAGCTGTCTTATCCTGTAAAAAATGATGCCTTGCCAGAGTTCACTTTACACTTTCTCGAAATTGTGAAATAAACTATGGTAATGACGTTTGTGACCTTAAATGTTCCAACTTAAGATGAAAATTCGCAGATTTATCGCGAAATTCAGACTTGAACTCAATGTTCAGATTTGATATAGATGGCGGCCATGAATTGCTATTTCCTTTATTATTGAACAAATATGCCATGTGGTTTTGGGAGCTGCAAAATAATCGAGGGTGCAATTCATGCTTTCCTTTCAGTTAGCATTTTCAAATAAAAATGAAAGCCAAGTGTGTCATTTATCCCTGGGGTTACCAAGTTCTTTCTGGGCATCACGTTATCCGAAATAAATCCTCCCCATTGGATGTCAGGCAAAGCTAGATGTCAGATTCACGTTATACAGGCAACAAGAAGCTTCATTAAGTGCATGGCAAGCCTGCAGTACACCGTCTCCCCAAAACCTCCCAGACAAAGTAAGTGCAAATGCAGCTGATGGCCACATCTTGAAACAAAGTCAAATGTCTGAAGTCCCTCTTCGATTTTCGTCATTCTAGTTTCAGTCATAATGTATATTGCTTTGTACATAGCATACTCCGAGTCTCAGGACTTTAAACATAGGTGTCAAGTTATAGATGTAAATAAATATATATTTTACCCTAAGAAATCCGAGTTCAGTTTACGTGCTGGGTGTGTCCTTTCACTTTTTTTCTTATGTATCGAATTGATCGAAATGGTATTTTTTATGATATTTTTGACTGAATAAATGTGCTTGTCTGTTTTGCTGTGGAAATAGTGCCAATAGCGCAATTCTGACAAAATTTCGTCAAACCTTTTGCAAACCTATGTGAGTTAGAAGAGATTACTCGGCTCCTGACGGCTAGATGGCCCCCCGAGAGGCTTCAATGATAGAACATTTTTTTAAAACAGCATAATCTCACCAACACGTTGAACTTCTTACTCTCTGATAATGGCCCAAGCTCAGTTTTCTTTTGAATTGAATTCCGATATATATTTACAGATTATTTAACAGAGTAAAACATTACTTTCCGCACTGGCTAATTTAACTCGGATGCTACGCATTTTACTGGTAATTTTCTCAAATACGAAAGAAAATTTGTTAATAATTCCCGCGATAGGGACAATTGGTGAGAAGATGGCCGAGGGAATTTGTTTTTACTCATGACAATATGTGGAAGGCCAATCCTCTCTGAGTTTCTAAGTTGGTATTTAGATATAGGGTGCATGCAATGTTTAAAGTCAACTGGAATCAATCAAATTCTGCCAGAGTTATGACTGAACCAACATGTCAAATGAATCAAATGTCAAATGTCAGATGAATCGGGAATAGGTAAATTTGGGGTTCAACGTGCATCTAGACCAGACCAAACTAAGATTAGCAACTTGAAGGCTACGAGAAGGCAACAATTTCCCGTTATCTATCATTTCTGCGGCTGACACATAAATTCACAAATATATCTTGCCCTATCCTTTTTTTTATATTTTAATTCTTCAAAGGAAAAATTACAATCCCTTGGCAACCTAAGATATTATGTGAAATCAAAATATCTTTTTCAAATCAGAGGCATCGGGATCATAGCTTGCGGATTTGGCCCAGTACCTTTCGCGGCACTAATAAAGAATGTAGAAACGAAACTCAAATCAAATATGCACCGAAATAACTGTGATACGACGCCATATAGATCGTGATGGTGTGTATTGCATCCAGCGAGATGATGTCACCAGCTTTGAGGTCAAACACCCCTCCAGCGTACACAGCACCTCCGCCGGTCATTGAAGTCAGTGGTTGTATCATGGTAACGGGATTGTTATTCACACGAACGTAGACTCTCCCAGTGGAGTAATAGTAAAGTTGTGTGTAGATGCAGTATCGTCCAGGGGTGGGCACAGTCAGTTTTCCGTCGTGGTATGTCATCCCACCTGCTAAGTGGCTGTGTCTGGCACTGACCGACCAGTCCTTTATCACTAGAAGAAAATTTAACAGCAAGGCGTCAGTTCACTCTCAAATGTTTTGCAACTTTGTTTTAGATTATCTGAGGTGATATCAAAAATCTGTAAGTTGCTTTTAGGCTATTAGAATGATTTATCTACTTTATGGAAGATTCTCTATAAAATATAAAGTTCCTATGATTTGGAATACCTTGCCAGACGTATTAAAGAATATAAGGTCTTTGCAGATGTTCAGAAAGAAATTGAAAACTTTTGTGCTTAATCAAAATATTGATTATTAGATAAATTTTAAACTCATTATCTTTATTATTGTTGTTTTGTGGACACAGACTTCTATGGCCACCATATATTATGAAATGTTATTGTTAAGTTATGTTATATAATAGAGGATCTCCTTAGAAAAGCTTGTACGAGCATGCTGGGATCTCCTGCTGCTCTAAATGTAATTTATTATATATCACACTGTTGTAATAGATAAGTGGCAAATAAATAAATACAAATACAAATAGATTTAGTTTTGGGTCTCTGGCGTTTTAGGTCTTATTGCCTTTACAAAATCATAGCTGACCTTTTACGGTTCCGTCAAACTGATATTTTTATCAATCCGTAACAATCGGACGATTACATTTCTCATATCACGAAAGATTGAGATGAAAATTTTCTTAAGTTCGAGCAGATAATCTACCGAAACGTTCCGTTTGACATGCCTGTCTTCGCGGACACCAGTGGTTGTTTACCTTGCATTATCCTTACAGAATTCATATCACATTCCGTTTATAACGTCAACAAGAATAAATGAATACCTGTGTTGGCCTGATAAGTCGAAGCTCCCCAGTTGACAGCTTCAATGTGAGCAGAAGGTTTGTTTGGATCCTGTGTTAGCACAAAGGTGGACAAAGGAAATTCCAGACTAGCTATCAGTTATTAGATCAAACTAAGTAAAGAAAAAATATTAAACAGAACGTAGAATTAACAATGATCTTTATCAGAAGACACTTAAGTAACAGTGACTTGAAATTCAAGTCACAGACGGAGAGCACACATATTTGTTTCAGTGTATTAGTTATTTACCTGCAAGTTGCATTGACAATTTTTTCCTGGATCGCCTTTATCTCCTTTTGGTCCAGAATCTCCTTTCTCGCCCTAAAGATGTTTTAAATCGAAGTATCATTACATTCAGTAACAGCTTACGAATGATATAACAAAAAGTCGTAGGAACAACAGAACTGGCAGTGTTGTTGCTGTACCTTCATGCCCTGTTTGCCGTGCACAGTGAGCGTGATAGGATTGCCTGGAGTTGCACAAACATCCTGTCAAACATGAAAAGATTCAAAAACATTATTCTGTGGACAAGTTAATAAACGGAACAGAGTAAGTAGAGCGGTTTTCAATTGAGTTTCGCAAAACTCAAACCAAAGTTATACTATGACCAATCACAAAGGGCACAGACAATCCAATGAACCAATCAAAACCCAAATTGATCATTTGAAACTGACGAAAAGCGCGGGAAAAGATCCTCGAGCGACACACGATTGGGTTTAGTCTTACTTCTGATTGGAAAAAAGAGTGGTGTGACATTTTTAAGCCAATTGTTAAGTGCACGCAAAATTTGGCCTTTGAATGGCTCGCAAAAGTTAGATGAGTCCTCGCTTTCTCGTACTAGCAAATGTTTTGCAACTGCTCCTGCTCTCGGATTCTGGGGTCTGATACTTTTAGCTATATCGGATTAGAAAGCTGCTGGGATTGGTTCAACCACGACCAAGATGTTGACATGTTACCTAGCTATGTGCCTATTGCCCTGTTCTGAAGGTGTCTGCCAGATTAGCTGGCGCACATTTTATTTTTCCCCAGGAGATTGCGGCTAGCGGAAAATTTACGAAGTGCTGACTGCTTGCCATCCGTATTCTCTTAAGGACGTTCGCGCGAAAATTTTCTACTTGATGGATTTTTTTTAAACTTTTACTGTTGACAGATAATGAATTACTTGTTTCAGAAATGAAATAAAAATTGGGGGTCACCGTCTTCGTTTGAGAGATATGGCGTGTGGAAAACTAGTG
>OMLO01001654.1_pt1 | contig 17351 bp, 9 predicted proteins | sample 1674811 | NCBI WGS metagenome assembly OMLO01 (sample SAMN06265003, study PRJEB25207) | coral metagenome | isolation source: Coral host | place: Mexico:La Bocana,Puerto Morelos, Mexico | collected 2008-11-13 | reverse complement strand
AGTTGATATAACAAAATTACCTTGTTACCCCCACCGACGCAGCACCACAGTTTCTTTAGAAACTTTCACCCTTTATTAATGTAAATTAGAACGTCTTAATGCATGTCATCATCAACAATTTTAATAATGAAACGGAAATTTTTACAAGATTCATTTGCCAAGAATGCTAGGAAAACTTGGCGATAATTCATAAAACATTTTGCTGGCAAAACAGTTTCATAGGTTTAGCAGCCCGCGTTATTAAACTGACCAATCACAACGCTCGTAGAGAGAGGTAGCATTTGGCTAACGATGATTAAAGCAGGAAAAATTGAATGTCCAGTTATTATGCACGCGTTTTTAGAATTTGTCTCGCATCAGTATACAGAATACTCCGTCCAGACGAAAATACATTTATTTTGCTAAAAGATGGAAATTGAAATCAGCACTAGATTTTCTCTGAGGGCCGTTCATTTTAAAACATGGTGAATAGCGTTTCTAAAAATCCAACGGCTACAAGTCGGTCAAAGGGTGCGTACCAACAACTAATTATTTTTCCTTGAAATTCCTACTCTTTAAGATAATGATCATTGTCACTTATATTTTGGAGCTGTTGAAGTTTTGTGAAAAAAACAATGGTTTTGAATTATCTAGTACTCTCTAATTTAGTAGGACATTAACAAATTCACAATAACTGGTAATGCCCTCGCAATAGCCAATAAGGACGTACGTTATATCGGCCTCACACACCGGCCCACATACATGTAATAAGTTGAAGTATTGGTCTTTTAATTAGAACAAGTCTGACAATAATAAGCTTGCCACAAAATGCGCCTGCTGACTTTTACGAATAACAACTGGATGGGAGTAAGGAGTGTTTAAAATATCTCTACAGATCTGGGAGGGAAAACCATACTGAAAATTAGCTGGAGAGAGCGCGTGTTCGTGTGTAGAGAGCTAATGGAAGAGAGAACTATATTAGTTTGTCAGATATACCACTGATTGTTGCATTAAAAACTTCCATTTCATGAGTATACTAAAGAAATTTGAAAGTACGTTATATTGATTTCTGGAATAACCCAAAAGAAAGGCAGTGCTGCCTAAAGATTTTCCCAGGCACTGCTAATCAAATTCGTAATGTGAGCATCGTTATTTGTATCCTGTCATTCTCGTCAGTGAAGAAACATAATATTTGTGTAGGTACAAAACTGCTTGGCTTTTCAATTTAAATTGGAACTGCTCTGTTTGTAAGTGTTATTTTAATTTGCCAGCCAATTTAAATGGAAAAATGGTGTTAACCCTTGAGGCTAAAATTAAAACTTTGTCACGAAAATTTGCATTAGGTTGTTTATCTGAGGGTTGTAATTGTACTCCGCCTTACTTACACCATTTGCTACAACCTACACGTATTCTTTATTTCGGCTGCGAACTTGCGACACCTTTTCGCTCAAATTCACAAACTTAATACGAACACCTCGTTGGTAAGGACAATTCTGCTGCTTTCGGTGTCCGTAAATCTACAGGTCTACAGCAGAGTTTAATGATATAAATCCTAGCATATGTAAGTCAACTGTGAATGAGAGAATCGCACAGAAACAATAGATAACGACTTTCAGTGGAAAGTTACGGGGCAGCAATGAAAACGAATGCAGTGTAATATATCTGAAGATTAGATTAGCACCTACCGTCGACTTTGTTAGAAAGTGGAATTTGCCATAAGACCATACATCGAAGAAGGTTGGAGACAAGTATATTGCTGTCGACTTTCATGCTGTGTTTGGTTGAGTGAGCTTTACCTCAGTAATCTCTTCAATAACTCTGCAAATACAAAACAAAGCGACTGAAAATATATTTTTGGCCCACGGAAGCCAATATGAATTTAAATTTGATGAGTGCCATTTTATTTACTTACATTGGGTTCATGAAAAAAATTCTACCTTCAAGTTGACGTTTTATACGTTGTGCTTGACATCAAAATGTCCTGAAAAGGCTCGCTGAAACACCGAGAAGGCTACTTTCCTCTACCGCAAAATATCGCACCGATAATTGCTCAGAGAATTCAATTCATCATTAAAAGCTTTCTTCTTTTATCGCGAATATTTATCTCGTTTTACGTCAATGTCCGTACGTGATATAATTTGCTATTTCATTAGAATCTTGAACCACCTGCTTACTCTCACAAATCTTCAGCCATGCACGTTTTCACTCACTATTGTATTTTGAATGTATAAAAAAAAATTCGAAATGGAAAATTGAACCTTGATATCAAAGAAGTTCTAACTCCGATCTCTCTTACAATGTCAATGTTTTAACGCTAAAATTAATTACTTATCAAATGAGCAGAAAATACCCCCCGTCGAGCTGTCGTACTTGCTTCCGTTGTTTTTCTTCTGCTGAGTCAAAGTGACACGCCAGGCTAGACTTGAGCTTTGAGCAGTTCTCCTTTATATAGTATCCACGGAGACAACAATAAATAATAATGAATGATGTTGCATACAAAGGTCTATAAATAGATGGATGCTCCTTTACAATTTGCATCTGAATATTAAGTATCGGGTGGTTTTTCTCTGTAGAAATCCGAATAAAATTTGATTCAAGCACACTCCATTGTCTAGAGCCGTTGATTCATCAGTTCGGAAGTACCATGCTCCGAGTGATCTCAATCATAAATCCTTACGTTTGCGCACGCGTAGTATTAATAAGCGATCTTTAAACACTTGACGACTTGAACTATTGGACAACCCTTCACTCAGTTCTGTATTTGAATTTGGTCTAGTCCTACTTTTTAAAGTCTCCAGTGAGAAGGAGCTGAATTAAAGCAGAGATCAAGGTATATTCTACCTTGTCTTTGTTATAAGAAACTTCTGTTGGTATCAGACTGATCGATATGCAATTTAGCTACATATTTGTACTCCCCTACTGTTCGGTCTGAGGTTTGCTCCACAGTCTAACAACACGACAAGTTCGCAGGTGGCCTTGAATAGCTTTCTAAAGCATCCCACAATTACATGCTCCGCCAACAAGTCCGGCAACGCCATATTTTACCATTGAAATTATAATTACAGTAAAACAGGAGTCTCCAGGAAGGTACATACCACAAGTGAACTCAAATCGGACCTTAATCAGAAAAGCAGCGTAAAAGACAAAATAAATTTATGATGGTAGTTTAGGCCTTAATTTTTTTCAGGCTTTAATTTCACAACTGCTTAAGTTGTGTACATAGCTGCGATGATCAATCATAAATTCATATCTTTCTACGCAGTTCAAATATACGATATTTCATATATCTGAGTGAATTCGCAAGAAGGTGCCTGCTAGGTTTTCGCCTAGATCTGGGCTGCGCCCAGATCTACGCTAAGCCAGCGACTCTAAACCCAGGGGGGTTTCCGTTAAGGCGGCACTGGAAACATTGTTCAGTCACTGACCTCTCTGCTGGTGGCTTGCTGGGGGCCAGCTGTCAAAAGCAGGGGGTGGGGCGCCTGTTTTGTACTGGCACCTCTATTAGTTAAGACTTTGAGTTTTCAGTGTTAGTACGTGGCCTAGCCATCGGATCCGCTTGTAACATTCATTTGCGGCAGGAGCCCTTTGAAGCTGCCTTGCCATAGCGCGAACAATATTGTTTTTTACGCAAATGAATATCTGACCGAATTCGCAAAAAGGTATCCGCAGTGGACTCAAACACAGTCCCGGCAGCCAGAGTACTCTGGCCACCCCCCTGGCTAGCAGATTGGCCAATCACGCATGCACGTGACACCCAACTCACCAGCAGGGTGCTATGTCGACACAGAACCCTTCAACCGGATTCAACAACTGAGTAAAATACCCAGCAAAACAGTCAATAACAAGGTTATTTAAAGAATTCGAATTGCGAAGGCTACCTTGCCCAGGGCACCACCTGGTAAAAGGAAACCTGGTCGGCCCTGAAAAGCACATTTGGCGCAGAACTGTCATAGTTGAGCTCAGAGAGGTAAAACTCGCATGGGGAGAGGCACAACCGCGCTTCACAGAATAGGAATCGATAGAGATGGATTATTGTTGCCTTATGTCTCACAGAGGATTAAGTAAGCAAGTTAGTACTGAGCGCACATCTTCTGCAACTCTGAAAAATTTGATAGCAGAAGGTTTATTCTTTTGTTTTTGCCAGCAGTTCGAAAAATATCATCAAATCGCTGTTTTAAAGGTTTACCAGTTTTTGCCAGTTTCTATTCTGACCCAAGTATTATAAAAGCAGGATTTTGCCGAGTTCAGGCACCCGGCATAACGAGAGTGAACGGAATTCGTTGGAGTGTTTTGCAAAAATTAAAACTTCTACCCGATAGGTTTTCTTCATGCAGGTTTTCTTCATGCAAAACGTTGAAAACCGGTAGAGAAAATAACCCATCAAAAGAAAAATAGGGGTCACCGAACGTCCAAGATCGTTAAATCCACGAAAATTGTATTTACTACTTAGCGCGTGCGCTCGATACATGACGTGGCTTGTGAATTTCGTGCGCGGTAAGGCTGCGCAGAAACAATTAGCGCGAAGGTCCTTAAAGTGTTTTGGTTTTGTAAACGTTAGAGGCTTCAGGTTGAACCGCCACCCACCCCAGCCCCACAGCAGGCATGTTATTGCATTTTTTTTCTTAATTAATATTTCTGGTCACACAACCGCACACATGTATATGGGTACTAAGCAAAAACTGGTGAAGGAAGCAGAAACACAGTCGCGGTATCAAGTCGTAATGACCACCAACTAGACTGAATCTGGAGCAAGAAAATGATCGTGTGGAGTGTGGAGAAACAGCGGGAAAACTGCGGGAAGGGTCTCTCTCTCTCCCATCCCCTCTGCTCCTGCGCGGCCTGGTTTCAGCTTCTTGACTTTGTGCGGTTACCTGGGAATAATCCAAAATGGCGGACAAATCGAAAACATGTTTACCAGCGGACTGGAATGACGATGATAGAATGAATTTCATGTTTTCGGCCTTCTCCGAAAGCCGAGATGTAAACCCGAAACACTGGGACTCTAAATTACATTTCTGGAGCAAAGCAATCCACGAAAGCTGTATATATCACGGAGACATTCACATCGATTTAATGACGCTAAAGCGAAGATTTGCTCGAAATGGCTTAACTCCACTTGGGTTAAGTATTGTACTAAGGGAAATGCTTCAACAGGGAAAGCTTGTTCGAAAACAGGATTTTTTGAACTGTAATACGGAAGGGTGGATGTCGTGGATTTATGGAGTGGCGAAGAGTTCATTTTTGTGGAGTACTCGTACTGTGTTAGGAGGAAATGAAGAAGTAAAGGTCGATGAACAGTTCGTTTTAGTAGATGTAGCAAAGGTAAGCTAACTATTAAATAGGGTCGCTTGTTCCTCAGCGCATCTCTCTCATTCGTAAATAGCCAATATCGCGACTGAACCATTTTTCTTTCACTACTATGGAGGCTATGGAAGGCCCGGGTCTGCCTGATGTGCGAGCCATGAGCGTCACAGTGCAAGCCATGAAAAATTAAAAATTAAAAATAAATAATAAAAAAACAAAAAAAAATTGGAGCAATTACAGAATGCAGGGCCACTTTGGACCACCTATTTTACATGTGTGAAAACCTTTTGAAGAACGAAGTATAACACAATAGGCACTATTGTTATGGAATAAGATGTAAATGAGTGGCCCTGTGTTCTGTAGTTTAGCCAAAAAATTAGTAGGTATATGTTACTGGTCAAAATTATTTTAACCTAGATTGATTCTCAATTTCCTGTCTTCTAACACTAATTATTCATAATCGGAGAGCCTCATAATCAATGAATAAGTAGGGTTAAGAGACAATGGAATTTAATTTTGACCTGTAACATATATAAGTATATCATAGCGTACAATTTCACCTGCTCTCTCTCCACCCCCTCCCCCCCCCAAAAAAAAATAAACATTGTAAGGAAATTATAAACAATAACAAGAACAAGAATGTGTGACTTCAATGTTGTTTTCTCTTAGAATGCATGGCTAGGATAGTGATATGTAATATGTAGATTATTGATGTTATCTGAACCTTGATTACATCAATGTTTATGTCAATGGGATAAATCGTTTTACTATCAAAACACGTCTACGATGGTAGTTTTCTTTGAAATTTGCACTCTTTTCAATAAACAGATAAATAAAGAACATGCAACAGATAAACATGTATCTTTGTATCATGTATGTATTTACATACATGTACAGTGTTATTTTGCTTTGCCTATTTTTTCTTACTCAATCCTCTTCGTGTTTCAAAACAAATAAGGCCTCAGATAAAGCACGCCATTGGCTTCTGTCAGGTGCTCGTCGTTCCAGGTTACCCCACGTCCAGCTACTCTCCTTCATCTCTTTCTCACTCTCCTCCTCCATGTTTCTTTCAGTCTGCGTCTCTTTCTACAGCCATCAGGGATCCACCTGAGGGCAACTCATGGTAGTGCTGCTGGTGGCATGTGCATCACATAACCAATCCAGTTCCATTTTTGACGTACATACTGCGTGATTGGTTCTCTTCCTGTTGTTCTGTGCAACTCATAGCTTAAGATTGTCTGGGACCAGTATATATGCGTAGGCACTTGTTCTGGAAGACTTCTAGCTTGTGGCTGATAGTTTTGGTCATCTTCCAGGATACTGTGCCATACAGTAGAGGGCTTAAGACATTGCTTTTGAAGAATCAGATCTTTGTCTTCTGGCTGATGTTCTTGAATCTCCAAGCGCCTTGAAGCAAGGCAAAGGTCTGATGTGCCTTTGAAATCCAGACTAGGATCTCTTCTCCATCTCTGGTGGTGGACAACTTAGATCCCAGGTAGATAAAGTGATCAACCTCATCTACCATTTCCCCATTCACCATGATGGATTCATTTGTTCTGCCTTGTCTTCTCAATGTTGACCTTCAGGCCTATGCTCCCTGCTGTAGTTGGTCTTTGCCTGCATGTCCTGGTGTCAGTGGGCGATCAGTGCAATATCATCTGCATGATCAAGGTCTTCCAAGACACTGGTCAATGTCCATCTAATCCCTCTTGTTCCACCACTATTCACTTGTTTCAAATTCCAGTCAATCCCCAAGATAAACAGAAAGGGGAAGAGAATACATCCTTGTTTCACACCGGTAGTCATGCTGAAGGCATCTGTAAGCACTGCATTGCAAATAACCTGGGACTTGAAGTCACTGTACAGCATCTTGATGACATTTACCAGCTTTGATGGAATCCTGTAGTGCCTTAATATCATCCACAGGGAATCTCTGTGAATGCTGTCAAACACCTTCTCAAAGTCAGAAGTTGGCATATAGGGGGGCATTCCATTCCTTGCTCTGCTCTAGAATCTCAGAGCATGAGCATCCATGGCAGAAACCTGCCTGTTCCTGCCTGATGTACGCATCAAGTGTTTCATCCAGTCTAGTATGGATGATCTTGCTGAAGACCTTGCTGGCAATGAGGAGCAGAGTGACACCTCTCCACTTGTTGCAGTCACCAAAATCACCCATTTTGGTTAATTTGACAATGAGTCCAGTCTTCCATGCCTCAGGAATCATCTCACTCTCCCATATCTTTCTGAATCTATCTGGATCTATGCAGATATCCAAGTCCTCTACTGCTGGTGGAATCTCAACTACCTGTTCATGTTCTGGCCTCCATGTATTTAGAATGCTTTCAAAATGTTTCTTCCAGTGTGCCAGCTTTTCTGCTTCTTTCGAAAGAACATTGCTATCTATTTCTTTTACAGGGACATTGTTGTTTTTAAAACCATTATTTATCATTTTGTTAATATCTATATTTGGTCATTAGATCTTGTCTACCAGCAGCCTCTTCTGCCTCAACCACCAGTCCCTCTAAAAATTTTCTTTTGTCTAGTTTGGTCATTTTTTTCACCTCATGGTCCAGTTTTGAGTATTTTCTCCTCAGCTGCTCATGGGCGCATTGATTGGGTGGAATTCCTTCGCTGCTTGACTCCTCTCCTTGTTTCTATTTTTTCCCAGGTCTCCTCTTGTATCCATTCCTCCTTCTTCCTCTTATTAAATCCAAGGACCTTCTCTCCCACTTCCTTGAATGTCTGATTGAAGGAGTTGATGTTCAGCTCCTGTTCTTCCCCCAGGATTTGGAAGTGGTTTTTCAGCTCCCATCTAAAAACTTGTCTGATCCGGTCATCTCTCAGTTTGCTAGAATCAAACTGGTTGCCCCTGCACTGTCCACTTCATGCCCTAGCAACTTCAGTGAGACAACTGCCACCAACAGGTTGTGATCACTGCCGACATCTGTTCCTCTGTAGGCTCTTACTTCTCCATTTTCTGTTTTGCATATTTTTATTACATATTTTTTTCATGCTAAAACTGTAGCTGGCATGGCTCTCATTCTGGCTTGCATGACTTGCATGGTTTTCACTGTGGTTTGCCTGGCTCGCTGGCCCGTATATTAGTAAAAAAAATTGTTTCCACCAAAACATGTAGCAATACTGATTCTCACCACCAAAACATCATCTTCATCTCTGAACCTCCAGTCCCCTTCTCCCTCACCTGTCACTGCAACATCTAAAGAAATTGAAAGCCACATCATGATTGAGAGAAAAAAATCTGAACCTGAACACTGTGCAGACTATTTTGAGCACTTTTCTCGCTAACCATAGTAAATGTGTATATAAATTTGGTCAACTGTCTGCTTGCACTCTGGTTAGCCTGGATAGCAAGAACAACACTCGGGTTAGCCTGTTAACAGTTACATGTAGTTCTTTATAGTTATGACTGGTCTAGGTTAAGGTGACCGAACACAGTTGTAATGCGATTCAGCGTATGCACAAAGATTACAAACTGCCAAAATTTCCATGCACCCATTGGCTAATTTTCATTGTCAGTAAGTGGACAGACACATGTCTTTATAATTTATGCTACACAATGCAATTTTTGTTTTTGTTGAAAATGAATTGAGTTGATGGCAGTTTTTCATGTTGTTTTTCATCTTGTTATTGATAATGAATTTCATCATATGAATTTCATCACATGAAATTCATATTACATAACAGGACGCACACATAAAAAACTGACATCAATTGGTTAAATTTGCACAATGCCAACACTATAGATCTGTGCTGTTTTTCTTCATAATTGAACGCAGTTAATGGGTTTTTTTTATTACAGTATAGAATTATGTGCGAAAATGTAACAAAGCAAAGAACCCAACAATTCTCAGATTTTTCTTTATTACTGAAAGAACCTATTTAAAATGCAGCACATGCATAGTAAGTAAAAAAATTGTGATTTAATGCAAAATAGCTTTCTTGGAAATATGCCTACATGTATCTCTTGAGAATCACTTAGTAGAGTTAAGAAAAATTTAATTTTGGCACAAAAATACTTTAGGAAATGAGTAATTGATTTATTGAAAAAAGTTCATTTTTTAAAAATTTAAAAAAGAAAATTCTAGAAATAGTAAAATGAAAATGGTAAATAAATGATTAGAGTTTCTGCAAATGATTTTTTCAAGTGCTGTTTAGGCAATCATTCTATTGTCAGATCTGTTGTTGAGTTAGTGTCTGTTGTGATAACCTGTGGAACTTTGTCAAGCAACATCACTTGGCAGTTTTATATCTCGACTTAAGATAAGATATTTGTAAAGTGTTATTGATCAGAATATGTAAATAAGCACTATATGAATTGGTAAGTAATTATGCCACAAGTAAACAAAAATATAAAATAATAACATACCGGTAATATGCAATAGTCATGCAAGCAACCTATGGCAAATTTGCCAATTTAAGGACTGCAAATATGCACAAAGAATTTTCTTAAAAAATGAGAAACTCATTGTTTCTACTTACATGTATATGCAGAATTTCACAAACATTTTCTGGGCTCCATAAAACTTTGCAACTGCAAATGAAAACATACATCAAAGACACTTGATAAAAGGTTTGTTAATCAACAGTGTGGATAAGAAAGTCTGTTTATGCAGAATTTCATGATGTTTTAGGGTAAATAATCCCAGCATGAAGAAGGCAAGTAAGGAATCTTTCTCAAGAATGCTTTGCAGCAGCTCTGACTGGGAGTCAAACTTAAACTCTTGATACAGAATCCAGTGTACTAAACATTATAAGGCCACGGGACTGGTTGGAGTAGGTTTTTTGAAATATTCTTAAAATTTGAATTCATGTGAATATGATTAAGCCATATAAAGTCGGAGAGTCCAAGAAACATGATGTTCCTCTTCATAGTCATCACATTCTTGGTCATTTATATTTTAATTTCCTCTTTCTTCCAGTATCTTGATCAATGTTCAACTTTGACTGGGTGATTTAAACCACATTGACAAGTCAACATTCTTTTGTAGGAAAATGTTGCCTGGGTCCTTGACAAACATTACAGCTGTGTCGAATGTGATACAACTGACCACATCATACCATGGAATGTGCTTAAGACACGCTTCAAGAAGTTTGATGAAGAAACTCTTGAAATTGTAATGGCCTCTTTACAGAGACAGGGTAAAGCAGTTTTGTTCGTCACAGCTGAAGGAGAGAAGGTATGAGTTCACAATGTTATTTGCTGCTCTTAACTTTTCCCACTGTTTGAAAATATTGAAATTTAGGGTACTAGGTATTTTGAGACTCTTCTTCTTTGTAGGTTGTAAAGTTTGCAAGAAAAGGTGAAGCAAAAGTGACAGTAGTTTCAGATAATGATGTTGACATTTTGAGGTAAGCAGTGAATATTTTGCATATTTTGCATATTTTGGCTGAAATAATGCAAATAATGATAATTGAAGTATAGAGCTATTTCCATTCTTGGCTTTGAGGCTCAGGGGAGTAAAAATAAAACAAATAACACAGAGGCTTATATATGAGAGATTAATAAGTGTTTTATTCCACTAAGCCTTAGAACCAATTTACAATAGTTGATTTTCAAAGCTGGTGTATTATGTTTTCAGTCTGTGCATGGATGAATTACTGTCAGCAGTCAATGGCAAAGGAACAAAAAAAGTGTACATTCTTATATGTACAAAAACTACTCACAAATAAAAAGAAACTCCAATGCCAAGTACCACCAGATTAACCCATTGACTGCCAAAAAAATGCTGTTTTTAACTGTTAACCCTTGAACCCACAAGGGGTCTCCTTTTGACAAGTAAAATTGTCTAGGGTTAGACAGAGTAAAATTTACTTTCAGGGAGTAAGGGTTAAATCAGTTTTTTGGCTGCCATGATGCTAAATCGGCCTTAGTTTTGGTAAAAAAAGCTTCTTTTGCCAAAAAGATAGATCACCCAAGGATTACTGTTACATGTATGTGGGTACAAAAATGTGTAATATTTTAATCTGGGGCAAGAGCATAAACCAAAATTTGGACTTTTTTTTGTTACTTGTTCCAAAGTTTTTTCTTAAAAGTTGGGTTTTAATTATGGGAAAAGCCTGGAAATGGGACTTTATTACAGTTATAATGGGTATAATTTTTGCGCCAAAAATGGTAGCATTGTTTTTCAATTTGGTATGTCAGAATGCTGTCAATATCCAAAACCAACTGTCATGCAGATAGATCTATCCTAGCTCTACTTTCTGCTTATCAAGAATATCAGGTGACATTTAATTTGAGGATGTCAAAATTGGTACAAAGGGCACAACTACTGAGTATGCCTACATGTATATGCACCATTGGCAGTCAAAGGTTTAAGTACATTGGAACCCAAGTAATAAAGTCACCAACAGGCCTTGAAAATTTGGTTGTATTAACAGGGTGGCTATATTCAAATTCCATGACTGGTCTAGGTTGAGTAACATCATGAGAAGCTAACAGACATATCACAGTTGCTCTAACTTCCAAACAACTGTTCTTTAATAAGTATATCCAGAATGTAGATACCATTATAATTAAAACAAAGTGAAAGTGATGATTAACATACTTGTTTGAGTGGTTGGTACAAACAGAGTGAAATTATAAGTGATTATACAAGTTGGAAATTCAGATTGTATTTGTTGGCAGTATTAAAGTTGTTACAGTATTAATGGTGTTTTCTTAAATCAAATGTATGGGCATTCCTCTGGGACAAATAAAAATGGCTGTAATGACTAGGTGACCATAAGACAGCGTTATTCCACTGTAGTCTAGTTGAACCTGGTCAGTGTGAACATGTTGTGTTATCGAGCAAGACACTATTCATACAGTCGGCCATGCTGTGCTTTCTCTTGTTATTTTTTAGCCCATAATTATACATACAAGAAGGTTAACCATCTTGATTCCCTGAAAAAAATAATCACATATAGAACTTTAGCTACTACCAGTAAATTAGCAAATTGACCCCGTGCGACACTATCCATTCAGGATTATTTCCTCAAAAATTCCTCAAATTAATCATTCTTGTGTGTTATTGTTCATTTGTATACATGTTGTCTCTGACCATGACATATTCTCTGTTTCCAGACTTAGAAAAACAGTAGCCAGTCTAACTCTTCAAGTGAACAAGCTGTCAAATGACGTGGAAAGGTAAGAGTCCCACTGCTTACTTATTGTTACTTATTATTGTGGCAAATGATGATCCCTGAATTTGTGATGAATATTTTAATCTGAAAATAATTTTGTTTTGTGGTTCATTATGTACAATGAGAGTGGTTTTCATTGGAGTTTAAATTTCCAAATTGAAAACTGCTCAAAAACCTGTAGCATCAATTCTAACAGTACACTACAAATTACATTTATGCAGATCGTGAAAAATTTTCCTTTGTTTTGTAATTATTGCAAAATTTGTTTCTTCCATTTTTGAGAAATTAAGAGAAGGGAAAGTTTGGCCATTAATATATGAATGTGCTTGAGTGCCACTTCTAAAGTAGTGTTACAGATATGTGAGTCTTATTTGGGTAATATTAATTATTGTGCTGATTAATCAATCATTATGAAACAAAAGGTGGTTTGGGATGTCTTTGGTAAAACTCCTTTCTGGTTTTCAAATAAGTTGTAGGTTACAAGCAGCAAGTTTTGCAAAAGAAGGTTCAAGATCTAAGGTATGGGCAAGACTAAAACTCAGTGTTTTGGCGTAGGTACATGTACCTTTAAAGTGTACTTAAGCAATAGACAGCCAGGCAACTGGGACAGTTGGTGAATACCAGAAAAGCTTGTGAATCAGACATGATTAAGCAGGTGATTTACACCTCTGATTTACACATGCACTTCCCTCTTCCTAAGCTGGTCTGTTAGTATGGGTAATCAAATGGTGACGAGTGAAATTAGGGAATAATTTCACGCGCGTTTTGTCAAAATTCTAATAATTTCCCGAGCCTTTAGGCAAGGGAAATTATTAGAATTTTGACAAAACGCAAGTGAAATTATTTCCTAATTTCACAAGTATACCATTTGGTTACCTTTTAATATCATGGGTGACAAATTACGCTGGGTTACGGAAGCGTTGCCATAGCAATTTTATAATTTCACATGTGAAATTTCGCGCCAAAATTAAGGAGTAATTTGTCACCCATGATATTACCCTTTTAATTAATTTGTTAAGAAGAGGAAAACTATTTTAATCACATAATCAAGTTGCTTATACTCAAAACATTCATGAGGAGACTTGGTAAATCAATTTCATTGGCTGAAAGAATGACAAAACAGGTTGCGCTCCACGCACAAAATTCATTGATTAATAGAAAAAGGAAGAAGTGGTTAAAAGAAGAAAATGTATTCACAGATTGAGAAGTTACTTTAACATGACTTTCAGGGAAATTATTGCTTGGAATCAATCATTAAGAAAGAAAAGCAACTGCATGGAAAGTTTGCTAGTTGACAAAGGTGCAAAGACAACAATATTGTTACTTTGAAAAAATTTGGGTTCATTGAAATAAAGGTTCCAGATTTGGCTTCTGAATATTTAAAATGTAAAAGGATTGCATGAAAGTTAAAATTTAATTTCTCAATAAAACAAGAAAATTCCAAATTTACAAATATGTGCTTGTCAAAATAATTATGGTTGTCATAGAAACATCAATTTTCAAGAACAACGACAAAACGTTGTTCCTAGATAAATTACCGGTATAGGTAAAGTTGAGCTTTTACTTATTTAATAAATAATTTTAATTCAGTTTCAGTTTAGCAATGTTGATGAGGTGACTGCATGCTGTGTTTTGAGTTCTCACTGTTTGTGAACTATAATTGCTGCAATTTTGATTTATTGTACTTATTAGGTTTTTTTTTCAGAAAAAGTTCTCAGGTGTCTAGGCATGATAACAATCATAAGAAATAAAAACTTCCCGGCGCTGTTGTCTTTTTCACAGCGCCGTTTAAAAGAAGCATTATCTTTTCGAAATGAAAATGATTTTATCCGTGAGTGGGATGAATTAAAACAGACAAAACAAAATGGTATAGATGTATGTAGCCACCACAATATTCAGGCAGAACAAAAGAATTAGAACTTGGCTATTCTTTGACACAGAATGTCTTCCTTTCACAAAATAACAAAAGAAGCGAACACCAGCGAACAGTAGCCAAGCTCATGCATACTGATGCGTTAAGAAAAACGTTAAAAACGCGAAGTCTTAACGCTGTCTAACGCAGCAAAACGCGTGCGCGCGTTTAACCCTTCGCGTTGTTAATTTTGGTTCGCGTATTTCTGAGCGGTACTATATCTAGTTTGCTTGTAAAATAACCAAAGTATGTGTGTATGTATGTATATGGTGTTGTGTTGAGGGGGATGGGCGCACATAATAGATTTTGATCGATATCTTTTCTTGCGATTCATTTGACAGGCTCTTAAACTGCTAAGAAAGAAGGAGCTTAGACAGCGCACACTGGACAAGGCCATATCCAACTTGCACTCATTTGAAGAAATTTTACACAAAATACAAAATGCACACACAGACAAAATGGTGAGGAATGACTGTCATGCATTTCTTGCAGTAACTGGGTTTTTTTTCACGGTATTGATGATTATTGTAGCCGGCTATGTGTAGAAGAAAAGTAACTGACTTGTGGCAAGGACAATAAGTTAAAGAAAAAAATTCAATCAAGTGTCGACACTGTTCAGGTTTCTAATACCAGTACAAATCTAATCCTTAAAAAGATATATCTCAGCTTAGTGTTAAACTTGGCTACTGATGATGGCTGCTTAGAATTTAATGGTAATTTGTTCTAATAGTTTTGGTCCTGCTAGAGAGACTTGTATTGCCCATCACCAGAATTTATGTTTTTAGCGTTTCCACGAAACGTCTCTAACATTGTTCTAAAAACAATCCTTTAAGTGCAAGAAGATGGTTACCCAACGGCGTACAGGTTACTTAATGCGACTTAAAGTTACTAACCAGCAGAACAGCCTGAATTGTCAATCCTTAGAACTGCATTGTAAAATAGTTAATTTAACCATCATGTGAAAAGTCTTTCACGGTAATAAAATCACTATCAATATCTCAGCGCTCATTGTGAGCCAAACAGGTGTGATGCACCCATTCTATCACAGTCGGGAATGGTGTTGTACGCATATTCGCAGTGATTTATAAATTAATAATATTCATATTTCTCATTTTCTCTTTTAAAAATTCACTTTTTCTTCAACTGGTGCTAACAGTACACTGATTTACTGTTAGGTTATCGAAGCTCTGAAGTCAGGAACAGCAGCACTGAAGGGCGCACATTCAGAAATAACCATTGACCTTGTTGAGGATGTTATGGACGAGCTTAATGAGGTCAGTTAATGTTCGGTTTTTCACAGAATATTTGCAAAAGAATACTAGTAAGTTTAGTAATATAGTGTGGAATGCAGGAGCTGAATTGTGCAGTGCTATGTATACATTTGTGTGGCGTCATAATCTATTTTATGTGAAGTGTGATGAGTTGTAGTGATATGGCTATCAATAAATGGGAAAGTGTAATTGTATTGTTCTTTGTGAATTTCTTTGTTATAGACCTTAAACACATCTCAAGACATAGATTCAGCACTTACAGAAGGTTTGTATTCCTCTCGCTTACCCTTATTTTCTCCATTACACACCAGGACACGTTCCTCGACGTTTATTTGAACCTCACCTCACCTCTTCTGACCCAATCAGAACACTTACTGTGGTTGATTGACCACCCCGTGATCTTGACTAATAAACTAATAGAACCTCACCTCACCTCTTCTGACCCAATCAGAATATGTACTGTGGTTGATTGACCCCCCCGTGATCTTGACTAATAAACTAATAGGAATGACGTGCCATTGAAAACCAATTCTCCAGCACTAGTTTAAACATTAATTAACTTAGTTGGTAACTAAACATTTTATTCCGTGTTTCGAATACGTAATTAACTTCCAGTAAATAAATATTTCCAAAAAGAAGACACGGCAAATGCAAAATTCTGGCCGCTTTTAACGCGGAACGGCAACGCCAACAAGCGCAGCATTTTTACGGAATCTTTATCAATTATTATATGGCTGTGTCTCACAAGGACTGGGAACTACCGAATTCACGAATTTGATTGGCTGAAATTGATGTTGACCGCGGTCTAGATTTTCCCATCTAGACCGGCATCTAGACCGGCATCTAGACCGGCATCTGGTTTCATTGTAAGTTGAAAAAGTAGCAAACTACAATACAAAAATGTTCATGTTATTTTCGTCATTTATAGAAGTGCCAAAAAGCCTGATGACATAAAAAAGTAAAGAGGACGAGCAAATTTCGGCAGGTTAAGCTAAGCTCATCTCCGTTTGCAAGGAAAATGTCAGCGAACCAGTTACATTAAACGAATTAAAGTTTTCTTCTTGGTTATATAATAAACATCTTATTAACCGAGCTAAGTCGGTCTATATGGGAAAAACTTGACCTCGGTCATGTGAACAGACGTCACTGCGTTCGGTCTGTATTGTACTCACGACCTCGTCCTAGATTCTCCTTAACAGACCTCCTGTTCGGTTAATAAGAGCTAATTATTACCAATACTAAGATCTAAAATTACTATGTTAAGGTAATTTACGGGTCGCAGAGACTGCTGGGATAGGATCGGCTGAACTGGAAGAGCTGGAGCGGGAGCTGGAGAGCCTCGCTATTGGAGACAAAGGTAACAACAGTTACTTAACTGTGTACAGTGCATTTCGTTCTTGGTGGTTTCTCTGCATCAGTCCTCGATCAATGAATCACCATTATATTACATGTCCGTGGCTCCTTACTGAGATTTGGACACTATAGTTAACAATTATTCACCGAAGTGGAGGCAAATATCTCGGCACCACTTTCACCGACACTGAGGTGAATAATCGTTTTAGTATATACCACACAAGCTGAATAACTAGCGGACCAAAGAGCAAGTTTACTTGTTTAAGAGTAACTTTATTTGAAACGGGAAGCCATTCTGTTTTTTTCGGCTGCTCGGAGGTGAATAGTACTTGGCTAATCACCTCCGAGCTAGCCAATCAGCGTGCGCGAAAAGGACTATTCACTTGTGT
>OMLO01001653.1_pt1 | contig 17352 bp, 4 predicted proteins | sample 1674811 | NCBI WGS metagenome assembly OMLO01 (sample SAMN06265003, study PRJEB25207) | coral metagenome | isolation source: Coral host | place: Mexico:La Bocana,Puerto Morelos, Mexico | collected 2008-11-13 | reverse complement strand
CGAATGAAGATTTTCCTACCCTTTCATATACCTAAACTTGTGAAATCCCTACCCTTTTATATACCTGAAGCCTGAAAGAGGTACCCCTTTCGGGCGGAGGCTCCCCGTATAGGCCATTATAGGGAGTACCCCCCGGGTTTCAAAGGAATATCACTTAAAAGATAAGCGGGATAAAGCATACGAGACGATGCAAGAAGAACTTGACATTCCCATAGCGGACGAGGGGTTATGTCAGCTTCCATAAGCCGTAGTATCTCGAGAAAATCGTCATGAGTCATTCGCATCATTTCGCGGTAACCTGGAGTATCTTCGATCATCAGTTCCTGTAAAACTGTATTATTGAAATATCCTTTCTCTTCTCTTCTCCTTATCCAGCCCCTAACCTTTCCTCGTCTTCTTTCTCTTTTTCCATTCTCCTCTAATATTTCAAGAAGCATTATAGCCGCTATACTCTTCTTTAACTTGAACTTTTGAATCCCAACCTACGAAGTCTCACGTTCCACCATATTGAAGTAGTTACGCGGGTTAATTTGTGGCCCATAGTTCTTTGCGTGTGGAGTTTGATCAAATATAACCAACCTCGTTCCCAGGGTCCTCTATCTTCCTACCTAAGAGAGAGGACCCTGGGAACGAGGTTGCAAATTTTAATTTGAAGTGAATTTTAATTTGAAGTGAGTGGTTAAAACCACTCACTTCAACATTTATTTTTGGTCACCAATGGCCAATGTTTGATGATGATGTTTGGTCGCCAAACATTTCCCGTTTGGACAAGCCTTTAGCTCTGTTTGCTTTTTAAAAGTACGGTAAATACGTCCAAAATTATTATTTTTCGTTTCCGCTTTCCGTAATTTAACCCTAAAATGTGAAAATTGTTCAAGACCAAAGGATAAAAGTCTAAAGGTATGCGACACTCTCAAAAGATCTCCATTGTTTCGGCTATTGTTTTTTAAACAAAGAGCTGTATGTATAATTAATGTAGGTGTTATACGGAAATCTTGCCGAAAACAGCATGAAATAGGTAATAGAAAAAGTCTACTGTGAGTCAATAGAACTGTTGAAATTGTCTTTAGGAACTTACATGATTGCCTTGCGACTCGAGTGGCCCCTGATGCTTTGCATGTGTTGTCTGAATCCAATGCATTTGAAATCCTTAGTTCACAATACAGCATAAATGTACAATTCTATTACACTTGTAACATACCATAAAGAATAAACTCCATCACAGTGCAGGCTGTTCATGAGCTCCCGACAACCAGCCAACGAAAGGCGACATATCGTCCACACATCGTGCAAACAAGGTATATTGTGTTACATGAAGCAGCGATTGAAATCCCGCCAAATGTTTACTAAGTGTCCCGAAACGAGGAATCAATCCCGCGAGATCCCGCCTTTTCAATGGGACTTTTGAATGTCTTTTATGCTTCCAGCGGTCAGATAAAAGTGCTAATTCCGTATTTATGCGATGTAAAGGATTTCTGGTTGATTATCAAGCGTGTCGCAGATACAGAGTCTAGTTCACTTTTATAGTGCTGATCAGCGCCGGGAGTTCGAAGTTCCCGAGGGATAAAACCGTTGTCATGGAAAGACTCGAGACGTCCCTGACTTCGGAAAAGGATAATATTCGCCATTTTCAACATTCAATCACGCTAGAAGATCATGGTGTTTGAAAGATAGACTTGAGCCATTTTCACAGATTTGGTAAGGCCTGTTCTTATGACTTAAGCTTATGTAAGAAATGCTTTTGACGGCCAAAAAACTTTGAAGCTAAAATGGCTTCTTGTCATGGTTGCGTTGAAAATAATTTACCCTTAACTTTTGAATCTATCTTGTCTTAAAGGCAGTTTTGTACAGAACATCGTGAGTTTTCATCTTCTGTTTTCAATGCAGTGGATTATATTTTCACTGAAACAAAAGCCGTCGAATTTGTTTCACAAAAGGCGATGAATCCGTCGCGCTGACATTATCAATCACGTAAACTAACTGTTATCAGTTTTATCGAGTTTAAATCGAACCTAACACGCAGTGGTTCCCCATTTCTTATTTCTTTCAAACGCTAATGCTTTCGGAAAGATATTAGTGTAAATATTTGGGCTCGGGTGAAATCATTATGGTTACAAACCTGACGAACAGTCGTGGACCATGGAAACGTTCTATTACATGTACCGTGCAGTTTATCAAAAAATGCAAAATATTTTTTAAAACTGGAATGCAATCTTTTAAGAGAGTAAACACTGAGCGTTGCAAATCAGAAAATCGGATTATTTTAATGTTGCTATGCGGTGAACGCTTAAATTAAAGGCAATGTAGGTGTTAGGAGTAGACGACAGGGCAAACAAAGATCTGTTTCCAAACGAAATCTCGTCAGACGTACGTCTTTTCAGGGGCTGATTGAATTGTTTTTCATAGCTTTATCATAAGCAACGTATTGTATGTAGAGGAAGAATTTTAGTTGGCAGTTTGGGTAGTGTTGTACTGAGAGAAGTTTCATGTTTAATTGATATGCAAAATCAAACCTCGCTGTAGAAAGCAGTCAAAAGTTTCTTTTAGTTGCTGTGGATGTTTGCATAGGATCGATTATTTCACCTTGGAGATGAAAGCTTTAATAGCGTTATTTCCACTAAGCTAACAAATTGTCCATTGTCCATTCTTTTTTCTGATCTGGATGTTTGCATCGGAGCAATTATTTCACCTTGCAGATGACAACTTGTCATAGCTTTACTTTCAGCAAGCTAACAAATTGCCCAGACAATTATTAGCATAGAAGTCTTCCCAAAATAATCAGCATTTAACAAGACTTTGCTGGCTTACACCAGGGCAATGCATGCACAGAATGCAACAGTGAAGAAAGTTGACAAGACTCTAAGGGTTTTGAGTTCCGTGACGCTGTCTGTCACTCCAAACACTGATCATGAGAAACATGGGGCTGTATCTCCAGCTGTTGCAAGTGAGGACAGCGAAGATTCAGATGGATGGGAAACTGACCTAGAGTGTGAAGAGGTAACCTAAGCTTGTTATTAACTCTTCAATTATATTCCCAAAATCTGATAATATTAGTTTAAAAAGGGTTAAGTCTGCATCAGAACCAATTGGCTTATGAGGCTCTGCTAGGCCTTTTCCCTGTTTCTGTAGTATATAGCGACTAGGAGTATTTCTACTCCCCCCTGGATTGGATGTTACTCCATTGCAGGGTTACCCCCGGCATTAAGTTGACCAGTACCCATTTACACACCTGGGGGAAGAGAGCATTACGGTAATTTTGTGACAGATGAAGCGCAAGGGTGCAAACTTTCTGCATTCTGGTGGCTATGTTTGTTTTAAAAGAAATTAAATTTTGAGTTTCTTTTTGTGTCACTTTGTAGGCGCGACACTCTTTGCAATTTATACAGAGTCATTAGTTGGAAACTACTTGAGGGGCATACGAAAGTATCTTTATTTTAAAAAGTATGCAAGTGAAAGAAAAAGAAAATATACATTCCACTGCTGTGAAGAAGCATTGGCCTATGGCTGTTTCTGCTGCAGTACTTTTGAGCTCTTGCAAATTTTAGTGTTTTTAATAAGTGGTGACTCCAGGCCTTTCACAGATCCTGTATCAAGTCTAATTTTAACAATTATAAGCTCAAGGTTTCTATTGCATGATAGTTAATGACAACACAGCTGAGTCAACAGTTTCACATGGAAATTAAGAGTAAATAATCTTAATTGTTTTAGTTAAAATCTGCTAGTCATTGAAAAATTTATCTATTTCTTCAGTGTCTGAGGAGAATTTTATCTTCAGACACTTTGAAAACGCAGGCAAGTGGTCACAAGTTGGCTAATAAGTGCAGACTGCTGAGTTGCTCACTACAACAGAATATTAGATAGTGAGTAGCTTAGCCAATGAGAGACAGGCATTTGTGATAGAACACTAGCTTTCAGCCAATCAAATGCCATGGCACATCTGTTCAAAGTTATTTCTTGTAATTGATTAATAAATATTATTGCTTTTTTCAGTTTAAGCCACAGTATGATCCCACAGGTCGTACTCTCTATCAGCGGGCTTGTCAGAAACTCGGCATCATTCCAGCTTCCTATTTTGTGCGACACATGATTGATCCAACTGTTACCATGATGCATCATGGCCTTGGTCCACTAGGCATTCGTGCAATGGCTTTGGCACTTCTGTATAACACAAAAGTTACAAGCCTGAACATAAGGGATAATGGAATTGGAGAAGAGGGAGGCGCAATCATGGCTAAGCTATTAAGAGAAAACTACTTCATAGTGGAGCTGGACATGTCCGAAAATCAGCTTGGTCGAGGAGCAATTACTGAGATAGCAGAAACTCTTAAAGAGAACAATACATTGACAAAGCTTGGACTTGCAGGGAATTCCCTGGATGACAAAGATGCCGAAGTGATTTGTCAATCACTTCTTGTAAACAGCACACTAACCCACTTGGATCTGAGCTTCAATAAATTCTCTGACAAAGCTTGTGAGTTCTTCGCAAAGGTTCTCGATGAGAACATCACCTTGTCAGAGCTTGATCTTAGCTGGAACCATATTCAGGTGAAAGGAGGACAAGCTCTTGGAAAAGGATTGAGAGGAAATGTGAAGCTTAAATCTCTCAACTTGGCATGGAATGGCTTGTCAGACGATGGAGCACATGCGATAGCTGGAGCTTTGCTTGAAAATGGAACTCTGCAAGTTTTAGACTTAACTTGCAATAGAATCTCAGATACTGGAGGTTTCAGTATTGCAAGATGTATAGAAAGCAATTCATCACTTGAAGTGTTAAGACTCTCAAAGAACAACCTGCAAAACAATGGAGCCTGTGCCATACTTAACTCTATTGTCGAAAATGGAGACAGCAGAATAGCCAAGATTGATCTCATGGGCGTCATCATTAAAGAAGAGTTCAACCTAATTGCAGATGAATTAAGAAAACTGAAGCAGGTTGAAATCATCACAGATGAAACTCCTGAAATAAGAAGCAAACAAGAAGAACCTGACCCAGGTACTCTTCTCCGCAACTACATTGCCAAAGAACATGTGCTTGTAGTGGACTTGTTTCGTAAGTTAGATCATGATGGCAGCATGCAAGTGAGTGTCAAGGAATTTGCAGATGGTCTACGTAAATCACATGTCGGGATGACACAGTATGAGGTGGATAAAATCATTGACATACTGGATGCTGATAAAGATGGAGAAATTGACTACAGTGAGTTTGTTTGCATTCAAGCAGAATGGAAGAGCGAAGAAAAAGGGAAGAGAAAGATTTCTTCAAAAGGACCTAACTAAATGACAGCAAAACTACTTTCGTTGCTGGAGCAGCTTTTTCTGAAAAAAAAATGCAATATGTTCCTCTCCACAGCTTTGCCTTTTTTTGCTTTTGCTTCCTGAATTTCACGATAGAGTTTTTAAAATAAGGTTATAATTTAAGAAGTAATTTTACTAGAATGGAACTTAGTACTTGAATACAACACATTTTGTATATGGTGATAGATCAGATCAGATCAAGCAGTCACGGTTGTGTTGTGTTCATGGACAAGACACTACCCTCGGTGCCTCTCTCTTCACCTAGGATTGTAAATGGGTACTTCCTAGGGGAGTAGAAATACTTAGAACTACCTGAATTTTTTTTATGATTGATCATCGCAGTAACACACACAACTTAAGCAGTTGTGGAACTAAAGCCTGAAAAAAGGCCAGAACGGGGTTCGAACCCATGACCTCTGTGATACCGGTGCAGTGCTCTACGAGCTATCAAGTCATCTGGGAGCTGGTCGATCTGTGAGTTTGTAATATACCCGTAGAAGGTGAAAGATGCAAATTAATATATGAAAGTCATACATAGCTCAGTTGGTAGAGCATTGCACCAGTATCACATAGGCCATGGGTTCAAATCCCATTCTAGCCTGAATTTTTTTCAGGCTTTAAGTTCACATCTGCTTAAGTTGTGTGTAACTGCGATGATCAATCATAAAAAATTCATATCTTTCTCTGCAGTTCAAATGTATGACTTTTATTCATATATTCATTTGCAACAGCAGAACTACCAGTTGGTAATGCTATGGAAACTTATGGTAAAGTTACAGCTGTATGAACCACTTGGCCTGACACCAACTTTACCTTTCATATAATATCTGACATTTTATCCATTGTTTTAAACTTTTTTGTTCCTCATCTTTTTTCTATGATCTGTAAGGGGACTTTTGAATTCCCTGGAACCTCAATCTCAAAATCATTTCTGTTAGATTTTCCCTCCAGTCATTTACTATCAGCTCTCTGGAACTCCCACTATTTTGAACTACCGGTATGTTTTGTTTCCCTTAGAGTTCTACATGAAGATTATAGAGTTCAACCATACCGGTATTAAAACATCACATACATATTTAAACTTGCATTTTGCTACAAGTATTATTATTGTCTTTTACATTTTGTAGTTTTGGTCACCTCTATACATGTAAGTTAGTACTTCCTTGTAACTCAATGATTCAGAAAATTATGATTGAGGAAACCGATAAATTATTGATTTTACTGAACAACCGCTGTATATGCAAAAGTATGGACATTCTACAGATGATTTGGTGATACGTGACCAATATTTTTAACAGGTAATATAATCCTATTTTGTATTAATTATTTTACTTTGAATCTACACATCACCCAAAGAATTCCAGATGAGAAAATTTTTCAATGGGTTTGAGGTGGGAGGCACGGTGGCCTGGTTAGTGCACTCGTCCCCGGAGCGAGCGGGCGGTCCGGGTTCAAGCCCTGGCCAGGGGCACTGTGTTGTGTACTTGGGCAAGACACTTAACTCTCACAGTGCCTCTCTCCACCCAGGAGTATAAATGGGTACCAGCAAATTGTTGGGGAAACCTAACAAATTGCGGGGGGAATGACCTGCGATGGACTAGCATCCCATTTAGGGGGGGTAGAAATACTCCTAGCCACTCCATGCTACAGAAACCAGGGATAAGCTCTGGCAGCTATGATCCAGTAGGATCCAAGGCTTCATTTTTTTTTTTTGACAAGAGGATACACTTTTTTTTTCAAGCTCGACTTGTTTACTTATGTGTCCCTTAATATACGTCACAGAAGAACTGAGAGAGCTGTGAGGCAAATTGGCAAAATGGGAAAAACTATTTTTGATGTTGAAACCCTTTAAATAGGTGAATTGAAGATTTAAGTGAGAGATTTATTAAAAAGAATGAAAAGTGAAAAATGAACTTTTCTGTGAATTATGTGACATTGTACACAGTACCTAGTTTAGTGAACAAAACTGTCCAAAAAAATGCCAGATCTATTTTAATGAGAAAGAATTAAAATGTTTATAGAAAGATCAAATTAAAATAAATTTTAATCTATTCATTTATTAGAGACATAACTTATTAGTATCTCTCAGCAAACTGTTCAATAAGGTTTTGATCTTTATGTAATAAAATTTTGATTATGCTCATGAAGTGTCACGAGAAATAATTTGTTGCGCTAAAGTTTAAGTATATTAATGTAATTCTGAACTATAAAGTTTTGCATGGTATGGTTCCTTATTACCTGTGCTGTTGAGTATATGCCTCCATCTGGGTATAATTTACGGCGGAATGATGACCCTGTTGTTTTGCTTATATCACCTACAGCATGAGCTAAGAAGACTTGGGGAGATAGATCATTTAGTTGCATGTGCTGCCTGCACACTACGGAATGTGCTTCCATCTACAATAACATCTCTTTCTAGTTTAAGTACCTTTCAAAGCAGACTTAAACTTTCTTATTAGTGAGGCATTCATTTAGGTATTTTATAAGTTTTATGTTATTTTAATATTTTATGTAAGGCACAGTTGAATATTTCCTTAATAAAAACTGCGTGGTATTTAACAATTATTCACCTAAGTGGAGGTGAATAGTGGTGGATATTTACTGAGCCGTGAAGCAGTAAGGTAAATATCCACCACTTTCACCAACACCGAGATGAATAATTGTTTTAGTATATACCACACAAGCTGAATAACTAGCAGACCAAAGAGTAACTTTACTTGTTTAAGAGTAACTTTATTTGAAACGGGACATCATTTTGTTTTTCTTCTGCTGCTCGGAGGTGAATAGTACTTGGCTAATCACCTCCAAGCTAGCCAATCAGCATGTGAAAAAGGAACTATTCACTTGTGTGGTATATACAAAAAATTATTATTTTTATTACTATTACTATTTTCCCTTGATTTCAGATCAATTTCACAGATTAAGCACAACATTGCATAACAGCATTTTATTAACAGAAGCAGCAAAGTTTTCTTTGTTATATATTATTATTTACACATTATGTCAGTTGTGATAAACTCACATCTGTACATGAACCACAAATCACATTTATACATCATTCCATAGTCACATCACTATTTCCAGAAAAACCACTATTATCCTTTTTAAGCCTGAGAAGGCTGCCAAGTTATTGCACACCAACTAATTTTTTATCCCTTGTGATGAAAAATGTGGGATTTGTGACAAAAAAATATATATCGTGGTTTTATAATTATTCCAAAAGATTGCAAGGGTGTCTCCTATCTGCCACTAGTCAATGCCTGTCTTAAAGTAGAACTGTTATCTACTTGTTATCCTGGGCTATAGGGTCAGGTTACATGGCACAAAATGACACAAAAATCACAGAGATATCTTTCTTTGTCATTGTAATTCTTCCCGAGACTATTGCCAAACATGAGGATTTTTCTGCATAATCCAGTTCACATTTTCTTCCAGAAGTAACAACTTGTAATGCCTGAAACAAGATCAGATTTGAAAAAGATAATAATTAGTCCTGGTATTATGAACACTGGTAAAAAGAATTGTTCTACCTTAATTCCCAAAATATTCCTTATGGCAAATAAACAGATTTCCACCTGGCAAGGGTTCTTCAAAAGATGGGATAAGGCTATATCCACCTTGCTATAGCGATTTATCTAGTGGATAGTATCATCTAGCTTTTGAAGAACTGGGGCAAGTTGGTTTTTGCTATTGGTATCTTAAGTCATAACACAATTGGCAGAGATTTCGCTGACAGGTTTATGAGAACCCAAACTTCTATAAAATGCTCAAGTACTTATAAATACCTGGCCACATTTCTAAATGTCTTCAACTTCTCAAAAAAGTCATCAATAGACACTGTATAGTCAAAGTTGCCAGCACATGTACAGTATTTTGACATGTTGGTAGCCTTCACCTGCAAAAAAATATATCAGTCAATACTCTTATGCACCTAATCTCTTCTTAGCACAGAAACCGGGATAGGTTCCGACTGTATCATTCAGTTATTGGCCTGATGCAGATTCTTCTAATGCTACTCTTGTTAGTAATACTCTGGAGCAGAGTATGAAAAAAAAAGTATTATGATATAGTATCCTTAAAGGAGCTACGTCACGATATTCTGAGTCGTTTCCAAATTGAAAAATTTAGCCTAAATTTTTCAATTTGGTTGTTTGTAATCCGTGTTAATCTTCGCCATCCTTAACTATCCTTGTTCCTTTTTGTTTTATTTTTCCCACTTTGGTGTTTTTCTATCTTGCTAAACTAATATTTTGTGATTTCCCTCGCATTGAAGCTAATTTTGCACATTACAGAAAACAACTCAGAATATCGTGACGTAGCTCCTTTAACACATTTACAGTATCAAACCTCAAGTTTTAGTATGTCTAGATCAGGGCAAATTCCCACCTTCTGCCCCAAGGTCTAACCCCTTACCCTTTCTGTATATCATTCTTTAACAGAAAAGCTACCCCTTCCTTAGACTATTTTATCGAAAAAAAGATACTCTTCAAAATACCTTCTAAGAACACTGCATCCATTTTGTAAACCCTTGGAATGAATACCTACTTAAGAACACTGCATCCATTTCTAAACCCTTGGAATGAAGTTAGCGAACAAAATTTCAGGAGGGTATCAACGTAACGTTTACCAGAAAACAAGTGTTTTATTTACAGTTCATGTTCATGTTGGACTTACATGATAGATTTCCCTGCCAATTTATACACTGTACCTCAACTGATCCTCACGTTGCAAAATCTCGACCCTTTTATAATACCTGAGGCCTGGATAAGGTATACCGTTCGGGTGGAGCCTCCTCATATGGGCCATTATAGGGAGTACCCCTGCAGAGCAAATTATTCCACTCCCAAAAGGGTTGAGAGGACCTTTGCCTGACAGTTGCCCTCACTCGTGCCATCTCAAGAGAAGGGTATGGTATGATGTGTAAAGCAACATAAGGTAAGTATAACTCAGAATACTTACTCCATGACATTTGGCACATTTCAGATCCTGAAGAACAAATGCTATTGATTGTTTTTGTACCATGTTGATCAACTGACTCTCTATGAAGTCCATGTCATATTCACTGCCACATTCTAAATTGGCACATCTGCAACATGCACTGTAAAAGAAAGGAGGGAAAAAATGTAACTATTTATTCTGGGTTGTGGAAAACGTGGTGGTCTCATGGTTAATGCTCTCGTCTCCAGATCAAGCAGTCAGGGTTTGGGTCCTGGCCAGCATTGTGTTGTTTTCTTGGGCAAGCTAGACACTTAACTCTCACAGTGCCTCTCTCCAACCAATGGTATAAATGGGTACTGGTGAACATAATACTGGGGGTAACTCTGCTATGGTGTAGCATCCCATCCAGTAGAAATACATGTACTTCTAGCTGCTTCACGCTACAGAAACCAGAATAAGCTCCATTGTATGAGCCAGTCTGGGTCGAGTTAGGGGGCCAAGCATGAAATAGAGGCGTTTTGTATATATATATAAAGAGAATGGACGATCAACTTTCGGAAAAGAACATTCCTGGTTTTTCTTTAAGTGGCAGAAGGACATCGGAGTTAAAAAATGATGAGCTACAGTTTTGGCTGAAATGTAGGAACAATTCTGCCAAAGGTTTACATAGTTAAGCTTGTAAAGAGGTAAATATTAAACTTTGCTTACATCATTCGATCATGTATGTAATCATTTTATAAATTGTATTTGGAGAAATAAAAAATTGCACTTCACAGATTAAGCACTCACTTGCTTCAGCTTAATCTTCGAAATTCTATACATTTGAAAGAAAAGAGCGAAACTGAACACTCAAGCGGACTCTATTCACGTGAAACTTTTTGTTTAATACGCGCTAATCATGCTTTAAGACAGACATTATTTACTTCTTTTTCACACTTCTATTTTTGTATATCTTTATGTTAATTTTTTCACATTTCACTTTTGATGATGACGGCACGAGGTCGTCGAAACGTCAAGTTACTTTTCTTTCGTTGATTTTCTTGTTTATTGTTTCCCAAAGTTGACTACAATTAAACTCAAATTGACTTCACTTATTTCGAAATTGATCACGAAAAATGATCTAAACGACCTGCTTGCTTAAAAAGAACTTCTAACCTAAGAAACTTGCAAATTCCCTTCCTAAAACTCCTTGTTTTATGCCTAGGTACCAGTTTTTTCGCGCAAGTTTGCCATTTATGAATTCGGCATATTTCCACTGGATAAACTGACCACCACAAAAAGTTCACGTTGAGATTTGGTCATTTGACCAAGTTTATGCTTTGACCAAGTTACGGACTTTGAAAAGTGGTTAAAAATCAATATATATGGAATCACCAAAAACAATTGATATAACTTTCATTTTTTTCTAGTTTTCTGACAATTGTAACATCCTATCTTGCACCTACTACCTGGAAGAAGCTGGGATAAAAGTCACTGTGTTTTTGCCCATTCTTAAGAGCATCACAGAAATCACAAAAATTTTAAGAGTTTATATGGTTACATTACATTAGCATTACAGTACATACGGATTGTTTCCTTCTGCTGGAGTTATGAAGGGATCTCTGCACAAGTCAAGATCACGACATGAGTTACAGGACAAGCAAATAACCTGTTGGAAAATGTCAATCAATGCATTAGAGGCATTCAACCATGGTAATTCTTTAAGACCCTCAAGGATTATGAATAGCAAGCTCAAGGTAGTTTTCCAAGCATTTAGTTAAAGTGTTTCCCCAACTGACAGAAAGAGAGTCATCTACAATAGCCCAGGACAAGTGGAAAACTAATTTTCTTTGCACCCTAATTTGAAAGCAGGTGACTGACTGGCAATAGGCTGTGTGCTCAGAATCACAGATGGTGCTTCTAACTGAGGAGGAGGAGACATGGGTAGCAGGAAATAAATATTAGTTACTGTTGGACAACCTGGCAAAACTCCTGTCAGGAAACTAGTGAGGGGCTGGCATCTCATCGCCAAGGAAGAAAGGAAGCAAAACTCCCTGTCATTGAGTACTCTTTAGTAACCAGAGTTCGGTGACCGCATTTGTGACCTACAAGGCTTATGACATGCCCATGTTATCTGCATTGTGTGTTACCCACATAGAACTGTTTTCATTTGAGTGCCGAAAAGTAATTGGTTTTGCAATTACACTGCACTATGCTACATGATTGGCTTAAAAACACTCACTCAATTTTTCATCCAATCAGAAGTAAAACTTAAAGCAACCATGACTTATTTGAACACCTTTCTGTGCTCTTAATGTTAGCTACCGGTATATGAGATATTACTTTGATTGGCTCACTCTATTGATTGGCTAGAGGGATTACTTTGGTTTTGGTTTTATGATGCTCAATTGAAAACTCCCTTAACACACAACAGCTCAATAAATGTAAAGGCAAAACAGCATCAGGAAAGATAGAGGGTAGGAACAAGAAACAATCTAGAGTCCAGGGGAGTGGGAGGGGGAGGGGTATTGGAACCATATCTAAGCTAATTTGGTTATATCAACCAAGTTGAAACTGTAAATTGGCCACCGTAACGAGTTGAAAAGCTGACGTTTCAAGCGTTAGCCCTTCGTCAGAGCAAATGACGAAGGGCTAACGCTCAAAACGCCAGCTTTATAACTCTTTACGGTGGCCAATTTACATTTTCAACTTACCTTGTTACCCCCACCGACGCAGCACCACAGTTTCTTTAGAAACTTCCACCCCATATCTAAGCTAGCCTAGCTGAGGGGTATGGTATGATTTTCAGGCAGTCTAGTCTGGGTTAGTGTATGGATATCAGACAGTTTTGGGTGTATAATTTACCAGGAAAGCAGAAAGTGTATAAATACTTTAGTCTGGAACAACCTTCTTTACCCAGGGTTCTAGCATATGTTGGACTATGATAGTGATAATGTTTCTGCATAGAAAATGGCTAGTCTAGGATAGGGTAGGAATTTCTGGTGTTTAGTCTAGAATAATTTTACAAAATCAAGCTGATCATGGGATCAATAGGGTTAGGGTTTCAGCATCCCAGCAACACAACCCAACCCAAAGATTAGCAGAGTACTCTTGCCCCACTCAGGCTCTGGATTAATCACACAAAAATAAAATCACTAAACCACCAGTACCAATATCTGCTTACAATAATAGCAAAGATAAATAAGTGAAAAATAAAACAATATCCAAGAGTTAAGGGGTGATGATCACAATGAAATGAAAATGGAGGGGTCAGCATACCTCTGGAAGCACCAGTGAGGAACAAGGATCCCTAAACGTTGCTTCTGAAGAAAATTCTCCAACACCAAGGAGTCTTAACAAGTCACGCCTGAAGATGAACACAAGGTAAAAGGTGAAGTCTATATACAAGCTAGGGGCACATCAGGCTGGAGCTTATCCCGGTTTCTACAGCATGAAGTGGCTAGGAATACTTCTACTTCCCCCTGCATAGGATTCTAGGGTTACCCTACCCCCAGTATTAAATTCTCGAGTGCCCATTTATACTTCATGGTGGCAAGAGGCACTGTGAGAGTAAGCGTCTTCCCCAAGAACACAACACGATGTCCCCGGCCAGAGCTAGAATCCAGACCGTGCTATCCATAAGATGAACACAAACTTCACATTAAATGATAAATTTCACTGGGAACACAGTGCTAAGTTGGCATTTCCATAGCACTCTCCTTGTTGAAACTTTAGTAGCTGTTATGAATAACAAGATTGGTATTGAAAACTTTAAACCTCCAGCCTGGTATTTAAAATTATACTAATTTTCTTCTCTGGTTTTTATTCATTTCTTTAAGTGTCAGTTATGAAAATAATTTACATGCATGGTGAAAGGTGCAGTAGCGTAATTGCTAGTGTGCTGAACTCCAGATTAAGCGGTCCAGGATATTGTGTTGTGTCCTTGGGCAAGGCACTCTCACAGTGCCTGTTTCCACCCAGGTGTATAAATGGGTACCGGCTGATTTAATGCTGGGGAGTAACCCTGCGATGGACTAGCATTCCATCCAGGGGGGGAGACACACTGCAGAAACTGCAAAGAAACTAAAATCTTAGAAACCTTGCCAGAAAAAAAGATATTGAAAAAGAAGTTTGTATACCTTAGCTTGTTCACTTGATGCTGTGTGTTGGAGTCTAGGGACAATACCTAAAAAAAGTCACAAAATAATTAACAGTTAAATAATAGGAATTATTTGAAAAAAGAAACTCTGGATTAAAGTGAAGCTTATAAAATCTTTTCCCCTAGATTGCCACTTTTATTAAATCAACATTTTCTTAAAAATCATGAACTTGAAAAGTTATGTTCACTCTTAAAACTTGTAGAAATACATGTCAACGATTCTGATCTTGCTAATTATTTGTGAATCCTAACCAACACTGACACCTGATATGAAATAAAGTTCTTGGAAGTATGTTTTTTCATAATAACCGATTGCTACAAAGCTGTTGTGATCATAATTTATTTCAACACAGATTACAGACCAGGTGATCAGCCAGCATTACCTTACAAATGAACTTCACAAACTCCAAGGCTGGGTTGTTCAAAGGGAGATGGGATCCGGGCAGAAGCGGGAACTCTACACTAGGGTCTGTGTTTGAAGATCGGTCTCCTGACAAAGTGTGTTGTATCTTCTGTGTTACCCTAGAGAAAGAACAATGATATTCCTTCATCTAAAGGTAGATCATAGATACCTTAAGGTATCTGCAGTTAAGTATCGATCAATACAATTGATCAACATTCAATCAAGTGCCACTTACCTGTGGAACTGTCTAGACAACAAATTTAAAACTATCACACATGAAAGAAACTTTAAGAAACTTTTAGTGAACAACTTTTTACAAAGTAATTCAGACCGTGAACATTTTACCATCTCTAGAACGTTTTGAAAATGTCTTGTAATATATTCAAATATATTTTATGTGCATGTTGTATTATATTTTAACTTTTTCACTATTTTATCATTTTTTAACTAAATATATTTTTTTATAGCCCACAATGTAAACTACTGGGTTACCAGTAATTGTGTCAGCTATTACAGTGTTTTGTTGTTGTTGTCAATCAGCACCTTGGTTGACAGTCAGTCGAGAATTAACTAATTGTTGCAGACACACATTGAGTGTCAATGAGTATGTACGAATCAGTCAACACTTGACTGTCTATCAACCAGCTCAGTTGATCGACTGTCAATCAGCTGTCAATCAAGATGTTCATTAAGCATCGACCAAAGGTGTCCACTGACTGTCAATTAAGGGTATCAATTGACTTATGCTTTTATAGTATACATGATACTGAAAAGATACATTTAATTAGTCGCTGATCAACACTTCTTCCTGGAGAGATCAAGAGGTTTAGACTTTTAACCACACTGTATTTCGAGTGAAGCACTAGCTGTCATTCTAAGATTATCATATCGTCCAATTTTTAATTAATTTTGAGTTTCCAATCCATTGACAATACAAAAGTAAATTAGATATTACTTACGAGAACAGAGTCTGGGTGAGCTCTCCAGAAATTCTCTCCTGGGCAAACGTAACTAGGCTGGGAGTGGCTGATGTTTCTGCAACTCTCTGTTGAACAGCAGAAAGTCAATTCAGTCAATTTCAAGTCAGAACACTTCCCATAATATGAGTGACATCAGATATGGAGAGGGCACCTACCATTTGTAGACATCAAATTCAACAGAGGAAAACTAAATCTCCCGTAAGGGCAATTCTTGCAGTACTCTAATATATGGGGCAAACAGTATGAGACCTTCTGATTAACAAAAATAGGACCGCCAAATAGCCCTTTCACTGATAGCTTTACCTATTTGTATTGACATGTAATGCAATGTGGATAAATTTACAATATTTAGAGATGAAACCACAACAGCTTTAGCTGGTTTTCATGGAGGTCCTCTATCCTGGTCGAATTGGAATTTTAACAACCAGGAGAAAATCCCTCAGAATAAGACAACCAATAACAAACTCAACCACATAATATTATGGCACTGGACTGGCATCGAGCCTGGGCTTCATTGGTGGGAGGCAAGCATTCTAACCACTGCCCCTTCCCTGCTTCTCAGAAAATTTTGGGCAGAAACGAAAAATGGCTTCATACATGTTGGATTATACATGTACTGTAATGCAAAAGGGAAAAGTTAATGGTAAGAAGGGGCTATAAGTACTCCCAAGCTACATTTAGTAGAGGCAAGGTCGACTCATGGTTAGTGTACTTGTCTCCAAATTGAGCAGTCCACGTTCAAGCCCTGGCTGGGGACATTGTGTTATGTTTTTTGGCAAGACACTTCACCTATCTCCAGCCAGATACATTGTATACAAAAGAGTACTGGCCAATTTAATGCTGGGGTTAACCCTGCGAGAGGCTAGCATCCCATCCAGGGGGGAGCGGAAATACTCCTAGTTACTTCATGTTACAGAAACCAGGATATAAGCACTGGACTGATGGGCCATTTGACTTGTATGCAGACTCCACCTTTTTTCATTTACATTTAACATTAAATCTATATCTTAGAAGGGTGATTAGGGTGAATTGATATTTTGAACTTAGTTCCACACCTGTGATTGGGAGCTTGTTCTTTTCTTGATGGGAGTATTTCCAGGCTCAATGCGCTGCCTTTCTTCCAAAGAATGAGTGTAAATTGCATGAATGTGACTAGCAATGATAATCTACATAAAACAAAACAATCAATGCAGATGAATATGTGAAAGGTCATACATTTTAACTGCGGAGAAAGGTATGAAGACACAACTTAAGCAGCTGTGAATTAAAGCCTATTAAAAAAAACTTCAGGCCTGAATAGGATTCAAACCCATGATCTCTGGGCTTCTGGTGCAGTGTTCCACCAACTGAGCTATCAAGCCAACTGAAAACTGGTCACGTAGAAGATGAGTGCAAATGAATATATGAGAGACCATACATTTGAACAGAGAAAGATATGAAGACATATAGATGATCTGATCGCAGATAAGTACACAACTTAACCCTTTACCTCCCAAGGCCTTTTGCATTTTTGAAGCGATTTTCTGCATACACACGCTCCATGGGCTTTCGTGACTCCATATTTAACGTTACCATCAATAGTGCTGCTGTTCTAAAAC
>OMLO01001652.1_pt1 | contig 17357 bp, 6 predicted proteins | sample 1674811 | NCBI WGS metagenome assembly OMLO01 (sample SAMN06265003, study PRJEB25207) | coral metagenome | isolation source: Coral host | place: Mexico:La Bocana,Puerto Morelos, Mexico | collected 2008-11-13 | reverse complement strand
AAGTAGGCGCCACATCTTCACCACAAACACCTCTGCTTCTTCGTCCAACACCTACGAGACGAGAAAAACAAATCAATGACTGCTGTAACTACTATGATCAGAATCACGCATAGACAATGCCATTACCGAAGAATAGCTGTGCAAACAATAAAATGCGTACGTAATAACAACAACGACTGGGTAAATAATTCTTCCTCTACTTTCTAATCCCAGCTTATTTAAACGAGACAACATAATACCTAAAAATTACAACGCACAAAAAACATCCACTTACCATGGATACATCCTCAAGGATATGTTTTGGCGAACTGCGAGCTATGACCTGGAGAAAAACACTCAAAATTAATAGGCGGGCACCTAACCTTCATTTGCGACGAGCGAACAGTTTTCCGAGAGCGAAGCTCCAGGTTAACTCAAAATTAATACCCGGGCACCTATCCTTCACTTGCGACGAGCGAACAGTTTTCCGAGAGCGAAGCTCCAGGTTAACTGACAGCTTTGAGGAACAGTTAACGTCCATGAACAAATATCTGAGCATATTTTAATGTCAAATGGAGACTATTACGTTTATTATCCTTCCTTGTATCGCAAAACGAACATCGGAGAATATATCACTCAGATATTCCCCGGTTCTGGGGCATATTCAGATGTTTAGATCAACCGCATGCGAGCGAAAACATTTGATGGATTATAATAAAAAGTTAATTTGTTAAAACTGTTACTTGGGTGAACTGGAGAAACAAACGGTTCCCCCTAAAAAACGATCTCTGAAAGTTTAAAAGCTAAAGCTCAAAGATGACGCTGACCTCTACCAGCTTAAACATGTCATTAGACGGAAAACCCCAGCCTGTTGAAAAAAAAAAAAGACCTACCTTGCTACAAATAAAGTCTGTTAAGGTCAGCTCCTCCTCGCCAATGTACTCAATTATTTTCTTATTAACCCAGGGTCGTATTCTACGATCGACAAGACCCTAAAATAAACCAATCAGAAGCTTAGGATTTAAAATGTGCACGCGATCACAGCCTCGCCCCCAGATTCACTATATTAACGTTACAATTACAACATACACTAAATTAGTTAAGCTAAGATATTAAATAAGTAGCGCGAGATCTGGGGTGGAGTCTGACTACATACTAAATATAAGAACTGTACTTACATCACGTGATGATCCAAGTGTCCAATGAAATTGCAAGTAAGAAGACTTGACGAGCGCATATTCAGTCAACATTGAGCCACCTTAAAACTAAAACTTCTTGTGCATACAGACTTTTTGCGAGCGCTTTTGAAGTATTTCCTTCAAACATGACTCGCTTTGGAACGCCCAGTACCCAGAGAATTTGTTCAACTTGACGACGAGATAAGATTAAGTTATAGATGACTAACTATCACAAAGTGCTCCCTGATCCTCAATAACACTGACAACTTGACCCAGACGCAGATTTCCCATTTAGCACGGTCAAACAGAAGCATTTATACAAGAACACACGCATTGTTTTAGATGATATTAACCTGAGCAAGCTATGTTTCGCTTACATGTTCCGTTACTGTGGCGTCCAAGCGGGGCGAACAGAGCAACAATCTCCACCTGAACCAAAACATAACATGAACAGCACACACCTACCTGGTCTACTATAGTCCAATCCAAGCTATAAGCAAACAGTTCGTCCTTAGCAGTAGGAATACGTTCTATAAGCGATTTAATAATCCGTTTCTTATCTTCAGCTTCATCACTCTCGTCCTTGGACGCCTCCTCCTCGTCCAGTTTGACCAGTTTCCGCTTGGGAACCGCTCCTGCTAAGTCGTCATCGTCAATGCCGCCAAATACTGCCTCCAGTTTCTTACGACTAGCCTGGCTGGCCGCAGAAGGCTGGTGTCAAACGAAAACAATAAAAGATTAAACGATGTTGTTATCCTCAGAGGTAGCTTTTGATTTTAGTGCTGTTGTAGCAGGAAGCGACTACGATGTTCACTCCCAACCCAGCATGCTTTCAGAAGTTGCTGGTACACATATGATATTTATACACTAGTGTAGAAAGAACTTTGTTCCATCACAGTAAACCAGCCCTGTGCTCAAACTGAACTTTGCATCTATTTTTTCACCACCCCCCCCCCCCCCCCCAAAGTTTCCGGGAAAAAAAACACACCCCTGTCCACTTAGCAGGTGAAGCCAGCAGGCCATTCCCAAAGTACTTCTAGTCTCTTTCTCAAAGCAAGTCTTGGTGCCCACCTTTCACATGAAAATGAGATTTCATTCACATGCAAATTAACTCATTTTCATATGAATTGTGTACTAAGCCTTGCTTTGGCAGAGGGGCTTCATTCAACTCTGAACTCTGAAATGGGCTAATACACAAGCTACGATAGTTTTTCGTAATCAAAATACATAATACTGTACAATAAGGTGGTGATTTTGTGCATTGTGATAAACTGAAATTTGATGTTAATTATTCTCAGACATAAACAAGTTTCACCATGCTACTGTTCAACTTCATCTCAAATCCAAACGCCTTCTTAGGAGCTGGCTCCACATCTGCCTCAGCCTCTTGCCCATTCTCTCGCGATCTCTTCATGCCGCCAGTGACCGGTGACGAGTCTGTTGACCTGGGGCTTGGTGACCAGTTCGATACTGGGGCTGGCTCGACCTGAGGGACAAACTTAAGAAAAACGAGACGAGTTAAAATACTGATTCTCCTCACCGAAGACCATACATTTCTGTTATGGTCAGTTCTGAGAATTACGTCATACATCAAGACAATACTATTAAGATGACGATTTTCTTGTAGGTAATTTGCGTGAAGTCTCGTCATTGTTGGGAGAAAATGGATGCGGATCAGGAGAAGTGGACACTTACCTGAGGTTGTGGTACGACTGCTGGTTTGAAGGTTGGTTGTAAAGCGGGTTTAACCTCTTCCTCTCTCTCATGGTCTTTGCCATCCTGTACATGAACACAGTAGCGCAATGAGTCGAGGAACAACAACATTTTACACCACAAAAATTCTGCGTAAAAGGACGCACACTGACGGCAAAACAAACCTAACCTTTGTGCCCTCGAAGGTTTCGGGATTTTGTAAGAAAATTCAACCTTTACTCAGGCACCGGAAAACCAACCTGTTGGCCGCCATTTTGATTTAAATTGCTAACAAATAAGTATCCAGTCTTAGGAGTTTAGTTTGTGACACTAGGCTAAACAATTCAACGTTAAATAGCAACTCTTAGAAATAACGCCTCAACGCTTTCAAGACAAGATTTCAGTTGCCTGTTAACTTGAAAATTTTGACGGGAACTACTTGACGCAATATCAGAGCTTTGGAAAAAACATCCCTCTAGGTCTGAATGAGTGTGAAAATCGTCAGTGTCTGGATAAATTTGTACGCTCTGCAACAGAATGACGCTTTAACCTGCTCATCCATTTCTTCAGACTGAGTATCAACAATTTGTTTTCTAATTTCTTCAATTTCCTCCATTTCTCGCTGTCGGTCTCGTTCGTCGGCCTCCACCTCCATTTCTCGTTCTCGCCGTCGTCTCTGTAATGCGCTCCCCCTGCAAGAGTAAAACAGCACCATATATTGGTGTTTCAGCTGGGTTTTTCTTTTTCTCAGCTTTGTGAGTGGTGTGTTAAATTCATGCAACATGATTTGACCAATCAGAGCGAGGATATAAAACTAAACTCAACTTTGACTGGTTGCAGCGGGTTCACGAATTTTTACTATGGCTTCTACTACAAGTTTAAAGAGAAGAATTAACTGTAAACTATTGCTGTCAGTCCTTCAAAATTGTCTAGACAGTAATCAGTTCTGCGACAGGCGACTCACGAGGGTATAGTTTAGACATTTCTTGCGCATTTATCAACAATGCATGTAAGATCTGATGTTTTTTCCTAACTTACTTGTAATACTTAGGATCATCTTTGTCATCTTCGTAGTCTTCAAGGAATGTCAATAAATGCTTCCTCTCGCGTGCCTACGTCACAAACAGAAAATAATTAACAGTATTTTATGAATCACGTGAGCAGATCTTGTCGGTTTATAACGAGAATCGTTGAGCCGTTTTATCCCACAGCTCTTCATCGAGTGTCTTAGAAATTTTCTGTATTTTCTGATGATCAGTTGATCGAACAAGCCGATTTTTTTTTCAACGTAAGGAGGCTGTCATGACCGGATAAAGCCTTCCGAGACGACAGCTGGTTTACGGCAGAGTTAATAAGGCCTTACCCAAACCTGGACGAGACTCGAGCACAGTTCAAACTCTCGCAGAAGTTTGACAACTAACTCTAACGCCGTTACGAGTTCGTCGAATCTGAACAACATTGAATTTTACTGGGTTATCAAGAATTTGAACTCATTTGATGTCACCTCTACATTCAGTCTCTGTTCTCTCATTCATTGACTCTTGTTTTTGTGTGATCCAGTCTATAAGGGCTACACGGTATCAGATCCTATTCTTTTTCCCGTTTTTTGCAATATTGACAACAAACAATGTGATTCTACCTGTTCATCTTTCTTCTCCCCATCCTTTTCCATCTCTCGCTCATATTCCCGGGCTCTCTTCCGCTCTCTTGCTTCCCAGGTTTTCAAACGCTGAAACAAAACGCAACGGAAATAAATTGAGGAAATAATCTTTACTTTGTTTTATTTGTACTATAATCAAAAAATTACAATTTCCTCCTTTGTGATTGGTCTAAAAACTAATTTACAGTTTTTATTGGACAGTTTGTGGTCAGATAGTTAACTATTAGAAAGTTTGTTTTCAGACAGTTCAATAAGCCAATCACTTTTAAACTGGTAGTTTAAATCACAATTTCAGAGTGACATGAAACAACTCCTTTGACAATCTTTTAAAGTTTTAATGCAAAATTTTCCCCTCGGAAATTGCAATTTTATTGAGAATAAGACTTCGTGTCGTTCAGTTCGGTCTGTAATCATATTTACAAGTGCTTCAAGCCAGGGAAGGTATGATACCATTAGCGCATAGCGTTATTCAAGTCAATTCCATCGTTTATAAACAAGAAAAATGGAAGCAACTTTCTGAACACAAGTGAATTAGCCCAACCTCTTGGTAAGATGCATCCTTCTCCCTTTGTCTCCTCTCTCGCCGTCTTCTGTCTGCCTCCTCCTCCTCGTCATAATCACGATCCTTCTCTCTGTCACGGTCAGATTCACGGTCTTTTTCACGCGGCTTGTCACGATCACGATCTCTGTCACGATCACGGTCTCGGTCTCGGTCTCGGTCACGATCGTCACGATCACGGTCTTTGTCTCGACGTTCACGTTCTTCGCGTTCACGTTTTCTTTCTCTTTCTCTCTCCCTCTCCCGTTCTCTTTCCTTATCTCGGTCTCTGTCTCTTTCTCGGTCCCTGTCTCGTTCTTTCTCTCTTTCCCTGTCTTTGTCCTTCCTTTCCGACTTTTCCTCTTCCTTTCTCTTGTCCTCTTTCTGAAAAACACAAAACAGAAAGACGCAGAACGATGAGAACCAACAACTCCAAGTAAAAGCTCAGTTTACGCGATGACGCTCTGTAGTTTCCTACAGATGGCGAACGGTTGTTAGCGCTTCTCTCCAAAAGGTCCTGAAACAAAATACACTGCCATTTAAATTAGCGTTTTAGGCCGTCGATATCAAATTTTAAACCTCGACAAGGACATTTTCTCTATCCCAGTTAACGTCTCCCTTGATCACAACTGGAATCTGTTCAAAAGAAAAGAGCAACAAATGTTTTCACAAAACACATCACGTACTGTACAGACATGCAAGCACGAGCCGCTCACACAACACGGTACATTCATACTTACCATCCTCTTTAAGTCTGATGAATGTATCAGCTTTACTCAAGTACTTGGCACATCTTCGAGCATTGATTATGAATTGTCATACTTATTTATTAATTCTATCCTCTTTTTTCAATAATTTTCATCCCCCTTGCACTCTAATGAATCCCGTATGATTGGAGGCGAGAAAATGAAGAGTTTTCCCTTATATATCTTGAAATGAGCCCCTTGGGTCATTCCCTAGTGAAAAAAGCAATGCCAGGTATCAATGCACGTGTTTTTATCGCTACTTTGGTGTTTCTCCTTTAAACAAAGTGAACTTAAAGATAAGGAGGCCTCACATAACTTGCTTTTAACTTGTTAGTTATTTTTCATTCATGTATTTGGTGATGAGAAGGTGCACAATGCTAGTAGGACACTGGCTGACCCAATCCATAATCATTGTAATAGTTTGTCTACTAAATTATAATTCTATTTTTTAAAACGAAAACCTTCTCATAATTATTTTATCTTGGAACAAACAGAAAATTGATTTAAGCAAGCATCTATATGCCCATCATTTGTAAGGACTTTAACAAACCTAGGATGTCAATAAAGTGAAGAACAGTTTTTGTTCTTGAAATTCAACCTATTTGTTGGCGGTGGTATCAAACCCAAGAGGTTTCATTTTTGCTCTCATAAGCCATCCAGGTTTATTTCTTCTATAAACTAACTGCATCAATTTTTTAGCGCAAGTCCACAGCTACTGACCAATCAAATTGTGTGCTCCACTTTAGCTATTTTATAACAAGGATTTGACATACTTACCGCCACTAATCCTAGAAGCAGAAAATGCAGAAGAGGAAATCGCCCATTCTCACCAACTCATCAATTAACTGTTTTATGTGTCAATAATAATGCTGATTAAACCTCTGTACGTGATGTACATCAACAGATGTGCTTTCCATCTACACCAAATTCAGGGTGCAAAGACTCCAAATTTACAACGAACATACAAATTGTTGTTTTGTGAGAATCAGATAATGGTTAGGTAAAATAAAAAAAGCATATTTACTGGTGTAAATATTTTTATGCTTTTAGGTAAACCCCACAATTCATGTTTTGCTCTAGATAATAGCACAAATGATTGCAACACAACAAGAACTATGGTCATAACATCACTGCAGAACAAAAACCAGATGTTTCAATTTTCGTCAACTTGGGCAAATGACTGATAAATACAAACAATAGAATTTTGATTTGTTTGAGTTGATCTGGCCAATTTTTTGTTCTCAAAGTTCTTGTTGTGCACAGTAGCCCTGAAGTTCCAGCTGTACTTTGTGTCCTATGATACAAGCTGTACTGTACTCATAAAACAAATATTGAGTGACTCAACATAAAAATCAAACCAAAAGTGTACTTAAAGCAAGTATTAACACAAGTCAGCTTACCCTGTATGTGTCTCGAAAGCTTCGGATCTCCCGTGATACTAAGCTCTTCTTTTCTGTGTCCATATCCAAACCTTCCAAGTTTTGCTGATAAGAAAGATAAATTCTATCAACACACAACAATGAAAGAAAGTTTTTGTACCAGCGCACAAAGAAAGCAATGTTTGATGGCTCAGGACTAGACTGCTGCCTATAGTCAGGCACATTCTGTTCTTTACCTGACCAAAAAGCAAAATTGTTTGGGTAACAGTTTTGAGGAAATTCATATTTCAGAAGAGATGAAATAATTATATCAATTTTATTTTAGACCAACTTGTGATTTTAGACTCCACTGGCCATAGTAAAAAAAAAATTGGGGGAGGCCAGAAAAAAGCTTTTTACTATGTACATGTACATGTACATGACAGTTACGACTTGGCCAAAGGGTAAGCTCAAAAATTGGTTTTCTTTGCACATGGATTACATTGTTAGGGTGGCTGGCGAGACCTAAGATGGGCGAGAAGATGGCAACCTATTTTTGACAAGTCTGCAAAATTAAATGACCTGGAAACAACCAAAGTGTTGTTTACAGTGCACGTGCACAGATACAGCTGCAAATTAGCAATTTAAGCTTTTCTATCAAGCGTACCTCTACAGCCAAAACAACTTTGAGTAAATTGTTTGTCAGTAAAGGTAGTATAAAACATCATGTACCATTTGAAAAGATAACATTTTCACACAAAATAATAATAATAATTAAATATAGCATACCTCTGAACCACTGTGTGTGGGCCGATAATAACCATCACCTAGCAAAGAAATTAAAAAGTTACATAACTTACATTGCATATGCATGCAGATGGTAAGTGTATAAAAATCGCAACAAAATTGAACAACAGTGCAAAAAAACAGGGAAAAATGAGAACAAGAGTTGGCCATGAGTTGATGAGAATTGAAATTGTTAACTATCATTTGAAAGTCAAAGAAAAATGTAGATGGGATGGACAAAAATCTTGCAAGGTCTGAGCAAACACTTGAGAACACTGATGAAAATTAACAGGGTATTAATATTTAACAAAACAACAACAAATCAATGAAAATCTAACTCATGTACCATCTGTTTTCCTGTTTAAAATATCAGAATGCTCTACTAAAATCTGCTCAATAGCTTTCTGGACTCTTGTATCCTCTGCCTGAAAAAATAAAAAAGAAACATTAGGACATGTACAATTACAAAAAAAGTGCAGTGCTTCAACTGGTTTGACATTTCTTTTTTGCTGTGAAACATAAAAAAACTCCATATCTTTTGATTTGCACACAGGTAAATGTTAAGTCTGCATCAAAGCCAAGTGGCCCATCGAGCCAAGTGAATTTTGTAGCATGAATCAACCAGGAGTATTTCTACTCCCCCCTGGATGGGATGCTAGTTTATCACAGGGTTACTGTACCGCCCAACATTAATTTGGCCAGTACACACCATTTTTAAAATGTGTGTGAAAGAGGCACTGTGAGAGTAAAGCGCACTTATCATGAAATTTCAGGTTTTCAGAAGGCTAAAAAATGGCAAAGCAACTGTAATGGGTTCACTCCGACGAAGGGCTAACACTCAAAACATCAGCTTTCTAATCTCTTTAAATTCACATTAGCAACCCAATTGATAAGACCAAATTGTCTTGTAAAACACGGCAAAGAAAAACAATATCCTTTTGGATTTCCTTATCACAAGCTTGCGTACATCACACTTGTAATCATGTACACATCAAAGAATTTGAAACTAATTTAAAGACACACCATTCAGTTTTCTATTACTGTAAATGAATCTCTCTCTCTTTTTAGATTGTTCTGCAAAACACCACTGGGGAGATTGATATAATTATTTTATTATGTATGCAAGAAAAATAAGATTTATTAGAAATATGTTCTATTTCTTACTAATGTATCTTCATCAAGATCATCATTATCATCATCATCATCATCATCAGCTTCCCCGTCCTCTTTCTTCTTGTCTTCTGGGTTCTACCAAAGATGTAAAAAATTTCCTTAACATCACGTTGTTACAAGTTTTAACGCAAACAGAGAATTAATAATTGTGTAACAAAAGCCTGAAGTACATATGCTAAATAACTCTTACACACAACATTAAACTACTGACAAATTTGTTAAAAGCCACCCCTTAGTGAGCGAATTGCATAAACACAGGTAGCAAAAAACATTTCAATGAATTAACTTCAGATTTTACAAAAACACTGTCTATCACCTTGTTTGACACATTATTTTACTGTCATTCCACATGAATCTGCAATTCTTTCAGAAAGTAACTAGGCGTGACTTCAAATTGTACAAAGTTTCAGTGCACTTACACACTGTACTACCTTTTTCATTTCCTTTTTCTTCTCAGCTTTGTACTCATCAAGATAAGTCTTGGTTTTAGCATCTACTTTGACCTATATATCCATCAGAAAAAAGAATATTACTTCACATACATGTACATGTACAATGTGAAAGGGCATGTTTTACATATATGTTATAGTTAAAAATTAAATTCAGGTAAAAATTAAATTCCTTTGTCTCTTAACCCTACTTATTCACTGATTATGAATAATTAGAGTTAGGAGACAAAGGAACTTGAGAATCAAACAAGGTTAAAATTATCATGATCATGGTAGTTTGCACAGGGATAAAAACACTGTAAAACTGATAAGATAATGAACACTAATTTACTTACAACTAATGCCTTGTCTCCCAATAATTTAGTGTGAAGTAATCTTATGGCTCGGAGACTTGCTTCAGGGTCTCCATAATCACAGAATCCAAAAGCTACAATGTGAAGAAATATAATAATAAAATATTATTACCAACTGGGACAATTTTATATTTAATAGTTGTATCTATAACAAAAGTCTTATCATGATTGGTTGTACATGTGACTATTTGTCACCATTTCAACTTTTTTAATTGGATACCTACATCATTTGCACATAATTTACATGAACTTTAATAGCTTCCTTCTCGATGTTCCCTAGAGTTTTTACAATTTATGGAAAACACTACTCACTGTATTACTCAAAAAAGTCTCTGAAGACATTTTTCTACTCTTTGTTACTAATATGATTAATTTGTAATTGGATCTCACGTCAAATAATAATGAAATTTTGCTTGTACTATCAATTCAAATCGGCTTTGCACTCCCTGAATTGTACTCCACATGCTCCAATATTACTATTACTTGACATCTTATTTCCTCTTTTACAATCCAGTAACCGTGAAAATGTGCTTACCTTGTAATTTTCCCTTGGCTCCTTGCACACGCTTCCAGTTTACCACAAGACCGCACTTCTGCTCTCACAAAAACACAACATGATACATTAAGAACTGCCTTCACCAAAAACCAGTGTAACAAGCATAGTGGTACATGTACATGTCTTTAATCACAATAATGACTTAGAATTAGAGGAAATATACATACCGTTAATATTTGTCTTATAAGTGCATCAGACGCCCTTTCAGTTATATTACCTACAAACACTGTTGTTGTTTTGGATGAAGTTCCTTGATTTTGATTCTATAAAGAAAAGGAAATATTATCAATTATCATCAAGCACTCAACATGGGATACAGCTATTTCCACAAGTTCTGCAAAATCTTGTTATAACAGACATACACAGTAAATGGGTATACAATATTGACATATAGAAATAACCTTAACATACACCTATACACCTGTACATCACAGAGGTTTGAGACACTTTCAGAAAGTGTACAGTATACAATGAAACCCCTATTAAGCAGACACCCCTTTAACCTTTAAGTTCCCGGAGTGACCAACTTCAAACTTTTCCTCGTAATATCAATAATTCATCAAGAGAAAAGGATGAGAAATAATAAAATGATCATCAAAGGAAACTTGCTTTGATCTTAAAACAAATTCCACCAACTAATACAATAAGATAATGTATCAAGGTCAAACAAGAGAATTGATATGTTGATATTGGGGATTAAAGGGTTAAGTGGGCCAGTCATCAAAGTCCCAAAATTATTGTCAGTAAAATACTGCAAATAAAACCAGTATTAAGCAACTATGGCTATCTTCTGGTCGTCCCAATGAAAAGTTTTCCTATAGGACTCACCCCTACTAGAAACTCGCCCAAAATTTAATACACATAGTTTTACTTTGTTTTAGAAAAGGCAATGACAGGTAATAGTCCAACACAGAAAGACAAATACAACTTGATCATGATTGCCTTGACGTTATTCCATGTTCACTAAGAAATTAACCGGATGGAGAAAACATTAAAAATACACAAACCCCAAATATGTGGCCAAAAACTATTAAACAGCCACCTCCTCAAGGGTTCAAATGTATACAATATACATGTATATGTATGAGCTTTAACCATGAGATTTCTCTTGAACTTAACTGACAATCTATAAGAAAATAACTAAGAAATGATAAAAGATAAAGCACTAACCTGGTTATTACTGTGTTTATTTTCTGGTCTGTATTGAGGTCGCCCAGAGGGAATTGTTGCTGGAGTAGGAAGAAGAGGAAGACCAGGCGGCTGAAGGTTAAAGAAAACAACAACAAAAATTGAAATAAAACTTTCTATATTGATGTATGCTCTCAAGTATATTATTTTTAATAAAAGTACTAGCTTAAAAGCAATACCATAAACTGACACTTATGCTGCTTATATAACCATGGCTCACATGTGAACAACTTCATAAGGGGTTTTAATGGGCTTATAAATAGAGAGGCTTACACGTATATCCTGGGGGCTTACATGTATAAACCGAAAAAAAAAACATTTCAAAATGAGCTACACATGCTCATAACAAGGGGGACTTACATGTAAGCTGGGGGGCCTTTTTTATCTAAAGAGGTTCTTGTATCTGGTTAAAAATGGATAAAATGTCTGCCAGCATGTTCTTAAACCTCTAGGTTCTTAGTACACATTCATGTGAGTTTTTCCATTAATTACAGTTCAGTTTATTTCACCCATTCATACTCATGAGTGGAAATAAGCTTATGCACCATTTCACCCTGTCATCTCCCACAAACCGGCAAATAACTGATTAAAGCAAGCTGTTACTTACAATGGGTAAAGGAGGAATTCCAGGTATTGGAGGTTTGGTTGGTAATGCTGGTGGAACTGTTGAACAGATAAATGTACATCCAGATGACTAATCTTACTATACAGCTGAACTGCTCCTTACTGAAAAGGACAATTCTGATTGGACCGCTAAGACAGATTTCTCACAAATAAATACCAGTCCACGTTGGCGAATATTAGTTTTGTTCCCATTTTTTGCAGGTTTATGGACTTTACTTCCAGCATGTGTCCATAAACCTACAAAAAAATACAAAGAACTAGACTATTCTCCAATACACTTCTTACTCTAAAAGAATAACATATATCTGAACATGTAGATGTATGTAAATGTTGGCACCAATAAGCAAATGCAAAACATTTTCCAACAAAATAGATAAGTTAAAATGTACTAAAATCAAGGGAAACTAAATTCAATCAACCAAAAAATCAACATGACTATTGATGGGGTGCTTGTCACAAATTTAACACTTCAGTCAGGTCATTTTGTGAAATCATGTATCACTTATCTGTGAACATATCAACTGCACAACTAAGATGAATTCTGTACTAGCACTAATCTATTCAATAAAAAGTTCTAAACATTAATTCTCCTTAGCGATAACTAGTGACAGTTTCATTGAAGTCAGTGCTGGGAATCAGTTGATGTACATGTATCCAGACAATAACACTTAGTTGATAATGTTCTTTCACATCTCATGCATTGTTACTTGTTAGAAAATAACCCAAAGCAAATACACACAGGGCTGCAAATAATTTTTTTCACCTGAAAGGACATATGTCCTACTAAGACACCATCTTGGTCGGACAGAACAAAATTGTGGTCGGACGTCACCAAAATCGTCAAACTTAATCATGGCAGATTTTTATTCATTGTTGCTGTAAAATGATTTACGATAAAATATTTGTCCGGACATCATGTCCGACCACATTTGCGATTTTGTCGGACATGAGCAAATTTTGGTCGGCCAATGTCCGATGACCGACAGTTTTTTGCAGCCCTGTACACATGTTTATTGGTTTAAAACTGTGTTTCTATGGTCAATAGAAACAAAAGGACTAGCACAAGATGTTGAAGCAATTATGGCACAAGCAAAGAGAATTTAAATTTCTATGATCAAAATTAAACAAGTTGATTTTCTTTTTTGCATTGCGGTATTTTCTAAAAGAAAGTGAAAACATGTTCTCCGTGTTTCTATCAACTTATAGAAACACAACTGAAAGTTTGGGAGAACGAGGAATGCTGTGGGAACACCAGCTGCAGATGAGTGTTTACACAGCTTTTTTGAGCTCTCCCAAACCTTCACGAGTGTTTCTATTAAAGAATTAGATTATGAGCTCGAGATTTCTATCACGTAGCCTGAGTCAACTATCACGCATAGAAATCAAGAGAGAATAATCTAATTGTTTTAGTATAAATCTACTAGCCGTTGAAATCTTAAAAATCCTCTTCTTCGAAAACACCAAAAAGCAGCCATCATTTTGTTAACAAGGGAACACTGCTATGCTACTCACTATCTATCACAGAATAGATAGTGGATAGCGTAGCCAATCAGAGCGCAGCATTTGTGATAGAACGTTAGTAGAGTTATACTAAAACTCGATAGAAACACGGTACATCTTTTCTGTTTCTTAATTATAATATAGATAGGTCCCTCCATGTGCTCTGACTGGTCAAAAACCCAATCCAAAGTTAACACAAAATTGCAAAATCAAAGTGCCCCTAAAGATTGATGTGTTGCCAAAATAATAAGGTAAACCACGACCTTTGTACATGTATATGTATAGCCTTTCTTCAGTTGGACACTGAGACAGGTCACTTCATTAATATCTCTGTGCACCACAGATAATAGGTCGAAATCTCTATGAAGTTATCGATGCCAAGGGTTACGAATCTCTACAGGTACATGGAATGTGCATTACAACAAGATTACTCAACAATTCACAGATTTACTCTACATAAAAACGAAACAACTTAAAAAGAACGTGTGAATCTCTAAATCTTTTTTCACGGCCATTATCAACATTTCAAATTGAAAGTCAAATAAGAAAGAAATTTCAGTTTTGAAATTGCTGTACGACAGTGTAAGACGAATAGTCGAGAGTTCATCTATTATTACTTTCAACGCTACGTGTAAATTATTACAGTGACAAAAGAAACTAAGAAAACAACTATTTTAAAAGCCGTAAAAAGAAGGCATTTGATTCTGTAGAACTAGTGGAAACTGCTTTACGCCCGAGTGTATTTAAACACTGTGCCGTACAATTCGAAGGCGAGAGTAATGATCAACCAAAATGACAAAAAGAACGCGCGATATCGATCTAACTCTGAAATGCTCGCTGCCATTCCTCCTTGACGTCTCATGGAATCTTCAAAACAGTTTACAGCGCTTTGCAAAGCGTTAACGACACTGTCTGTGTTAGTTTTCTTACCTGCAGTTCCCGGTGGAGGCATCGGTGGAGGTGGAAAGCCTGGGGGAGGCCCAGGAAACGGTGGCGGTGGAGGCAGTCCTGGAGGCGGCATTCCGGGTGGCATAGCGGCTGAAGGAGGACGAATTCCCGCTGGAGGATGGCCGAGTGGCTGTTGTGGTGGCGGATGATACGACATTGCGTGAAAACTGATCACAATAGTTGCAAATCTTTGTCAAAGAAAAGTTTGCCGTCGAAGCAACATGGCCGCCCTCGCGTGTGAAAACCAAGTGCAAGCTGGGAAACCTCGTTTCCAGTATTCTGAAGTTTGACTATTTTTTTTTCACTCAGATTTTCCCTTTCTTAACCCTGTTTGATCTTCGTCATGAACACTTCAAATCTTATGCATGAATCCACTATATTTGTAGTATAACACATTTTTTATAACAACAAGCGACTGGCTTTTAATTCAAGAAATGCAGATGCACCGCGCATGCGTAAAAGCGTGCGTAAGCAAGAAAATAATTTGCACGACTATGAACACAGCGACATAGACCCTTATATTTATCCCGTAATATAGGTGCAATTTTGTGGGTGGATGATGATGCGATGCAATAAGGACGAAATGGTGCGAAGGGATGGCCAAAAGCCCACGTCTCTCAAGGACCGTAAAGGAGACGCAAGACATTCAGAGAAAATCGTCAGACTCAAAAAAATCACGGATAGAAAAGAAAATTCAAACTTGAAGATCAACCAAAAAATCATTTCAAACTGGAAGGTAGACCAAAAAATCACGGACAGAAAAAAGAAGTACAAATTTCAAACTTGAAGGTAGATAAATCCGTACTATATAAACGGGACAGAAGTCTTACCGGCAAGCACTTCGATCAACAACCGACAAAGCAACATCAACGGCATCCACTAGTTCTACAGAATCAAGGGGCAAACACAGAGACGCAAGACCAGTCTCGGAGACAACTCAGAGAAAATCGTAACACGCAAAAAAAACGGACAGAAAAGAGAGTTCCAAAACCAAAATTGAAGGTGTTCAAATTCGTCCCGCTGATTGACCAGAAAAACATTTTCTGATCAATCAGTGGGAATGTCTAGCGGGGGAATTCTGTCGCCTTCTTACATGAAGTGGATTTTATCTTTGATTACACACTTATAAAAGCTATGTTGGGCCAAAAAATGGTGTGATTCTACCATTTAACATAGTGCATCCATAAGTACATTTACTCCAATTTTAGGCTTGGCAATGATAAATTGTATTGTCATTAGACAATAAAATCGTTATGGATGCCGTAACAATCTCAAAAGAAATTTATTTTACGCATGGTGTTTATCACTACAAAAAGTGACCCATCTCACCACGCAGTGATAAGTTGAATATATGAACGTTTCATTTCTCACCATAAACAAAGAGAACATTTATCGTATTCATAGCCTAATCTAAGAGTTCTCCTCACAATCAACTTACACGACGCGGCATTCATTTGCTACGTACTCCTTTATTTCATTAGAATAGAGTTACCACGCTCTTATACTTTATTTATTTTTTATTTTTTTTTATATTTATACGTATATTTTATACAGCACAACATACATCGCTTGCAAAGAATACAATACTTACAATGTTAACATCACTTACGAAGCTAATTACAATAAAGATGAAACAATACTCAGGTTAGACACTACGGAAATTAACTCTTCAAGGTTATATTCGCACACAATCGCAAGCTCATCGAAGTGGAAAAGCCAGAGTCTTGAACAAAAATTTGCTGGATGGCTCATAAATTATAATATATAAAACCGGAACTCCGCAAGCATTTCTGGGAATGTTGTTACTAATGAAAATTAGTATATACCACACAAGTGAATAGTGCTTTTCGCGCACGCTGATTGGCTAGCTTGAAGTTGATTAGCCAAGTACTATTCACCTCTGAGCAGCCGAAGAAAAACAAAATTGCTTCCCCTTTCAAATAAAGTTACTCTTATGCAAGTTAAGTTACTCTTTGGTCCACTAGTTATTCAGCTTGTGGGGTATATACTAAAACAATTATTAACCTCAGTGTCGGTGAAAGTGGTGGATATTTTCTTTGCCGCTTGCGGCTCGGTAAATATCCATCACTATTCACCTCAACTTCGATATAATTGTTAATTAGTCCAAGATGTATCAGTCAGGGAAATTGCAAATGATTTTGTAGTTTCAGCCTGCACTAGGATTACATCAGCAGATTGAGGTGTAAAATGATATGCTGATCGATGAAAACAGAACTATGATTTCATGGGCAGGATTTCAAGAGGGCCACCAAAAACTATTGACATAATACAGAACTGTCTACTGTGCTTTTTGGTGGTATTTCTTGTTTTTTTCCTACCTTATTCTGAAAGACAGGAAACTGCTATTAATTATTTTATCATTTCTTTCTTATGATTGGGACTCACAAAATATACAAAATATACACCGAATTCATAATGGCGGACTACTCGGGAGAGCCTCGGCACGAGAACATGAAAGCGAGGCGGATGAGGATAGATCTAAAACCTTCAATAGAGAGCTGCGCTTAAGGTGGCTCTATATAGTATTTCTTAAAGCTTTGGATATTACATGTGCAGAAATAAATTCTCCCTTGGCAAATGTTTACAACATAACACTAGGTAGAAGGTC
>OMLO01001651.1_pt1 | contig 17366 bp, 14 predicted proteins | sample 1674811 | NCBI WGS metagenome assembly OMLO01 (sample SAMN06265003, study PRJEB25207) | coral metagenome | isolation source: Coral host | place: Mexico:La Bocana,Puerto Morelos, Mexico | collected 2008-11-13 | reverse complement strand
TGGGGGCTAATCGACTTTGGACTGGGGGCTAACAGACTGGGGGCTAATCGACTTGGGGGCTAAACGACCGGATACCAACTAGTTTACAAGCCTAGATATGGCCTCATCCTACTAAGGTGAGTGCCGTGGGGTGTAAAACATTTCATGTTATTTAAGCGGCAGTGGTAATGGTAGTCTACAAAAGCGTGACATATAATTTTAGAACAACATTAATCACACAATAATAACCGGTACTATGATCTTTGTATGATCCTTTGTTTAAGTGAGCGTGAAACTATTTGAGTACGTGTCGCAGTCTATATACATGTAGTTCGTGTTTTACGTCTTTAAACATGTAGGAAGGCTAGTTCCTTCTAGCAACAAGTTTTAGCGTAGGAGTCTGCTCGCTCAAACGCCTAGTTCCGCAGGATTTACGTATCTGTGAAATTGTGGTTACGTCGTAATTAAGTTGTTTATCCCAAATTATTCCAAAGGAAACTCCTTGTATCTTCTCTATTTTCTATCACGTATTAGTTAGCTACCATCATGTATATAAGAACGTTGATCCAAGCAATAAAGTAGATTCAGTTGATTGTACAGCAGTTGAGTGTGTTCCACTCCACGAGTGTGCTCCGATAAGCCAAGAGCAAGCCCAAGCATCGCAACAGTCCGACTCCAATCAACCCTCGGCCGTGTTTTTCACTACACTAGTAATGGTAACTTTATTTATACACGGTAAATCCTTCGGCAAATATTATAAACTTAGTAAACTACCTAACCTAAACTACATACTACAAGCTGCTTTAAAAGGATGCCGTGTTAAACCTCATTCAAAACTGTATTGACGTATGTTACGTTCAAAATCATGTGAAGATGTCGCTGCACGAAGGTCACTAGATAGGTTGTTCCACAACCTGGCTCCGCTCAGTAAGAGAAACTCTTCTTCAAATTCTTGGTGCGGGGATGGGAAAGAGCTAATTTATTTTCAGTATTCCTTAATCGATATAATGTTATGTCTATGTTAATGTATATGTTAATCTAGAACGCAGATACTCAGGGGTCATCCCATGTAAAGATTTGTACATCATAACAGCAGCTGATTGAAGCTGATTGAAATCTTTCATATTTGAGTTTACGCCAACTCAGTGTCCGGAACATTTCTAATGGAATTTAAAACACACTTCCACACTCATTAGCAGCGCTAATGATCTGCTAAGAATTTGCAAAATGATGCATTTGTTTTAATGTATTAGATTTTCTTCGCAGGGACTTAACCCATAACCAAATACGAACCTTGCCAGCGGGGCTTTTTGATCATTGTACAAGGCTGGAATACCTGTAAGTGGGACATTAACGAAATATGTTTTTTAAGGAAATCTAAACACCTGAAAATTAATTTGTTTTTGGTAAATTGATAGTTCTATTAATAGGATACTTTTAATTTGACCTTTACAGCAGATTGGCACGCTACAATGCCACTGGATAATTCCTAGGTATTACCACCTACTTTAGGAATTGTTACCTAATGTTCAGCACGTGCCCTTTCTATTACCTCCCCTGTACGAGGCTAAATTGAAATACAGAAAAGTTAAACAATGATCCAAACAAACAAATCAAAACATAAAAATCGTTTCTATATTTTTGTTCCTCTTAGTTTCTGTACTTGTTTTATCTTGTATGCGGAACGGAACCTGACAACACACTATTTTTTTTCTTTTCTCGCGTCATAAACACTTATTGTGATATTATTTGTTGGTAGGTTCTTGGAAAGAAACCGGTTGAAGGACTTACCTCAGGATATCTTCCGGAAAAATACCGAGCTGTGGCACCTGTGAGTAGATCTCGTCATATAAATCTACAGAATAGTTCCTCCATCTTGCCTAGATGATCTATCATACCAAAAACACATTGATGAGCTGAGTATCAAAATATCAAACAGATCAGACTTCTAAGACATATCAGCCGCAAAATGATTGAGAAATATATATACAATATATATATACAGTATAATACAGCAAAAAAGCCGCTCATTCTCGGTGGAGTTCTGCGCGGTCACTAACAACTTGTTAATCATTTAAAAAGTTTACAAAAAGAACCACAAGAATGATCTTGAAAACAATTGAAAAATTGAATTGGATTAAAATCTCAGGGGAACTAGAACGGAGCACTGTCCAATTTTTTCATTTTTTTTAAAAACTACGAAACCTTGCACAAACCTGTAGGGCGAGTGCAATTTCTAGTCTTTGAAAAATTTACGAGTGCTTATTTATTTTAAATTGCAACAGGAAAACTCATTTGATACTTGTTAATAATTATGCAAGTGACTACTTCCGTCACTCCTCAGTATTTTACCTGACAACTGGATGCGAAAAGCTGCTTCAACTTTATAGGATAAGAATTGGACATGTTAACTTTCTTGAACTCTGATATATGTTTTTGTCCACGTAACCTCGTTGTCGATGGTAACACATTATGGCTTAGAAATTGAAGTCCATTTTATGAGTTGAACTGTCTAAGGGACCGATAAAATGTTTTCTTTAAAGGGTCATTCCTTCACACGATTTGGGGTGAGGTACCAGGTAATTCTGTTTACACCAGAGGGGGGAGTTTATCTAGAGCTTTGTTCAGCATTGTTGTGATATAATCCACCGATTCTCCAACGTAGTAAATGGTGGTATCGTCGGCATACAGGAATACTGTTGCAGTGTTTACTGCTTTCGGTAGATGGCTTGTGTGTAAGGCAAAGGACGGCGCCCTTTGGTATGCCGTGTGCAATTTTGGTATTGTCGGAGGCTACGCCATTAATTCCAGTGCACTGTTCCCATTAAGAAAGATAATTTCTTAACCATGCCAGTAGGTTTCCCGCGATTCCAAAGTTGTGCTCTAGCTTGTGAAGAAGGTTTAAGTGTGAAAAGTAATCGAACGACTTCTGAAAGTCTGTGAATACGGCGCCCACATCTAATTTGCTATGAATCGCTTGTGGCCAAGTTTCAGTCAGGTGGATAAGTATTAATTCTGTCGATCTCCCTTTTCGATAGGCCCATTGGTTGTCCATGTTTCTTCCTCCTAGTTTTAAAGGTGTAAAATGATCGATTGCCAAACACATTTCTTGTCGATACGCAGGACTTCAAGCGTACCTATATTTCTTATATTTCCTATATTTTCTCAGTCCTCCTATATTTCCCTATTATTTTTAGAATTGAAAATTACATAGAATAAACCAAAAAAAAATTGTTGCTAAGGTTGTGATCAACTTTGTGCTCGTGGATGTAACAGGGACAATTTTCTGGGTCAAGTAAATAACAAACTGGTAAGTGAAATTAATGTAACTGCTGAATAATGGATCATCATTTGTCATTTGTTCATTTAGTTGTTTCAAAATTACAGACATCAATTTTTAACAAACTTTAGTGGCACTATAAGCACCTTTCGATTGACATCACTGTTCAGAGTTCAAAGTCTTGTCTCAATGAACAATAACAGAGGGACCGGTTCATGTTGGTGCTCTTTTGTACTTTTGTGTGTACTATAGTAGCACTTTTAAATAGGAAAAATCTACAAATAACTTTATTTCATACATGTCACCTGCCTTGAAAAATGTTATCTTACCAATGCATAATTTTAATTGAGCCAGTCTACCTTTTATTATTAGTGCTTTGCAGCATTTCATAAAACAGTGTGAAATAATATTATATATGTTTTCCTGTTTGCAGGTAAAATATTTATACACTGATAGGAGTGTAACATCAGAGCATAATGAGAAGCCATCAAGAAATACTTCTTGGAAGAATTGCCCAAGCAACAGAAGCCTTCAAAGACCTTGGAGAAGAATGACCGGTACAATCGCATATTTAGAAAACTAAGGGACAAGTCCTTCCCAGTGGAGTGGGCTTTTCTTGTGTCTGTGGAGCCAATCTTTAAGAAGTTTCTATGCTTCTTCTATGCGTCATGCAATGTGTAAACTACTGAAGTCCTTAATGGGTCGCTTTCTCAAGTCCCACGTCCTGGCAGACAAAGAGGGGAAGCACTTGTTGGCAATAGACTATTCCAAGCCAGATAATGAACTTTCCATGTCACAGATGGAAGTAGGAGAGAAACTCGATCAGCTCTGTGCAAGCTGTCTGATGACCAACAGAAGAAAGTTCTTATAGGAATGAAACAGTTCTATGTGGACACCACAAAGTATCTGATTGGCCATCTACCATTAGACAACAAGCTTTTGAGAGATGTCTCTTTCCTGCATCCAGATCTTTGGGATAGCAAGCATGAAGCACAAGCTATACGTAGACTGGCAGTTATGATGCCAACACTATCAGAAGAAGTTGCTTTGGTTACAGATGAGTGGAAAGTGTACCTGGCTGGGCAAGTCGACGAGGAGAGTGCCACAAGAAGAGCTTACCATTATTGGGCAGATGTATTCCAGGAGAAATCTCTACAGGGACAATGCAAGTATTCCGTTCTTCAGAAGCTTGTGGAAGGCCTTTTCCGTTTAGCTCATGGCAATGCGGATGTAGAACGAAGTCTTTCTGCAAACAGGAAGACAGTTACTTCTGACAGAACTTCTCTTGGTGAGTTGACAATAAAAGATCATGTCAAGGTGTCTGGAGAGCCACAAAATGTCAAGATCACAAAAGGGTTGCTTCAAGCATCGAGAGATGCACACAGGGCACATGCAAAAAGGCTTGCTGATGAGAGGGAAGAGCTGGTAAAAAACGGAGAATGGAAGAATCCGAGAAAGAGATGCAGAGGGAAATTGAGAAACAGAAAGAAAAAGAAGTAGAGAAGTTGGAAAAATGAAGACTAAATTTGTCTGACAGAGAGAAAGAATTGACGAGGCTGAAAAACAGAAAGACAGTGAGCTACACATTGCTAAAACACTCTATGAAGAAGTAAATGAACGACTTTCACAAGCAATTAAGGACAAAAACTTCAACGAGGCTGCAATAGCTCAAGGGCTACTTGAAGTTGCCAAGCAAAAGTTGGAACATGCAGTGGAGCAAACCAAAGAGTGTTCAAATAAGAGAGTTGAGCTTGACAAAAGACTACTCCAAGCATCTATCTACCAAAAAGAGAACTGACTAAATGTGGAGGACATTTGTATGATGTACATTTAAAGTGTAGTAATGTTGTACCAATGAATACTTTGACAGCATGGTGGTAATGCATGAGTTCAGTAGCATTGTTGAAATTATAAGAAATGATAGATGTGATCCAGTACGTTTGCTTGGATAAATTTAAGACTGAATTTGTTAAGAACGTAAAGTTTGAGATTATTTCCAACAGCGTGCTTTCTGGTGTTGGAACAGAGGAGGCTATTGCATTCTGAATAACACTATCCTTTAGTGTATCAGCTGTTTAATATTGTTTTGTTGAGTGTGGAAAATGCAGACAGATAAGGCAATAAAAAGGATCTTTTTGCTTTATATGTGTTGAAAATACTTTTTAAAAATCCTGATATTCCCCATATGTTTTTTTAAATTCCCCTATATTATCCCTGTATTTTTGTAAAAGCCCTATATTTTTGAAGGAGGCCACTTGAAGCCCTGCGATACGTCTTAAATGTGAACCTTGGACATACGTAAGCAGATTTTAAGGATTTCTAGTGAGTACTGTTGCTGAGAACTGTTGAGTTATGCAAAAAAGAAGAGATTAACTCATCGTCCACAAAACTAGAAAATGTCACACAATAGTGTTCGCAAACAATAAAGGTAAATATGACTTCCAATGGCTGGAAACAACTTTGCAATATTTGGTTCGGTACACTTTGGACCAAATTATAGTTTACGATGCCCGCTCGCTGCATATATCACATATTCATGCTACAAATGACTTTCTGGGGTAAAATTCTTCTGTTTTCCTAAAAACGTACCTGCTCGCCACTGTGAAATTCTTTTCTTATGCATCATGAGCTATAATGCGCCTTATGCCTATTACTGTCTTTAGTGTTAACAATGTTTGTCCTTTCAAATACGGCACGTGCGAGAATGAGAACGAATTTTGATTTACACTACCCGTTAGGAAAAATTGAAAAGAAAAATAAACAAGCTTTAATAAGCCACAAAACACCTCAAGAATAGGCACTGCGTTACGATCTATGATCACTCAAGAGTGACATTTTGTTTCTCATCTGAAATTTAGACAATCATGGACAAACTTCTTGGAACAAATTTGCACTTTTGGCGCTTTTGGGCACACGCCAGACGCGAACACAACTTCACCTACCTAACCTCGCCCCCCATCTCATATACAATGTTGAAAACTAGTACCTGCAAATTCACCTGATTTCCAACGTTGTATTGGGAATATATGGTGGATGGCAACGCGTTTTAAAAAGGATAGTTGTTCGCTTTTTAAGCTTCAGTCGTAAAACACAGATAATTCGTTACATTACAAACATGTAAGTGCCCCAAGGACGTTTGTACCCGATTGTAGGCTCGATAAGCGTTCATGCGGCTACTGCTTTAACAGCTCGTGTGGATGAAGCTATCAAAGCAAGGTAATCACCACCAGAACCTCACGATTTATTGAACGTATAAGTAAGGAGTTTTGGTAAGTCAAAGGTAACACTCTGAACAACGGTGGAATGGTCCAGATGTGCAAATGATATTGAAATTGAAACAAGTGTTCCTATGACTCAATATGTATAAACAAGGTAGTCACATATATGAAACCCTTTTAGCTCCTCCTAGCATACTCTCTATTTATGCAATTGGCACTTATTGTAATTATTTGTTGGTAGTGATTTGGGAAACAACCAGTTGAAAGACTTACATGAGGATATATTCCACAACAATACCAAGCTGGGATCGCTGTGAGTAGATCTCTCTCTTTGTTACTATACCTAAATTCCTAATTAGTAAAGCCGTGTCTACTGTCCTGATATCCTGTGATATCAAGTCACTGACCTGATATGGATGGACTGACCTCAGGATATCGTCCGCGAGATTACCGAGCTGAAGGGACTGTAAGGGAGTTGAGTAGTGCATTTTGGCAGTTGTTCCGACGATTTCCGAACCCACTTCAAAAGTCCGATACGTTTTTCCCAAATTCCGAAAAATAAACGATTAAATGATCCACAAATAAATCGACAACCGATTCAATGCAAAATCCAAAAATCCTCCCTTTCTTGCTTGCGCCACAAACATTTACGCGTGACACGATTTAAATTTGAATACAATGCGCGCGCTTAAATATTACCAATGAAAACAAAGTACGTAAGTCAACGCGCGCGCGAAAAGGCGTAAAATTGCCAAGTGTTACTAAAGTTCTAAAGTTCAACATTAAAGTCATAAAGGTCTCAACAGCAGTCGAAAGCTTGTCTTGATTCACATGGCCGCGGTCCCTCCATATTTTCACATATTAATATAGCTAACTTCATATTAAGAGCAGCGTAAAAAAAAATGGATGCGTGCTATTACGACATAGAGGAAAAGAAATGAAAGATGTGAAGGCGATGGTCATAGGACACTTCTTTACCGTTTGGCTAGAGCTTGAACGCATGCACTCATCGGGTCATGGCTGTCACTCCAAGGGTGCTTGGCTAAGCTCATTTGTTCACGTTTTGGACAAACCATTTAGATATGTGTTGTGGTCATTGCTTTCGAATGGTTTGAGCCACCGAAAATCTTGGTCATGTATCAGAACTGTCGTTTGTTTGGTGGCATTTCGCATTCCTTCCTGCCTTATTCAGAAAGACCGAGCTCAACATTCACCATCTTCATTGAATTACACCACTCACGATGAATTCGACAGTGCTGATCCTAGCAGTGTGTAGGACGCCTGTTACATATGAACTCAGTTAAATGACCTTGCTCTCCATGAGTTCTCGTAGCTCAGTGGATAGAGCGCCCAAATGTAATCCCTCAGAAGATAACAAAATAGCATGCACATGTTAAAATTTGGATATTTCTTTTTCTAACTTGATCCTCAAAGATACAGTCAACAATCTTGACTTTTATTACGGTTTCTCCTCCATGGTTTGTACGATCTCTCAAAGTACAAGTTTAAGCAAAATCACTCTTGCAAACGGTAAACATCATATTTTTTGCTGATCATGAATACTTGCGTAGGATTCCAATAATTTTGTTATTCAATTTCAATAATGTGGAGATTGTGGACAACAGGAACTGTGTCTGGGTGACATTAATTATCAATTATGCTATTATTATTTTATTGTACCAAAAATTAATAAGTGGTTCCAGGCCAGTAAACAATGTTGCGGGCGTGGCGAAATGTCCCTTCTATTCCAAAATGTGATTCATGCAGGCTCTTTAGAAGTAATTCGAGAACGCTCTTTAAATGACACAACCGGGAGATGACCCTATACCCTATCTTCTATGGTCAGCTCATCACGGCCGTTTCAGTGTAGCTCAATTACTTGCCTCCGATTCGTGTCATGATTTTGAGCTCTGGCAGGGTCTCTGACTAACCGTCTTGGATAACATCAGACAGAATCTGTAATACAGCGAATTGATAAATGGCATACAGCTAGTGTAGGCTTCGGTACGAGAGCATTAAAACGAGGCGGGTGAGGATAGCAACCCTCACTCCAACATGGGAATGTCAGACAACTCGCCCCCGATCTTCAGGCAACTAGCCCTCTAATCTTCAGACAACTGGCCCCCAATTTCAAAACACCTATGTTACGTTGGAAAAATATATTTTTATGCTCATAAAGTAATAATTTCTTGAAAGAAGAAGAAAGTTTTTTTTTGAAAGTACATTACGAGACCAAGACTTACGTTCGTAGCCTTCGATTGTAACGATCGCGCAAACACATGAACGTTTTCATTTCGTAATCCAGCCACAACATTTGAAGTAATTAAAGTGAAACAGATCTAACTGTTTCTGTTTTATGTTTTGGAGTATTCCGCTGTGAAAGAGCAAACACCAGACGCAAATAACAAATCCACGGCTTTATACTCGTTGTTTAATAAACTACCCTCAAAACCTTTTCATTTATTTGTCCAACGTAACATAGGTGTATTGGGGGCTAGATGTCTGAAGATCGGGGGCCAGTTGTCTGGGGCGAATTGTCCAGGGGGCGAGTTGTCCGGATACCCAACATGGCATTAAGTTTGGCGGATAAGTCTACACTTTCACAGTTTTACCAAGCTAGTCTTGCGGGAAGAAGACCACGAGACTTAGGAAAAGCTAATATTTTGCTCGTAGGACGACAATGTGTACATCAGTGGGGTCCCACAATTACTTCAACCTTGTGTGGATTTGTTTTCAGTCCCTAAGGGGTTAGAAGGTGTCCGATGAAAACAATTCCTTGCTGTCTCAGTCGGGATTTCTTGTTTAACTTCAGGTTTCTCTCATGGCAGCTGTCCAAGAAAGCACGCACATTCCGGTTATGGTGTGCCTGCCACTTAGCAAGTGTTTTTCAAACCCAGCAATTGTAAGATCATCAGTAATGATCGTCAAGTTGAACTTGCCGGAAGCCATTACTGAAATGTCTTGCCCCATTCAGTCTAGTTATAGTTTCTTTAATTGTGCGTATCGGAAAATATTTACGCTTTATGGTAAGATTCAGATTCCTGGGATCCAAACAGATGCGTAACTTGTTTTCCGTCAGCTTTAGTGGATGTTTCCTTTCTTTGGGAGCTTAAAACAACGAGGCCTGTGGCCTAGTCTTCTGGGTTCAAATAGAGTGCAGTCTGCGAGAACTTCAGCTGAAGTTTCTACGTCGCCCTTGAGCATTTATGACTGGATGCTGTCAATTCCACTGGTCTTTGCATTCTTCAAGTCTTTGAGGCTATCCTAGCTTCTTGCTTACTGGGTGGGCTGATGTCAGTCTCCAAGGGAGCTCTTAGTGTTTCTATCTTCACGGGGTCTTCCAGCTCTGGCCTATTTAGGACTTCACGGAAGTGTTCCACCCAGTGTGCTGCTTGCTGCGTTGGGTTGTAATGCTGTTGCCATTCTTGTCCTTCAGTGGGGGGAGGACTGCTCTTTCGGCCACAAACTTAATTTGTGATATTATTCACAGTGCTCAGTTTCACAAGCTAGATCTTCCTCGAAGGACCTGTTGTCGCTCCTGCTGCTTCTCTGCACTTAACGATCTTTAGCTTTCTAGGCTATCCTAAAGTGGTTTGTAAAATTCTGCTGATGAGGACTGATTCAGCTATCGATTTAAAGCTGAGAGAAGGACACGATGGCTTCAGGAAAGGTAGAAAATGTATAGACTAGATTTTCGCTCTTTGGAATATCATTGTGCAATGTTTAGAGTGGAACTGCCCACTTTATGTCAATTTCATCGACTTCAAGAAAGCATTCGACAGTCTCGACCGTGGCACTCTATTGAAGATTGTAAGGTCCTATGGGGTCCCTACGAAGCTGGTTGCCTTGATAGATTTGTTTTACCAACACTTCGAATGCAGTGTCATCATAGACAGAGACCTATCTGGGTGGTTTGCCGTAAAATCATTCGTGCCACAGGGCCGCATCATCTCGTCTACGCTCTTTTTTCTTTCTATCGACGGGATTATGTGCAACACAACTGCAGATCGACCTTGAGGAATCCAATGGACCCTTTGGAACCAGCTTAAAGACTTGCATTTTGCTGACGACCTCGCTGTGCTGTCGTCCTACCGGAGAAGACTGAGAGGCTACATAACTTTGCGAAGAAAACTGACGTAAACATCAACACAAGTAAGACACAGACCATATACATTAACACCAGCAATGATCCGCCAGTCACCGTGGATGGCAAACCACTTGAAAGAGTCGAGGATTTAACCTACCTCGGGAGTATTGTGAGCTCAGCCAGTGCAGCCGGCAAAGACATCTCTGCGCGTCTCGGAAAGGCAGAATGTGCTTTTGCTGCACTTTGTCCAATCTGTACAGTACAGCCTGCAAACGAAGGTACGCATCTTCAACAGCAATGTCAAGTCAATACTTTGTATGGTTAAGAGTGTTGGAATTGAACGATGTCTAAGAAGAATCTTCGGCATATTTTTGCCTGAAGTTATTTCCAACAAAGTGCTCTAAAGACCATTAGAAGCAGCATAGCTGATCAGATCAAGTACCGACGCATAAAATGGCTAGGAGATGTCCTCCGCAGGAGCCAGCAGCGGATACCTAAGTTTGCCCTGCAATGGATAACACCTGGAAGGCGTAAACCTGGTATACTGAAACCTACACAGCGGAGTACGTTCATCTCCGAGCTTAAGCAACTAGATCTCTGTTGGGGCGAAGCCCAATACCTTGCACACAGCCGACATAGATGGAGACGATTGATACTGGCGAGGACGAGGCCTAAGTAAGTTCATTGGATGGCTTGCTCACGACTGGCATACTTGATACCCAGTCAGTAGGCTGGTCGACTTGCTCTATTAAGTTGGGAGCTGCCATCTCTTCGAGTGTCCTTTGAACCCGCTCAATCATCACAGGACAATACTCACATAAATTAAACAGCGAAAACGACACAAAGAGAGAAAATCGATATCTGGCCGACAAGTCTCCCACTACTTCACCAGGCGCACAAACACAAGTCCAGTCAACTGATCGCGAATTTTGACTCTTCACTCAAACACCACCCCAGCAATTCACAATAGTTCCAAGAAGTTTTAACTTCTTCTAAGTATTAAATATTGGCTACTTATGTTTCACATGGAGTTTAATTATGTTCGAAACCTGTTCAGACATAATGATGTAGCCGCATGTCGAGGCAGACCTCTCTATTTTGTAAGAAATGTATCCACAACTTGTCTATAACGATTTATTTGAAAATGTCAAAGTTCAAACAGGTAAAGTTGTATACCTAAGAAAACCCCACCATTTTGCTGAAAGTTACAATTACGTGTTTTACTTGACTGTTACAGCACACGTACTATACTAGTATTCTTCTGTTTGCCCTCCTGTAAGACAAATGTATGGAAATATCTACTTTAAATTTGGCAAGGCCCAAAATTAATGAATTTTCATAACCATAAAGATTTAATGCTTTATTATTGCCGTGTTTACCTCTAAACTTAATTCATCTTGTTGTAAGCATATTTTACTTCTCTTAGGGAGCTTGTGAGTGCCTTTTTTGGTTTCCCTTCTCTTTTTTGTGAATTTGCGCATTTACTTTACCCTATCTTAAAAGAAATATGTATCTGTATGCTTGGAAAAATTGTTTTCTGAAATTAATTTTTTTAACCTGAGATATCTCAAAAATTAAGGGCGTCCTTGCCTTGCAGATTTGATATATAAAAAAAATATTTATGTTTTGTTTGGTTAAAATTACAATACACTGAAACTGAAACTACCTGAGCAGGTGAATGCCGTTAAGCAGACATTTCATTGATCGTGTCATTGACACTGATTATGATTATTTGTTGGTAGGTACTTACAAAACAACCAGTTGAGGGACTTACCTCAGGATATCTTCAGCAAGAATACCGAGCTGACGGACCTGTGAGTAGATATTCAAAACAATCCCCCTGTCCTACTTACTTACCTGAAAAACCGAAAAACGTGAAGTGTTAGGTAAAAGAAACCAATGTTTCCTATTTTTACTTTTTTATTCTTGTTACTTTTTGTAACAGTTTTATCCTATCTGGGTAAGGGAACCTTGTAGCGCAAAGCTGAAATTTTCGTTGCTCATTCCATTGACCCTGATTGTGATTTTTTGTTGGTAGTTACTTGGAAAACAACCAGTTGAAGGACTTACCTCAGGATATTTTCAGCAAGAATGTCAGGCTGGGGACCCTGTGAGTAGATTCTCATCCTACTCGGACAAGATAGATGAATAATCAATGGAGGGCAGATCTAGAAAGTGTGCACGCCGAAGTAAACCAGCTATAAGTTAACAGAATGCTTCATAACATTTCTTCCTTGAAGTGGTAACAGTAACATCTCAACTCAATCGGCATCCGTGGGTTTCCTTCACGTTGTTTATGATTGCGCCCTTTCGTTGTCTACGTCGGCATCTGTCGGCTAAGGCATTTTAATAGTCGAAAGAAAGATACAGAAGCAAAAATTATTTCCTTACTAAACTCGGCTCACTAGGAATGGAATTAAAATCTTCCAGAGGATATTTCCCGCCGGAGCCAACATTTGAGACTCCCTTGTAATTGAAAGCATAAAATAAGCCTCAGCCGATAATCAGGTAAAAAAAAAAACACTGTCGGGGAATTTTCATTTTCCCACATGGAATTTAAGCCCTTTAAGCGCCAAGTACGTCTAATTACATTTTGGTTCAAATTCGCCAAACGTTTCTCAAAACTTTGAATTCCTGTCTTGATATTTCAGTTTATGACCTCATGTACAAATTGTCTACAAAGTTTACAATTTCATACCACAAATATACCATTCGGGCGAGCATGAATAGTGGAACAATGTCTTGAAAACTAAAGATATTCGGGTGTCGTAATTTAAAATTCTTTGAGCTTTCAGAAATATATACTTTACTGGTGTCTACATCAAACGTCCGACCGTAAAGTAGTGCCAACAAATGAATGTCATGTGGAGTATTCTGATACCTTAATAAATAAGCGAGGGCCCTTTGTGCACCTGTGTTGTAGGCTACATAGGTTAAGTAATAATGAACTAGTAGTTAAATAGAAGAGGTCCCATAATTTTGGGAAAGAAAGCCAGCCTGAAAACGCGAAGTATTCAGTAAAAGTGATAAATGTTTTCCTATTTTGAATTTTTTTTTGCTCTTGATGTTTATGGTAACCTTATAATCCTATCTGTCCCAACATTACCAATCGATGAAATCGATGATCGATTAAAATCGATGTCAATCGATGGCAATCGATATCAATTAATCGATTGATATTGATAATCGATGACCAATCGATGAAGAAGATTTTTGTGACCTTATCGATTGGCATCGATTGACATCGTTTGTCATCGATTGCCATCGATTGTCATCGATTGCCAAAACATACATCAAACATGCCGGGAACATGTCATTTGGTGAGAAAGAAATTGCAATGCATAACTGATTTACTCGCCACAAACGATTTCTCAGTTTTTTCTTTCTTCTTAACTCAAGTGAAAACGAGACTCGCACGAAGCGGCAGCTTAATTTCACTTGGAAGATCCCCGGGAACATCTGTCATGAAAGAAATTGCCTATCGATGCCAATCGATGAATTAATTGCTAATCGATGCCAATCGATGAACTTAATTGCCAATCGATGCCAATCGATGACTTTTTCTTTGTGACTATCGATTGGTCATCGATTGGCCGATACCAATCGACATCAATTAACTAATTTTATCGATTGATATCGATTTATCGATTGCATTTCCGATCATCGATTTCATCGATTGGTAACGCCGGGTATATGTGTAAGGGTACCTTCCAGCAGACCTCTGAAATTTTCGTTGCTCATTCAATTCACACCGATTGTGAATATTTGTTGGTAGTTTCTTGCAAAACAACCAATTGAAGGATTTACCTCAGGATATCTTCAGCAAGAATATCGAGCTGTGGTTCCTGTGAGTAGACTCACATCTTACTCAGACAAGATAGATGAACAAACAATAGGGGAGTGCTAATAGAGAGTGTGCACGCCAAACATGTAGATAGTGTTAAAAAGTCTCATTATTTTCTTGATACGTACTATTCCAAACGTTTTAGATGTGGAGTGTCTTGTAAACGCCGGGACAAAATATATCAAATTTTGCGAAACGTCATGAAAAATTTCCGGCGGAACAAACGAATTGTGATTCGAGAAAGTGCGTACTAACTCAACATTTGTCCCTAGTTTTGCTTTACATAGAAGCAAATTCAAATAACGGCTTTTGAGACGACATTTTTGCAATAATCTTTAAAATATTCGATTGGGGAATTGTTTATAGTTTTGCTGTCAAATATTGTCGAGCACGATGAAAAATTGCTGTCTGGGATTTTAAGTGAGTTTAAGAGTTAAAGTGACTTCAGTGGAACTGATAAACTACGTAATCCAAGTGTAAATAGCTCAGTAAGAGAGATAAATGCTTTCCTATTTTGACTTTTTCTGTTGCTTTTTGTAACGGTATAATCCCATCTGGCTAATGGAACAGTATAAGCACAAAGCTGAAATTTTCCTTGCATATTCAATGGACACTGATTATTTGTTGGTAGTTACTTGCAAAACAACCAGTTGAAGGACTTACCTCAGAATGTCTTCAGCAACAATACTGTGCTGTGGAAACTGTGAGTAGAACTTTTAATCAAAATCTAGAACACAATTTACCTACATGCTACTCAGACAAGATAGATGTAGGAAGCAGATCTTTAAAATTTCCACTTAAAGAAAGATGAAGGTGCTGTTTGTAGATGCTATCAAAAGCTTTATTATTGACTTGAATAATAGTATGGAGTGGCTTGTTTGAAACCTTCCAACTGTACGTCTGTTATATGGAATCACTATATATCAAGATACTCAACATCAAAAGCTATTGTAGGCCATCAAGGTTTGTTTCAAGCATAATCTGGTTCATTCTCAGCCCATCTTTTCATCATGCTATAAAGCTCGTTGTAATTGTTTCTTTTCCTGTAGCGCAATTTTGTTCGCATAAATCTCATGTGCAGTTTGTGTTATACAGATCGTTTTTGGTTCATAAAATAGTGGCTTTGCTTCCCCAATAAGAGGCTTAACGTGTGCTCCGCAGTTGAAATATCTGATCTTTCATATATTTATTTGCATAATGTATTTATTGTTGCGTATTTATTATTCTTGTAGGAACATATCTCATAACCGCTTACAGAACTTATCAGCGGATATTTTCGATCATTGTACTAATTTGTATCGCCTGTAAGTAGAACAGTACAGTTTTATAAATTCTATACCTGATATTTTTAAATATCAGGTATAGTAAGTAATTTAAAGTAATTTAAAAATTACTTTGATTTATTTTGCTGCGCTACTCGGGACAAATATTGTGGACGACCTTTTCCTTCCCGCATGTTGTTCTCCTCAGCATGGTGTACAGCCAAGACAGTGTTAGCATCGATCGCAGCGTAGAATGCGTTTGAAAGAACGCGGTTCAGGAATCGGATGGGACCGCAGCTTCGTGAACTCGGCTTCGTGTTGTTAGCATGAGGCTTTGTCCTCCAACAACGGCTCCATACCACATTTTCTTTTCTTTCCATTCCACGCTTCTTTGCAGGGATTGTAAAGCTCCGCACCTCGCTCTACCGACCCTCAGACTGGATAATGCAATCTCACTTCAAGAATATTGACTACATCTCCTAAGATGTCGATTCCAAATTGTTAGTGTAGACACCCCTCAACTTTTGCAGTGCCTCCAGACTGCGGTCACCTCGAGATCGTTCGTGCAAAAGTAATTTCATTTGAAACCAGCGGGCAGGAAATAAATTTTCAGAGCCCAGTGACAGAAAATAACTTTTTTAAACTCGCACTAAGATTGGTTGGTTGGTTGAGTCGCGTCAACGCATTTTATAACTTTGGTGATTTTTCGGTTTGGTAGGCTCTTGAACAACAACCAACTGAAGAACGTGCCTCATGGAGTTTTCAAAACCAATATTTTGTGGAATGTGTAAGTAGATCTTTTTTCGTTAATCTGCAGAACGCCATTAATTTCACTTATGTCCGAAAAGACTGAGTCATAGCTACCAAAACGTAGCTGCGTGGAATGAAAACAGTCATAAGTTTAAAACGTCAAGGGAGAATTCACGAGACGAGACTGTGATAGAGTTGAAAAGAAACTATAACACATTGACTTCCTGTGTAGCTTGCGGTATTCACGAGCAAGTTGTTTTTGGTGGCGAAACGGACAGAGAATCTGGCGCTTCCCCTGTTCTTACGAGCGGCGAAACCGGAAGTGAAATTCCTTCCTGCTTATTTATGGTTTTGTTTGCCTTTTATCATTTTTTGATGCTCCAATGAAATAAACCAATCAGAGAGTGAGCTGTAACACAGATCTTGAGGATAATTCGGGATTGAGAAGTTATCGGTACTGGAAATTTACCTACTTGTGACGGGCTCCTTACAAATTTTCCGACAGGAAATGTGCGCTTCAAAAGATCACACCGGAGAAAATATTGTTAGCGCCCTTCAGCAAAAATGGAATAAAAAAGAAAATGTAAAAAAAAAAAGGTTTCATCTAACATAGGCTACGGACTGCTGGAAACAATTTACAATATGTTTCCTTAATTCATGAAAGGTAGAGGTAAATCGCTTAAAGACGAGCCCGTTAGCGCAAACCTTTGAAGGCTAATGTGTGACAATCACAAAACCACATATATTTCACTACCCAAGAAATAGGGTAGGCGGGAATTTAACACGACCAGTTCTCTCGCGGCTTCGCCGACCGAGGAAGCAGTCGCACGCGAATCCCCGCCTGCTGCGTAGGCTAACTTCTTTTAGTGTCACCCAACTAGTGGACTAATGCAAATCCTGCATTTTGATTGGCTACGCTACTAGAGGACTATTAGCAATAGTCATC
>OMLO01001649.1_pt1 | contig 17382 bp, 9 predicted proteins | sample 1674811 | NCBI WGS metagenome assembly OMLO01 (sample SAMN06265003, study PRJEB25207) | coral metagenome | isolation source: Coral host | place: Mexico:La Bocana,Puerto Morelos, Mexico | collected 2008-11-13 | reverse complement strand
CATGTGCTCAACTCTGGTTTTAATCCCATAATGCAACTCAACACAAACAAACGTCACGCATATTTTACGCATACATTACAATCTTCATTTTGTTTATCTAACATATCGCGGCCGCTGGTCGTCTTGCAAATCTCGACCGGTGGACCGATTCTTTCAGTCTTTTATCTAGCCAAGTAGTTTTTGTCTGGCAAATCGCGGTTTTGCGGAACCGAGTCGTGCTTATAATTTGTAGATAAGATATACACGTTCTGGGACAAATAAACTCTGCATCTTTGTAAAATGACACTGAAATGAAAAAGCACAAATTAGACCTCAACATTTCTTTACGTAAAAATCTGGAGATAAGCTTTGCCTATAACTCTGGCTCTGCTCCGGTCCGGGTTCTCGCCCAGTGTTGAAAGGAATCAACGATGAATGTTACTCGAAAGATATCACATTTCCTGCAAATAAATATCATTGATTACTCGATCTATTGTAAAACTTATATCGATCGTAAGCGTTCGCAAAAGTGTAAGACAAACTTTTGATGGGTTTGCTTTCGTGACTGCATGTTACAACTTTCAGTTACCGCGACGGCCTACGGACACACCATTTCATCGCTGTAAACACCTTCACACGCACTTAGCTGCTCGCAACACACTAACAAGAGAAATTTCTACACTAATACGTACTATTCTTGTTTCTGATCAAATCATTTGCGTTAGTTTCGGCATCTAGACCTTATGAAATCAATAAAACCCGAAGGAAACTGCAAAATTTCCTCACTAGACAGCGACCCAACCGCAAAAGCTTGATATGTCATCAACTCCCGATACTATTAGCGGTCTCAAAAGCTTGAACGTCATCAACTCCCGATACTAATAGCGGTCTCAAAAGCTTGATACGTCATCAATTCCCGATACTATTTGCAGTCTCATTTCGTCCGGTAATATCGACTGTATATTCATACTGTAAGTACTTCTTCTAAAGTACTTCTATTTACGCGCGAACTACAATGATGCCTCCTCGGGTTTTGGCCTCTGGGCCAAAACCCTGCGGGGGCAATAATGATTAATCTGAATAATTGCATTGTGACTAATGTATAGACAACAGACGCTACCATGTGGCTTTCTATCTCGTACATAAGTGATTTAACAACACAACTTTTCAAGGAATTTAAACGTATGATTCCGTGATGTTTAGCCGACCCAAACATCGGCATAAGAGATAAAAGCGCCAATCATTTAGGCAGTTGTGACCTTTTCAAACATAATATTATTCACAATCTTCCTCACATTTTTATTCAAGTAACTACCTTCTCATACAGTGAACAAAAAATTATTTCTTCAATCAGTTCGTCGTAACACCAACGTTTTGGAATTTGATGACGACTGGAATCTAGCGCTGTACAAAGAAGCTTATTACATTAAGCGACCAATGCTGTTTTCACATTAGAGTAAACATGTTTCGCCTAAGCATATTTATTAATGAACTCAAACGGACCAATCGTTGCGCTCTTGAGCATTTTTGTAATGAATAAAGGGTGAAAGTTTCTAAAGAAACTGTGGCGCTGCGTCGGTGGGGGTAACAAGGTAATGAGGGTCCCCTATACTTTTTGCGTGAAACGTGATTGGGGCAATTTATTTTCTCGTCAAACGTGATTTAAGCATTTATTTATTCGTGATCCGTGATTCTCATTTCGAGAATCTTTTCACGTGCCCGTGAACGCAACTTTTGATTTAAACGTGACCCGTGAATGATAACTTGAATTAAACGTGATTCGTGAATCACCTTGCTTTGCGTGATTTAAGTTTTGGTTATTTTAGTGTGGGTCAGGGTCAGCAAATGCTCGTCTTTGTTTTCAACGCTGTGGGTGGGTTTGAACAACTTGTGAGACAGTAACAGACACTACGTCACCTTTTGCCGTCAGAAGCCCATCAACACTTTAACTGGCTTTTTAAGATTGATAAGACATTTGACAGGCATGACAGACAGACGCAGTGCGCCATGTGGAAATCGCATTTTTGCTGTCTGCGTTGGCCAATTCTTTCCGGACTTTCGGTGCCTTTTTCGAGTATTTCAAGAAGAACGTCAATTGAAGAGTATTATGAAGAGAGCTCAAGAGTGTCAGGAATTTCTTTGTACAGTTGAGGTGAGTCATTGTTTCCTTTTATTCCATTCAATTGTGTACACGATAGCGGAATGTTTGTAACTGAACAATGTTGGGATTACAATAGAAAAAACTCGAAGAGCCATTGTTGGAGTGCCAGTAACAGCCTAAACAGGTAAGAGTATTATTCATCCTTGAAATCGTTTTTTTTATACGTGAAACGTGATCACCTTGATTTTTGCGTGAACGTGAAAGAATTTTGGTAATTTTTCGTGACGCGTGAAAAGGCTCAATATTTTTACGTGAATGAATTTTGGAAAGTGGCATAGGGGACCCTCGGTAATGTGGTTATATCAACTACGTTGAAATTGTAAATTGGCCACCGTAACGAATTAAAAATGTTTCGAGCTGGTTCGAAACGTCAGTTTTTTAACTCCTTATGGTGACCAATTTACAATTTCAACGTAGTTGATATAACCAAATTATAAGGTCTATTATTGTAACACTTGCATTTATTCTTGGGTTTAGTGTAAATTTTCAAGCCTTTCGGAGGAGGAGGGCTATGCAGCGTTTAACGAGGAGACGGCATTTGCGCTTTCTTCGGTACAAGATATTCCGTTTTCGACAAGCTCAGCAATTTATAGTGCTTGTAACCGTTGTCATTAAGTTTCGCGGCAATGTTCTCCCATATATTCTGCTTTCTACCCATAGCTGATAATTGCTGTTGTATTTCTTCATCAGCCCATATTTCAACCAGACATTTGGCCTCATAATAGCCCAAATTTTGTTCTTTTGGGAACTCGACTCCTGTCCGCTTCCAACAGACATTTTGAACGCGTTTGGTCTGATCATAATTGAAACTACCTCGCGAGGTTGTTTTAATCATGCTCACAATAATCATGTTTTAACCAAAATTTGCGCAATGCTTTTTCTGATGTGAACACTATTTACAACGGGAAACATGTTTCATCTGTGATCAAACTAATCATGTTTTGGCCTAGTGTAAACAGAGCTTAACACCATCACTGAATAATAGCTTAAAAGCCAGCAGAGAATTATGTCTTTTCTTCTGAGTATGTCTTCTCTGTTTCTCTTTTTCACTAGCCTGTGAACAGGCTCAAGGTGAGCGCGAACGAAGTGAGCGCCCGCGCCATCTCGATCGCTTCGCTCCCCAAATTCTTCACTTTCGCGTGAAACCAATGCGGTCGGCTTAGTTTCTCTTCTTCTTGGACTTATTTCAAGTCTTGTAGCCTGTATTCGGGTAAATTTAGCTGTATTCACGCTACACTTAAACTGTATGAAACAGCGGGTCGACATCATTTACTGCTTCGTTGTCGGTTTTCTTCGGATTTTGTTTCGATTTAGATATTTAAAAGTGGATTTGTTAAGTTGAAAAGCAGGAGCCGAGCAAATGAAAGCCATTTTGCCGTCACTTTAGGACGCTGTATGGCGCATGCTCTGGAGACTAAGTACTACCTGGAGCTACTGGGTACTAGAGATGATACCATCGAATGTATGTGGACAGGCGAGTTCGATTTGAATACGCTACGTGTTACGTGTGGACGAGGAAATATTTTAATACGGAAAAAAAAAGTTTCAAAAGGATACAATAACAATTGGTACTGCAATTCTCATAAAGAATAACAAAAAACTTCACTCTTATATTCGTGCAATTTTCTGCATTTTACCACACGGGTTGAAATTATAATCACAATAGCAACCCGTGTGCATGACGTCATTTACTCCATTGTTCAACCAAGACTGGAACAAGGAAAATTAATGGCGGCCGTAAATTCTCGGAAATAAAGGTCCAAGATCTTTCGGAAAGACTTATTGTGCACGAAAATGTAAAAAAATGGATGTCGACAATTTGATCTCAGTGGCACTTGAAAACTACCAATGTTACTTGTTCATTATTGTAATGACAAACTGAGGGAAAGTTATAAGTGAAATGGTGATTTGGTTTAAGTGAAATGAATGAAGAAGCGTTCTCAGGTCGAATTACTCAGAAAAATAAATTTCTGAGTTCTTCAACAGGGGTCGAGCCTATGACCTTCCAGAATACCTTTGGACACTCTAACCACTTAGCTATGGAGGACTCATGGCGAGAAAGGTCGTACACTAGGTTCTTATGTATGACACATGCATGTCCTGCCATATCTGTGGGTATATATTATCTAGATGACAAAAACATGGAAATATCAGTTGTTATATTTCGGTATTATTCTATCCTAATGACACTGATATTTAACATAATTAAATTAAACAGGACTGGCTGATTTCAGTAATATAAATGAGGATGAATCGATGGCGTTCTAATAATTTTTGTCAATATCTATGACTTTTGAAGCCCTTCTATTTCCTTTCTGACGGCTTTTGTAAAGCGGCAAGAAAACAAATTTTTTTAGTTCTTCCTTACCGACAGACCTACACTTTCCTGGTTGCAGTTTGTCCTGTGATAAACGCACTCAATTCTTGAGGAATTCGAAGTTCACTTCGTCATTAATGCGACTTCCTCAAAATGTGTAAATGGGAAAATGTGAAAAGGTGGGTAGACGTACACTATTTTCTTTTATGCGGAAAAGGAAAGGAAATAGTAAATAGCATAGATGAAGAAAACTATTTTTATTTCAAAGACTGTTTATCTTCCGTTTCAGCTCTTTGTTGACATTCGTCGTTGTTATCTTCCTGTTTTCAGGCTTAAGGCAAAATTAAGTGAAAGCATTTCCATTCGTTTGTGCAGTATTCACTTGGTCTGTATCATCGTAATCTGTGACAAATGCATCTCTGCTACAGCGTGAAAAACGCAATCCTAAAAATAGTAGCAGGAGACGACACGGAACATGATATCATCAAACAATGGGGTTTATGCTCTTGTGATCATTCCACCAATAGCATTTGAGTGTATACAACACCGTATACTTTAATCACATTCATGTAACCTGCATGTAGAAGCCAAACACGCAGAGTGTGGATATACTTATCATCTTTGAATGCGATTTAACCATGGATAATGACCGAGGGCCGGACTATAAACTGCAAAGAAGGAATCCCTTAATTTGAGCAAAAACACGTTTCATCAAGCTTTTTGCAAAGAAACTGGAAGCTTGCTTTACGTGGTAGCTATAGAATCGACGAAGATAAGGATTAGGTGAGAGATTATGCAGAGTGCCATAAAGGAAGTAGGTTTTTAGTTAGTGAATCGTTCTCTGTCATAGAAAGAAGTTGCAAAGGCCATTTCTTCAGAGAGACTATGTAGTCAATTCTTGATCGTGAATTTTATTCAGACTTACAATCATGAATATTATATTTCAAGTCCGTTTCGTTAAAGAAATGACTTAAAAGGTAGAACTAAAGCAACTGCCTTAAAATTCTTTGAGTTGAGAGGAAAGAAAGTGAAACGATAAAAGTCTTTCGTCACAATTATTGAGCGGTTCCATTTCCATGTAAAACTAAGAAATATTCACGCAGACTTTGTGTTCTCTTGCTTGCAGGTGTTAATACCTCCCCATTTAAAACAGTGGTTAATAATTTATAACATGAACACTATATCTGGGAGGCAGACAAGGGTAAAAATTAATTGTAATAAGCTGGAGAGGAGTCTAATTCGGTCTGAAATCATACGAGTGATTAATCACGAGTATGATTACAGACTGAAGTGGACGACACAATGTTCTGTTTCCAATTATTCATAACCATTAAAATTTCCCACAAAAGTAAAGTTTCCTTTGAAAAAAGGAATTAAATAGTCAATTTTAAATATCATAATTATTATACGGAGTATAGCTTGCAAAGTGGCTGTTAAGTTTTTTTCAAAACAGTCAATGGAGACTAAGCTTTCAAAAGTTTTGAAAGTTAGTGTCTTAAAGTGGTTACTATAGTGATGAATTGTGCCTGATGTCTGATTACAGGTGTCTGATTACAGCCAACTGTCCGACGACACTGTCCGATTACAACTTTGCAGATTAATTGAGAAACATACAGCAGATTATACACCAATCACATTTGAGGAAGCTGTAACTGTTCTTATTATTATTTATATGATTATAATTTGTACACAAGTCTACACTCTAACGAATCTCTGAAAGGTCCAAATTGGCTGTAAAGCGAAATACTTAATCGGAAAAGGTTTATACCGACTTTTTAATGTCACGAAACCAAACAACGTTCGGTATTAAACACAAATTTGCCCATTCAGTTCTACCTTTGCTCTCCGTCCTGGACGCGCTTTCAGTGGCTACCGTTTTAATAGTTTCCCATTGAAGTCCATAGGGTTTTGGCGAGCAGACCATTGCCAATAAACTTGAGGGACGGTGTAGTTGTTGTTTGCTGAATGCCAGTCAGGATACACGTCGACATACTTGTTTAATAAACCAGTAATTTTTGAGAAAGAAAACATTCATCATTCGAGACGGACTATCTTAGGAAGACGGCGGGGAAGATGTGTGTTTCGCCCTAACCCTTTGAACCCACCAAGCTTACAAACAAACGAAATCCAAGAAAAATCAGCGTTATTGTTAACTAAGTAGATCTCTGTAACGTACAGTGGAACTCCATTTACCCGGTCACGAACGGACCTCAAAAATCTGGCAGTATTAAAGGGGTTCTTTAAATAAGAAAATGACTTCCTGATGTTTTTTTCGGGTCAGTAAAATGTAACCGTAATAGCGAGGTGGCCGCATTAACAGGGTGGCAGCAAGAGGTGGGGGGGGGAGTAATAATATATAATAATATATAGTAATAATATAACAGAACATTGCTTTTATTTCAGAGCCTCGCCCATACGTCACTAAAAATAACGGCAGCTTATATGACGTACCAGACCGCTATGAGATTCCTGTCTGTCGCTAGTTTCCTCCATTTGGTATTCCAGATCTCAAACAGTGACGCCACCGGCCAATGCAAGTCGCAGGTGTCAACTTTCAAGAAGGCTCTTAAATGTTACACGTTTGACAAGTTCCATGTAAACAGGCCGGATATTTGCATCAAAACATGTATGAATGAGCCAAGATGTCAGAGTATCAACTACGCGATGGAAGAAAACATATGTGAGCTTAATAACCGAAGCAAGGAAGCAAGACCTGAAGATTATGTGACAGACCCAGGAAAGATTTACATGACTGTACCATTTAATAAAGGTATGTGTATCAGTACTTCTGCAGCAGTAGCAGCAGAAACAGTGCCTGTGAATGAATTAGTATTTATAAAAGAAAGCAGAGGAACAAAACCTTCAACCTCCCATGAGAAAAAGTATGTTACTTTGGTATTAACACGTGTATGTTTTATGTTTATGTTATTCTATTCCCAGTACCTCTTGGGTCCACCCCCGAGATATCAGCTACGTCGTGTCTGGAAATAAAGGCAAGTGAAGGAGAAGAAGCAGTCAGTGGTAATTACTGGTTGGATCGTTATAACAGTGGAAAAGCCATTCAGACATATTGCCATATTGGTAAAGGTTAGTCAAGCGTCTCAATTGGTTAGGTACGTTTGTAATTAATTGGTATATTCTTTTTCACTGCTAGCAGCCATCAGTTCCTAACCTGCTTGGTACGCTGAAAACTTGAAAATATTTTAATTGTCACATAAAGTTAAAACATGTATGGACACGTTTATTAGGACCATTTGAACTGCAATATTTGAAATGCTAATCGCATTCCTGACACGACTTCTACAAGTTAGCTAGGACTTAAGGTACCAAGACCTGTAAACTGATTACTGCAGCCACTCACACAGAAAATACAGTGAACAATCAAAACTCAGGTCTCAATTTTTGACTGTTTTGGGGCTAAGGGCTAACCCTATTCAGGCCATGTGACACACTGATATCATTGACGCTATGGACCGTGAAATATGGAAAAGACATTATTTTGGACTACATGTATGTACATGTCCCCCGCAAAACAGCGCAAAAGTAATAAGCAAAACTAGAAAAAAACTAGATTCGCAGTTACAGTTGTTTTGCAAGAGTTTGCATTTCTGCCATTAAGTTAAAATCTTTATTCTTTTGCAGACTCTCTTTTTCACTGGACGCTTAGTGGCACGGATAGTCTGCTTAAGTGAGAATATCGTTTTCATTCTTTCTCAGTTTTTGTGTTGAATTGAAAAGTCTCTTGTATTGTTATACAGCCAGGTTACCACTGAAGTATTTTATCTGTCGTTAAACTCTGCTATTTCAATATTTAAATTCTGTCTAGCCTAATGCCTCGGTAATGGCTGGGTCATTTCGTCCGTGAAAATAAAAAATCTCAGTTAGGAAAGAGAATAGCATGCACATTTCTTGAAATTTTCAGCTTATATTTCTTCATGTAGGGCTAGATAGAAATTTCCACTTTTGTTTCAATTCAGTTTTGCTACTTTTGAATTACATTCGGATCCAAAGTTAAAACAGTCACTTTTCTTGTCCGTAGTTTACACGGAGCTGCAAAGTTTGTTGTAACAAACGGTAAAACAGTTCTGTACTTGGACGGAACGCAAGGGACATATGCTGAAACATCAGCCATTCCATTTCAACAAACTGACCTAACCATTGCAGTGTGGATCAAAATGGTGTCGCCTTTATCAAAGACACAAGAACTTTTTGCTGACTGGTCATACCCCTGGCAGTTTCGATTTGGCGTCAAGCCAGATGGTAAACTTTTTTTCCAGGGAAGACGGAACGTCCAAGGCAACAGTGATATGATAATTGCTAGCACAGGGTCCAGGTAAATACGTCATTTTTCTTAGGGTCAAGGACAGAGCCCTATACTCATATAGGAATGCAAAGGAACCCATGAATTGAATTTCTCATGGTTATCATGGCTAGCGGTATTGCTCGTGGGCGCGTACTTACGACGGAGACGGAGTCACGCAAGATGGCGGTCATACTCCAGCTAATAGGTTAACAGAGACATGTAGCCTTGGTTTATAGCGTCCTTCTTTAATATTGATTATCCATGTTATAGTCAATTGACACCTCTTAGAACAAAGTATTCGCTGTATGACGTGGCCATATCGCGGGCTCATGTTTAGAGCTCATCGAAGTCACTTGTTTTTTCAAGTTCACCGCTGACCAAGAGCTGGTTTTTAATAGGATCGCTCATATTTCGCTTGCTTGTTGTAAACGGGGCCCGATTGTTTGGAAGCGGGTTAACGCTAACCAAAGACAAACAAACAAATGTTTTTGACTGCTTTTGCTTTGAGTTTGAGATTATTCATACTCAAAACAGAAGGCCAAATATTTTAGAGAAAACCTCATCACAAAATTCAAATTAATATTCTCGCTTATCCTGGATTAGTTTAATCAGGCTTTGAACAACTCAGCTTAGGAGTACCGCTTTTAGTCTTGGCTAAATCTATATACAAAGGGCTTGCTGAAACAAACACAACCTTCAAACCTTTACAAGAAGGTTTACATATCAATTTAACTGACTTAATTTACACCCAATGATCTTAAAATTTTTCAATTCATACAAGTTTCATCCGATGTGCCCTTTCCATTTCTGGCAGTTTCGGACTTGGTCTATATAGCTGATTTAATGATTGACAAGACCGCGTGACAGTCTATCTGGTTTAGTAACTTGTTGACTTCTCTTATTTCTTTCAGCGGCATCGTGGACACCGATGTATGGCGTCACGTGGCATTCACCTGGGGACGTGCGGATCGTAAAGTTAAAATGTACATAAATGGGGATATGAAACTGGATAAACTTATCCCTGACAATCCAGTGCTTGACTTCAAGAATTCAGGTCACCCAGGCTATGATATCGGCTTGAAGAGGGACACTGCCACTACAACTCACGCATACTTCAGTGATCTTATAATCTTTACCCATGAGCTATCGGGGACTGATTTGAAAAACGAGTTGTTTGTTAATCACCCACTTCGCCGTTTTATCTAAATTGCACATTAAAGCTGCCTTTACAATAGCTTTTCAGATAGCTCTATTTTTAGAACATATAAGTTCAGAACGACTACTTAAAATTGTGCAAGACTGTGAAAGCTCTTGGTGTTCCCTTAAGCTATAACAAAGAGGAGCAATGATCTAGATACATTAGTTCTCTCAGATTAGCATGGATTGCAAAACTTCTACTGCCAAATGTCCCCTTGAAAAAGCTACTGCTCAAACCTTTCGGTGAACTCTTCTTTCTCCTTTGTAATTATAACATTAATAACTATGACATTGAGTCAGTCTTTTATTCAGAGATGTTACAGTGGTGGTCCGAATTCCGCTCAACATTTGCTAAGGAAAGTACATCTTACAAGTCAATGATTTGGAGTCATGATTGCAGTATAAGGATAAACGGCAACCCGATTTACTATCACAGTAATGTGAAAGCTGGGGTAATCATTGTCAGCGATTTGATGTTCACCATAAACAACATAGAATCCTTCAGAATAGCAAAACAGAATGTTTTTTTTAATAAAGTTACAAACACTGGTTACAGTGGTTATACACCTGCGCTACTTACAAGACTAATAGACGGAGTCGTAGTGCAAGTCGTACGAGCACTTATGACCTAGTGAAAATTGAAAATCGGAGTCATAAGCTCGACGGAATCGGAGTCGGAAGAATCAAAACGTTTCCATTTCTTCCGATTCCGTTTACAACTCCATCGCTTATGATCCAGTGAAAATTAGATTGTCGAAGTCCAAAGTAGAAGCGAAACAAATCACAAGGCCCGAAATCGGGCGTTTTGATTGGTTTATTTTTCCGCTATTGCTTCCCACTCCGACAATCTAGTTTTCACTAGCTTTCACTAGATCGTAAGCGACAGTCATAAGCAGAATCGGTGTTCTGCTTCCTACTCCGTTGAATTGACTTTCACTAGATCGTATCGTTCTACGCTTCTGAGTAGAGAGCTTGAGCAACTACGACGACGCCTAGTAAAAAAATGAATTTATATTTTACGAGAGAAATTCGCCATTGTCTAAGTCTGTTCGGTACGTCGATGGCTCTAAAAACGTGCTTAAGCTAAATATGCAACGACAGCGTTCCGAGTGATTACAATTGGAAATACGAAAAATTAGCCATCGTCGTCCAAGCCTCGTAGACGTCGCAGAACTTAGTCATATCACTGACGGTGTTGTTTTGCAGAGGACGACAAAGAAATGTACAAAGATTTATAATGCACGTGCACGGTCATTGTTCTGCTCGTTAACCTTTTGTTTGGTGACGTTTCCGTTGTCGTCATCGCCGTGGTTTGCCTCCGACTCCGACTACGACTCCGTCGTTAGTGAAAATCAGCCTTTATTATGCTTTGTAATTTCATCGCTCTCGCATTTGACATCACTCTAGCTCAGATATATATACGCTGTGCAGCTTGGACAAACATAGCTAGCCTATTATTATTTGTACCGTTTCGACAAGGGCCGCTAGACAGTTTGTAAATTGTCTCAAACATTATAAGTATCGTTTTTATTTTTGGTGGTCACGGCTGCCATAACTATCGTAAAAGTTATTAAAAATTATTGAATTGTAAATTGCCGTTTTCAGTTTTTCTACTCGCCTAAAGAACGTAGGACTTCGTCTCCAGCATAGAAAAACTTCAACCAAACTTAATGCTAGCTTCTGAAGAGAAAAAAAAGCAAATCAGACGCGAGAGAGTCAAAAACATAGCGAAGGATTGTACAGTTACAAAAATCTTTTCATACACAGAAAACTATTAAAAATGATCAATTCGGCCTGCACACATTTACCGACATGCTATCTTCTTCCTCTCTGTTACACACATTGACTATCGAGGAAAGGAATAATAAATAAAAAAAACAGTTAAAAAATCACAATACACTTGCCTTCGATCGGCGCTTCAACCACGAAGGCGGACAGCGATGTCTTCGAAACTGAATTAAGCAAAATGAATTTCCTTCGAAACCTGAGTTCAGATCTCGAAAAAAAGGCAACTAGTTAATTTGCTTTTCAGTCCTTAGTCTCTGCTTTAACTCTGAAGCCAAATATTTTCTCGTAAACATTCTCCCGTCAAATGTGGCAGAAATCTAGTCTTCTAGTTCCTTCGAGACTGAATGCAAGTTGAGAAGCGCGAAATCTTCGTTTCTCCTGTTTCTCGAACTAGACACGACGTCTTCTTATGGCACGCAATGCGTACGCAACGGTAGAAGGTGTCTTTACAGAGGAGCGCTGCTTATAACTTACTTATTCATCGGCATAGTTTCTATGAAACGATAATAAATGTGGTGTGAGAAAGAGACGTCCGACTTTGCTCGGCGATATAATTTAACGTACAGGTACACATTAGCCTGCTGTGGACCTTAAACTTTCCCTCATATTGGCTTACAGAATTTTACTTTTTACTTTTCCCTCTGTTCTTCTTTTCCATTTCACAGCTCTCTTCTCTTCTGTTTTCACTCTTTTAGGGCTAGTTTGATAGTAATCTCCTCCACAGCTGTTATTTGGGTCGTCATGCAACGCTTTTCCCCCAGAGAAGCGTTGCGTGACGGCCCAAATAACGGCTGCGGAGGAGACCAGTTTGGTAGGGAAGTGCAGAAAATTTGCAGCCAGTGTTGTTACTGCCAAAAGGCAAATCCTTCCTTGGCCGTACACAGCAAACAGATTACCAACACCCAAACGAGGAGTGGTTAAAAATTGCAGTGGCAGCCGCGAAAGGGCAACTCTTAAAGGTTTTAGCAGTAGAAGTACTCTCGTTGATATCAACGGTGAAACTAACTAAAGTGCTGCAAGCACAAAAACTAAATAACTAGAATACTAAACAAGATGCAAATTATACTAAATGCAGGAGTCTGAGAAATCCAAAGGAATGCTAATGAACCAAAAAAAACAAAAAGAGAGAGTTAGATTCTACAAGCATAGAAAATCTGCAGCCAGTTCAGAATATCAGCTGCCAGTCCAGAAAACCTGTAACAGTGCAGAACCTCTATAGGCAATGCAGAAAAGAGCAACCAGTGCAGAAAATGCGGTGTAGAAAATCTTCGGCAGTGCAGAAAATGCGAAGCCAAAGCAGAAAATCTGAAGCCAGAGTAGAAAATGTGTAGGGAACTGCAAATGTTGTAGAAAGTCTGCAGCAGGGCAGAAAATCTGTAACTAATAAATCTCTTCTTATTCTTGGCACAAGCAATTTTTTCCTTTATAAGAATAGATCCTTGAAAATTTACTTTGGTTGTCTATCAAGAACTACACAAAGGCTGTTAGAGCGTCTTCAGTAGCGGCGGACACGACAAAGTGCAACTTAACTTGAATTTTTTTCCGAACGTTTCACAACACTGACGAGGAGGATTGAGGGGTAAATGAAAAGTGGAATCTATCATTTTTTTCATTGAGAAATTTGGATTTGGATCACAGGGACCAGAATTTACGTACAAAAATGGCAATAAAAAATGGGCTGGGGACTGTAAGTTAGGCTGTGAATATAGCACTTACAGTCCCTCCCCTTTTCAGGACCCTTATAAATAGAATATAATGCAGTTACAGTCAAAGCAAGTGAAACGTCCGGCAAAACGTACACACAAAAAAGCTGGTAAAACTGCAGTGATCCTTCTTTTATTTAAATAAAGCTGCGAAGTGGGTGATTAGCAAACAACTCGTTTTTGACTTCAGCCCCAGATAGTTCATGGGTAAAGATTATAAGATCACTGAAGTATGCGTGAGTTGTAGAGGCAGTGTCCCTCTTCAAGCCGATATCATAGACTGAGTGACCTGAATTCTTGAAGTCAAGCACTGGATAGTCAAGGATAAGTTGATCCAGTTTCACATTCCCATTTACGTACAATTTAACTTTACGATTCACACGTCCCCAGGTTATTGCCACGTGACGCCATACATCCGTGTCCACACTGAAAAAAGTATGAGAGAACTGAGCGAAAAAAGAAAACAAAACAACAATGAACAATTTAACAAACCAACGAATACAAACATATCTCTGACACTGTGAAGGCGCATTTTTTAAATAAACTTGACGAAGTTTTGGTATCAAAACAAAATTTAGTATACCCAGTTTTAATCCGTGCCAGATAGGTTTTGTCAGGGTACATGTTTAAAACATGGAAGTGCCTTTTATACCTACTTAAAAAGTATATAAGTAGGCAGCTAGTATTTCCCGGGAGTATTTCCAAACTCAGAAGCTTTCTAACGTTACTTAAAAGTAAGAAAGCATTGCCATAGCACTGCCATGACAATGACGTCCCTGCCCCTCTACTCAAACCTCCAAATTTCGCACCGTTTCGTTAGCTATCAGAGCGTGTCGCACTTACCCCGATCCCGTGCAAGCATTGATCATATCCGAGGACACTTTATCACTCCGTCTTGCCTGGAAACACAGCCTACCAGCTGAATTGATGCGGAGTCGAAACTGATGAGGAGATGACCAGTCAGCATATATTTCATTTCTCTTTGATAATGGCGACACCAGTTTGATCCACACTGCAATGGTCAGGTCAGTTTGTTGAAATGGAATGGCTGATGTTTCAGCATATGTCCCTTTCGTTCCGTCCAAGTACAGAACTGTTTTGCCGTTTTTTACAACAAACTTTGCAGCTCCGTGTAAACTATAGTCAAAACAAAACACTTTTATCAGTCAAAGGGCGCACAAATTTTGAATTTTACTCGAATTTAAATTGACTTGTGAAAGAGTCCCCGACAGGAATCGAACCCATTAAATTGACTTGTTGCTTAAGAAAATCAGGCTCACTGCGATAGCAAACAAAACAAAGCATGTCGTAGCAACTTTGATTCTAAAAACTTAGCTAAACTTGACGTTTAGTAGTCCTCAACGTACATTTACGAAGCTCCCGTTTAAGAAACTACAAAAATTTACGTTAAGTGAAAGACTGGTACCAAAATAGGAACTTAGCATAATTATTTCGCATAAAGACTTCCGCTTAGATCTACAAAGTTCCTATGCTGGTTTGTCATATTTCTCGGTCACGGCAGTGTGCTTGTTATTCCTACTGAAGGTGAAAATGGCCGAAAAATAAGAGTGCTGAAATTCTTGCGTTGTTAAGTTAATTAAGCGAGGAAAATAGAAACAATGGTTCTTCTAAGCACAAATAAGTGTGTATCGAATATTCCATTAACCCTTTGAATACTGACAAGCTCCGAATTAATGCCACTTTTAGGCAGCAGATGGCCTTTTTTGGCCATTTTCGTCCCAATTTGGTCCCAATCCTCAAGAAAAGTGTTTTCTAGCATGGACAGTGGCCGTTTCTTTCGGTGTGAGGACGTTTTCTAGCATTCAGTTTTAGTTGGGGTATGCGCAAAATTCCAAATTTTGGGGGTAAAAGTTCGGTGGTTTTTTAGCTGTTATTTAGGTTTACTTGATCCGATCGACATCATTTACAAGATCTTTTTGCGTTGCATCGACTGACTATCAGAGATTTTAAGCGTCACTTAAACTGATGACGTCACAAGTGGTACAAATTGCACGACAATTATCTGGACGTAAATGTCCAGTCAGAGCTCAAAGGGTTAAGCCGAAAACCCAAGATCCGTTTGTTGCGCTAGTCTAAGCTGCTTTCAGCTTTTTACGGGTGACAGAAGCCATAAATGCTAGAAACAAGACGTATTTGTGAAAACTTTGGTTTTTTGGTAGGCAAGAACTGAAGACAATTGCTGGGAATGACAACGGAGTCAAACATTTGTTCAATAATTGAACGTGAAAAACTTGGAATTGCAGATTATCGCGAACAATCGATGTCTTGTATACATGTCTGAGCATTAGCAAAAAGTCCTTTAGTTTATGTATCACACAGATTTCAGCTAGACGACTAGAAAAGAATTTTCTTACTTTAACTGTTTATCCGAGCCATCCAGCGTCCAGTGAAAGGGAGTGCCTGTAAAAATGAACATTGAACTTTTGAACTTTGGGATTATTGTGTCTTGTTCAAATCAAATCAAATCAAAATGTTTATTTCAACACGGTAAAACTCCATCAGGTTTTGGTACAATAAAAATACAACTACATAATATATATAATAATAGCTTGATGCTCCATATATATTTTGTATCCAAGTAATTTCATTTGTAAAAATTAACCATTTTCTACGCGATATCCCAGGACTTTGCTGTCTAACAGACCGAATTAATTTGACTAACAATACACGTACGTTCAACCGACTACAATAGACGGATCGAAACCGACCTATGGCTGACGACAAACTTTACATGAGTCTTTCAGCCAATACCATCATGGCGAAACTGACCAATCAGTTTCAACGAACCAGACATATAATATTATCGCCTGACAAACACTATTCACTTGACTCTGAAGATGACTTCCGCTCAGGTTGTCGAAACGTCAGTTACCAACAACAGTTCTTTTCAGAACTACCTTCACCCGGACGATCACACTATACGAACTATAGATTTTTATTGTTGCTATCTTATTCTTCTTGTTGTACTTATTTCAATTTAAGTTATTGTCTTTGAAAAGCATGTTGGGGGAAGGTCAGTATGTACTAGTATGTATGTACCTTTATTTAAGGAAACAGTCAGGTAAATCCTTCCTGGGTCTGTCACATAATCTTCAGGTCTTGTTTCCTTGCTTCTGTCGTTAAGCTCGCATATATTTTCTTTCCTGTCATAGTTGATGCTCTGACATCTCGGCTCATTCTGACAGCTTTTGATGCAAACATCCAGGCTGTTCACTATTAACTTGTCAAATGTGTAACGTTTAAGAGCTTTGCTGTAATATGATGATTGCGACTTGCATTGACCAGCGGCTTTAACATAAGGCATCCGGGATATCAAGCATAAAAAAAGAGCTACTGTCAATAATCTCAACGCCATCTGCATGAGCTCATTTAAGCACCCTTATTTTCCTAAAATCGTAAATAAAAGCTAAGAATAAGTTATGTCACTCCTTAGCCGTCCTTTTGTCGCTCTTCAAAGTGAAAGTTGCTCAGTTTCTTCCTTTGGAGTGTACTTAGCGATTCAGACTTGAGATTATTCTCAACACGCTAGAAAGACCTTAACAAACTTCAATCTCATGATCTTTCATATATTATTTATTTGCATTCTTAATGTGACCAGCTCCATATGGCTCCATAGCTCAGTTGGTAGAGCACTGCACCGGTATCGCAGAGATCGCAGAAATCTTGTCTGGTCTGTTGGAATTTTGTTCTAGCATCACTTTATCAGAAAAGATCTCTGAGATTAAGCTCTTTTCTCCCATCACTACAGAAGGGTAAAACTTTTTACATTCCTTTATCGCATTATAAGCTGAAGGTATTCAGTGTAGCATGAATATTAGCAGACACACTGTTTTGAAGTTTTGATGTGAAGTTTATATGAAATAATTCATATATGAACTGCGGTTGTAGATGAAAGTGAAGAATGATCATCGCA
>OMLO01001648.1_pt1 | contig 17388 bp, 16 predicted proteins | sample 1674811 | NCBI WGS metagenome assembly OMLO01 (sample SAMN06265003, study PRJEB25207) | coral metagenome | isolation source: Coral host | place: Mexico:La Bocana,Puerto Morelos, Mexico | collected 2008-11-13 | reverse complement strand
CAAACAGACGACAGTCGCCTGAAGCCAGCAACTGGTGGAATTAACAAAGATTCCTTCTCCAAACACGAGTCACCGCACGCCAGGTAAAGTAGAAATTTCTTTGGCTTCCGAAATCTTTACTTCGTTCTATATCACTTAACTGAGGTGAGAGAATAAAAGCTTAGCGCCTGTTATAAACATCTCGTTCAATATAAACAGCCTCGCTTGCTTTAGGAGCAAAAAAATTATTGGCCATATGTTGAGACAGTTACTGTGTCCATTAAAATAACTACTTGTTTAGTAAAAAAAACCCGGAAGTTCAAAATTTTCAAAGGAACTAAGGATCGCATTGCACGCCTTTTATATGTGATTACTAATTGTTTATGTCGTATAATTAAACGCTTTTCAAAGCACTTTAATGTCAAGTAAAAGAAAGAAATTTATAATATCTTGGTTGAAATCTAGACTAGCTTTAAATTTCTACACTTCGAAAACGCAGTGAAGTATGACTTATAGCTAAAACTATCCTTATAAATTTCACACTTTCACGTTTTGCGTCATTTTGTTGTCAAAATTAGCATTTTTCTTCTTATTATAAATTCTACTTCAAACGCTTTGTAAATCAATCAGCTATGACAGGAGAATATTTCAAAACATGTTTTTGAAATGCCAATTCAACCACTCACTTCGCAAGCTGCGAAGCTATGTTTTCAGAGACGAGATTTTAGACAAGGAAATGATAGAAACACGTCACCGAAGCAGGGGTGGACGAGATTGCTCGTACTAAATTCATGGCTTATTGTCATTTTCCAAAATTAAAAATGGCCAATCCTTCGGTAGATTTAGTTTCATCAGATAGAAGATCCTCTAAGAACCTTTCGTTTCACAATGTTTAAGCTCGACTTCGGCTCGAGAGGCTTTCTGTTTGATCATCAGAGTAGTTCTCCCTCACGTTTTCACTAACTGGACAGTTGCAGAGTAACAATATTTTGTCTCAATGGCAAAACTCATTGGCGGACGTTTCTGTTACTTTACGGCCGCCATGTTGGTGCCTCTCGGAAGGGCTTCTCGCGGATCGAGTCACTCTGTTTTTTCAATTTTGGTTGAGGTTCACTAATAAAAAGCATTTCAAAACTCAAACAGTCGAGTTTACTCTGACATTTTTTCAGAATCCGGAAATTGCTTCCAACGGTCTCCGGATCCTTTCCTTGCTAACCCTTTACGTGGTTGCCGCTTGTTGATTGCTTATGTTCCTCCACACGTTGATGTAGGTGTCGACTCGTGAAGCCAACATAGTCTGCACCGCACAGACTACATTTGTAACAATAAAAAACGTTTTGTTGATTCACAATTGGAGGTTTATTTTCCTTTGGTCTGAGTTGCCCTTTGATGTTCTGACTTGTGTAAAAGCTAAACAGGCTGCACAACGGCATCAATCTTTCGACTGAGATCACCGAGTTGGTGTCTTACCGCATTCTCCGATTTCATCGACAATCTGCGACCACATAAAGGATGAGCATGGAAAGGATCCGGAGACAATTGGAAGCAATTTCAAAAAAAAAAATGTCAGAGTAAACTCGACTGTCTGAGTTTTGAAATGCTTTTTATTCGTAAACTTCTACCAAAATTGAACAAACAGAGTGACTCGACCGCGGGAAGCCGCAATATCCTTGCATTGTTTCTATGCAAATATTTTAGAGTCTTAGTCAGTGTCTCATTATCATTCTTATAATCAATTGTATATATTTGGGCGCATGCCAAAGTTTTACTTTTCAACTTGAAAATGACCGTCGAACAGTCGAAACGTCGTTGCTTCTTAACGTTAACGCTTTTAGTGAAATACAGAACATGCAGTGAAACGATTTACGAAAATCGCCTGGTTTTGGTCATCTTCCAGGATTCTGCGCCATACAGTAGAGTGCTTAAAACATTGCTTTGAAGAATCGGATCTTTGTCTTCTGGCTGATGTTCTTGGATCTCCAAGTGCCTCGAAGCGAGGCAAAGGCCTGGCCTGCCTTTGAAATCCGGAGTAGAATCCCTTCTTCTCCATCTCCGCTGGTGGACACTTTAGATCCCAAGTAGGTAAAGTGATCAACCTCATACCACTTCCCCATTCACCATGATGGATTCATTGGTTCTGCCACTCATCCCTGCCTTGTCTTCTTAATGTTGATTTTCAGGCCTATATTCCCTCCTGTAGTTGCCAAGGCATTGGTCTTGGCCTGCATGTTCTGGTGTCGATGGGCAAGCAGCGCAATATCATCTGCATAATCAAGGTCTTCCAAGACACTGGTCAATGCCCATCTAATCCCTCTTCTTCCACCACTAGTCACTTGTTTCATAACCCAGTCAGAAAAGGGGAGAGAATACACCCGTTTCACACCCGTGGTCACGCTAAAGCTACGTTGCAAATGACCTGGGACTTGAAGTAACTGTAAAGCATCTTAATGACATTTACCAGCTTTGATGGTACCCAGTAATGCCTTAATATCTTCCACAGGGAATCTCGGTGAATGCTGTCAAACGCCTTCTCAAAGTCAATAAAGTTAGCATATAGGGGAGCATTCCATTCCTTGCTCTACTCTAGAATTTGCCTCAAAATGTGGTCCGAGCATCCATGGCAGAAATCTGCCTGTTCCCGCCTGATGTGCTCATCCAGCGTTTCAGCCAGTCTTGTATGGATGATCTTGCTGAGGACCTTGCTGGTAATGGGGAGCAGAGTGACACCTCTCCAGTTGTTGCAATCACCCAAATCACCCTTTTTGGGTAGTTTGACAATGAGTCCGGTCTTCCACGCTTCAGGAATTGTCTCGCTCTCCCGTATCTCTCTGAATATACACATCAAAAGGCGTGGTGTTTCAGTTTCTTCAGCCTTGAGCATTTCTGCTGTCACTCCATCTTCTCCACCTGCCTTCCCGTTCTTCATCACTTTTATGGAAGCTTTCACCTTTTCCATGGTAGGTGGATCTATACAGATATCGAAGTCCTCTACTGCCGGTGGAATCTCAGCTACCTTTTCAGCTCTGGCCTATTAAGAATGTTTTCAAAATGTTCCTTCCAGCGTGCCAGCTTCTCTGCTTCTTTGGAAATAACATTGCCATCTGTGTCTTTTACAGGGACATCGTTGTTTTTAAAATCATTTTTTAACATTTTGTTCATTCTCTTTAGGGTCTTCAAATCTTGTCTACCAGCAGCCTCTTCTGCCTCAACCGCCAGTCTCTGTACAAAGATTCTCTTGTCTAGTTTGGTCATTTTTTCACCTCATGGTCCAGTTTTGAGTATTTTCTCCTCAGCTGGTCACGGACGCGGTGTGACTGGGTGGAGTTCATTCGCTGCTTGACTCCCCTCCTTGTTTCTATTTTCTTCCAGGTCTCCTCTTGTATCCATTCCTCCCTCTTCTTCTTTTTAAATCGAAGGACCTTCTCTCCCGCTTCCTTAAATGCCTGGTTAAAGGAATCGATGTTCATCTCCTGTTCTTCCCCCAGGATTTGGAAGCGGTTCTTCAGCTCCCGTCTAAAAGCTTGTCTGATCCGGTCATCTCTCAGTTTACTGGAATCGAACTGGTGGCCCCTTTGCTGACCTCTTCGTGCCCTACGCAACTTCAGGGAGACAACTGCCACCAGCAGATTGTGATCACTGGCGACATTCGCTCCTCTATAGGCCCTTACATCTTGTAAGGAGCTTCTCCATTTTCCGTTGATCGGAATGTGGTCTATCTGGCTTTTAGTGGCTCCACTGGGCGAGGTCCAAGTAGTCTTGTGGATATTTCTATACCGAAACAAGGTACCTCCTATGACCATGTTGTTTTCATCGCAGAAGTGACACAGCCTTTCTCCATTGTCATTGATGGTACCTATACCATGCTTTCCCATTACACGGTCCCTGCCAGTGTTATTATTCCCGGGTCTGGCATTCAGGTCTTCCAACACTATAAGAAGGTCTTGCAGCTGGTCATAAAGAGCGTCTTTGTCTGCCTCCCCAGCATCTTCAATGGGAGCATAGCACACTATCACCGTCAACTTGGTGTACTTCGAGTTGAACCTGGACTTGAGCAGTCTCGAGGTTGATGGTTTCCATTCGATGAGTGTCCTCTCCATTTTCCTGCTCATAATCAGTGCCACTCCCTCTGTGTGATGGCCATCCAATCAACCCGAATATAGTATGGTATGTCCGGAAGCTAATGTTCTCTGTCCCGATCCTGTCCAACGAGCCTCGCAGAATCCAAGGATGTCGAGGCGTTAGTTATGGAACTCCCTTATAACTTGGGCAAGCCCTTCGGTCTGGTGCAAAGTTCTTACATTCCAACAGGCTATTCTAGTGTTCACTTTCGGTTTCAAGGAAGCCACACTCGGGGTGTCAACTCCCAGCAGGGTTTGGCTGACATCCGTCATCTGTCCAGTCACCTGGCTTGTATCATCCCCTTCACCACCAATGATTGCTCCTCTGGCGTTGGTTTCCGTAACAATGATTTTTTTACGGGATGGGGTTGTTAGCTCCATGCCCAACCCTCCTCTTTTACCCGGGCTTGGGACCGGCTGGATATACCCAGACTGAACTGGATATACCCACGCAGAGTTTGTGTGGTATATACTAAAACAATTATTCTCCTCGGTTTCGGTGAAAGTGGCTGATATTTACCTCCACTTCGGTGAATAATTATTAATTATTGTGCATGACGTGGCGTGTGAATTTCGTGCGCAGTGAGGATACGCAGAAACAATTAGCGCGAATGTCCTCATAAGACGTCCTTTCCTTTTATAGCCTCCATAAATTTGCCGCTGACTTGGCCATGGAAGCTACAAGTATCTTTCTAAACGACGTTCGTTCAACAGTTGGTGACGACATTTTCGCCAGATTTCTGAATCTGAAGTCCGATAAGAGCATGGCTTTGGTGATAGATGTATCTGGAAGCATGAGTGGTGAGTCTTGAGCTATTAACGTTTTCATTACATACCTTTCCAACTAAGATAAATAGATTACCTGATATTTGCAAGCGCAGTTACGCTCTCCTTTCTTAGAAAATCTCTTCCAAGTTTGAATACAGAAAGATAATGTCGGCGTCGAAAATCCAAGTATATTTCGGCACCAAATACAGGCTATTGTTTGTTTATCATTTGATATTGTTTTCTTCCCTCTCATTGGCTGGAGCTCACTACTTGACCTGCAAATAGCTACAACATAATAGTGTGCTCGTGCCTAATAAGTCCTAATACTTGGCGATCGAATTCGAATAATAAAACAAATCCGTGTCTCGCAGATGAGGATATTTTGCCTCAGTCTTCGGCTTCGGAAAAATATTGATCGTCTCATCCATGCGAGGGCAAAACCGATCTTGAGACCGTCCCACATGCCATTCCCCGACACTATTATAGTAAAGGCGACTTCTTCATTTCTGTTTTATTTAGATGAAATCAGTGAAGTAAAGAAAAGGTCCATCGACTTTGTTCGGAAGTCTTTGGAAAAGAAAGGAACATCCTTCACCTATATTCTTGTGCCGTTTAGCGATCCAGGTAAGTACCAGATAGTAATATGTTAACTGTTGCCTTTTAGCAATAACGATGCCGAAAAACGTATTTTAAAGGAGGGTGTAAGAGGGTACTTTACCAATGGCTTGTATAGCCCGGTTCGATTCCTCTTGCTTTTTTAGAAAAACCACTTGAGATGACACTTCCAAACAGAAAGTATACGATTGTCAACACAGAAATAATTAAACCATAGGCCAGGTACCGAGCTTGGCTGGCCAAGAAGATAAAATCACCCTTTTCTCGGATTAGAGGTAATTTTTCTGGCTGGCAAAAGGAATGATTAGATGATTTGAGAACGACACTATTTGGATGTTGTTTAGTTTGAGGTTTAAGATTTTGATTTTGAGAATAGTTAAAATGTTGGGTCCCTTCTCCGCATGTCACTGAAGCTCTAAATTTGTCTGTAATGCCACACCCTTAATCCTCCTTGAGACCCCTCCAAACTAGGCGTGAAAAATGAAACCTAATACCATCTCTTGTTCAGATTTCAGAAATAAACAGAACGTTTTGTTGCTGGCTGGCTGGAAAGTTTTGTTATGGAAATGTGGATGCGCTTGACCTAAGAGCGAGGAACAGCTAAAACATTCCATGCGAAAACACAAATGGATAATTTTCGATTTTCTTTATTTGAACATAGTTTCTTGATGTATCCTGAAAAATTAGCTCGTTGGGCAATGCTGGAGAACGGTTTATTGCATGAACAACGTTGTTTTTTCTGGTTTCCTTTAGACGTAGGACCTGCAACTGTGACGAACGATGCAGAAGTAGTGATTGAAGCAGTCAACAAATTAACCGCAAGTGGCGGAGGGGATTGCCCAGAGCTAGGCATGACGGGTCTTTACCAGGCTCTACTCCACTGCTTACCTGAGAGCAATATCCTTTACTTCTCCGAAGCTGACGTGAAAGACGAGTCGCGAAAAAATGAGGTCGAATCCCTAGCCAAGGAAAAGAAAGTCAAGATCAATTTCATTATAAGCGGTCAATGCAGCCGTCGACGTAGACGCGATTTGTCGCAAAGCCGCACCCATCATTCATCAGTGCCTCACCGGTCTAGGAGAACTGTCCAGGGCCAAGCGTTGTACCAGGACCTCGCTACCCAAACAGGAGGACAAGTACTGGCAACTAGTAAGGCTGCTGTAGCCGATATTGTCAAGGTCATCGATCCTGTAGGTTTTTCAAGCTCAACTGTGGATTTGAAAGAAGTTGGTTTGCTGAGTATTGAGAAATCACGAGCGCAGTACTTTAGTAGCGATATTTACTTTGTGGACATCGATAGTACCCTGGAAAGTTTGGTCCTCATACTGACAGCAGCAAGTTCACCTGGATTGCAGATCACGAGCGTTCAAGGTAAGCGAGAGAAGCAAGTTGAAATACTCAGCGCCAATTTGTAAAAGGCCAAGTAAATAATTCTTGTCAACTGATAACATCAGTAAGTAAGATGACATCAGTAAGTAGCCATAATAACTGGAAAAAGGGATTGGAGACTTGGAAACGGGGTCTTGCTACTACTATCTTTTAGTAGTGACAGCTGCTTACTTACGACTTTCGAGAGCTGGGAGGTGAAAAACAAGCACTATTCCAATTTTGAATACTTAATCAACACTCCCACTCGTTTGCTATATGCTAATTCTTATTACCCTCACCCGGCTGTTAGAAACTCTTCAGTAACATTGCTTGTTTCACAGGAAACTCAAACATGCAAGAAAAGGAAATAACAAGTTCCAGCAAACTTCTCTTAAGAGAAATTACTAACTTGGTCAGCGGCCCACTGAAACTGACAGTTTCCTGTAATGGTCCGTACACTCTGCAAGTAACTGGCGCCAGTCCTATTGATTTTACGTACCAGCTTTTGGACGTGGAAGACATTGAACGAGGGACCACAAGGCGGGTTGTTGGAAATCCCTTGAGAGGTAAAGCTGACAATTTTATGCCTTTACTTTCCATAAAACAGGCTTCGACTAAGCGAATTGCGATCCCATCCGTGTAGTCCCCGCCATGTTGTTTAGAGTAAGAAGTAAGAAGCGACATCTTCTCCTTTATAGATCACGGCTATTACACGAAGATGCGAAGGAGCGAAGGGGCGAAGGGGGGAAGCGCTAAAGGAGTGAAGGAGTGAAGGAGTGAAAGGGTGAAGGAGTGAAGGGGTGAAGGGGTGAAGGGGTGAAGGGGTGAAGGGGTGAAGGGGTGAAGGGGTGAAGGGGTGAAGGGGTAAAGGGGTGAACGTAAGAAGGGGTGAAGGAGTGAAGGAATGAAGGAGTTAACTAATGAACACAAGGATTTGTCAGAAACAGAACTGGTATCAATACGACGCGAAAAAAAGTGTAGTAAAACTGATGATGTCCTAGTTAACTTTCTTATAATCCTATTTTCGTTACCCAATGCAGGACAAATGCTGCTGCTCACGTTGGACTTTGTTGGCCAAGACATTGACGCAGTCGGCAATTTAACTCTTGTTGGGGTTGATGGAACAGACCTCGAAACATTTAACATAACTCAAGGGGAAGGGTTTTACCAAGATTCGTATTACGTCACGTTTATTCCTTCCCCAGACAGATTCCGACTCAAAGTTACAGGATTTGACACGAGTGGAGCTCGCTTTCAGCGCGTTAAACCAACTTTATTCACACTCGGCGATGTAAAACTTTCCCAAAACGTTGACAGCCTCAACAATTCAAACGCCATCTTCCCGGGAGAAACTTTGGACTTGGAAATCAATGTTGAAAACTCTGGGGATACGCAGACGTTACATTTCAAAGCCTCTGATGATCTGAATTACTTTAGCAGCATAACTCCGGACCAAAGCACGTTGGGAAAGAATGACACGCTTACTCTTCGAGTTTCCCTGATTGCTCCCAGTGACGCAACATATGGGGTGACAAGCACCGTTACGGTATTCGCATCTCAGACTTCTGACTTCACCCAAGTTGTAAATTTCATGGTTTTGTTTGTTACTGTGGCCTCAAAGGTGAGTAATTGACAAGGTCAAATCCCTAAATTTATAAAATTATGATTTTAAAAAAGCAAACATCTTTAGAAGTAGCCCTTGAAGCTAATTGACGAAAAAATTTAAATTTAAAGTGAAAGACTGGTGACTAAGCATGAGTAACTCTCACTTCCGGTAGGCCTCTACGAATTACAAACAAACCTTATAAAATGTTTGATAGCAAATCTGCGTACGATTCTTGAGGGTCCTTAAGCAATTTTGGAATATGAATACAGCAGAGCAGAAATCCATGAATGATGCATATGAAACACGAGCTCTGAATAGAAAGGAGAGGGAGAAGGTTGGGGTGAGAAAATCCTAAAGGAAAATGCACTTCGTGATCTGATTGTCCTCTCGGTCGCGCCCCGCTGACAAACGATGATGGTAAAAAGGTAAAGATGTCGCGTAACGTGGTGGTGAAAGCGAGAAACAAGTAAATTTATGTGGCGAGGAAGAGAAACCAACCTTCGTCCTCAATAGGGTTTAATAACCATTGCCCTAATCAAAGGGTGCGAAGTGCTTTTGGGTGCCAATTTCACAGGATTATAGGACACTTCCCTACGACAAATTAAACCCGAATTCATTGAAAATAAAGGAGAAAAAAACAACCTTAGCATCAGCTCACTTTGCCAGTTTTACTATTTCACTGTTTTCCAAGAGCTGGTGTAATTTTCAGTATCTTTAGCAAAAGGAAAACTGCAATCATAACTTGAAATAATATAGTCCGACAGACTTGATGTTACAAGCATGTTTAATTTGACCTGGTCTATCTGTTCTGCATACGCAGTACAAAATCCGTATCTGCAATATTGATGCTACGTACTCAGAGTCTTGACATGAAAAATACAAAGGAACATGAATATGATGTTGAGAACGTCTTGACACTTTTGAGGTAGAAAATACTTAGCCGACACGCAATTTTCGCTCCTGAAAAGTTGATACTCTAGATTGTAATTCATTTTTCTCCTTCCCCTTCTTTCTCTTTTTGGAAGATTTTGAAGTATCACTCCAAACTTCTGTCAAACTCTTTGTTTTTAAGGAGGTTTCTTTTGAAAGAAGAGTGTGATTTTGCTCCACTTCCTGCTTTTTTCTAGCAGCTTCAGCTCTCTCTGCTTCTTTTGCATTTCTTTCTCTTTCATCTTTTTTTTTATCCTCCTCGAGTTTTCTCTGGTAGACAGAATATGCTGATTTTGCTGCAGAAAGGATTTTACTGTTAAGTGGGACATTCCCTGGCTTTTGCTATCGAGGATCTGAAAACCTTACCATGTCTTTTGTTGCTCTTAATCCATTGATTGCACCCAAGCAGCTTGTACAACGTTTGTCAGATGTGGATACTTTGTGCTTCCAGACGATGTCTTGAGCTTGAACACCTCTCTCCAGTAATGATCCACTCTGGTATTCTCATCTGGACTTTGAATGGATTTTGACACTTACCTAATGACCACTTGCTCAATATGGAGGATCCACACAACTCATTCCCAGGTCCCCCTGTCCAAGGTGGACAAGAGAAGGCCCTGGGAGCAACCCTGTCACATGGATGACTTCTATATTTCCCAGATACCAAAAAGTTTATTTTTGTCAGTTTTGTTAGCTTACACAAGATCAAATATTTCCTCAAGTGATTTCTTTCTTTAGCTTAAAGCGCTAATGCTCAAAATATAGGAAATTTTGCTGAATAATAGGATTTTATATGACAATGCCAAAAAAAAGGATTTTATAGGATTTTATAAGATTATTGGACGCACCTGTAATAACATGAGAAATAGGACACGAGAAGGATTCTGGTAGTTGTGTTCAAATGACACCATCATGCAAATCGCCTATTGTTCCAAACATAACCCATGTTTAAAATTAACAGGACCCAGATCTTTCTCCACCATCATGCACCGTGACAAGCAAGACTGGATCATGCGCAGGAGTGTATGGCAGACCAGAGTGCGTGTCAAGCATGTGGTTTGCACGTGTCACATTCACTGACACCGGAGAAGGAATTTTGTCAATTACTTCGCGTGAAAATCGTAATGGAACTCTCACAGGTAAAAAGAATTAGTTTCTAACGACGAGGGGAACGGGAACAAGTGATAGCGGAGGGGTCAGAATATACCCCCATCTGTATCTTTTACTTCCGGTTCTTGCCCCTTCCTTTGTTACGTGCTGCTATTCTTGTTTCTTCACTTTCATAACAGTTTGTAATGTTTCAATTTTTCCTGCTTATTGTCATTTCCTGCCACCTTGAACACGAAAGCCTATGCTAATTTTACATTTTATTTTGGCTATTTACTGTTGTATCTCTTTTCTCTTTCAAATTAATGTTATTTCTGTGAATACTGTTGAAGTCACAATCTTTGTAAATAGTGCAAAACAATAAAGAACCTAAAAACCTAAAATCTTGGGAGTTGCATTTCGTCCGCTCTTATTCCACCTCCCGTAGACTTCCCGTCTTTCTTAACTCCGTGATTTCCACTACTTGTTTTGCACCATTTGGATCGCGTTTCATCATTTCGTTGCTATTTCATAAAGAATTTGTATCATGACCTGTACTGTTTGTCTGTTGCTTGTTTTTGTTAATATTCTGTCTGTTCTTGTATCTCTTTCAGTTTCAGCTTTCAACAGAGGTGCGGTTAACACGTCTATCCCAGCATCATTTCAATCTAACTGTTGCCATCCAAAAGTTATTTTCGTCGGTCTCGACCTTGTAGGAAACATGGGAACTTGTTCAGTAAGCCTTGTCCCTGATATCGTGTCCTTTAGTGCCAAACCGAATACCACAGCCGTGTCCCTACGTAGTGGAGAAACCGCCAAGGTCCCTTTTACACTCACCAACCTCGGCTCCAGAGGATCGTTCTCGTTCCGCGTGACTAAAACGTCTTCACTCATCAGTTACGTTATTCCCTTTAGCCTGGCTCTCGATGCCAACGCCAGTGCGGCTGGTCACGTGGTTATTGCGTCACGCGGTAACACCAGCCAGCTTGAGAAGTTAATCGTGACAGCCGTAGCGCAGTCAGATACTGTAAATATCAACGAGGTTACATTGTTTGAAATTCAGGTGTCTGTACTGTCCGAGACACCACCTACCACACCACCTACCACACCACCTACCACTCCCAGCACACAAGCTCTGAAACAAATACGTCTTGAAGCTGTTGCACCGAACAATCGTCAGTCTATAAAACCAGGAGCAGGTTTAGAGGTGAACTTTACAGTGACGAACTTGGCAGCAGCCGAAACCTTCACTTTTGACGTAAGTTTTACTGTCTAACATGCTGGTACTTTTCTCAATATGAAATTGTTCATCTCTGCAAATGGCCTGGCATGAAAAACGCCCTGATCCAGCCGCAGTGTTATCTAAAAATGAGTCCCCAAATCGTAGATGAACATTAATTAACCTCACCCAGATCTAATTACTTCTCGGTTGAGAACATCTTTTGAAATCTGTTTCGATTGCGAACTTGATTGGTTGATGTACACGGATCAATCCCAGTCCCGCGATGTATCGTTTTGCGTTCAGATTCATTTCAGATGGAGTCAAAAGCTCCCCTACGTAAAGTTTGTTCAAACCAAGAGAGGATATCAAAGGAATACCTTTGTTAAGGCTTGAATAATTTAGGCGTTCGTTGCTTACGGAAGGCTTGTCACAACGCACGCATGTCAAAATGTTTCCGTTTTGGCATCGATTTTCTCATGAATTGTCGAGAAACGTTTCAAAGCAACCATTTAACTTTCGATTTTGTAACTTTTCTCAGGTACTCTCCAATCAATCTTCAATTACTGGCAGAGTTCAACCTTCTTCAGTCTCTCTCGAAACAAAAGAAACCACGTCTTGCCAACTAATCCTGAGTTCTCAACAAGACGCCTCTCCCGGCACTGTCACGCAAGTCAATGTCACTGCAACGCCTGCGTCACACAACGTGGACATCAAGCAGTTAGGCATATTCTCTTTGACAATAACTACCTATCGTAAACTTCCGGTTAAGAATGATGATTTGGAAATCAGCGACGTAGCAAAAGAAAAAAAGCTAGAAAATTGGCAACTGGGTTTGATAATCTTTGGGGTCATTTTTTCAATCCTTCTTGTTCTTGTTATTGTGATTTGTGTAGTATATCGCAATCCCATTAAACGGGCGGCTAAATATATGAATCCCAATAAAGGAACTGGAAAACAGCTTCAGCTCGATACCTTTGACGATGCGATAGAGTAAATAAATACGCTTGAGACAATTGACATTTTGTTTTGTAGCGTAGAAAGGCACTCCTCTATATTTTAACAGTTATAAGTTGTAATTACGGTTGCAATGAGAACTCGTGTTATCATAAAGATGATGTGTCGTGACCCTCGGAACTACCACCACAGAAATACCTGGTATTCAGTATGGAGAATTGCCGTTTAAAACCAAGGACTGAAAAAGCCTTTTTAATAAAGCATTACCACATACGAGTTCGGCAGTCATGACAACAGAGCATAGAACGAACGCTGTATTTACTGCACAACATGACGATATTGTATAAACGATTTAATTAGCAATTTTATTGCTCTCTTTCTTGTTATAAACATTTATCTTGATATTAATGTTATATATATATGCTTAGAGTCATTGTCAGTAATATGACGCTGAAAGCTTGAGTGAAGGATAATTCCTTATTTAGATTGGGTACGATTTTTACATGTTAAATGGAAAGACGACAAGTGTAAAATATTCGTATACATTTAAATAGGTTGTTTTTCGTTTAAAACGAGGATGGGCCCTTTCTCCTGAAATGTTATTCAACAATGTGTAGTAAATCAACAATAGTGTGGATTAAATATGTCTGAGATGACAAAAAACAATCGATAGTTCTTTGCTTTTTATAAATCACTACACACAACAAGAGCGGATAGTCGCGGATATACTTCTTTTATATTCGTATATTTGAGTCATTTAACAGTCTCAAACAGTACTTTCTAAGAATGGACTCTCTGGTTTTGGTGAAGATTCTGAAGAGTCCTTGAGAATGCCATCTACCTCTACTACTGGAGGAGGACTGCGCTCTAACATTCTTGGTCCTGCCAAAACGATTCCAATGGCTCCAACGGGCGAAGTGATGAGAATTCCCAGGACAGCAATGGTCAGAATCTAATATAAATGTTTATAAAATACCCTGTGAGAAAGCGTGCATTCTTTTCCGTGTTTCTTTGATTTAAAGTGAAAATGTACCGTAGCCTATTGCGGATCCATGAATTTGATTGGCTCCAATGCCGTTTTCTATCAGCTGTTAATATAAATTTACTAGGATTATATCACGAATGGCGTTCTCTGATTGGTTACGCTACTCTATCTATTCTGTGGTAGATATTAAGTAACGTTGGAGTGATCGCTTCAAAAGAAACTAGCCGCCCGCTTTTTTTGCTTCTGTAAATAGGATTTAGAGAGAGTTTTGAAAGAAAGGAAGATTAATTCTAAAACTAGTATTAACTGGTTGATTTTCAACCTCTGTCTATTGCTAAAATCAACATTGTTTCATCAGCAATAGAGGTTTCCAGACAGATATCATGATTTGTCAAAGTCCATGCGAGCAAAGAGGTCCCTGTACAAAATACGATTTGTTGATACGTTGCTTGACGGTGGCCTTCAAATTTTGTGCTTACTATTATCACAGCGTAAAAGCCAATTAAAAGCATATATTTTTTCCGTACATTATACTACGCTGGAAGCACAAATATAAGCAAACAGTTGCAATCGCGTGCTCGTTTATCGTAACAAACTCCATACAAGTGATTCGAGTATTTCCCCTGATGAATACAGCAGACAGTATTTACGTTCCTTGGTTCAGGCTCACTCTTATGGATCTTGCCTTCAAATTACTTTTCCACCGATTCCCAACAACATAGCTATCTGTCGACTGGAACTAATCAACATATGCAATCAAATTGTAGTTTTTTCCAAAGCTAAGGCGATTCAAAGTACAATTCCCTTAGATCTCCACAAATGCTATCATGGAAGCGTTTAAATTCACAAAAATCCAACGCTGAGAACCAGAAATAGCGAAGCCTACGGCGCCCTAATGGAAAAACCAGCGCAAAGACGAGCGCAAAGGCGACGGATGGCTAGCTCACATGTTCGCCACATGGCTTGTCACATGTCTTAGTAACGGTTCCAGTTTTCTGGCCGTGACATGCCCCCGCAAAAATCAAGCGGGGTGGCCATTTGGAGTCCTTACAGAAATGTGGAGTTTTTCTGCAATTAACCGTACACAGAGTAACCAACTCAGGATAGCCACAGGTAAAAATTAGGTTTGCGGTCTTCGAACGCATGCTATGCGTGATAGTTAACTCGGGCTGTGCCCTCGTCAACTGACGAGCGATAGAAATCTCTAGCTCATCATCTAATTGTCCTTTTCCCTATTTATGGCCACATCAGTTGGATTCAAAATGCTTACAAATGGGCGAAACAAATTTACGGTGGCAAACCCGAAATTTTGGTCGGGAACCTTGAAGAATTTAGTTTAATCGCATTGTTCTCCATATACATTGAAATCAGACCATAAATATTGGAGACAACGATGTCCAACGATATATCCGTTTTCAACAGACCCCTTATGCATTCTATCACCACCTCATGGCTCAGCAAGCTTTTCGACAGTGCATGGAGTGCGTTAAAATACCTTAACAGGCTAGGAGAGAACAGCTATGCAGTTGTACTTGTTCATCCACAAACAAAGCGTGAGCTAACAAGAAGCAACTGTTTCAAATATTAAAAAAAAATTGTTTAGTACCTGAATTCCAAAGTCTTCCTCAATTTGTCCCGTCAAGCCTTTCTGTCGTGCAATGTCTAACGATACAGAACCAATGGCGGCCTGTTTTAAAGGTGAGCAAATAAACTCGTTAATAAATAGCCATCATACGGATAATGTTGCATCCCCCGCCAGTCAAGACTAGTTAAGACTTTCCTTTTTCAGTGTGCACCAGGATTTAATACATAAACTCTCAAAACCCTCTTAGATGAGGAGTCAATTAAAATATTTTCGTTTCTTTTTTAACCAAACTCTTCCTCTATCTGTTTGCCCATTAACATGAATGCATCGTTCTCTTTCCATTTAAGCTCCCCAGCCTTATGCAGTTCCTGTTTTTCTAACGATGAGAGCCGAGCTCGAATGAACAAACGTATCTCTAAGTATGCGCATTTCATCGTTTGATGACCTAAAACTGAAAAGGGCCGTGTTGAATCTGATTAGCTGTTACTTGCGCGCGAAAGTTCAAAATCAGCGGATTCACCGATCTCTGAAGAAAAATGCGAGAAAAGACGCGCGAGGTTTCAAGTGACAATATGGCTGTTGGTGACAAGCATATCTACATAAAAAACGGGGAATTGAGAAGAGGACGCAAAATTTAACTTCAGAATCTTGTGGGTAGGTGTCATCATTTTAATTTTTCCTCACTAGCATGTAGCAGTATTAGTATACGTATTGAGGGTAATTAGTGAAATATAATATTCCTGCAATTTAGCTTACCTGCACCGTGGCTTTCGGTAGCCATGCTATTGCAATAAACAATCTCTCTTTCAAGTTGAGGTCGTTTCCAAGCAAACCGAGATAAGTGGCGATGAGGCGTATAATCAGGCTTATAAGCAAACTTACAATGCCCATACCTTTGAAGGAGAGAGACATAATTAAGCATGCAAAAGCAGATGCTGACAAGTTGTATACTTAGCTCAGTTAACGAGGCGCTAATTGGAACGTAACAATTCCCAGTGAAACCAAACACCAGGGTGTATAAGTTCTATGTTTCTGCTTGCTATGCATCGAGAAACTCGCCAAACTCAATTCAGCTCAGATCATCGACAATTTTATAAAATCCTTTTCAGGCTTTGTAATTCATTAAGATTTCATGTCCTCTATAGTAGAGGGTTCTCTCTCAGCTGAAGCGATTGACATAAATAAAGTTATTTAGTATTGGCTTCGGATACAGGATAGGTATATCAGAATTTAAAGGTTTAGCTCCCAAAACATAATTCTCAAACAAAGACTGTGAACGCGACAGTGGTCATTTGAATTCTGCTCTGATGTCATATTTAAACTTACCAACAACCTTGGTGTTCATGTATTCAACACTGACTTCAGCTCCAACAAGACCAAACAAAAGAGGCTCAAACACTTGCCACACAAGAGACATTACCAAGGCTACAGGAGCCTAAAAACAAACAAACAAAGAAGACTATACCCTGTTTTCATATTAAACAGCTTAAAAATAAACAGTTTGCATCAAATTCACGTCATGCAAGCTAACACAAAGTTTAGAGAGCTTGGAAATGTGTTATTCGGCTTTGTCAGTTAGGCACCTGAGACAGGAGGGTTATATATTTTGGACTCACATAGTTTTATCAACAGATTGGGCAAACTTTCTTTAGAGTACCGGTAATCATGTTACATTAGAGCCAGCTCAGTTGACAAAAAATTTATAGATTGGGCCCCTACCAATACATAGTAAGATATACAATGTACACTACGGAAACCAGAAAGCAGAATACAAGGAGAAAGACCCTGGGGACAACCTTCTATTTAATAGTTTTCATTGGGGGACATCCTTGATTCTGGTTTAGTAATAATACGATCACTGAGAAAAGGATCAAGGTCCGCAAAGCATGCAAAGTAAAGATAACAATAATATAATTGTCAGAGCATGTACAGCACTAAACATGTAGGTATTTCTTCACACTGGTATACAGGAAGTTGGTCAACTTGTTGATGATCTCATGTGGCAATGCAATGTGCTGATGTTCAAATGGCTATTTCTGAGTTGCCTTTTGCCTCAGTGTCAAAGCCAGTCTATGTGCGAAACCATTCATATGGAAGTGAAGTGAAGTGAAGTGAAGACTTTATTTAATGAGGGTGACCCGTGACAGTAACTTAAGTTACTGATAAACTTGG
>OMLO01001647.1_pt1 | contig 17394 bp, 10 predicted proteins | sample 1674811 | NCBI WGS metagenome assembly OMLO01 (sample SAMN06265003, study PRJEB25207) | coral metagenome | isolation source: Coral host | place: Mexico:La Bocana,Puerto Morelos, Mexico | collected 2008-11-13 | reverse complement strand
ATGGATGGATGGATGGATGGATGGATGGATGGATGGATGGATGGATGGATGGATGGATGGATGGATGGATGGATGGACGGACGGTTGGATGGACGGAGAAAAAAGGGATATGCACGGACGTTCGGAAGAATGGGCGAATGAATGGATCGATGGATTGATGGATGGATCGATTGACGGGTCACTCAATAGATGATCCACGGATTAATGGATGAGTTGGTGGGGTGATGGGCAGCTCGGTAAGTGTGGTACCGGTGGATGGATGGATAGGTGGATAAATGAGTGAGCGAACGAATGAACGTACTGCGAGCATCAACATATATCTGCTCGTTCATCTATCAGTCGACAAATGCACAGTATTAAGTAGACCACAAACAAGTACAATAGACGTATAGAACCTTGGTCGCAATGTTTTCCTATGAATCCAGGGATGCAGAGACATTGATATCCACCAACGCTGTTAACACAGGTGGCGCCATTTTTACATGGCTTTGTAGTTAGGCATTCATTCACATCTGGAAGGACAAACCGAAACGTTTCAGTACATTGACGAACACATTTCGACAGCAGTTACGATAAAGTGTTACCCGACATTTGTATTCAAGGATATAGATGGTTTTCAGCGCTGAATAGACATTAATAAATCGACAAAAATAACAGGAAGTCATGATAAGTTACTACTTTTTTTTCTGGCAATGCCGAATATCTATTACATATAGCTCTTGAATACAGCTCTTTACAAAACTCTGAAACTTTTTCTTTCATTACTCTGGTAGTATCGTGCGATCAAGGTCTGAGGTCAACATTTGTGTGCTTTTTTCACGAAGTCATGATAAAAATAAACTTTCCTTTCATCGATCAATCAATGAATGCATAGTAGTGAGTTGCCTACAATCAACTAGTATAAACCTCGGTCACAATGTTTTCCTGTGAATCCGGTTGAGCAGATGCATTGATATCCCCCAAAACTATTAACACACGTGGCGCCGTTCTTGCACGGTTTCCCTATTGCACACTCGTTCACATCTGAAAAATGACAATTTTGTAAATGATAAGAAAGAGAAAAAAAAAACATTGGCTGCGTTAAATCAAAATGACCATTGTAATAGACATTGTGAAAAACCTTGATCGCAATCTTTTCCTGCGAATTCAGGGAGGCAAAGACATTGATATCCACCAACACTGTTGACACAGGTGGCACCATTTTTGCACGGCTTGGTTGTTAAACATTCATTAATGTCTGAAAGATAAATCAGAACAACATTATTAATCAGAATGATTCACACATTAGAAACTATGTAAACCGCTGTACTGATCGATTTTAAGCCAGCAGCGTTGTGACCTTGGAGTGGATAGCTGAAGCTTATCAAAGCTTAGGCTAATTATACTTTTAGAATGCTTAGCCAGTAGAGCGTTCTGTTTCAAATCAAAAGCTAGCGTTTTTTTTATTATTATTAAGCCTTCTCCCCTTGTTGTTGGTGGTTTTATTGGTGTTACTGTTGCTCTTTTTTTCCCAACGCCCCAAGTTTTTCTTTCTTTTTTTTACAATTGGTTTCATTACTACATTTTTTGGCCCATTTTACGGCTCACGTGGTTATCCAAAATTGAGACCTCCAGAAATCCACCCTTGAACCATCCTGTACACCTTGGACCTTAGACTGGATTAGCCAAATAACGTAATTTTTCAGGGAGAGCTATTAAATTACCTCAAGGTCTCTTGATTACCTTGATCACAATGTTTTCCTTGGAAACCACTGAGGCAACTACACTGATATCCGCCAGCGGTGTTCAAACATGTGGCCCCATTCTTACATGGTTTGACTGTAACGCACTCATTTATATCTAAAGAATATATTGATTTTGTTGATAAATAACGTGTCACTCATAACTATCTAGTACAACAATGACTGAAAATTTTTGAAAACCTTGGATGCATGTAATTATCAAAAACCTGTGTATCGAGCGGTTTTCAATTAAAGCTAATTGAGCCTCGTAAAGCCAAAACGAAACTAATTACTTACCAATTAGATTTCTCAGCCAATCTCAATCAAATAGTAAATGTCTGATTCCTTTCGCCTGACACTCAATTGAAAACCGCTCTAACGGACTTTATAGGTTATATAAGCTTACCGTTAAATGTAAACTAAAAAAAATGAGGAAGTCGATCTATTAACCTGTTTCGCAGTTCTTTCCTTCAAAGGTTGGTTTGCAGATGCAAGAATAACCGTCTTGTTGAACGACGCACGTTCCACCATTTTTGCAGGGTTTATTTACCTTACACTCGTCTAGTCATTGAGAAAGCCAGCAGGTTAGTGCAATTTTTGAATCATGGAAACTAAAGGCATTGCTTACAGAAATGTGTAACTTACCAAATCCTGCATTTCCACAATATCGAAGACTGCATAAAGGAGTCCTTGCCAGTTTGTAGATGTAAAACCCTTTGCATTTCTTAACCTGAATATTAGCGTGCCAGAGGCAACACTTACTACCCCAGTGAAAACACACTTTTCCATTGACTGTTTCACCGACTTTTGTCGGATGCGAACTGCTTAGCCATCCTGGTGCGTGCGTTCCACAGTGCTGTTTTGGAACACAGGACGTTGGCATCATTGTCCCTGCTGCATCGGTAAACCTGTACCATTTGGGCGTTACTAAGTCTCTCTGGTCGCATTTTAAAGTGTTTCCTCTGTGGACACTTGCAGCTCGCAGTCGGTCATTCAGTTTCTCGTAATGCAGACATTCATCGAACACTGAAAGAAACATGAATTGATATATTCCTGCACCTAATAGAATCTTGAATCTTAACTTTAAACTACTATACCTACTAAATAGACTAGTCATACCTTAAACAGAATGAATCTGCGTTGCAAACGGAAATTCAACTACTTCTTGTCCAGCAGTGTCACATAATTGAAGGTCAATTCAGTTACAATCTAAACTTGTGCATTTCTTTTTAATTTACTGTATTTATATCCAATGTATAAATTAATTTAACAATCAAGATCCTACTGACTTAAATGTACAGAAATTTGGTAATACACAACTCTGGCAACTTTAACTTCAGCAAAGTTTACTACTACACTGTATACTTATATGTGTACCTGTCTCGCAGTGTTTCCCGAGAAATCCTGGTCTGCATTTACATCTGTAGCTTCCCTGTAGATTCTCGCACGTTGCACCATTAAGACATGGTTTGGTGATGCATTCATTGACATCTGAAAATCCAAGTATCCCTCTTAAGAATTGCCCAATTTTACAATGACATTTGTACATACTTTCTAAACCAAGAAATAGAGAAAAAACTCACGGGTTCTCGGCCTCCAAGAGACGTAGTGGTATTTGGTTTTTATATAAATAATGATGTGAATAGTAAAAGAGATATGAATCTTTTCAATTCACTTATTATAACTTATTCACTTGCAACTTATTCACTTACATTCTCTTATTTCAACTGATCTGGAAGGGGGTATTAAGAAAGTGTTCTTCATTCAGTAGTGATTTTTAGAATGTATATTAAAGTGGTCATTTGAACTTCAGGTCTAGTTGTTGACAAAAAAACGACACAAATTAATACCTTGTTCGCAGTTCTTCCCTTGAAAGCCAGGTTTGCAGAGGCAGGTGAAACCATCATTGTTACTTACACAGGTGGCGCCATTTTGACAAGGCTTGCTTGCTTTGCATGGATCTAAGTAGGTTACGAGAAGAAGAAAAAACAGCTTTATTTATGTAATCAGCTTCTTTCAGTAGATTTCGTGACCATCATTGCTTATATTAAGCCAACAATCATGACAAAGCAGAAAAGGTAATAATCTGGCCGTTCAAGAATTCGAATCAAATCGAGGCATCATTCTTCTATTTGAAGTCTTAATGACCTCAAAAAGAAACAGAGGCGTCATCATTATCATCATCATCATCATCATCATCATCATCATCATCATCATTAACAACAACAGCAAACGCACTCCACTCACCAAATCCTGCATTTCCACAGTAACGAAGCCAACATACTGGAGTCCTGGCTAATCTGTACACGTAGAAGCCGTTGCATCTCTTTATTTGAATGTTAGCGTGCCAATTGCAGCAGCCCCCGCTCCAGTGGAAGCACACCTTGGCGTTGACAGTCTCTCCGATCTTTGTTGGATGCGAGCCACTTAGCCATCCCGGTGCATGCGTTCCACAATAGTGTTTTGGAACACAGGAAGTGGGCATCCGTGTACCAGCCGCACCAGTGAACCGGTACCATTTCGGTGTTACCAGGTCTTTTTGGTCACACTTTAGGGTGTTACCTCTATGGACGCCTGCAGCTCGTATTCTGTCATTTAGAGCTTCGTAATGTTTGCATTCGTCAAAGGCTATCGGAAAAAAAAATATGTATGTCAAGGTTACTTAATAAATAATTTTAATAAATCATGATACCAGCTAGTTGCATGAAAAAAGCAAAATAGTGTTACATTATATTAGGCTTGGTAAATGTCAACGCCATGGGTATTAGGATATACGTAGAATGGCTAAGCGAGTGAACCGAGCGCGAGGTTTAAGGCTATTCTAAGGTGGCAAGGAGGTCAAGTGAGCAACGAAGTCGCGAGAGGTAAGTGATTAACAAGAGAAAGACATTTCTTAAAGTCTAATGTTACATGTTCAATATTCATCATTATAATCCATTAAATATTGTCGTTCTCACGCGATTGGTCTAAACACCTCTCGTAACTGGATACTGGTTAATATCCAATTTCCCAATTTTAAAAAATGCGCTCCTTCCCAAAAATAGGTGTGAGATATATAATAAACACAGAAGCATTCATTTAGCGCGAACATTTACAAGGGTATTCGTTCATCGACATTATCTGTTCCTCAAAGTCTTATTCGTGCTACGCTCTCGGAGAACTGTTATCTTCATGAGACAGATAATGTCCGCGGACAAAGATCCATGCATACTTTCGGTTCAAATATAGGCTATTGTTTATTTATATTATATGGGTAGCTTGGAGCTCCAATGCAGTGTACTCACCGATCTCACAATGTTTGCCAAGGAATTCTGACTTGCACTTGCATTTGTAGCTTCCTTGGAGGTTTTCACAGGTTCCTCCATTTAGGCAAGGTTTTGTGATACACTCGTCAATATCTGAAACGTCAATAACCCGTCAGCTTTATTAAATGATACTTATACAACTTTCCAAAAACATGCTAAATCGAACTTTCTAAGGCTCCATTTATATGGTCTCGGCTACCTGAGACTACCCTTCCCTATCTACCCGACTGGTCTAGGTAATTTTTAGCTTGTTTCTTTGCAAGATTCAACCAGGCGTTTATAATGAGGATCGCGAGACACGGGTGCGCATGTTCTCTCGCCTCGGTAGCGTAACTCTAGCAAGCGGGACAACTTTTACGCAAATAAACGCTAAGTGTAGCCTAACCGGGGCCATTCTCATCGTGGCGAGTGCCACATATGCTTATATTTAGGATTTAAAGCAGAAATTCGTATTAAGGAAGTGAAAATTACCTCAGCAAAACCCGCTGTGATCGAATGACCGAGGGAGAAAGAGAGATATTTGCACATTTGATTATTCGATAAGGGTTATGAATAATCATGCAGAGTCAACTTTGACTCGGCCTACAGCACTTATTATTTCATAATAATTTCGTGGTCTCAAATAAAAATGAAATTTTGAAATAGCTGAAACACTTTTGTCGACAAAATTCTTTGTCTTCGGATCTTCGACTGCAACTTTTTCATCTCTTTTTTCGTTACTATCATTTTTATGAAACAAACAATAAGAAGAAAATGGTCTTTTGATTCTTTTTCCACTCCACTTTTACGGCGTTTACGAATAGACTATGTTACATGTACAAAGTATGTAGTATTATTAATTTTTCTAATTGTTACCTTGTTCGCAATTTCTCCCTTGAAAGCCAGGTTTACAAAGACAATTATAATCACCATTGTTATTCACACACGTGGCCCCATTCTGACAAGGCTTGCTTGCTTTACATGGGTCTATTTGAGATAGGGTGACGAAGAGACATTCCATTAGTACATACCACTTTCTTTTTTTGTTACTTTGCGAGTTTAAGTTTATAAGAGAAACAATTGATCGCACTAACGTGCACAAAATGATCTTCTTTAACATCTTCACAATAATGTACCTAAGCCCCAAGTCAGCCAACACAGATTTACGAAACGAAATTCGCAAAAAGTAGAAGCAAGGAAACTTCATGAAAGGTAACTTTGAAATTACGATGCTGGCATCAATAACGGAAGATGTAGCGCAAAACTTTATCGACGACTCATAACAAATCATGACATTATCAAGGAATTTTTTTTCTCTCACCAAATCCCGCATTCCCACAGTAACGCAACCAGCACACAGGTGTCCTTGCCAACTTATACACGTAAAACCCGTTGCACTTCTTAATCTGGATGTTAGCATGCCAATTGCAGCATTTTCCACTCCAATGGAAACACACTTTGCCGTTGACAACTTGTCCGACACTTGTTGGATGTGAATCGCTTAGCCATCCCGGGGCATGGGTTCCACAATAATGCTTTGGGACACAGGAAGTTGGCATCTGAGAGCCCGCTGCACCAGTAAATCTGTACCATTTGGGCGTTACCAAGTCCTTTTGGTCGCACTTTAAAGTGTCACCTCTGTGAACTCCTGCAGCTCGTTCTCTGTCGTTCAGAACTTCGTAATGTTTGCATTCGTCAAAGACTAAGACAAATAAATTAAAGTGTGGAAGTCAAATCAGAAATGCTTTCCTGCTTTTGCACAGGAGTTAAGAATGAAGATAATGTTTCTAAAAATGATGTAATTTATTTAAGCTGACTGTTTTTCTGTCTAACTGCATGACAATTTTGAACAGATATACTTACCGATCTCGCAATGTTTGCCAAGGAATCCCTGTTTACACTTGCATCTGTAGCTTCCCGGTAGATTCTCACATGTTCCACCGTTGAGACAAGGTTTAGTGATACATTCATTTACATCTTCAAATGAAATCAGAAGTTATATTTTATACCACTTGCCAAAAGAGACTAATATGCTAGATAATAAATTTCGGCTCCGCATATTTTTCTTCTACTTTTTCACATTAAAGTAATGCCTATTTGTCAGACGTGTGAGTATCTCTTTCTCAATATTTCAAAGTCGTACATATCAGCCAAAATCTTGTGTTAGAACTGACCTAACAGTCAGTGTCATCCGATGTGGAACTCTCAAACAAAACTCAGCGGACTTACCTTGCTCACAGTTTCTTCCCTGGTAACCAGGCTTACAGAGACAAGTATAATCCCCATTGTTACTGGCACAGGTGGCACCGTTTTGGCAAGGCTTGCTTGCTTTACATGGGTCTGTGCAAGTTAGATTAAAAAAGAGAAAATGGAAAATCTGCTCAATAATCTAGGACCAGTTCTTCGATTTTCGATTTTGCAAAGTATTTACCAAGAGATAATTACATCAAAGGGGTTCGATGTTTTGATATCATCTCTGAACTCTGATCATCATAAAAGCAATAAAGTTGCGAAAGTCGGAGTGAGATCAGAGTGCTTAAATTTATTATATGGAACGACATTTTTTTGTATGCAAAGCTTCAACGTAATAAAAATATAACCTTTGCTAAGTGCTTGACTTAGCATATTAGCTGTAGATACTTGTAGGGTTCAGATCGAATTATAAAAACTCGGATAAAGCAGAAAATAATATTTAATCGAAACAGTGGGTGAATGCATTTAGTATTACAAAAGCCGAATGAGTCAAACTATACCACATACCAAACCCTGCATTTCCACAGTAACGCAACCAGCACACAGGTGTCCTTGCCAACTTATACACGTAAAACCCGTTGCACTTCTTAATCTGGATGTTAGCATGCCAATTGCAGCATTTTCCACTCCAATGGAAACACACTTTGCCGTTGACAACTTGTCCGACACTTGTTGGATGTGAATCGCTTAGCCATCCCGGGGCATGGGTTCCACAGTAATGCTTTGGGACACAGGAAGTTGGCATCTGAGAGCCCGCTGCACCAGTAAACCTGTACCATTTAGGCGTTACCAAGTCCTTTTGGTCGCACTTTAAAGTGTTACCTCTGTGAACTCCTGCAGCTCGTTCTCTGTCGTTCAGAACTTCATAGTGTTTGCATTCGTCGAAGACTAATGCATATAAATAAACGTTGATATGAGAATCACGAGAATGTTTTACTTCGCTTGCCTCTATCACAGAATCGAAACAAGTTGTATTTAATTAAATTATTCAAGCTGACTGTTTTTTTTTTCGGCCTTACTTAATAGAGGGGAACGGTTATGAAACCCGACAAATTTCTGTGTTATTGGCTTTTGTTCGATCTTTTGGCCTTGACTGTGCACAAAACTGTATAGCTGTTTACTCCGTACTGTGGAACTAACCAATAGAAACCTTTTGATTATGCATAATGTATCTGCGCAAAACAAAAGGTTGTGCACGGTGGTGGACCTTTCGACCTAAATTTTGTTAAATCTTTGCTGGCTCCATTCATAACCATTTCCCTCTATAAAGTATGTTCTGGCTAAGTGCGATACTAAAATTAGCATTGCAATTCCTAACTAAGATACCAACCTATCTCACAATGCTGGCCAAGGAATCCCTGTTTACATTTGCATCTGTAGCTTCCCGGTAGATTTTCGCAAGTCCCTCCGTTAAGGCAAGGTCTAGTAATGCATTCATTCACATCTAGTAATTAAAGTAAGCGTTAGATGTTAATCGTCTGTGGCTATTTAAACAATAACTGTGAAAGAAACTGTTAAACTCGTAAATACACCCTCTTGGCTACTCAGCCATTGTTGCTATTTGTTTCGGATTTATTAGCGTCTATCATTTTATCCTTATTTTTATCGGCATACAAAGATGTGCCTAATCATCTAATAATTTTCTTTTTTATCCCAGTTGTTTATCAGAACTGAGTTACCTTGCTCGCAATTTATCCCTTGATAACCAGGCTTACAGAGGCAAGTGTAACCGACATTGCTATTGACACAGGTGGCGCCATTCTGACAAGGTTTGCTTGCTTTACATGGATCTAGGTGGGTTAAAAAGAAAGTAAAAGTAAAGTAAAAGTAAGTAAAAGCTTTTATTCATGGATAGTAACGGGTAGCTGTATAACTAACATGAAAAACCTGTTTCCCGGTCAAGGTTTTGAGAGAACCTACGAATTGCGTTATGGCTTCATTCTTGGCTTTACAAATTTTCACACTTTATTTCAAAAAAAGATTTTTCATAGATCTGAAGAAAGCTTGAACTAACCAAATCCTGCATTTCCACAGTAACGAAGCCAACATACTGGTGTCTTGACAAGCTTATACACGAAGAAATTGGTACACTTCTTTATCTGGATGTTAGCATGCCAATGACAGCAGCCTCCACCCCAATGGAAGCACACTTTGCCGTTAACAACTTGTCCGACGCTCGTTGGATGAGATCCGCTCAGCCACCCTGGCGCATGCGTTCCACAGTAATGCTTCGGGACACAGGAGGTGGGCATCATAGTTCCAGCTGCCCCAGTAAATCTGTACCATTTGGGTGTTGCAAGGTCTTTCTGGTCACATTTTAGGGTATTACCTCTGTGAACACTTGCAGCACGTTTTCCATCATTCAGTTGCTCATAATGTATGCAAGGATCAAATACTAAACAAAAACATGCGGTAATTAATTTAAGAGTACTGATAAACCCTTAATTACCTGAGCAAATATGAAACAAGTAAAGTAACCCAAGGTTTGGGAATGACCCTTCTCGCTAGCATTCATATTTCCAGGCTGCCGACATACGTTTGACTTGAGAAGCCAAGATTAGACGTATTAGATTCAATATCAAAACTTAGTTTTTTGTTATCCTCCTCCTCTGAGAACCAGCCTTTCTTATTTTCGCTTCCCTGGTCAATTTCTTCTAGTAATTTTTATATATCTCTTCCCTGTCTTTATTCAGTAAAATTGATCAAACAAATAGTAATGAAGTAAAGAAACAGTTTTGAGCTATATATACAAAAAAGAACGTTCATTTCTGGCTATCAATTGCATTAACAGAAAATCACAGCCCTTGTTTGGATGTATACTCTGACCTTTCACAGTTACTGATTTATAAAAGGTTTGATCTATTAACCAGTTTCGCAGTGTTTCCCGAGAAATCCCGGTCTGCACTTGCATCTGTAGCTTCCTGGCAGGTTTTCACAGGTTCCACCATTAAGACAAGGCTTTGTTATACACTCATTGACATCTGAAAAGAGATTCAGTCTAGCTTTTAGCAAAGCTCTTTATGACCGATGTGTAATATGCATGTATTTTTTAATTTTCTTATCTTTTTAGATCGAGAAGGAGAAAAATGGAGGCTGCAAGGGAATTGTTCATTCGAGCACGTTCATTGCAGCAAACTACTCAGGCTACATTGTACATCGTTCAAAACTCTGCATACGATTAACACCTGTCTGAAAACATTCTGGTGCCATTTTTTAACATTTATCATTTAATGATAACCATGTTTCAAAGCCTGGCACACATGCACACCTTGTGAATTGAGTATCTTTCTAGAGTATCTTCTTACTAGAGTAGTGTTCTGAGCATGCCTGTGTTATAAGAATTAGACAATTAATTTTAACCCTATTTGCAGAATTAACAGAAAATCTCTCACCTTGTTCGCAGTTCACCCCTTGATATCCAGGTTTACATAGGCAAGTATAACCATCATTCTTTGCGATACAGGTAGCACCATTTTGACATGGCTTGTTTGCTTTGCATGCATCTTGGTACATGGACAAAGAATGGTATAATTATATTAATAATCCAGGTCAGACCGATTTTAGATGATATATACATCACTTTAGGAGTTGTAGTAAGTTCTGCACATCTCTTACATTCTGAATATATCAAAATATATTTGCAAAATAACAGTAACATTACTATGCATTGAAAAATTTAACAATTATTCTTTGAAATCGAGGTGAATAGTGATAGACTATATATCGAGCCACGATGTAGCGAGGTAAATATCCTGCCGCTGTTTCCGAGACTTCAAAAAATAATTGTTTTAGTATAAAAACAGACGAAAAAGAAACCATAAAAGTTGATTGAATTGGCCTTTCAATTCATGTGTGGAAAACGTCCAAGCCGCACGAAGCACACCCGCGAATTTTTAAACATGTCAAATCCAGTTAACCTTCGAGAATATCCTCATCACAATCTACCAAAATGGTCCTAAAAATCATCTACGGCTTGCAAAATAGTTTCACCGTACCATAAGATTGAAAGAGCAGCTGGTGAAGGATTAACCTGAAATTATATCGTGTGTGCAGGACTTTGGTGAAAACTGGATATTTTCATCTACAAAGACGAGTAGAGAGTAGTCGTGCAGGTGCTTCGTTGGATAGCACTTTGCCTAGATTGATGAAATCTGTGATTGCCAAGGACCTAAAAGTACATGTCTCGAAAGTCGAACGGCGGTAAGTCTTTTCTTTTCTTTTCCTGTCGATTCAGAAACACTGGCGAATCGCGAGTTTATGTTAGTCGTTTTATGTTTTCTGTTTGGATCACGCATTATTCACTCGTTAGAAGGTAAATAATGCTCATCATCCCGAGATAGCGAACCAATAAGATTGCTTGAAACACCAAGATCACTGAGTGTGAAATACTGAAACAGGATCCTTGCACTTCTGTCGATTGTGTTAGCTCTGGAGGGATTTTAAATTTTTTAATCTAAAAACTTCCATTCAGGGGTAAAGTCGTACTAGAAAACCGTGAAAAGCATACGGAAGACATAACATTGATGGTAATTATTTCATGCAATAATTAAGATATGCTAAGTTTAAGTCATTTCGCTACAGATCAAATCAAATTTAGAGTTTCTTTTAAATGGTTTGCATAATTTCAAACAGATTAAAAGTAAATTATCACGGCTAGAAAAATCATATGCCTTCACAGATAAAACAAATCTAAAACAAGTATAATACTGCAGAGAAATTACCAAATCCTGCATTTCCACAGTAACGAAGCCAACATACTGGAGTCCTTGCTAATTTGTACACGTAGAAGCCGTTGCATCTCTTTATTTGAATGTTAGCGTGCCAATTGCAGCAGCCCCCGCTCCAGTGAAAGCAGACCTTGGCGTTGACAGTGTCTCCGATCTTTGTTGGATGCGAACCGCTAAGCCATCCCGGGGCATGCGTTCCACAGTAATGCTTTGGGACACAGGAGGTGGGCATCATAGTTCCAGCTGCTCCAGAAAATCTGTACCATTTGGGCGTTACCAGATCTTTTTGATCACACTTTAGGGTGTTACCTCTGTGGACACTGGCCGCTCTTGATCTGTCATTCAGTACCTGGTGGTGCGTGCACGCGTCCAGTACTGAAACAATACAATGATGTGAATTTATGATTGATCATCGCAGTTGCACACACAACTTAAGCAGTTGTGAAAGTAAAGCCTGAAAAAACTTCAGGCCTGAACGGGATTTTTTATTTATTTATTTAGTTTTTTCAGGCTTTAATTTCCCAACTGCTTAGTTGTGTGTGCAACTGCGATGATGAATCATATATTTTCTCCGCAGTTCAAATTATATGATCTTTCATATATTCATTTGAATGCATTTTTATTTATTTTTGTTTTTAACTTTTTGGACTTTTTTTTCTTGAAGACATTTTCATTGTGAAGAATGTTTACACATGAAATACTTATAAAATTTGTAATCTCTACCTGTCAGTTATTTAAAATGACTTAGTGCTGCTGATAAAGAAGGTGAAACAGCCACATTTGGAGAATTCCTTGGAAATCTTAACACTGTGAGTGGATAAAACTACAACGCCACGCATAGCTAGAAACCGTGGGAACCTGCATTAGTGCAGAGCCAGTCGTATGAAGGTTTCTTTTCTACTTAGAGCTGGCGCTGTGCAAGACCATATTAAGTATGAAAATATGGCAATTAAGAACCGAAAGCTTCGCGATTTTTGAACAAGATGGGAACCTATGTTGTAATCTTATATTAGTTTATTTCAAGGAAAGAAATGGAATGTCCGCTGGATTTACTAAGCTTAAATATTTTTTACGCACTAGAAAGTTGTATTGCTTTTTATTTTAAACAGGAATTAATTCGGCATCTACATGGTCTATGTACATGTGTTGTACTGTAAGTAGAGTATCATAAGTAGAGTAATGTAAGTGTTGTATTGTAAGTAGCGCCTGTAATGTAACTGACGTAGTTAACTAATGTAAGTTATGCTTCTTACTGTAATGTAATGTAATGTAACTTGTTTGTGTCTTGTAATAAAGTGTGGAAATACGTGTCCAACAAAAGGACGATAATCAAAAGTTAGTCTTAGGACTGAATGGTTTTTGTTTTCATTTCTCGTAAAATGGAGCTGAAAAGAAACGAAAACAAAGCAACAAGATTAAGCGTCTTGTACACTTACCAGTCTCACAGTGTTTTCCAATAAATCCTGGTTTGCAGTTACACTTGTAACTTCCTGGTAGATTCTGGCATGTTCCACCATTAAGGCACGGTCGGGTATTGCACTCATTTACATCTGAGAATAAATCAAAGCAAGTACATGTAAAGCCGAAAATTGCTCATAGTGGAAAACGCGAGTACTTCTTAACTCTTGTTTTTCATTCCTACCCTGTTCGCAGTTGACTCCCTGATAACCAGGCTTGCAGAGGCAAGTGTAACCATCGTTCTTTAATTTGCAGGTAGCACCATTTTGACAAGGCTTGCTTATCTTGCATATATCTTGGTGAGTGAATGAGAACATTGCTTTGTTAATTATGTATTTCGCTCTGTAAAATTTCACTCTGTTTCACAATAGATAACATATTGCCATTTCTGAGCGAACATTTCCTCGCGTCAGGCATGCATCAACTTGATCGCATTTCAAAACCATCATGTTGTTTACAAAAGTGTTACAATCAAGAAATAAAAACCAGAACATTTTATAGGGCCGGTCAATGCCCCTGCTGCGAAAGAGCGGTGGCAATCAAGCCTAAACACCCATTGAATCATTGGTTTCGAATTAAGGCCATACAATAATCTATGATTTTGAACAATTCCGAGGAAAATTGCGCACACAAAAGTCGAATACAGGTATAAGTACAAGGCCAATATGATAATGAAATTCAAATTTACCATGTCCTGCATTTCCGCAATAGCGAAGCCAGCATACGGGGGTCCTTTCAAGCTTGTAAACGTAAAAACCATTGCATTTCTTTATCTGGACGTTAGCATGCCAGTGGCAGCAGCTCACTCCCCAGTGGAAACAGACTTTGCCTTTAACGATCTGTCCAACGCTTGTTGGATGCGAGCCACTTAGCCACCCCGGCGCATGCGTTCCACAGTAATGCTTTGGAACACAGGAAGTGGGCATCATATTGCCTGATGCTCCGGTAAACCTGTACCATTTTGGTGTTGCTAGGTCCTTCTGGTCACATCTTAAGAGGTTACCTCTGTGGACACCGGCAGCACGAGTTCTGTCGTTGAGCGGTATGTGGCTAGTGCATCCGTCTGACCCTTTAAAGAGAAAAATTCAGAGGAAGAGGAAGCTTCGATTCCAAAAAAGAGCGTAATGAGCAGATTTTACAACTTTTTTCGTATTTTTCTCATTATCCCTGTTGTAAACCAGGAGGGGAAGATTTACAGGACACTCAGCGTAAGAGGAGAAGAAACAAGTCTGCATAAAACTTTTCCATTATTATAAATGAAAGGAAAAGGAATCGATAAAAACCCAGAATAAATTGGATAAGGACTACAACGAAAAAGTGAGAGATAAACGTGAAAGGTAGGTGTCGCAAAACTTGGCCAGCAGGAGGAATACTGTCGAGGCCTTATGCGTTGCATGACACCGAAAGGGAGGCAGAGGAGGAGGAGGATGACAGCCATTACAACCAATCTTCGCTATGAAAGAATTGAAAGACACTTACCAAACCCTCCATTTCCACAATAACGTAGATAGCAACATGGGGTTTTCCCAAGCTTGTAGATGTAATAACCATTGCATTTTTTGATCTGGATAATTGCTGACCAGCGACAACAGTCTTGTGACCAGTGAAAGCAAACTTTGCCGTTGATAATCTGTCCAGTCCTTGTCGGATGCGGAGTACTAAGCCATCCAGGGGCGTGGGTTCCGCATCGATGTTTCGGTACGCACTCAGTAGGCATCTCGTAGCCTGCCGCTCCAGTGAATCGGTACCACTTAGGGCTGGAAATGTCCCGTTTGTCGCATCTTAGGAAGTTTCCTCTGGGGACGCCAGCGGCTCTGTTCCTGTCGTTTATCACGTGATAGTGATAACAGTAGTCATGTCCTGAATTAATTTCATTAAGAGGAAGTTAGAAAATACAATGTAATGCAATGTTTCTGTTGCCTGTTAGACACGATTGTTCGGAATGCAGAAAAAAAGAAAAAAAGCCATGAGCTAAGCTAATGAATCAATTGAAAATAGAAAATTTGGTAGCGAACGGGATTGGGCGCGATGCCCAACAAATACATTTTACGAGTTTGCTGAACAGGAGCAAAGAGTCCCTTAGCTGAGACAAAAAGAAAGCGCAGCGTGAGATTAACGTAATTGTGAAATCATAAACGATTTCTTAAATATTCGAGCGTTTTCGGCTTTTGTTTTAAGTTTAAAAATGCAATGGAGACTTGATATTGATATCATTAACATTTCAAATGGAAAAATGTTCTGAATGTTACCAGAATGCAGCTTGAATGCCATTTCATTAAATATTTTATTCCTCTAGTTAGAACTTCGAAATTGGAATTAAAGTAATTTTTTTTTTATGATAGATATAAAAAGTTTACATAAAGATTTAGATAATCAAGCAAGGTTTTTTTATGGTTTTAACAGGCGGCGACAATTATAAAAAGGGTATGGCAATAAATAGCTGTCGTTTATTTAACAATTATTCACCGAAGAGGAGGAAAATATCCACCACTTCCACCGAGGTTAATAATTGTTTTTGTATATACCACACAAGCTGAATAACTAGCGGAGCAAAGAGTAACGTTCCTTGTTTAAGGGTAACTTTGTTTGAAACGGGAAGCCATTTTGTTTTTCCTCGGCTGCTTGGAGGTGAATAGTACTTGGCTAATCATCTCCGAGCTAGCAAATCAGCGTGCGCAAAAGTCACTATTCACTTGTGTGGTAGATACTACATCTTGAGTTTAGCTAAACCAATAGGTAAAGACAGTCAATGTTGGGTGTTGGAAATTAGACACAAGTCTTAACACCTTTATTGAAACACACTCTTCGTAAAATCTAGAGTGCAAAACTGAGGAAAAATGATTTATGGGCATATTTGGTATCTCTGCATTCAATCCCTAAATCAAAGAAAAATGCTATATATTTTTCTTGTTTTACGGCTTGTCGTAGCCCAGAAAATATTTAACTCACCGAATGACTGCTCCCAAGTGCTGACAGATCAATGAAAGAAAAAAAAATTAAGAAGCCTGTCGGTTAGTCATCACAATTAATTGATATAGAGTATAGCAGCAAAGTCGTTCGCTCAACATGGGTATGCGTAACACCTCTTTGTTTAATCAAAGGTCTCTGTAAACGCATCTGGTGATGCCTCTATGTAGACAACGTATTTTATTAAATTAAAACGAACCTTAAAAAACCAGTTGGAAAAGAAACAAAACGTCAAGGCTTAGAAATAAAATCGTGATGAAATTCACCAAATAAAACGTTCCTGCCTATCAAGAGCATCATTCAACTAGCCCATAATACCATGACTATGCTTTGAATAATTACTTAACACGCGAGATATTCCCAATCTAGAAGTGCAACCACTCATATAATTTTTAGATATTAAAGCTACTAACGATAAAAAGTGAAAACTAGAACAGTTTAAACTGCTGAGTTACACCTTTACCATGTTTCATACTTACTTTATCAGAACCAAGAGTGCTAGCATCAATTTCATAATTCCATAATGCATGTCTAGAATCGACCCAACTTCTGAGAGAAAAGACAAGCAACTTAGTTTAACTTGAGGTCTTGTTATAATTTACAAAATTTGAGATTAGATCGCGATAGTAGGAACTGTAAATAAAGCGCAACAAAAACGACAACGAAACAATTAAATTCTTAATTGTGCAATAACGTCGATGAGAGTTAAATTATTAATTCAACACAATTGGCATATGTTTAAACAGACAAGTATACATTTTGAACTAACAACGTGGTTATTGCTTCGTTTAATTTGTGATTTGACAAAAAGAGATTTTCCGATGTTTGATTTCCTATTAGAAAGCTTTCGATTCTAGCACTTGTGCTCCGGTAAAAGTAAAATCAAGGAAAATAAAATCATCTCTGCAAATGAATGCATGAAAAATCATATATTTGAACTGCGGAAAACGATTTGAATTTATGATTGATCATCGCAGTTATACA
>OMLO01001646.1_pt1 | contig 17395 bp, 18 predicted proteins | sample 1674811 | NCBI WGS metagenome assembly OMLO01 (sample SAMN06265003, study PRJEB25207) | coral metagenome | isolation source: Coral host | place: Mexico:La Bocana,Puerto Morelos, Mexico | collected 2008-11-13 | reverse complement strand
GTCCGAGGAGATGAAAAAACTCAGTGTTCGAGCCAACTCCATCGTTGCTTGCGACCGGAAATTCAGCAAAAATGCTTGTGGTTTGAAAGTTGGAAAACACTTCATTTGACATTGATGGAAAAAGGTGAGGGTGCAAAAAGATCATGAATCGGCACATAATGCAACAAATGTGATTTTTTGCTATTTGATGATATTTGATGATATGTTATGTTCTCTGATTGATTATATTGCATCTCAATATTTCTTAGGGTGTTTCCCAAGTCTGAACAAGACAAGAGTTTTCGAGAGACCTGAGGGTTGTGATTGGAGCTCACTTTCTGTACAGTGCTATTACCAGAATATCTCGATTCAACAAACTATATGAGATCTAGGTCTAGCCACACGGTGGGGTGTGCTGGAAAGTTGTGTTGTTTCAGTTGGATGACTCCAAACCATTACGTGAAAACCCGGGTGTTTCACCATTTTCATCCACTAAAGCCTGATTGTTTAGGGTCCAAGTTGACTCATGTTTTTTTCAAATGGGTTCAAACCAAGTCATTTAGATCTGCAAACCATCGACCTACTCATTCTGCGACCAAGGTTTATACATCAGCAATTTTAGCATGTGACCAATGTGAGCAACACCAACATGGAGTGGAACTTCTGTGGGAAATGCGAGAAGAACACATTGCAACGTGCCTTTGTTATTGTTTTTGTTTATTTGCGTTTGTTTTCTTCCAATATGAAACTCATATGACTTCGGACAAACCAGATCTACTGGTGGTTCTATGTCTTCAAAATATTTCAAAAGATCATCCTGCTGATGGTTTTTTTCCACTTTGATAGTATATCCCATGTAACCCTTACGGATTTCTCTCCCCGATTCGCTCCATGAAAGCTGGGTGTTCCTCCCATGAACCAACGGAATGCCAGGTTAAGGTCTCCCGAAGGTAGCCGCGTTTTAGCCGTGGGACCCGTGTTGTGATAAGAAAAAATAGCTTCATAGATCTATGATTATATATTATTGTTATCCTGGAGAATCCAACTCCAGGAAATTTCTCGTGATTTTCGTTATTGTATGTCTTTTCTCTAAAACCGAGGAAGAATTGAACAAAACACCTAAGTCTACTAAAACGACTAGTTTTCCAGCCATATCCAGGTTTGTGCATGTTTTGTAGTGTGTGTAATGTTCACGCTAGTTGATCTCGGTTTGGCTCGCCGCTCCTTAGTTTCAGCTCAAAATTCTGCTTTGAGCCATGATGGGTAGCACAATTGGCATCCTCAAACCCGAACCTCGGCTTTTTTGTGGCCAACCATGGTTTACCTAGCTGCATATGGTATATTTCCCTGCCAATGTCAAGTGGCTCTTAAAAAAATGTTTAAGACTTGTTGCATTGAAGGTAGCGTTGAATATTGAATTGCAAATGTTTGATCAATGGTACCCTGACCTATTCTTCCTCCTGTTCTTGGCACATGCAGCCTGAGGAGATGTGGCAGTGATCTATTCCATGTTCTTTCTGGCCGAACCGTTTTGGCTACCTGGCAGTAAACAAGGTGGTGGTAGACTGTAAATTTGAGGATATATTCCTAACCATATCCTTCGCATGTGTTGTGACATGTTAAAAGAAAGGTGCCAATTATTACATGATCGAAGCCAATTGTCTTTCCTTCCCGACATCATCTTTTTGCGCCTAGGCTTTTATCTTGAAGGGCCTGCTATGGATCTTGGCCATTACATAGTCGGGAGGTGCCATCCCGCAGCCCTGCTTTGCATAGCTGCAGATGTTTGAAGAAAATCACTACGTACAAACATCTTCCGTTAAATGTGATCTTCTCAAATTATATGATCTTCTTGAGGTTTCCTGTTTTAAGATTTCATAGTCAGCATTAGCCAGTATTCAGTATCGATGCCATCATCTAATTTTACACTCCCCTATTCCAGTCTCGGCTCAACGTGGGAGACTTCCGTGTTTGGGTGGGATAGGTGATTGGCCATGACAACTGATTTGGCTAGGGCTTGGGAAAAGGATGACCAGGTTAGGAAAAATGCCAGGGGATTGCAAGCAGTTTCTTGGCGATCCGTCATTTATGTTTGGATCTTGTACTGCTGACATATACTTCGGGGATTCTAACAGTTTCTTCACCCCCAAAGTGTTTTTAAAAAAATGATCGATCGTTTTAATTCCCATATTTTCCCCATTTTGGGTGATTAGAGCTTGCAAGAGTTTCTTGGTGTCCAGTAATGCTGGCCAATCCAACCAAGGTTAAAATTGAAGGCAAGATTCTAACTCGGCATGCAATGGTGGTGAATGAGAGAGTGCTAATCCACGGCGTGAGCTTCCTGGGGTCAAGGGTCAGTGTCGACGTGGTTTGTATGCACCTCCAAGCACTATATGATTTCATGCAAATTCACCATTGATGGTGTCATGGTTGAATTTGTTTTTGTTAAAAATCTTCTTTAAACATGTAATCTATCGAAAAAGTGTCTTCAAAAACCATGATCCATTCGCACTATCAACCCCGACCTAGCAAGCCAACCATTGACTTAGGTGGAACTTGCCATCATCAAGCCTGGTACCTACGTCGCCTAATGTCCATGTACAATGACATTACCCGGAGAGTGCACCTCCCTCGTGAGTTAGCTATCCGTCGGATCATGGCTGCAACGGGGGTGGATCTTTCCCTATATGGTCCATCCTCCTGTGATACTTTGGAGGAGACGCCAGTAGATGGCGATGAATATGAAGCTGAGGGGTGTGAGGGTGAGGAATGCCAGGAATCTGAAGGGGAAAAAGAGGATGATCCATGTTGCTCAGCTAGTGCTAGTGATGTAGTGATGATACTTTGTATTTTCAGGAGCTTGTCAAACCATTTGCGCCCTCAAACACAACTCAAACACAAACCCTTTCCTTGCCCATTCCATCTTCCATCTTCCATCTAAGGCTGTGATGAATTGGCCGATGAAGAGATCACTGAAGATGTGAATAAAGAGGTCAATGGAGAGGTCAGTGGTCCTGCAGCCTCCCCTACTTCTACCACCATCTTAGCGAATAGCCTAGAAAAGGTTGATCCAACCCATGACGTCAACACAGTTTCTAGACATTCATATTATTCAATTAATGTGTGTGGTTTGTATTTTTATTTGTACGTACATTTTGAACCATTTTGATTGGTATTCTCGTCTCGGTTGATCCCGATGGACAATGCTTTACCCAATGATACCCGATCTAAGTGACAAACCAAGGCTCCAGGCAGCAAAGTTGATGTAAAGGGTCCGGATTTGGTCACACCTTCACCCAAAGGCCAGGTGCATTCATGAATGGCTCATGGCACGAAATATCAAAGTTGGAACCCGATATCTAGTATCGAGGTGTATTGTTAGACATAAGTTGGCACACTTGTAAAGATTGTATACCTCTATGTTTCTCATCCCAAAAGGTATTTGATGGCTCTTCAAGTTTCCCTGATGAGGCCTAAAGCCAGTTCAAGAAACACCGCCAAAGATTGACCCCAAGCAACTGCTTAAATTGGAGAAGCTGAAGCAGCTTCAGATAGCTGTAAAAAACCTTGTGAAGCTACGCCAATTGAAGCAGTATAGAGATACCCACAAGATGGCTATGAACAAACAAATGCCATGCTCCTTGACAGCTTTACACGGATTTTCCTTTTCTACATGTGGATCATGAATTTGTGTGTTGGGCTCTATGCCTATCAACCCATCCTATACTGCCCACGCCAAGGTGCTGACAATCTGGAAACGCAACTGCTTGAAGCTTCACCAGCTCCAACAGATGTTGGGCCTGTGTGGCGGTCGGATGGTGAGTTGCCACCGGATTGTGGGTTGGACGCGGAGCTGGTTTGGGCAACACGTAATGTGCAAACATGTCGGGGTGCTCTCTTTAAGGATGAAAGGGAAACTGATCCTACACCCATTGATGATGCTGAAGTTAAAGGTGAAGAAGGTAAGAAAAATGAGTTGGGTGAAGTTCAGAAAGTTGACATGACAGAGGTTGTAGGTGTAGCTACAGAGGATGAATTGAAGCATGGCAAGGAAGAGGAAGATAGCGTAGAAACAAAAGAGAATGAGGAGAAGAAAGGAATTGAGGAACAAAAGCAGGTTGAAGTTGAAGGTACTGAGACTACTGAAGTTACTACTGGGAAACAAGAGATTGAAGATACTGAGGGTGAGAAAAAAAGACCACGTCAGAGAAGGAGTTGATGGCCAACATCAAGTTTTCAACGGGCAGGTCTTTGTTGGATGTAAAGGCTGAAACATGGGTCACCCAAGAGGAAAGAAAAGAACAACTTAGGATGGCAAAGTGTCGAGTTCAAGTTCCAAAAGAACCAGTGGAAATGCCAGAAGTACCAAAGTCTTTTGGGAAGGTAGCGGTTGTCAGCCCAGTAGAGCAATGTCCCCCCAAGAAACGGGGCAGAAAGCCTAAGACAGAAGTTGAGGAAACCAAAAGTACGGCTAAGACTGGTAAGGCAAACAAAAGACAGAACGAGGCATGGTCATGGTTTGGGATTGGCTTTGGGTACATGATATTTTGTATAATCTACTTGAGTCGTACGTATATATATAGCGATTTTAAAAAAAATTGGCCAGGAGAAGGAAAGGGAAGAACCACCAAAAAAACGATCAAAGTCTGATCCAGTTGTTGCTGAGCCCAAAAAGAAAAGGCAGCGCAAAGGTGAAGCAACAGCTGAAAATAAGCCTGCTGAAGTAGAGACTTTAGCTCCATCCAAAAGACTACGCAAGTACCTACAGGATCAAAAGGACAAGAAAGGTGAAAGCAAAAAGAAGGGCGTATCTTCTGAAAGCCATGCCAAAAGTCCCATGACTGCTGAGGACAAAAAGAAATTGGAACAGAAGCAGAAACTCAGTCGTAAAAGCTCTGCGTACCATGTTGCTTACAAGAAAACAGAAGGATCTGTTGAAGAGAAGAAAGCTGCTGCTAGGAAGGTGACTAATATGCATTAATATTTCACTTTCAAAATCATATGTCACTTCAGGATGAGAAAAAATAAGATCTAGATATAGCTTTCCTTGCCTGACCTGAGGCCTACGCTGAGACGAGCTGATCATTTTGATCTACTTCGGGGTTGCAGTAACATCGGCTGGGAAACGCTGGCTCTTCGGGATCCTTGTTTGCTCATCTAAAGCCTGATGAGTTTCAATTTCAATTGATATGTGTGTGGTGTTTACCATACATGGGGTCTGGATTTGCGAAGGGACTAGCTGAGAACCTAGATCGCGGTGAAAACAATATGCGGGTCATTGCCCTAATGAACAATTTCACAAGTTGTATATACAATTTAAGTTACAAATATATACTCCATGGCCAACAGCTATATATATATATATATGTATATGGTATATATAGTTCCCCCCCGCAGGTGCTAATGCCACGGACCTTCGATCGGTTTTCCAGCAGAGCAGCTTCATCAAGTGGGGCTGGCTTTGTTGAGACTTCTAGGTTTTACTGATTTGATATGATCGATATGTGATGCGTGATGCATTCAGATTCACTTTTGCATATGTTTTCTGGCCTCCAAGTCCCAGCCGGCCATTGTAGTTGCACTTGTGCCACCCGCATAGTCCTGTTGCTGGAGATAGCGCCATGGGAGTGGAGAGAGAAGAGAGTATCCTGTTGAACTTGGCCCAAATAGGGGCACCCAAAGTGAGAGCCCAAGCTATCAAAATATATGTGATTGCAAAAAATAAGAAACCATGAGCCATTAGGTTACAAACATAGATAATATGAAAACCCAGTGTATCTATCAGCCCACCATCGCTCATGTATTGAGGTTCTTTTGGCAATCATCCTCCTGCTTCGCTTCACTGAAAATGTGAACTTGGATGTGCAGTTTACGATGGTGGAGTACTTCAGTGGGAAAGGGAATGTGGCTGGCATTTTTAAAAAAGACCCCAACCACAGAGTTGCCACGTTCGAGCTGGAAGATTCACGATCCATGGACATGAACTCAAATGCTGGATTCGCGTTACTTGCCAAATCATTTTTCACCAAAGATTTGTGGATTCTCCATTTTATATTTATATACATTGTAGATCTGTTTGATTCTTATGGTTTGACTCAGGTTAGCTCTCTTGCTGGCTATCCGGAGTTGTCCTGGTGCTCTCCATCTCTTGGCTCCAGTTTGTGGATCTTGGACCCGCATATCCAGAGGAACATCTCACCGGTCCTGCATCAACAGCTTCGGGGATTTGACCTCTGAATGGGTTCGTGGGGCCAATTTGATGATCTCCAGGCCTAGTCTTTAACAAAACGAATGATATGAGATTGCAATTTGAAACATATATATATATATATCATTTGAACCTGCAGTTCTTGTTCATGGCAGGGTGGTATTGGTGATGCTGGTAAGCATTGCTGTACATGGGGTTTTCCTATGTGAGCAGCCAGCTGGCAGTGCTGATGTTTTTCCCAATCATCCTAGACTTTCATGGCTTTGCAACTGCGTAGCCTATGCCACTTGCCTCCCAAAAAATCTGTATGGAATCTCGATCCCACTATATATTGTGATGGGGGTGATGTTGCTAGGAAACATGGCAACAGGATCTACCAAGTACTTTTTGCGTTTCAATCCTTGAATATGGATTAGATATTTGATATCCCTTCCACCGCTGCTTTCACATCCTAGGTCTTCCGGGGTAGCTTTTGGATGATGCATTACGGTGGCAAATCTCCAAAGAGGACTACAGTGTGGAGTGTCCGGCGGTCTTTGGTAACTGGTTTAGTGCATGCCCCAGATTATGTTCAAACCTCCAATACAAATGGCTTCCAATCGGGTTCATTGTTTGAGTTGGCTTAGGACAAAGGACCTCTGAAGAAAAGCTTTAAAGAGAAAAAGACCAAAGTACAAACGACCCGTTGAGACCTTTTTGTTTTGCAATGCTTTTTAAGCCTAAATTGCCCAATCATTCCCCAGCTCTTCTTTAGACTTAGGCCAGTATACCAAAAGAGATGGGACAAAAGGATTTTGTGGAACACCTGCTTTAAAGAGCGCCCAGTTGGGAGTCCAAGTTGGCTGGGTCTGTTCCATCACGTCTAGTTTTGATGGGGCCTGGGTCTTTACTTCCACCCACCATCTAAGGCAATATCCGAAGGGCCTGGGGAGGGCACTACTGAAACTTGTCAAAAGCAAAGAGTTTCAAAAAAAACAGCCTTGCCTCCGTCAAAAAAAGGTCTTGTCTGAATTCACTGATGAATTATCATTGTTCAAAAGCTTGCCAATGGGGGACACCTGGACTGATGCACGCCTAGCTGATGTCTACATGTACTTGTGGAGCAACCGAAAGTTGAACATCCCATCACTATGGCTCTCCACTATGAAAACTTTTACCCAAGATCTCAAGAGAGTGCCTCAGCGGACACTGGTTCTGACAGTTCGATACTTTGTTTTACTCATAGTTTTTTCGATGCCTCTCACTTCCCATCCAAGGTGCATGATCCAGACCCTTTTGGCTTCGATGACATATGATTGAGGCCACTTATCTTAATATAGTTTGATTATTCCCCTCCTACTCCAACACTTCTTGGCTTACACTTAGCCTTGGAATATATAGAGGATATGTCAAGAGTCAAGACCCTACACACAGTTCACCTCCCAATGGTTTTCCAAGCCTTCTTCCTGCGGCCAAGGTCGATGATGATGGTGGGACAACGCAGTTGTGAGCCTTCTCTTGGATAAACTCTAGGGGATGGATGCTAAAAGATGGTTTTTGCACTTGGCTATTGACACAACGCCTTTTGTGAAGATATTTCAAAAAAATCCTACCAACTTTACCCGCAAAAAACCCGCAAAAAAACGCAAAACTCCCGCAAATAGTGTCAAAAACCCGCAAATCTGAATTTCTCGTTGAGTGGAATTTTCGAAGGCGTTGTGTATGCCATTAAATTTGCTTAAATTTGATCAATTCAAGCTGCAGCAGTACTACATGCCGTGACAAATCGCTAGCGGACATGTGCTGGGTGGATTGTAAACTTGTGTCCATTGGGAATTCAACAGCTTGATACATCCAATAGCCCAGGCTCCCTTAGTACCATTTTGTAGTTGGGCAAACATGTCCAAATCTACGGTGCGGGAGTCACGTTCAACTCTTGATGAAGGGCTGGGTTTAGCTGAAGAAATGGCAGCCCCAAGTGCCTCGCATGGTGATGATGTAGAGATAGACAATCAAATCAAAGTTCCTTGGCTTGGCTGGGGTTGTAGAGAAACGTGCCAACAAACAATGCCAAAAACAAGTGCTAGCTGTTGGCACCGTATGCAGAACTGATTTTATACGTATATATATATATATACAAGCATATTGCATGATATGATCAAAAACAAATATTTGCAAGCTATAGTACTATATAGATATCTAAACGGCTCGGCGTTGAGGCTGCGATGGAACAAATCAATCAATTGCAAGTGGAACTTGGATTTGGGGGTGGTGGAGATCCTTCTTTGGGTGCCCGTCACTGGTTCCAAACAATTATATTTGGGCGCATGACTTTTTAGTATCATGATGGAACAGTTTCTTTCCGGTCCCCACCAAAAATTGTTAATGTAACTTAGGTGAGATCTATCATCTACCAGCTTCAGGAGGTGGTATCTTCGCTCCCGGGCTTCCAGGAGTTTCAGCGCCCGTTCATGAGGAAACACCAGATGCACATACAAAGCGTCAACAATACCAACGCCGGGGTAATGTCGCTAGTGGTTCTGGTACAGTGTTCATGAGCCCTTCTGTTCAACGTGCATTGAACTATTACCCAGACAACCAACTTGGACTAGTAATGTCATCAAATGGTGGTAGCCCGGGTCAGCAAATGGAATCTCAAGCTGCAGCAACCCCCCCTGCAGCACAACCATCACCAGCAAACACAACACCACCACCAGCAGCAGCAAACACAACACCACCACCACCAGCAGCAAACACAACACCACCACCAGCAGCAAACACCACACCACCACCAGCAGCAAACACCACACCACCACCACCAGCAGCAAAGACACCGCCACCACAACCACCAGCAGGCATCACACCACCACCTGCAAATGGCACACCAGCAGCAACTCCGAAAGCAGCGGCCCCCAACATCTATGAAAGTGGTATGTATTGGAAGTAGCTTGGTCTGACAAACAACTGCATAGATTCAATTCAAATTGACCACAACAAATGCAAACATACTGCCATCATGTTAATGTAGCTTGTAGCTGAGGATGAAAAGGTACTTTACCCCAGGGAAAGAAAAGGCCGCTGCTTCCAAAGAAGCTTTAGCCATGTTCGAAGACAAGTCAAAACGCGCCATGGTAGCAAAAAGATCTACTTCAATCAAATGGATTTAAATATAATTTGGATGACCAAAGTCATTTGTACTTTTTGATGGGCTGTTCTCCAAGCTCCTTATTCCCCATTGTCCTATCAACTCTGAAATCTTTTGAGGCAATGAGCTTGCTCAGATCTTGAAGCAGGAGGGTGGCAACTTCTCACGAATGGAAGTGCGAGTGAAGCAGTTGGTCAAGGAACAAGAAAGCGAGGAGACTTTGGGCGGTTGGCGTACAGAGGTGTGTTTGCAAGGATTGGGATGGACACCGTCCCACCCTCAAGTCACAAGTCCTTTGATTCATCCACAGTTGAACTAACTTTATCTTGAATTTTACCAGGTTGACCTAATTGTTTTGGATTTCTTGCCTAGGATAATGATCAGCAATGCAAAAGAGTGGGCCAAGAGCCGTGGACTTTACAGGAAGAATCCAGTTCATCAAGAAGAGGAGTACAAAATCCCAACAGATTTTAACTTCAGTTATACCTCAAGCAAGACCAGAGAAGCTGAAGGGTCAGGTGAATTTGAAGTGGAAGACCCTGACGGTACTTTACTCAACTTTGGGGACATGTCGGCGGAAGCAGCAATGATGTGCCTAGGTTCCAATAAAGGGATTGGCGTTGATAAAGAGGATCCATATTTCCATATCATCATTAAGGGATACCTCTTTACAACTGCCCCCTAGAATTAAGGCGTGGTGCAGCGTCCGGGACTGCAAACCAAGCTGCGGCGTCAAGTGCTGCAGCAGCGAAAGTCCAAAGCCTGCCAATGGTGCAGCAAAACCAAGACCCTTTTGGTTTTTCGGCATGGTTATAATTCAGTTACTCTAGCCTCTAGCTTTACACTTCACCAGTTACCCACCCGATCCATGTTTCCATGAGGTCACATCTCGGACTACTTGGGGCAAATGGGAAAGAAGTTGGACAAAATTGATGAACTCAAGGACTACATTTGGGGGGTTGATGGCTTTACATGAATTTAAAATATATAGCTAGATCATTCCCCAATCATTCCTACGTTTGAGGAGAAGATCGCTGGCTTTGGAACAACCAGGTCAACTGAGTACCTTGTCAGCATGTTGGTGGTGGGTTCGTCTTCAACTTGTTGGCCAAATGTTGACCTGTTGTATCCCATATTCTTCAAATCTTTTACCCTTTTTCCATCTACATTCTAAGTGGCTTAACACAAGCGAACTTAGGATGGTGAAGGAGTTGGACACCCAACGGAATTCCTACAAAGCAACGTATGATGAACTTCTTGCCTTCCAAGAAGAAAACTGCTCTGAAGCAAACCCTACTGTGTCTTGTCCAAGACATGTCGCTGTATAAACCCTTAGGCAAGTTAGGACTATCAACGATGTTTCAAGTCAACTCAGGAAGAGAAGAAAGGTGAGCTGCGTACACTCTTCATCAAATGCATTAAGATGGACGTCCGTGTGAATAACATCATGAGTCGGGCCAGGCCATTCATTTCTTTATATTTCTTTCAGTTGGATATAGTCAAACCATAAGCCATAATTTCTCATTTGATAAAACCCACCTTGCCACCTTTCCCAGCGGCAGGAACTTGAAGAATGTCAGGCCAAAGGCCAAGCCCAAAAGCGCACCTGAAAACACAAGGAAACGAAAACATACCCCGGCTGATGGACCTGATGGTGGTGAGGGTGAGGATGAGGGGCAGGAGGTTCCCCCTAAAAAAGCTGCAGCAAAGGCGAAGGGCAAAGCTAAGGCAAAGGCTAAAAGGGCCAAGTCCTAGAGTTGAGTAAATTGTGGTTTTAGATTTATATGGCAACTGAAGCTTGCCAATTTTGGCGCAATCTGATGGAGAAAGGTTGTAGTTGTGGTGTTTTTCAACGCCCTCGCATAACCTGATGAGGGTTTGCCATAGAAGTGTGCTGTGAAATCCATGCACCTTGGGCTACCCGATCAATCAACTTGGAAGCTGGATAGATATGGGAAAAAATGCGGCAGGTTTGATCTGCTATGTGCACATATGTTTAGAGCCTAATTTTCAGCTTCTACACCCTCTTCATTGCTGGGTTCCTTTCCATCCGCCAGGTGAGCATGTAAGGGCTCTCTACCAATCTATGGAAGGAGGATGGTTGATTGTCTTGGCTACCAAACTTTCCCATGCTGAAATGCCATTTGCTGGGGAGGACATGAAACTGCAAAAGAGGATCTACTTAAAGATGATGAACATGCTCTGGAAATTTTGGAAGACTATTTTGCTGGAGCTGCTAGGCTATCTTTGGGTAAAGGATGACCCCCCTATGGCCCAAATAATCATGATATGCTAAGGCTGAGTCTGCTCTCCGCACCGTTCGAGTTGCCCAGATTGCTGAGAGATCCCGTGGTTCAAGAATCATGACTGCGTGTTTTATTTAGCAGGCATCCCTTATTTGGAAAAAATAATTTAAAATCACATCTAACCTTCCAACTGTCACCATAGCCATATGTCACCATCCTTTGGGCATTACCCTCGGCCTTCCCCCAGCTGGTGCGGCCTAGGAGCTGGGGCATTGTTATGCAAGATTGCATCCACCAGCAGGAACAAGTGCAACGTAGACAGGAACCTTCGGCGTTGCATTTACAAGACGGGAATTTCTATAAAGGTTGACATGCGATTGGTCCCCACGACAATCAGACTTCGCAAACCCAGAGTGAGGGTGAAGAATGTTTTCTGGCCATGTTTTTCAATGCGGAGTTGGATTTCAGTGCTTGCAGAAAAATACCCCAAGATCATGCTGGGGGGATTTCGCCTGGAGCAGGAAGTTGAATGGCGGAATTTGTTCCGCTGGTTTTGGGGACAATTCCGTGAATGTGATCCGCAACATCCTGTCTTTGATCTTGAATCTCAGGGGGTAGATTTGTCGATGGCAGTACCCTTCATGACTCATGGTGATGAAGGCCGAGGCCTTCGTTCCCAAGCTTTCATGGTAGAAGCCTTCCAATTTGTCATAAGTCATCTGGGGCCCATGACTACAAATACTTCAGGGAAACTTGGACTGGTTAGGTTTTTATATAAAAAAATTAAGTGCATATTTATACTTTATATAGAGTTAATATTTCGTTGTGACTTGTGACCCCAAACTAGAACACCTCAATAGTACATATAGTGTTGAGCAACGTGATGAAGTGAATCATCTATCCAAGGCATAGCTTCACTACCCGCTTTCTTTGGACATGCATTTCTTCCCGGCTCTATGATGGAGAGAAAACACTGCGGGATTTGAATGTGGCATGGGGAGAAGAAATTCGATCCCTTTTCACCGAGGGAATAGAGGCCAGGATTCTATTTAGAACTTAGGGGTGGTTGTTTAAGTTTCAAGAAACCATCCATGTAGTTAGAAAAAAACTGGTATGACCCCTGACCCTCAAAAAAAACAGGTTCGAGGCAAGCAACTGCGCTTTATCTGGATCGCCGGAAAAGGAGATTGGCCATATCTCCGGAAAGCACCTGTGCTGAACTGAATTGGATGTGATGGATTGTATATATTGATTATGAACTTCCGAGTATAGCTATTAACCCCAACAAGAGACTAGATATGGTACACAAATTTTAAATAACATGGCCGACTTTGATGCCAACACCCCCAACTTCTTTTGGATTTGCTATGCTAGGCATTTGCTTTGGAGAGCGGTTTTACGTCGGCACGCATTTGTCATTTATGTTCCTCCCAGGACTCAGCTTGTATGATGTAAAGACTTGAAGTCAAAAAACTCTTCTTGAAAGCCCTAGGATTGATACAACATTCATCACAAACCACCAGGTGCTATACACAAATTGACTGCTCTAGATAGGAGTGGTGGCGATGTGATGATGATGCGCCGTGGCGCCATGGTGGCGCTGGACCTAGCCCTTTCAAAAGTGAGGGGAATCCGTGGGATGGTTTGGTCTTTGGGGCAGAGTCACCTTCCCGAATCAAACCAGATATGGTACACACATTCCACATTGGATTCGGTCAAGATTTGGCTGCCAGCTGTGTGGTGTGGTTGGCTAGACTGTTTATCTTTGGGCGTGGGCCCATTGATGAAAGATTGAGATCTGCATTTTCATCTTTCCAAGAATTTTGCCATGCAGAAAAACGGTACACTAGCTGTGACGAATGGAACCTGAAAAAACTTGGTATGAGTGAGATTCAAGATTGCAATAGATATGCAAGTTTTCTTATTTCTTCCCAATTGTTGTTAAAACATGTATGTCCTGATATGTTGGAAAAAAGTAAATTATGGAATGTACAGTAGCTTCCATGAATTTGTTCATAAAGTGAACTAAGGACAAATGACTTTCCAACAAGTTTAGCTGGAAAAGGGCATGACACTGGCGTGGTTTGTCGTTGGCTGGAAAGCTTTCTCCGGGGGATGGCCTCTTAGCCAAGTTACCACATGCCATACCAGTTGATGACCCACCATCTGTAGCCGATGAATGACAACCTCAGATTTCAAGAAACTTAGGATTGCAATACCGAGCTCTTCAAAGTGATGCGGTACACCATATGCAATTGCAATCTTATCTTCGATATCATCTATGCTCACGGGGTGTTCATCCCAAGATCTGAATACTTGAAAGCTGTTCGGGCTGGTTATGCACTCTGTGTCTTCTAGCTGCATTTTAAGTGCCAGTTCATGAACCCAACAAACATGAAAATGCAGAACTGACAGTACAATAAAACTTGAACCTCAAGTATGAATATCATTTTCCCCAAACATGTTCCAAACCTTAGGTTGGATACTCGCATTTGGCTTCGGTGGCCAAAAGTGAGGGCAAGAAATTGTTTCGCCTTCGGCCAAAGCTTCATATGCTTATGGAAATCACCCTTCAAATGGAACAATCAGTGGTGGTAACTTTAAACCCCCTGGCCACTTGTACGTGGACAGATGAAGACTTTATCGGCCGGGTATCTAGGATATCCAGAAGTGCTCATGGAGCAACTGTTAGCATAAGTTGCATGCGAAAGTGTTTAGGAATGTATGCATTTCAGCTCAAAAGAGCTTTCACGAAGTCCTAAAACTTCAAGCGAGGGACTCAAAGGAGTAGATGTCGAAGATGTTGGAGAGGAAGAAGCGCAAGTTGAGCAGTGGGGATGGATGGGAAAGATGTCGCTGGGAAAATGGATGAAACGCCCAAAACCACTAAAACCACTGAAAAACGGAAACCCCTAGAAATATCTCGGAGGTGGATCCTCCAGGATGTAATCTATAGGTGGCGGTTACATGTTTTTCAATGTCGTTGTTCTTGTGTCCTGGTCTTCAACTCTCATTTTATCGAATCAACCAAGAATGTTGGATGTTTTTGCGTCAAACCTTAGGGTTCCTTACATGAGATCCAGGTGGCAATGGCTCCATAGTCATGACAACTAAATTAATTGTGAAGATCTGAAAACTTAGAACAGCTAACTCTGCAGGATCTCACAAGTCTGAGAGACCACACGACATGTTGTTCTTTTGAAGTCGCTGGATAGTTGCAGTAATTAGAATTGAGGTAGTCCAGTCACTACTGCACCATGTTGTTTCCTTTGCAACCAGTTTTTGTTCCGAGTTTTTCGTTGAGTGTTTGTTCCATTAAGAATTCCTCTCTAAGGCAACCATCAGTTCCTTTCTTTGGGGGTTAGCCACACTAGCATTGCTGGATGTGGAGTATCTTGGATGATGATTTTAGCGAGAATACCAAGCTGGGAATGGCAATCCAAAACATACCAACTGGTCAAAAACGAAGGGTGTGTTTCACTGGGGATACCCATGTTTCGTTCCCCAGAAATCATGGATTTCTATTTCGAATTTGTAGGGGGGTTGTACTGATTTAAGCTTGTTGTAGGGTTGATGAACGGAAATGTTTATTTTGCAAGCATGGTTTTTAAAAAGGAGTATTCCCCTTTGGACTTCATACCCATATATGGTTTCTTTCCACTTGATCTTGTTGATAGGTCAATCGCATATGGTCTTCGGGACATCCTGGAGCAGATGACACTGGGAACACTTGATTCACTTGATCCTGCAGAAATGGCCAATATAGCATGGGCACTGCAACAACTGCAAATACAATGCGACTTGGCGAAAAAAAAGAGGATCGTCAAAGGGAAGAATTTCCGTGAATTTGGATATCAAGAAGCTTGCCATGCCCATCACTGTTTGTGTCTGTTCCGGCTGATACATCCGATATGTTTTTTGGCAAAGCTTGAGTTGAGGATTGACTGAGTTGAAATTCAGGCCAAAAGAGTTTCATTTATACATACCAACTAGCTTGTGTTTTGACAACATTGGTATCCAACTTTGGGTGTTCTATGTTTTTGTTGCTGTTATCTCATCTATATACACGTAGTTTTTCTAGATTAGGTGCCTTGTGGAACAAAAAAAGCACGTGAAAAGACAAGAGAGCATGTGAATCATAGGGGTAAGACTTCCATTCCGGGAATCATATGCTGTATACACAAGAGATTTCACCTTCCAAAAAATTACCAACAAAAAACAAACCTCATGCGCATATCTTCCAGTCCGTGACCATTTTGGGTGAGATTCCAACTATATGGGTGTTTCCAAAAATAGGGATACCCCAAAATGGATGGTTTATAATGGAAAACCCTATTGAAATGGATGATTTGGGGGTACCACTATTTTCGGAAACCACCATATAAATCATTTTAGCACCTTAACCGGTGCAGCACCGCTATGGCCCCGTCTGGGCCTTGGAGGTCCTCGGATCGAAGATCTGGTCCTTCGACGAATGGCGACGATGGGAGGCTTGGAGGCGGACGATTCCGAAACTTTTGGGGTGACAAATTTTTAGAGCCGTGCTTTGTGGGGATTAAAACGTAGTTTTTTTAAAAAAAATACAGAAACACAAAGAAGAGGTGGTGTAGAAACCCCTTGTTATTGATGACTTGTTTCACCTAGTGATTCATGTTTTTTTGTTGTGTTGGTTGGATGTTACTTTGCAATTTCCAGACCCCTTGTGAGACGTATGGAAGCTTGTCAAGTTTGAGACGTGTCCCATTGATTTTGTAATAGGATGAAATATGGTGATGAAATGATCAACGAGTTGTTTTTAGTTTTTTTCCACCTTCAGCTTTTTTAGAATACATGGAAACTTCACAACCGGGAGTGAAGTTCCCCAAAACAACCAAAGTGAAGTTTCGGGTGCTGGACTTCGTGAAACCGGGGTCCAACAAAATCCGTGAGTTTTTTTGAGGGGGAAAAAATCTTGCAGGACTTTAGTCATCAACAACTCTTTTTGTTGGCCACTGGATTTGGGGCCGATCCAACTTTGATGAAGCAAATGCAGAAGGAACTCATACGCAGAAGCCTTAGCACCTTGGATTTTGGCTATGGATTGAGGGAGGGGATGGATGGTTAGATGTTGCAGATGATTTGTATGGAAATGTTACAAGTTACAACAGAAACTCCGATGTGTGTATCGTATTTTTGCATGTGTTTTGGGGTGTTTGTATGTGTTTGTATGTGTTTGCGGACATGAAACCTTCCTTGATGAATTGAAACAATCAGTTAAATCAAGTGTGATTGTGGTGACAGCTGTTCTTTGCCTAAAGATGCAACGTGTCTTTTCCAAGACATGCTCACACAGAAAACGCAATACATTCCGCAACGAAAATTGAGACGACCCTAAGAACAGGTTGCTTAGTGTTTGGGTTATATACGGGATTATACTCCCCAGTTTTTTAGGGATTGAAAAAAGCCATTATAAAGATCCCCGTCAACCAATCCATATAATGGAATGTTACAAGCCTTTATTTCTTTGATGAACACTGACCCTGCCGGGATGTTGCATTTAAAACAATCTTCCCCCCTATTCCGGCCAGGCCGAGTCTCAAGAAATATACCCTCGTGGGAGGAAAATCACATATCCACTATTAGTTCCCCAGAGTAAGGGTAGATACCACCAGGCCCCAGATATTAAGCATCCAAATGTATGATGCAAAACAAGATAAATTGTCGTGATACTCATACTCCAAGATAGATCGATGTTCCAGACTCTTTGATAAATCATGACTTTTACTAATTTGATTCCAATGTATCACCGCCTTCACCGAGTTTTTTTTTTTGAAAATTAGGTAATTGGCATGGAAAAAA
>OMLO01001645.1_pt1 | contig 17400 bp, 27 predicted proteins | sample 1674811 | NCBI WGS metagenome assembly OMLO01 (sample SAMN06265003, study PRJEB25207) | coral metagenome | isolation source: Coral host | place: Mexico:La Bocana,Puerto Morelos, Mexico | collected 2008-11-13 | reverse complement strand
TTTCGAAATCGCCAGCTGCGGCCAAGTTTCCCATCCGCAAACATGTCGTCCAAGTGCTCCACGTTGGAGACTTCCATTTGTGCTTCCAGTTTGGGCCGCAGCCAAACCCATAAGCACACCACGTCAACCAAGTCTTGGTGCTCTTCCAGACTCAATTGCCCACTTTTCTGGCCAGAGTTTGAAGAGCAAGATGTGTGAGATGTCAAAAAATCAAAATTTGGCACACCCCTGCCTTCAATTTCTTTGCGCTGTCCTTGCTCACCTTGCTGTTGAAATCCTTGTGCACTCGAAAGCCGTAGATGATGCAAACATCATCAGTCACTTTCATGATCTCATTCCACAGAGGCTTTTGTTTATAACGAGCATTCTCGCCACGGTCATTCCCTGGCACTTAGTGGGGAGATTCCATGACTTCGTAAGGGAAGCCTGGACAGGATGTCAAATAATAAAAACCTGATGCGTGACTTTTAGCTGCTTCACAATGCTCCACATGCGTGCCGCCAATGGCTGGCAAAAAGTGATGGACTCACTTTCAGCCAGCAACATCTGGCTGGCAAGCAAATGGAGGATGTTTGCAAAATGACAAACCGACAAAAAAAAGCTGCGCGAAAGCCGAATGCATTTTGCTTTTCCACTCCATCGGATACAGAGGGGTGAAACACGAAACATCTTCAGCCACGACCCCGCCCACGGCGAAAGCGAACTCGCAACTCATAAGGATTGGGTCTTGCATCTCTGGGAGGCAAAGCATTGACAACAAGGCGACCGCCTTGAATGCCACCAGCTCTGAAGAAATCCAGCGGTCGAGCATCAACTTTTGGAAGCTGCCCATTGGCTAAAGCCTTGTAAAAGCAAATTGCCCGACCATATTGCGGGTAGTTCTGCAAAGCAGCTGCCAACGCTTTCAAAGCGTCTGCCCTTTCACTTGGAATCTCATCGCGGTTCCCTTTGTGCGACAGAGACTGTTGCCAGAAAGCTTGCACCTCAGGCATCATTTCTCCTGGCCACACAAGCAAGGCTGGCTGGGACAACTCTTGGTCAGAAAGCTGATGTTTAATCAGCGCAAAAACGTCGTTGCTGCAAGGGGTATATCTCCGTGGCAGACGTTCTACCGTGGGCACGTTGCTTGGCAAACCTGAGCTCAAGTTGTTGTGAGAAATGTTGCATCAACATCATGATGATGGCATCGACATGTCGGAACATCTTTCAAAATGAATTTTGGACCTATTCAACTTCTGAACAGGAGCAACAGCACTGCTTTTGACAGTCAAGCAACAATCCCTTCTTCGAAACAAGAATGAGTGTGGCATATGTTCATCATCTTCATCCTTCCTGGGCTTGTACGCATTGTCCATGGTTGCTATGTGGGGCAAGAGATCTTTCCAAGGTCTTACCTGGCAGTCGTGATCCAATTCAATCAATTGTTCATGGTTTGGAAAAAGATGCCGGAAATTGAAGGGACCTCATTGAAGGAATCTCATGCCAAGGAATAAACATTTGTTGGATGTAGGGTAGCAGCTTAAAAAAAAACTCTCCTTTGATGTTGGATCTAGGCACGGCATCAAGGAGCACCACATGAAAGAACTCACCACGCTCTTCAAACATTGGAGCAACTTTGGATTCCAACAACCGCTTGAAGTCCTCAGGGGTTTGAAGACTGTCACCAGCTGCACTTAACATCCCAGTGATCAACCCAAAAAGGGCATCCACATCTTCGTGGGTATGCCCCACGGGCAAATGATAATGCCCTGCTTCTTCAAAAAAATTTGAAGTTACAAGGGCACACATCATTTGGGCCGACGTGGCATTCTTCACCTCTTTCACCGTATTATCGGCTTGAAGCCACAACCTGATTGGAAATCCCAAGGCCAAGCCCTAACAATAACTCTGTCAAATCAGAAATGCTCTAACAATAACCCTGTCATATCAGAAATGAAAACCATGGTTGGACAACTCAAAGTGGATGAACTTGTGTTTTTTTGCTTGGATATTTCTGGCCAAGAAACGACTTCGGGAAAGATCTGCCTTGCTCTGATGCGGCTTGCCAGCAAGAGTTGATGGAGTGGAGAACAGATTCCCATGTATAGGAGGACCCGCAGCTGGTCTGCTCATAGGTGATGAAAATCTCGCACCCCCAGCCATGACACATGGCAGCACTTAGCTGCATCCCAGTGCGGTTGAATTTGTCCTCAGTTTGTTTCCAGTTCTGCATGTGTCCAAAATGAAATATCACAGATCAAAAAAGAAAACCTGTAAAGTAAAGGGTACCCGGATTTAGGTGTAGGTCCAAGCTTCAAATGCACCACCCTTTGGAGCCCGTCCTTGGGTCCATCTCGGGATCATGGGCTTGGAGCGATCGTATCCATCCACGATGATGCATAACAAGTCCTGCTTGGCCTGACTGACGGCACGAGCGTGCCAATATTGTTCGCGGCATTTCCAGGTCAAAGTCAAATGGCCTAGGAGATTGTCGGCTGCTCGTGCATGCTCCATAAAAGACCCTGAGTGCCTCATCTCAGCCCGGAGTCTGTCACAGGTCGCACAAACACTGTGTTGTGACCTATGCCGAAACTTCAAGCACCGTCGCCATTGCAATGTGCACTCGTAGAACACACTCTTGCTTGCTGCAGGCTGTTTCAAAGCCAAACAATGAGCCTGATAAAGGCAATACAGTTGGCTCCAGTTTCCAGGAGGGAGTTCTCTGTAAGCCATCTTTGAAGGATCCAGTTTCAACATCCGAGTTGTTGGTCCCTCCAAGGCATCGTTCAGAAGTTCCTGCAGTAATTTCGTTCGTGCCACGTCATCTCCCAGCGAAATAGAAGCAGTTACCAACCTGGCATGCATGTTGTGGGATGACTTGGGTCTCAAGATAAAAAAAAGCAGCACCATCACCTGACAGGAATTAAGTTTGACACCCCGCCTTGTGGGCATGGTCTCAGAGATGCTGTAGTATGTTTTGTACATGAAACCATTCACTGAAGCTGTCATCAAAGCTGGTTTTGGCTGCGCTCCTGTGCAGGAAGCTGCCAAAAGTTTCAAGGAGGCAAAACTTTTCTTCAGACAGTGGGTGTGCAACACATTGCAGCAAAACATTTTTAAAAAAGTTGAAGATCACGGCCCTGGCAGTGTTCTTTCATCTAATCCTTGGAACACGTGGCGAGTGCGCTGCAATCTTCCTTGGCCAACACCAAGCATGCGAGCAAAAGCTCTTCGGCACACTGGCACGTTTCCCAGACACCAAGTTGTTTTGCCATGCTTTCGCTGGCGGCCACTTGATGACCCACTCTCCTTTGAAGTTTCCCCAGAGGATGAAGACTCCTCTCCTTCGTCTGTTGCCATAGGATCTTTCCGTGATTGTATACTCCAAAGCAAAGCATCTTGTGCGGGTTTGGCCAGCCCCCAGAAAAAAGAGCAAATCTGCAAGAGATTCTTGTAGGTGACATGGCGCCAGCACCTAGCGGTTTGAATTTTGGCATGGTATTGAACTCTTCGTAGCATGTGGTTAAAAGTCTGGTTCGATTTCCTGTGTTTCAAGTCCCGTATTCTTAAAATTTGATCTCATTTTGATCCCATCATTGTTTATAATTTATGAACACCAAAAACCCAAAAGTTGGTGCCCAGCAAGATGCAAAAAAGACACTGTTTGTCACATTGGCATCCACTGTGTTTCTTGCCAGACAGTACTTTCTGGATTCGAGAAGTTTTCACTCCATTCTCGGCAAAGACTTTCTCTTTCTGTTCTTCGTTTGCAGACGAAGAAGCTTTCAAAGCAGCTAAGTGTGAAAGCGACAGCTGAGCAACATGAGGCACCGCGTTGTTGCTTGAAGCGCTGCCACTTTCACTGGAGGACTCGTCTGACTCAGAGTCAGCAGAACTCAAGTTGTCTGCATCAAACCGACCCAAGCCAGCTGCAGGAGGCGGCGTTCTGCTGCGAGACCGAGAGCATCGCCAGCAACCCATGCATGGCGCCGGGGACGTAGGCAAGGTAGGGTTTGCATCAAATCCATTGAAATTTTTTTGGTGATGTTCAAGATATATCAAATTTTCGAACAATTGTTTTCATCCATATATCAAAGGTCTACAGTAAGTTTTCGAACAGTGTTTTCATATATCAAAGGTCTCGAGTAAGTTTTCGAGCAGTGTTTTCATCCATGTATCGAAGGTCTAGAGTAAGTTTCCGAGCAGTGTTTTCATCTATATATCGAAGGTCTAGAGTGTATTAATCGAGAATGACATATAGCGGGCAGTCAGCATGAGATATATATTATATGAGATTCATGGTCCAAGACCACATGCGACTTGTGCCATGGTTTCTTGTTCTTTTGACAGCTTGCTGCGGATAGACAACTCTGTGAACTGCCAATCTGGTGCAACATGTAGCTTGAGATACTGAAAAACGAATGAGAAGGAAAACAAAACAGGGAGTAGGAAGTCCGAACCTGACACAGAGTGCACATGCTGGTCGTAGTGCGTTGCGAGAAGTTTCCTGAAAGCAAGCGGTGTGTTCAAGAGGTTCGTTATCAACTTCTTCTTTTTGGAATCGATTCTCCACTTTCGGACTGCGACCTTTCCATTGTAAGCCTTGATCGCAGACTCTACGGCTTGAAACTTGGGCACCCGTTGGGTCTGTCGGATTTCTGCGATGGCAAGCTCAAATTGGCCACAGTACTCTAAAGCAGATGGCGGCTGCTTCTCAGCCTTCTCTTGACCAAGACCTTGATTTTTTTGTGACTATTGTTTTTTTTTTAGCGAAACTTATTGTCAACCAACTTTAAGTGAATAATTGAGCCTGCGGCGCAAAGATTCGTAGAGAAAATCCACAGCTTGCTGCTGATGGACGTATTGGCCCTTGTAGATCCGGAGAGAATCAAGCAAAGGCTTCAAATCGCTAGACTCCAAGTCATCGTGGTCAAATTCCTGGGATGTAAAATCAAAAAACGGCAGATCACAGTTTATTGGACAAGCCGCATTTTGACAGTTCAATGAACACACACCATCATTTTTTCAACCAAAAGGCTAGAAAGTCAATGAGCCCTGCAATGCTCTGTCCACAAAGCCAATGGAGCGATCTGTACCAGACTGTGTGAACTTAACCTTGATAGGTTCTCGGTGGCTGTCATAGTTGGTATACAGAATGTTTTTGAAGTGGACTGCCAGGGTGCATCCAGGAGGAAAGTCTTAGTTCAACAATAAGCCATGAAAAAACAAATCCGCAGTAAATCAAAAGAGCGCTTGTTCACTGTTTGATCCTGTTTGTCTAATGATGAGACAAGAAACAACCAAACTTTGCATTGGGCCCGTAGCAAAGCTGGTCCAAACCAATCATCAAATCATTCTCAGTTTTGTTTGGCGCCATTGACACCAAACCTGGCGGCACACTCCCTCTATAGATGACCCTGTTGATCACTGCTTTCATGCTACTGGGGTCTTTGTAGCGATCATTCAGCCACTGACCAATGTTTTGATCAACCGTCACCTTATCCATTAGGAAGTGGCACGATGCAAAAGAATTCAAGTTTTGAATTTACTCCGAAATCAAAAGACTGAGTATACCACTTTCTGAAATGCCTCCCAAATCAAATCCCTTGGAGATTTGACTTTGGGCTCGACTTTGGTTTCTTCATCTTCTGTTTTCATCGCAGCTCCGCAGGCCGCCAATGGCGCCGTTGTGGGCGCACAGGACCGTGCCCACCCAGGGCAGCTTGAGTTCAAGATGTTCAAGAACTTCAACATTTAGATCATGGATCAGCAGTAAAACATGTTTGCAAGACATTATTTGAATGGTAAAATTTGGTCATGATTTGCCACCCAAAAATCTGACAGGTGAATAGATTGAAGCAGGCCAGGTAGGACCAGCAGGGCCATTGAGCCATTCTCTCATCACTCCTAGACTATGGTTTGTCACTTTGTTGCTAGTCGGTAGATCATGGTAGGTCCAAACATGATCACAATATATAGCTTCAAAATCAAAATGATGATGACAGATTTCACATTTCAATCCTGATTTTTTGCGCAAAAGGCATCAAACTTCTTCATGTCCACAGCCTTTTGGGAAAACAGAGTTACTGAATGATTGTCTAACAGAAAATTCGGATTCTTGATTATAATTTGATAGCATCCCCCTAGTTTGTCACAATGGCCAGCTTGCTGATGGCCATCTCCTGGCAACAAAGGGTCAAGTGGCTGGCAGAACTTTGCCAGCTTCTTGCCATTTGTTTCCAAGAAATGGCCGTCAGCTGGCTGACCAAACGCACGCCTGAAAAGCACAGCAGAAGGCAGCAGCGATGCTGCGAACATGCATGGCGTTACCTGCCATGCATCCGAGTGCCTGGCAGTGCAAAAGTCAAGCTGAAGTTTCGATCAGAAGCTCGCATCAAGTAAGCCAGGCTCACATAATCGGATACGCTGCCAACGTTGCATTGATCAATTGGGAACCCCATCATGAGGAACTTTTCCAAGCCTGTATATCAAGGGGGCGAAGCGTAAGTTTTAGCATGTGAGACCAAAACAAAAATGTCATTCGATCTCGCAGGCCTAAGAGGAACCTTCCAGAATTTCGGACCCAGTAGCGGCCACCAGGCCTTGGACATTTTGCGTAGAGAAAAGTTTTTAAACATGGCCGCTGGAAAGTCTGACTCAGTACCAAACGTGATGACCATAAATGGAGAGTAGGATAGTGTTCGAATCGGCATTCGAAACATATTCTGGGACAAATCCAAAACTTCCCATGTTGGCTTGACCACATCCAGGATTGCGACTGCCTGGAACTAAGAAAATTCATTCACTGATTATGAAGACCTTTCGCCTTGAAAGTGAAGCTTGGTGCCTGTTTGTTTCTTTCAGTGCGGAGTCTCTCTGCATCAGGCCGATCTTTCTTCAACACCTTTTTCACTTCTTTGGGGTTGACCTTGTCATGCAAGATGGAGATGAAAACACTGTGAATCATTTGCTCATATTTGCCGGCCTGATGCCATTGCATGTACTTCCAATTGATATGCCGCCATTTTGGTTCTTGTTTTCGAGGCCTTTACAAGGCAGCAGACCATGCAGATCAAATTTCATTTTGAAGAACAGCCAGCGCAACCATCGCAACAACAAACCTGACCTCTTTTCAACATCAAAATTGTTCTCCTTGTTCTTTTGTCTTTCTGCAAGCACCTGCACAACGAGTGAAATGTAAAAAGATCTACTACATGACTGGAAGCATCAACACTAAAAAGTCAAAGACATGAATTTGATGGCCTTGTTTCGGTAGAGGTTTTGTTTCACCTCCTCAGAGTCATCGCTCAGCATGAAAGTCTTCCTAAGTCCCCACCCAGATCCTCCCAGTAGAGATTTCAAAACAAAATTATTTAATACCAATTTCAAAATATAGGACCCTGACCATGGGATGGGTTCATCTTCAAGAGCACGAGTGAGTGCATCTTTGGTTTCCGTGATGGCCCAATCCAAATTTTGACGAAGGTAGCTTTTGCGGACCAAATAGAAATAGTAGCGACGTCTCCCAATATCCACGCCCAATTCCAACCTCCAGTTTTATTTAATGGATCATTTAGTAGAGCCAGCTTTTGACAAGCCAGGTGGCTGGCTGCCAGGCAGATGGCACTTATGAAGGCCATCTACTTGGTAAGCCAGCCATCTGGCTGCCAAATACACTGGCGACCCAATGATACATCAGGGGGGAGTGGGGGGAGGGGTGAACAAGTGATGATATCAAGAAAACTGCTCTACATAGTAGTTGGATCTCAATTAAGCCACGGGCGGATCAAGGACATGTAATGCAAGCTCGTACTCCGGCAACTGCGATCGAAGGTGCTTTGTCACTTGACTCAGGACTTTTTCGATGCCCAAGACGTTCTCTAAGATCGCAACCTGAGAAAACAGAAAACATGCAAAATATTGCAAAACCATTTGAAGCCTAATTACACGCTATGTGGGAATGCTAATATGTGGGAAACATTGCAGAATCAAATAACATACCAAGAAACCACTGGTCGCACTTTTTTGATGGTATTTGCGCAGCAGAAAAACTGCCTAGCTTCCTCGTCCTCCAACCACCCTGTGCTCTCCCTCAACTTCGAGAAAGCTTTGCAAGGGAAGCCAGCTATGTAGACTGATACCTGGCATGCAAAAGTTAAAAAGAAGAAGTGTTGCCCCCCCGCAAAAGAATGAATAGTTAGTCTCCTGCCTGGTCCACTTTATCATCGATGTCTCGATCGAAGAGATTTTCATAGAGCCTTGCAAAAACCAACGTCCAAATCCATGAAACACAAAAGGACAAATGTCAAAGGCCCTGGCTGGACATCCGGAAAGTTTGTGCGGATGAAGGATTGGGGCCCGGGAGCATTGTCACAGGATGACCTGACTTCATGAAAAGGAAAAGATCCCCTGTCATTCCAAGTCAGCTGCAGCTAGAAAACACATGCTTGAGAAGACCCTTCTTCCCCGCTGCGTCCAGAAGCATCCGCAAGGCCCAGATAGCTTTCCACCCCACTACCTCAAGATGACAGCACGCAGATAAGATGGCGACAGACTTGCAGAACTTAGCCCCTCACAATCCGTCATCACAGTGATTTTGTGAGTCACGGATGCCAGCATTTGCTCCAAGCCTGAGTGCTTTTTGAACCCCAAGCCCACATGCCAAATTAGCAACACTGAATGGGTCCAAGTCAGGAGCCCACAATCCTCGCAAATTGTTGCCCAAAGTAAATTGCCCGCTGCTGTATGCCACTCAAGGGCACTTACTTCAACCACCTCCCACACAGGGGTTGAAGGCTCATGTAAGGAAAAAAGACTACTTGTTTGGCAATGTTTTCCCATACTCTGCCCCGCCTGATTTCAGCACGTTCTTCGGAATCTTCAACTGACTCATCGGAGGTCTCGCTTGAGCTATTTGAAGAAGAGTCAGCGATCAAATCACCTTCTTCATCATATCGCCAATGAGGCATGATCCTGAGCAACAAACAACCCAGATCACCCCAGGCCCAATCTGTCAGAGTTTTATCATCATGAGATGGCTAAGTGGCAGGCACAGCACCAAAGGGATCAACCTCAATGAAGCAAATGTCAAGAAAGTAATAACAAATTAAAACCAATTGGAGACTAAATTGAAATGGTTAAATTGAGGCCATGACCCACATCCAGGTGCAAAAAGACTAAATGGAAAAAAAAACTTTGAGCCAAAAGGATCCAAAACAAAAATGTATTAGATAAAAGGGCAAGGGCTTTTCACCAACTTCAGTGCGCGAGCCGTGCTGGAAGATGTCGCTGGAGGCCGGGCCAATCTCTCTGAAGGAGGCTGCGTTGGCGCGGCAAATTGCGTCATGAACATCTCCCACCGCGGCCCATGTTTTGGTACCAGAAAATGGACCCAAAAAAGGGGCCGCCCTATAAAACTTCATTTTGAATTTTGAAACCTCTTCGAAAATGCTCTGGTTTTGGGGGCCGCCCACGCCGATTCTTGTCATCCTTTTGTCCGGAGGTTGCTGTAGAAAAAACGCTGGCTTTATTTGGCCCCTATACGTTTCAATCTTCAGAGCCTGAGTTGGGGAGGGAGCCTTGGCTAAAGCATGAAAGTTCATCGTGTGAACATGGCTGTGTCAGGAACAGGTGCCAAGCCAAGCGCGTATACAGAAGTTGACAAACAACGGCGACAAATCATAATACTGTGATTCAGCGGTCCTGTATACCTCAATGCTTCCAAGTCGTCTTTCGAAACTTGCTTCCGTCGCCGTTCTATTTTGCTCTTGGGCCCCAAGCCTTGTTTGAAGCAATAAATATGATATCTGCGAGCTGAACGAACTTTTGCGCGCGAGCCCTGCTGGAAGATGTCGCTGGAGGCCGGGCCAATCTCACTGAAGGAGGCTGCGTTGGATCAGCAGGGATGAATCGCCTTCTAAACTGAGGGAATTTAAGTCAACTTTTCATATTGGTATGTAGATCGAAGAAATATGTCGATGTGGATCCGCCAGTCTTTATAGTTATATTTCAAAATCGCCATCACTGGCCCATCATCTCCTTCCACATCGACATGCCGGTAAAACCTGCGACGAAACGACATGAACCAAGGATCTTCAACTTGAGACATCTTCAACTTGAGACTCATTTGCAGCATCACGCAACGCATCCTAGTCAGGGCGGTCCGCTGCAGTGCAAACAAAATTGGAAAATCACACGTACTTGGATGGGAAAATTGAAAAAGCCCAATTGCATACCCTTACATATTCCACTTGTAAGTATGGGTACAGCCTGCTAACTGGATGTACATGAGTGAAAGAATGCCAAGGAACCAGAACACGTTTTTTGACACAAATATCCGCCGCATCAAACGGCAGAGTTTGCAATTGGTCCATGGATTGCGGCGGCGATACGCGGTTGGCACGTTGAGCAAGGTTTTGCACAATGCTCGCCTGGTCCTTCAACCACTCACCCATATCAAACCCTGGAAGTTTGGGAATGGATAGTTCATAGCTGTTGAGCATACCTCATTCGCTGTTTGTGCATTAATCTGAAAAATGAAAACACCCCAAAAAAGTAAGTTTTCATGGAACCATGTGTACTCATGAAATCAAAACATTGCTCAATCTGATGGGAGGTCACTCAAGATGGCATCCGATACCACCCTCAAAGTCCAGAATCGTGCAGTTTTATCACCATACAAATACTCTTGACTTGCAGCCACAAGATCATGGAAGGTTTTTCGGTTTTTCTTGTTGCGAAGATTCCGGCACCGGACTAGGGAACCTGTTCTCGACAAGAAGTCACCATCATCAGGCGACACTAGGTGTTCATACAGCACCGTTGCAAGAAATTTAACCCTAGCTGCATGTTGTTCCGCAAGGTGTCTATATGACATGCCCGCCATACCCACATGCACGCTGGAGCCAAGGAACTGTGGATGAAAATTGGTGATCACAGCGACAGTCGCACACCGAAGAGAAAAAAAAACACGCGTTTCTCAAATCCTGGTGAAATCTTTGCACATCAAAAGTTTCTATATAAAAAGAAGTTCGGGCACCTTTGCAAATCTTGGTGGCATGTTCACAGTAATTTGGTTTTACAGGAACAATTTTCCCATATGATGTATACACACCGTTGGCGCAACATGTTGAACTCCGGAGAAAAATCAAAAAATTGTTAAGACCAATATTGCAACGTGGCAGCATCCCAGATCTGCAACGTTGTGACATACTTGCAAGATATATGTATACCCTATCAAGCCTGCCATGAAGTCAGGATAAATGTGCTGAAAACAAGATATTAAAGAAAGTTCTGCCGTTTGCACAGCTGTTTTGGTTCCAAAAACATGTGATTGGCTAGCAAAAACACCCATTCTTGGAAGCTGCACAGAAAGGGCCCAAAGTAAGATAACTATGTCTAACTAGATAGCATTGCCAAATAAAGCAGCAACAAGATCGCCTTGGTAGCCATAGTAAGAACGTGGCTGACAAGAACCTACAGTACAAAGACCAGCTGCACAATCTACCTGCTGAAGCCCCTTCAAGCAAGGTTTTGGCTTTCCAAGTGCGCTGTCAGCAGGGGGCCAGGCCCTGAAACCCTATCACCTACACTGTCATGCTCAATGATCATAAATCACAAACAAATTCCCCCGCTCCAACACAAAGCAAACAACACGTTGCAAAAAGTATTGAAAAACTTGTTTCGGAAAAAACGTAGCGAACAGTTTCAAACACTCAAGCAACGCCAGAACCATCCAACTCAAGGAATGTTTGAACAGAATTGCCTGAACTGTTTGAGCCACTTGAATATTGACCTCATCCGTGACGAACCGCTCTGAATGCATTTCCTGGCCGACATCACCACGCCGGACGTGCAAGGCGATGTTGATGCCACACTTCTTGAAATGTGTCGCTGGTACTTTTTCAAGGCCTCAGGACACGAATCCGACGAAAAACAGCTTTCAAGCCACAAACCTCTAATAAACAAATTGCACAAATGCAGATTAACGTGCCACTTTGCTGTATTCAAGGAAATGCCATACTTGGTTAGCGCTGGATTCTCAAATATCTCGTGTAACCATGTATAACTGTAAAACATGTCTTCGTGAACTTCAATACCATCACTTTTTTGCCGTGGCGCCGGAAATTGCGCGCCATTTTTGTAGAAAACCAGGCGGCAAAACTGCTTCACCCTTGGTGGCTGGCTGACAGGCGCATTTCCAAGGCAGCCCCAGATGTGCTGTAATGCAATAATCCCGCAAACAACATGCAGCGCGCTCAATCCAAATTTGATTTCAAAATGCAACCGAGAATCAGCCCCCGACGTTGCAACCAAGAATACGTCCTTCGTTCCTTGCGGAAGTCGGTCCAAATCGCGCAGCAATTGCCTGGATCCACTGGCTCCACTGTCTCGACCCACGCATGTCCTGCGCACGCAGCCTCCCAGACGGTCGGCAAAAAATGGTTAATTAGCTTTCGCAAGTCGCGATCGCGATCGAATGAAAACCAGATAGCACCCACGAACCTGCATGCAGAACGCACATGTTTGGATCAACCTAGGAGAACACAGAAGGAAAACAGCACGCTCGCAACGATGAAATGGAATTGGTAGCAGCAAGCCGTTTGGCTGGGCTGCTTCAGGGTGGGCGTACAACTATCACATGCATGTGTTTCTCAACACCCAACTGCTCCTTTTTTCCGGCTGCTGAAGAACTCCTCCCTAACACTCTTCCCCAACCCAACACTTGCGCACACTACTCATCTCCAACATCTCTGTGGAACACTCTTCTCCAATCCATCTATTGCACTTTCAACACGTTCTACAACAAGACTTTACCCCGACACCTGTCTGCAACGCCTCTCTACAACACTCACACCTTCATCACTTCCCCACAACACCCCTCTCCAACGCCTCTCAACAACACTCTTCTCCAATACTTCTTTACAACATTCCTCTCACGCAACAGCTTTCTGCAAACATCTCTACGCCACTCTTGTCCAACACGTCCCTCATACAGCACTCCTCTCCTTGTTTGCTGTTTGGCTACCACTTGGGACAGATCTTTCTTCCGTTGCATCACGTGTGGCCTTCTCGGCGTACACGTTGGTTCGCAGTCTGTGTGTGTGAAAGGTGCTTGGCTCTGTCACCCTGGTTGGATTTCCGCCCATTACTCCTCATCCCACTGTAGGTGATATCATCCCTGAATGGCCTTTTACTGACCCGTCTTTATGGGTGTCCAGACCGTTGGGTGGATCTGAGCTGCCCTCTTCCGACTGCTTTGCACTCATGGGGCTCCGCCCTTTATTCATGTCCGTGCGTGCTCCTGCCGTCAGCAATATAGCCCAGCTCGACTTCTCGCCGATGGACTTCGTGGTGTAGCAGTCATATCCACTCTGCTGGGTCTTGCAAAATTGGGCAGGATGGGGGTGCATTGCAAGTGGTCTTACATGTGTCTCAACCCTGGTTTGTCAAAGCCTTGGATTTGACGCTTGTCATCGAAAACACAAGCATCACTCTGTCTTTCATTCCTGGCGCCACATTGGCGAAGCTTGCACTTATCAGGTGTGGTGTGAAGGTGTTGAGCGGAAGCTTAAGCAAGCACGAGTGTATCAGATTTTCAAGCTGGGCGCCGTCCATCCTGAATGGCTAGGCCTTTCTCGTGCGTTATGTGGCATTTAGGGTCATCAGGTTGGTTGGTTGTGCCACCGGGTATCGCTATTGCCAAGGTCTTTCATTGGCGAGGCATTCATGAATGGATCAAGGTAGTCACTCCGGATGGTTTTGAACTATCTGCTGATTTTCATGTCTCTCCAGGCTAGCATTTCATCGTTCAGATCGACCCTGATGATTTGATCTTGGACTTGGAAATGACCAGTTTACGATTTCAAGCAGGCAGCGGGAATGCAATTGGCTTTGGAATTAGGCCTTTGCAAATCTCATCCAGTTGGAATGGCCTTGGACTTGGGCATTTGGATGAGTTGGTTTGTAACAACTTGCTTGCTAGCTGGTCAGGGTCGACTTTCTGTCCCCTGTCAGGTTGGGTACGGTTGTTGCTCACATTTTCGTTGCGTTCCAAGATGCAACTGGTCGGAGCATTTTAGCAGTAAGGGTCAATTGACTCAACATTGAAATCCACTTCTTCGATGGACATGTATCAGACGTTGCTAGTCAACTTGCATACCGCATCAACCGAGCCAGCAACAGAGCTTGCTACGGCGAGTTCGTTCATGAAGCAGATGCATATGAAGGATCACCAGGATCCCTGGCAAGGTTTCTCAATGTCAAAGATGGTTTTCTCGAAGTTCCTGCCTTCTTGAGGTCTGCTCTTGCTAAGGTTCAATCCAAGTATGGTGCAGGCCACACTTTTGGTAGCTTCGATCAGTTGTCTGCCACTCTACCCCTTAACATGCCAGATGCTCAGCTTCCCACTACTCTTCATGAAGATTCAGATGTTGAGTTTCATGGTGGACTTTCAGCCACGTTCATTTTGGATTTTGCAAGGGCCATTGTGAGACAATATCCTATGACTGTGGACCCTACTCAAGTAAAAGTGCTTCTGTTGGACGAAGCTGGTTTGGAGAATGTCAAGTGCGTTCATTTGAAGGAAGTTCTGCACCGCTTTACTTGTTTGTGTTGGTCAAACAACATTGGACTTTCATGCTGTGAGAAATTGTCGACTCGTTTCTGTGTGTTACTCATTTCGACGGATTGAACTTGGACAGCGGATGTTCAGCTTTGAAGCAACATTGGTCAGTCAAGAGTTGTCGCTGCATCACCACCTGGAAAGTCACTCAACGTCGTTTGGATTCGTGCGGCGCCATCGCTCTTGCACACTTTGCCTTTTGCCCTGGCATCATCTCTGAAGTTGATGCTATTGGTTTTGAAGAAATTCACCCGAGTTTGGTCTTGCGCAGCTCAGCTTTCTCTCCACACCATCATTCCATGGGGTTTGGTCCTGAAGCTGACATCATTCATGCATTAACCAAGTTGTTGCCAGACAAAGGTCTCGATGCTGACAAGGTAGCCAGTTGTGCTCAAGCGGCTATCAAGGTTTTTTGGTTCTGATGCAATTGCCAAAGCTTTGGCCGGCAAGAACCCTTGGGCTTCACTCAAGACAGTTGGAAATTCCAAACCTCGTCCTTTCAAGTGGGTTACATCCGAAGAACTGCAAATACATATCCAGGAAAGGCTTGTCAGAAATTTGGAGTGAATGCTGCTGTTAAACCACCGAGAAGCAAAGTTCCGTGCAGAAAGCGGCACCAAGTGCGGATCTCCTTGTCCGCCAAACGTCTTCGTCACAAGCTCAGGCCAATCCGTAAACCAGATCGCTTTGGCAGCAGTTCAGAAAGATGCTTGTGGTGTTGCGTTTGCACATGCGGGTGACGTGACTCATTTCTTGCAAGAAGGACGCATGATCAGTCAGGCAACTCTTTGTATTTTAGTAGTTGGAAAAGTTCCAGATCAGTTAATTAGTGCTTTGCCCACGCACCAGATTCGCGTACCAGCAATCTATATGTAAGGAAAAAATGAACCCATCCTGGTTGACTGCGTTTCCGCCCAGAAAGTCAACAAGGCTGCACCGGGGTTCACGTTTTTTCCCAGCGTGGTGTTTCGTATGCATGTATTTCGTGACCTTTGGGAGTTAGACATGCAGTGGTCAGATCTGGTGGCCAAGCCCATCAAAACATTGGGTCAAAGTTTCGGACATCTTCGTTTGTGTCGGGACGACAGTTGTGCTGGTGATTGCAACCTTTTCCACCCAGCCATTGAAGAGCCAGGTGTGGAATCGGGTTTGTTGGACGTATGGGGTTTTGCTTGGCATCGGTTGGGTGGTAGCAAGGTGAATTCAGACAAAGCAGATTTGTTATCACTCTACATCAGGGTGCCCGAATCGAACTTCACCGCTCTTCATGTTGCTTCAGGATTCTTTGGAGTTTTCTTTGAACCCAGGCGCAAAGATGCACCGGGTCCGGATCCTCTCTACACAGTCCTGTGGATCCTCCAACAGTCTTTGGCTGACAATCAACGTGGGGTCAAAACTCACAATCTTGCATTAGCAGCTTGCAGGCTTGGTAGTAAGTATGGCATCAGGTGCTTGGCTAAACATCAGGAAGAACTCCATCGATCCTTGAATCTCAAGAAACCTTTTGTCAGTTGCTCTGTCAAGCAGATAAACAGCATTGATCCTTTACCAGAAGGTACCTGAAGGCAAAGCATTGCTGACATTTGGGATGGATTGCAAAACCATTGCAAATGGGCAAAAGTTCACAGGGTTGTGCTTGGGAAATTGGGGCTCCTCCTACCCCTTTCATCGATGCTCAACACGGCTGGACTACCACTACAAAGGTGCGCAATGTTGCGCCAGTTACGCGAGCCACAAATATCGTTGCTCCTCAAAAGGCCAAACAGAATATGCGTGAAGGAATTGTTCCTGCGGCATCCAGTTCAAATATGACGGGCCCTTGGGAAACAGGAAATGATCCATGGGCAAATGACAAAGGCCTGTCTTCAGGCATTTCCCCGCCCAGTCAACATGTTCAGCAAAAGATCGACGATGTGGAGCGAAGATTGCAAGACAGTGTGAAAGCCCAAGTGTCAGCTTCCGTTGAACAGATTGCATTTCAGATCAACCCTGATGATGGTAAAGACGCTCGAATGACTACAGTTGAAAACCAGGTTCAAGCATTAATGCGAGGTCAGCAGGCTCTTGAACTATGGATGCAAGATGGCAATACCAAGATCAACGAGTTGAGAGCGGAATATGGGCAAATGCAGCAGGTTGTTGGGCAGCCTGCTAGATCCAGGCACATGGCCAATCCCTTGCACAAGTTGCATCTGAGGTTTCCCAGCGCAGTTCTTCTTTGGCGGAGCAAGGATCGTAATTTCCCAGGTTGTCAAGGAAGTTGGTGGTTTGAAAGAAGCTTTGGGACCCTAAGAATCCTAGAAGCTCAAATTTAGAAATCGGTTTTTCAAAAGGCTGCCAGCCAAAATTTACAGCTTCTAGAAGCTGTTTTCAAAAATGGCTTTCTAGAATTGATTTTTGGCTTCCAGGAAGCTGCTTCTTGATTTTAACATGTATTTTCTAGAAGCTGTTTTTTTGAGCTTCTAGAATTTGCTATTTTGACTCATTATTTGTGTTTTTCTCAACAAGCACAGGCGCATTTGTTTTTTCTCACAATTATTCCAAGCTTTCAAGGGTGTGACTTTGACACACTACTGAGCTGTACTAAAAAATCTAAGCTAGAGATAGCTTTTGTCAAGCTAGGGATAGCTTGTGTCAAGCAGAAAAGCTTTTCAATTTAGGTGTATTGTATTTCATGTTGGAGAGGAGGCCAGTGCTGCTTGGACATCCACCTGATGAAGATTGTTTCTGCCATGGGTTTGCTATCTGCACCACCTCGCGCGAATCCCATTTTTGCCATCCAAAAAGCAAAAGTCTCA
>OMLO01001644.1_pt1 | contig 17403 bp, 12 predicted proteins | sample 1674811 | NCBI WGS metagenome assembly OMLO01 (sample SAMN06265003, study PRJEB25207) | coral metagenome | isolation source: Coral host | place: Mexico:La Bocana,Puerto Morelos, Mexico | collected 2008-11-13 | reverse complement strand
GGGTAACTAGCGACTGGAAACATGTCAGCTTTGTACAAATTGTTCAGACAACCTCGCTAAAAACGAATTTCGAACTGAAGCTAACTGAGAATGCCAGGGCACTTGAATAAATCGGACAGAATGCTGAAATACAAAGTTTAATTTCTTTATTACTAAACATACAAGTCATTCAACAGTTTATAAAGAAAGTACAACTCCAAATTTAAAGTTTGTTACGAAATAAGCTCTAAAGTTTAAACATTAAACAATTACTCGCTATAAATCAGCAAAAAGAGTTGAACACAGTTGATGGTATAAAAAACCAACATAAAATACTGTCTATTAGGTCGTTGATAAGTTGTTGCTAAGAAGCAGCTCAGTTGCATGGTGTTCAATCACTTGTATAGAAAACACAGAGAATTTCAATTTCGACGGAGTGAACCGTACAGTAATTAAAACTCTTGAAAAGCTGATTACAATTTCTACCTAGCCACTCAATTATTATTATTAGGATCGCTGATCATGAACTTCAATACATTTGTCTCGGCAAAGTTTCGTCCACTAACAATTTCATGTAATACATATTCTCAGAAGAGTGGCACGTACATGTTACATTGGAAAGTTCTGCCCTACAATAAATTAAACTATCTAGCTATTCAGACGAAAGAAGTAAGGCAAAAAAACAAAATTTCGTCATATCTTGCAAGCAAATTTGAATTTCTATTTTTTTTTTGGAATTTGTTTGATCCAAACAATTGCCCGTAAATTTTCAACGGCGTGACGCCACACGCTTGACGCTTTGTTTGTCCGTTTATTTACAGTCCGCCCTGAATTTCATAAAGAACAAAGCTCTCAAAAATCCAAAATTACCATTCCCTGACATACAGCTGTGAACTCATAAATAAAACAAAAGTTACAATATTTACATTATCGCGAAAGGAAGTGCCTCCTTTTTCTCTCGCACTCGCCAGCAATAAAAAAAACAAAAAACTAGTTATTAGGTCAAACCCCTCTCAAAACAAAATCCAGTATTTATATCAACTACAAAAATTATTGTTCTCGCGCTGAATATTTTTCTTATTCCCAAAAGAAGACTCTGAAAAAGCAGTTCTCGTATTTTCTAGGGACAGTTGGTTTAAACCGCATGAGATTTAAATTTTATCCCGTTGTTTAATATTTCAAAAGGTTTGATCAAACGCTTCAGGCGAACTTTCAATAATCACAGGCTATGTTATAATGAGTCAACCCTCCCATGCGATTCAGTCGAAGACCAGGGTTTTACTGTGCAGATTAAGGATCAAAAGACCGAATTCAAACGCGCTGATTTGATCGTAAAGGCCAACGTAAAACTACTAAAATATTAAACACAGCTCAGACAATGTGGGTACCAAGGGCTCCCATTTAGGAGTCGAAACGAGACGAATAAATTTATCCACCTTAAATTATTTGTTACGGGCGTTCGAAAACATCCACAGGAGTCTGGCTGATTTTAAGTTAAAAATGTGTACTACTTTGATATGATAACTACCTCGTCGGCTGGCTCGTTTAGTCTTTTTATCTATGGACGAACACTTCTGTAAAACGCGACCCTTATCGCGTGAATTCAACACATCAAAAACCTAAATTCGTGCAAATGAAAAATTACCGTATGGTGTATCGTAAACTCCTTCACTACAAGCCGTCTCCGTGCTTCAAAAAAAAACGTTACAATTGTTAAACGAGACATACCGCCTCGACATAGTACCATGCATGTATATGCTACCTTGGCGAAATTGTTCCACCGTAAATTCGAACGCAGCGTAATATTGAGAGTGTAAACATTGCATCGCAATCTATTAGTTTAGTTTACTTCGCGCCGGCTGGATCCAATAACCGCATCAGAGAAGGATAACACTGAATGCCACGAACAAATTCATTCTGCGTAATTGTACCGTCATTGTCTCGGTCAAGCTTTGCAAACAGCTTGTTAGTAAACTTCTCTGGTGTGTTCTCATCCCTCGGGAGATTTACTCGGTCGCCGGCCAGGCGAAAAATGCCGCGCACGATCTCCAACATTTCGCGCCGCGAGACCGAGCCACTGCCATCGGAGTCGTACATCTCGAACGCCCAACGAAGTTTCTGTTCCTGCGTCCCTCGTGAAATAATCGACAAACCTTGAATGAACTCGTGAAAGTCTATTGTACCATCGTTGTTTTTGTCGAATGTGCGAAAAACATGCCCGGCAAAAACGCTAGCATCGCCAGTGGAGTAGTGGTTCTTGTAGATTTCCGCGAATTTCTTTTCGGACATTTTACCATTGGGGCATTTCTCCCTGAAGGCTTTATTCCATGTATGTAGCTCATTCTCCGTGAATTCGGTTGACAAACGTAGCTCTTGGATTTCATCTTCGGTGAGCTTGTTCTTTTTTGAGCTCGATTTTGTGCCTTTGTTTCCCATCTCCTTGTGTTCTATAACACTCAGTCCGCGAACTTGCGATTTCCCGCCCCCAGTGATAGCCGGCACTCGCTGGATCGCCTAAGCGTTGCAAAATGTTGAATTTAAATTCGCGTTGTGCTGAATAAGCTGCAGCATGCGATTGGTTGTCGAGTCATTTGCATAAAACAACTCCACCACTTCTGAAAGAGTGAGTTTGTCGTGGCGATGGAATACAAATGATTCCTGATCGTACCAAACGTGCTGCGTTAATCATTAATGCCATTAGTAATCAAATGTTTTCTATCGCCAAGCAAGAGAAATGAGATATGGGAAAATATGAATAGTGCAACATCGCCCAACAATGAGATATATTTATGAATAACGCCTACGAACGATGCAGTCATGTTTTCAGTTCCGATAAAAAGAATTCCTTTAATGCTTTTTTTTTTAATTTGGCTTATTAAAAGTTCTTGCTTCAAGGCACCTTTTAGTTCAATCTGCGAGACACCGGTTTTCAATGACAACTAAATGAGCTTTGCAGTCTGATAAGCAAATAATTACGCGAAAAAGGTTACCAACGTTAATATTGATGTGGCATAAATACTGTCAATACTGGCGCCATGGAAGATTTGAAAGTTCCGCGGCGGTTTTTCCACCCACCTTTAAACTGAACAAGTTCAACAGTGTTTAAGTTTTATTCGAGAAAATATTTCTCATCGGCGCGTAAAATGAAGGTTGAAACTGGCTTGTGAACATCTGCTAACATCAGCACCCTGAAATTAAAAGTCGAAATGCGGGAAGCCTTTACTAGAAACATAAACAGCGCAAAACAATTAACTTTGAAAAGATTTCGAGCAGCTAAGAGAAAACATTCGAAGTAAATTTGTCTTATGAGAATTCGCGTGGGCATTTTTTATGGTCGCATTTGGAAAATACTGGATTAGTATGGATTTTGATAAGCAGAATTTTTGGTCTGAAGTAGTCCAGATTACCTTGATGTACGTGGGGAAGTTAATCTCTGAGGATAGCTTTAACAGTGTTGAAATGTTCAAACAACAGATTTTCCCGCGATACCGTATAATTTTGCAGCAAACAATTAGCAGCGATGGCGGCTGGAATTTCTTTCGTTTAACCATAACATAAAATATATTTTTTTATACATATAAGATTTTTTTAATGAGGATAGAGTTTACACAATTGACGGAAAAAATAAAAAACTCCTCTTTATTAAACCTCGTAAGATGAAAAACAAAAATATATAAATAATTTTAAGTGTTTATGAGGTAATTTTGGTTCTGTATAGCTAGATTTAAAAAATATTGCCAAACTGCTCGACAATTTGTGAGGAGTATTTCGTTATTAAATTAAAGGTAAGTTTACTTCAAACTCTTGTCAAACACCGAAGAGTTATGAAAAATGTTGCGATATTCTACCCGTATCAAAAGGTGTATGTTAATTACTGATTTCACCAGCTGAAAAATATAAATGAATACTGATTTGAAAAAAGAAATCTTTGGCACCTAATAAATATGCTGTATCTTTTATTATTCATTCTTTCGCTGGTATACTCTGAGTTTTCGAAGCTTTTTTCAGAATCAGACTGCAATGAAAAAATAGTTTAAAGCGTTCAGGCTTTAGCAATTAGATATCTTAATTTCCATAAAATAAAACATGTGGTTGAAGTGACATGGGACTGAATTACCTTGTTCGGCGATTTATCTATATCAGTATATAAAAAGTGTTAATTGTTTTCGGGTAGTGTGAGAATGCTTAAAACAATCAGGCTTTAAACAGTAGTCATTTCTCAATAGACAATATAATGGGGATAAATTTGTCAATATCCGACATTAAGACGCAGAACTGTTCAATCGAAATTGATTTAATGACACTCAGAGAACGGAAAATCTTGCCAAAATACTTGATATGTGGTTACACAAGAACTGATTTGCACATGAGCAGGATCTATACAAAACTTCTTTTTCAATTTGTCTTTATTGTTCAGTTTACTTACGCGGAGAGAGCGCCGTTGCAGAAGCAGTGGACAATACTATTTATCATAAGAATCAAAATTAAAATCACATATTGGTGGTGTGGGAACCCCAGGTTCTGTGTTAATTAACTAGGGAGATCACAACCCTTGATATGGCAGACAAAATATAATTAAAGAAAGTCCATGATGCCAACTCTTCCAAAGCTGAGTGAATGGAGAGCTTAAAGGGAACGCGCGGTAACATAATAACAAGGAATTCTATTAACAGACGCAGACAAAAAGACGATTTTTTTCCTTTCCTATATTCTCATATGAATGTGACGAACATCAGATTCTGTTAATTAACACCTTTGACGACTACTCATGGTTATTTGAAGCAGATGTGAAAAAACGCGGTTATAAAAATGCCGGGATTTTTTTACAAATTTCCTGTTTTTCGTTATTACAGCATACTAACTTTTTACAGATCATAGTAAGGTAGATATGACACATCTTTGCGAAAAAGGCATCTATACTGACTTGTAAAGCTGATCTTTACGACCTGGGTCAGCACAACTCCACCTCTGAAGCAGGTTTGGAAGATCACAATCTCACAAAAACTAGAGGAGCAATTAATTATTGCGATAGTTTGTAATGAGAACGATAGTTTTGAATTCATACTAGGACCATTTTTATCTGGCTTTCCAACTTAGTAGACACACAAAACCAAGACACGAGCGGGGCTTCAGCTTGACGCAGGAGAGCCGGTTTGTCTGGTAAAACAAGTTTCGCAGAACGGCTGAATCAGTTACACTGTGGTTAACAGCACGACACCTTCAAGTAACCGACACCATCTGCGTCTATCGCCTATCATGGTGAAAACCATCACTGGTAGAAAATGTGATGTGGAGGAGTTTGTGTATCGCAAAATCTAAGATGAGTTTTCCTTTATTACAATAAACATCGTGTTCGTGTCATATCCCAAGTCTCTTTTGGCAACACCTGTTGTATTTATCATTATCAAAGCAGTTAATTTACTGTACAGGGTTGTTCAAAATATTGAATATTATACCAGCCCCAGGAATTAAAAGGGGAACAGTGGAGAGGTCAAACGTATAGGGCAAAACTAAAACATACATTTGGCCAGACTGTGCGCGTATTACACTTTGTTAATTAAAATCCTCATATTTGCAGTGTTTATTTTCACTATATACAAGGAAAAGTGTAAATGACATCCTTGTCCCGGTTGCACCTGGCACAATCATTATCTCTGTCAGAGATCTCCCCTCGTATTTTTCAATTAACAAAGTATACCTTTGTACGTGAAGCTCAAACACGAAATGTAAACATGGTGTGTTACGAATTCTGAAATCACCTGATTTACTTCTATTATGGCTAGGAGTTCGACCTAACTTAAAAAGGCTGGCAATACAATAAAGATACGTTGACGAGAAGTGAAGTGAAATTTTACCGTGAAACAAAAACAATGGTTTATCAGTTTATCCCTGTCTTGAAAATCTACAACATTCGAAAACAACGTACGTGATGGTTGTGTATAGTTGTCGTTCTCTGTTACCTTCATACGACTTTCCCGACACTTTTGATGGGAAACTTGCAAGTTTTGGCTAGAATGTCTCTGCAGCCGGTGATTTTATGATGAAGCGAAAGTGTAATGAAGCGGCGCGGCGGTGCGGAACAATGTTTAGTAGGCATAAACCCGACACAGGGCGAGGCCGCTGAATAGAAAAACGCCACGGGAAGAATGATAACTGCAATAGAACCCTGTTTGAAAACTTCCTCATAAACATAATGGCTGCGCCGAAGATTTTTCGGCTTCTACCAATTTTCTTTTTCTTCTTTTTTTTAAATTATAAATAATGATGTTTTCCTGCTCTCTCTTCTGTCCTCTTTCTTCCTGTATCTCTTCGCCCCATCCACTAGCGAGTCTGTTCACAGGCTACCCAGCTGGTAAGACATCTTACAATTTTGTTCTCACTCGAAAGAAAGTTAAAAAAAAAAAGAAATCCTCTAGCTTGACTTATTAGAGTTCCGCCGCTTTATCAGAATATAAACACTGTTTGTCTGAGTCAGTTCGTGCGTTGGATATGACAAGCGAGGAAATCGACGACGGGCGTAGAGCTGGGTTGAATGCAACCATACTCCGGGGGGGGGGGGGGGACTCCCATATGAAAAGCCGGGTGCTCGTCGTCTCGCCTAGGGTTCTTGCCTCACTTAAGGTATTTCGTGACAAAGCCATTCTTTCTAACTATCAAAGTGTGTTTTGTTAGGATGCACTCGAAGAAATAATAATAAAAAAATACTCTTACTTCGTTTTTGAGCTCGAAATTCGCCGCTCTCTCGAGTCCGGTCTTCTTGCGCTACTGGTAATCGAGCTTATTCCGTTTTAAGTTAGTTGTATCTTTTAGAGGTCAAATCAAGCCTGAGCCACACTCAGTTTAATTTAATGTTTCGATGAGCACCCCCCGACCATTTCATTTTTTATGGGAGTCCCCCCCCGAACCATAATTTTTATCTTGCTTTCTAAAATGGCTGACAAAATTACTTCATTGTAATTGGCTTAGAGCTGGCAAATTTATAATTAATTTTAATTTGCACTGCAATGTTAATTATTGTGTGCGCGTTTGTAATTTCTCAGTCGCATTATAAATGAGTAATCATGCGAAAGCTCGAGCTTAAATTGCAGTCGCCGTCTGAAGGATCTTTGTCAGCCTCCGACATTTTCGATGCCATTGAAATTATTTATATTGCGTGGTGAAGCGAAATCTTATTGCTTTTCTAAAAGTTGTGTTTCTGAAAGTAAGATCAATTATCTTTAGTAGTTTCACAGCGACTTCGTTTGTTGTGACTAAAATATAATAAAGTATAATAACTTAACTCTCGCATGTAAAATAAAGGTGAGGGTGACTAGGCGTGCAAATTTCAGACAATTTCGACATAACTTTTTTGCACGCTTGTTTAGTTACCTATTCTAAAAATCTAACTAAATTTTGTATAGATAATCGTACGAGTGCAAGTGCAATTAATTTATACTACAAGTGCTATTTGAAAATTCTCTCAAAATTGCACGAACCTTCAGGTGAGTGTAATTTAAAAGAATTTAAAATTTCACGCGTAGTGTAAATTCTAATTGCTCGAACTTTCATATGACTACAAAGTAATTTAACTGAGAAAACTTGCACTGCAGTGCAAATTAACGATAAATTGGCCTGCTCTCAGCCAGTCATAAGGAAGTAATTTTCTCACTCGTGTAATAAATAATGGTCATAGGACTGAGTGGAGTCCAATTCGGTTTGTAATCATACGAGTGATTAACAAAAATCGGAAAACCGCGAATCGGGAGTCCGATTTGTTAATCGCAAGTATGATTACAGACAGAATTGGACTACACGATGTACTTTTACCAATTAATCATAACCATTACAATTTTGCAAAAATGTTAAAGACCCATTCGAAAAATAGCTTTTAATTGTCATTTTTAAATATGAAAACTAAGAATACGGAGAATATCTTGAAAAATGGCTGTTAATTTTCTTTCAAAGCAGTTACCATCAATAAACCTCCTCAACTTGCAAATTAACTTGCTTGAATTGGTTACTATGATTGTAATTAACGTTGTGATTGGTGGATTTAGTTGAGAGGACTTAAAATGATTGGCTCATGTAACTGTCTGATTACAGGTGTCCGATTACTGCCAACTGTCCGATTGCACTGTCTGATCACAACTTTGCAGATTGATTAGTGCAAAATAGACCGGTTTTGCACCAATCACATTTGAGGAGCATAGCATATTACTGGCCTTTGTGTAAGCGAGTAACAGTAGAGAAAATAGCTTTAAATGAATCTTACTTTCTGTCAATATATCCAATTTAAAGACAAAAATGCCTTTCTTTTCATTTCACAGCTGCTAATGGTTTTGTGCAAAACTCCGATGATCGATCATATGATCACTGATACCTTTCTCTGCAGTTCAAATATATAATATTTCATATATTTCTTTAATGTTTTTTTTAGTTATATCTGCGGACGACCCCACTTTTTTTATTTTGCTTGTTTATCTGTTTGTTTTCGGGTCTGAAATCTTAAAAGTCTAAAAAAATATATTTTTTTAATTTAAATTTTTTTTTCAACTTTTCTCTATATCTTGTTTAAGGCTAAAAATATGGATTATGTTATGTATAATTACCCTATAACATTTATGGGAAAACAACAGAGTTCGTCACCTAATACATAATTAAGCAGTATTTCTCGACAATAGCCAAATTTAACCAATCACTATAGACATCTTAAGTGTGAACGAATGTTTGCATAGTCTGTATCTTTTGAGGTGCTAATTGCGGTTAAAATCTCATTATCGTTCCCTCGTCTCGACGCAACAGAAATACATAACTGAAATACATAACGATAGACATCTAAGAAGAAGGAAAAAACAACATGGCAGCCGACAAATCGAAGCCAGTTCCAAGAAAAGACAAGATATGTGTTTGGACCTTTCCAGAAGGCACACAACCTGCAGTCCGCGTCCAAGTTGAGGGCGGCAAAATCCGAGCCGAAGATCTCCTTGAAATAGCTGGCAAAACTTTGGGAATCCGCGCTAATAGCCTACCGTTTTTCGGACTCTTTCGCGGCATTGAAAACCCTACTAAGAAATACGGCAACAGCGAAATGATCTACCTTCCTTGTCGCTACGTTATTTCAATTCAACGCTGGTCTTTCGATGTTCCGAGAGAGCAAAAATACCTCAAAACAGACGCGGGCGCGATGCGTTTGCTCTGCGTGCAGTGTATGGAAGACATCAGATTTGGCCGACTCAAGCCCAAACCAGATCACATTCCACTTATGAAGGAATACAGAAACCCGGCTTTTCCGTGCGACAAACAATACGTGGAGCTCTGTCAGACGATGTATGGGTATGGCTACGTTTTTCTAAATGACTGCACAGTACAAAATGATGTCAAGGTTAAAGACGTGCGATTGACAATAGGAATGAAAGTGGATCTGATCGCCAACAGAAGAGGTCTGATGATCAAGTCAAGTAGGTCCATGCTTGGAATAGAAATTCTCCCTAACGATTATCATACGTTTAGTGTTTTTTTCATTATCTGCTTGCTTGGTATTGCAAGATCAATTAGAAGGGCGTATAAAAACAGTTAACTTTCGTTATGGCAGTAACTAAGAGGGTAAAATAAAGATTCATCAGCGCATTTTCGATTGCGAGCGATAGGTCTAAACGCGTCACGTGACTAAATATGTTCCGCGCGTTTTGAGAAGAATATTTTAAGGGTAATAGACATAATTGCCTCCATCTAGCTCAAAAATATGCTCGGATATTTGTTCACGGACATTATCTATTTCTCAAAGCTCACAGTTTTTATCGAGCTATGCTCTCGCAAAATTGTTCGCCTCTCGGAACAGATAATGTGCGCAGACAAATATCCGAGCATATTTCCGCGCAAATGGAGGCTATCGTCCTAATATTAACCCTTTCAAAAAGTTAGCAATCTGACCGATTTCTGTAAAAAGGTGGAAGCAGGTGTGGATCCGCGACTACTCTTTAGAATTCTCTTAAACTTTCACAAATCGTAGTCTTTTTGTTTTTGTTTTTTTTTCAGCTGAACAGAGGTCTTCAATCCTTAACTCGGCTTTCACACGCTCCCAAGTTAAGAAACAGAAAGCTATTAACAAAGTGGGGGCAAAAACTGTAGCTTAAATAAAGCTCTCAATTTAGTCCCTAAAGTACTAATCATTTTTACATGCTCCCTTCAACAGAAAAAACAGCATTTTTTGCTCCATGGCAAAAAATTCGTCGCTGGTCCCAAGCCCAAGGTAACAGCGTTCATTTCGAGATTTACTTCACAGAGGAGTTACGGTTTGAATGGGTGGAGGTGGAGACAGAACAAGTGGTGTACCTCATGTCCGTTATTGCAGAGTGTGTCTACCTCAAGCACAAAGAAAGCAATGGACCAGAGAGACCTAACTGGGACAAAGGAGCCGATAAGAAAAAGCTAACATGGAAAATGATCAAGGAGCTGTTCTCCAAAGAAAGCAAAGAGGAAAGTGAAGATGAAGATGAGCCATGCCAGGGATTTGATGCGCTAGAAGATGAGGCTTCTAGTGACGGTGAAGAATCAAGTGATGACGAGAAAGGTGCTAAGGCTGCTGCTTCGTCACGCCGAAGCTCGGGGTATCGTTTTTAACTGATCAGTTTTTCTTTTTTTCTTATCCGCGACACCCAGAGACCCTTACCATTTGGGAGGACGTATAACGTTATTTTATGAAATACACTGGAAGAGATTGTTCAAAGTTGGAGGGCACCTGCTCATCAGCATGCAGCAATTAGGAGAAAAAAAACATCAAGATGTCCGGCATGTCGCTCGGCTACTTCTCTTCCAAAAGCCATGAGATCAGTTTATTTCGGAACTGCATTTCCAGTGGAAGAAATGTATCTTCCCACATTTACATTTAAAAGATATGTCTTAATGTACCAGGTCTAGCTCAGTGGCATAAAATGATACATAAGTGATAATAACAAACACAGCCATCTGAGAGTACAAAAGTAATGTATTGAATTATCTGTCTGAATTTAGAAAGAAACGTGAAATGCAAGAAGAGAGCTGATAAACAAATCATAAAGGGACTAGAAAGGACAATCACAACCCCTTTAAGGGCACACTTCAGAAAGTCATTTTCCTACTTTAGTTGTGTTTGTTTACATCGACCACCACCCCCCCTCCTCTTGCTACACCCTGCTCGTTTAGACCACTGCTATCTTAATTCATGCACTTGGCAGTCAGTGACCCAACATGCCAGAGCTTTTCACAGTTACCAGGAGTATTTGTACTCCTCCCCTGGATGAGATGCTACTACATTGTAGGGTTAAGAATTAAATTTGCTGGTACTCATTTGCACATCTGGGTGGAGAGAGGTACTGTGAGAGTTAAGTGTCTTGCCCAAGAACACAACACAATGTCCCTGGCCAGAGCTCGAACCCAGGCCACTCAATCCAGAGTCAAGCATGCCAACCATGAGACCACTGCACCTCCATTGCAGCCTACAATAGGCAATGACTCGCTCACTTCAGAAAACCTCAATGATATACATTGGTACCAGTACACTGAACAGTCAGTTAGTGTTCATTAAAAGGAACTGTGCTCAGATTTACTCTTGTACACAACTGTACATGTGCAAATGGTGAAATAATATGAAGATATAAATTAAAATTTCAACACCATAACATTTTGTAAATGCTCATTTCTATATTTACTTAAGAGGGCTGAGAAGTCTCAAACAACAAGTCACTCTACCAAGATGACAACATTAGCATGACAAAACTAAACTGCAAACAGCAACTGTTACAGGACCAACAGTGATTAAGCTGTGGTTTTGATGTTTTGAACTTTATTGTGATTGGTCAGTACACAATTGACTTGTCGGAATTAATTCAAAAGTGTTCACAGGTTTCTGAATTTCACATTTAATTCTTCTCACTGACAATAATACGGATTTTAAGATTGTTAATCAATGATCTCTAAATTGTCAGTTTGATGCAGTTATACAAACTAAGCTATGAAAGTTTGTTGATGTACATTAATTTGCTTCTATTAGCTTATAAACTCAGTTAGTAGAACATAAAACTGACGGATAATGGGGAAGTTATGGCTTAAAATCTGTTAACACCCTGTTCTTTGCAATATCTTACAGTAAACTGCAAACAACTGCTTTGAATGTTTTGCCACCAATAATGCAGATTGGTAGCAATATCAGTCTAGCTACATTTGATAAACTGCTGATTTCACAATTTACGTTGGAAGTCAACGCCTTCTTACATTTCCTGCGATGGCTTTCTTTGGTGCTGTTTTACTGGTAGTCTTTTTCTTGCCGCCTGAGGAGAAGTTCTTGGCAAACCAGTCAGAGATGTCTGGCAAATCTTTAGACTGATTAAACATGTTCATCGATGACTGCATTTCCTGAAAGGACAGAATAACATGGCCAGCAGTAAGAGCTCTAGAAGGCAAAATCCCAAACAGCTGGATCTCGTTTTTAAGCTAATGAGAATTTGCTACTCTACTCAGTTCAGATACTTGTCCAATGCCAGGTTACTCTACCCTCTTTTTTGAAAGCCAATTAATGCTTATCCAGGATTTAAAGGGTATTGCATGCTTAATGTCCCTCGTACAAAAGTGTTTTGATCAAGAAGTTAAATGCTAAAAAAGTTTTAAAACACATTCAAAAAAAGAGATGTTTCAGTGCTAAGTTACACCATCATCAAGTTAAAAAGTGAAAAGTTCAAGGTGTAAAAAAAAAAATATATAAAATATGAAACAACACATAAAATATTTGTGGGTTGTATGGGACGGTATAATTCCCAAGGTAAGAAATGGGAAAAAAAAGTAGGGATGAACAATTTTTTTTTGAGGAAGTAGAGCCATGGAATAAAAACATACCACAAACTTAGATAATGTTAATTGTAATATTAATAAGCTTTTGCCCGCCAAAAAGATCATGCATAACCTGAAGGGGAGGAAAAGATTTCATGTCCCAGACAAGTGTCCAACACCTCCTAACCCACTTGTTTAACAGTGGCAGTATTCACCCTTTAAAGTATAGCTGTTAGAAAAGCCTAGCACTATGTCCCGTGATCCAAACACTGGGTGTGACAATGACTAATTCAGCATAGAACTCTATCAGTGAGATTACTCTTTTTTACTCACCTATCAAATTTAAATTATCTGAACCAATAATAAGAGTACATTACTATAGCCCCTACCTTTTGTGTCTCTGGATCCTGGCTATTTATTAGTTTAGGTAAAACTAACAGCAAAAGAAGTGGCAATACCATCATCAACACCTGGGAAAATTAAAGAAAAATGTTAGCAATTATTTTCAAAAGCTGTCACCTTTTTCTTCTACCTGAACACATTTTCACACCAGTCCTAAACAAGTCCCCTAAACAGATACCTTGACTAAATACAGGTTCTAGAGACAAGTTTTGTACTGTGTCTCTGATGTAATCCTTAGAGAGACATTATGAATGAAATGCCAGTGAATAAAAAATTGAGCTACATTTTATTGTGTATTACACAAAAAAAGGATCTGAGCCACTTTGAAATCCACCAACAATACTAATTTTCAAGATCATCCTTATGAACAAATTCAAGTAAATCAAAGACACAAGTAAAATTTTTCAGTTAAAACTTACTGTATCTGAAACAAGTAATTTGTAGACACCCACACTGTCATGTACATGCATTTATAAACAGCAGCTGTACATAATTCATCTCAGAGATAAAAGACACATCCAAGGGGCATAGCGTGTGTGCGTACATGGAGTATGCAACAATTAAGAGAAAGGTGCCAAAGATGTGAGCCACTAGTAGGGTTTGGGGGCATACCCCCAGAAAATTGTAATTTTTAGGCAATTGGAAATGTCACTTACCACATTTTCTGTGGAACAGTTACATAAATGAAGACAAGGAAAACTGATAGTTAGTTTAAAAGGAGTGACTAGCGACTATCAAACCTTTTTGTCAATAGGCATATCAAATAAGTCAGCATATCAAGCATATCAGAAGTACACATGCTGGTCACCAAATCCCTTATATTTCTAGAAGACAAAAGGATTGGCATCAAATTTGTTCTCTAACTCACCATAGGATTGAAAAGCATATCAGTCACTTTCCACTGCTCGCGCTTCTCAAAGAAGGGTGCCGGCTCTTTAGCTTTAAACTTCAAAGGATAAGGAACAGTTACGACAGCTGAATTCTGAAGAAAGTTCACTTTCCTTGCTCGGATTTTGCCCTTTGCTCTGCCACTGATGTCCACTCTTACAGGTTCAAACATGTTATTTGGTGAAAGAACTTCTACTACATAAGAACCAGCAGGAACGTTGTTTACAGAAAAGCTACCATCAGTTTTGAGAAATCCGACATAGTTTCCCCCATCTACAAGGATTCTTGTTTGCGAAATCCAGTCTGAAAAAAGATGTTGAGCAATAAGTCATCTATTAACTACACTTTGTTTATTAAAAACCAAGCCATACTTCAACTTGGATCAGTGTCAACTGTCAGATTTATACTAAAGCTCAATAGAAACTTTTAGCATAAAGCTCTGGTCAAACGGCGCAAGATAGTCAATGATATCTGATTCTCTCCTAACTATCATCACCTATCGTACACGTGGTCAAACGGAAAAAACTATCATCGACCATCATGAAGAATTAGAACAAGCTCAAAATGAATGATAGTTGATGATAGTCAATGATAGTGCATGATAGATTGTGGTCAAACGGACGCACACACTTCAACTAGCTACAACCATCAACTATCGTCAACTATCATCGACTATCATGGGCTGTTTGACCAGGGCTTAAAATCTACCAATCACTTAAAACTTTATCAAAATCCTCTTTGAAGACACCTCTTTTTTGTTTCTTCATTGAAAATAAACTCTTTATCACTATAATTGAATTCCCATTTGAGCCAGCCTTCACACTCAACAAGGTGCCCTGAAAGCCCAATATTAGACTACCTACAGGCACTGTACAATGTTTTACAACAGTTCTGCAAAACAAGTTGGATATATGTAATGACTTAAACAGCAGACAACTTAGACAACAAATTTTCTTGCTGTATAGAAACATGTCTAAAGTAGTACAATTCATCTTGTCTTGCTACTCTCGATTCTACGTTAGCCACTGCTCTAGCCAAGATGAATTCATGAATGACTGCACAGAGTAGCAGCACCATTCGTTTTGGCAAAAAGAGTATAAAATGATATCTAAAGAAAGAACAGGAAAAAACAACCACTGTGTTTGAAGTAAGCTTAACTCAAAGCTACAGATTTGAGAAACGTTTTTAAAAAGATCGTCATAAAAGGTCTTGTAACCTGAATCCTGTGTCAGTATACACTCCGGAGAGTTACACTTAGTCTTGTTTCTGTAACATCTAAAAACAAAACAGCTGAATCATAAACCATATTCTTACCTGGTGGTTTGAAGCCTTGGATTGTTATCTTGCCTTCGATTTTGTACCGCTCTGAAGTCTCCTCCACATTACTTCCGCCCGTTCGCCGTGTGTTTGGAAGAATTAAAAGCGTTAAATAAACTAGTATACAATACAAATCTTTCATTTTTAACCTAATTGCTGCTAAAGGTTGTTACAAGAAATAACATGAACGAGTTGGTTGAAAAAAAACTCGAGTCGCCGGCTAACTAGTTTCCAGGCCACACCATGTACGCCTGACACTTGAACGCCTGGCAGTCTTCGACTTGCTTTCATCGCATATAGTGCTCATAGTACGTATCGATCGCGCTGTATGGGTCTAAACCAGAAACGTCAGGTTATCTTCATGCTCAAGTTTATACCCAAGTCTTAAGTCAATCTTTATGCTCACTACCTTTATTGGAAAGAGAAAATTGTAATGGCGGGACGCAAAGTGATCTGTTCGAGGCCTCTTTTTACTGCACACGCAGCAAACGTTTTTAATCGGTCGAGAGCTATTCACCGCAACCTAAGAAATCTTCTCCACATAGGTCAAGGTTCCAAATCACATGATCCAGTTGAACATTGCAAACAGTTTTCTATCTCACACATCGACCATCTTGTGTTGACTGTTACAAGCATAGAGTCCACCGTCAAATTCTACACCCGAGTACTCGGCATGGAGGAAACAACATTTGGACAGGGTAGGAAAGCTCTCTCCTTTGGAAATCAGAAATTCAACTTGCATCAGAAAGGGAATGAATTTGAACCAAAAGCGGCAAATCCAACACCGGGTTCTATAGATATTTGCCTTGTGACTGATACCCCAATTTCAAGTGTCATTACACACTTGAAGAACCTTGAAGTGAAGATAGAGGAAGGGCCAGTGGAAAGGACTGGTGCTCAAGGGCCAATCACGTCTGTCTATTTTAGGGATCCAGATAGGAACCTCATTGAGGTGTCTAATTATAACATTGATCATCGATAATATATTTTTTTGGTACACTAATATAGGCTTGTGTCATTCATCTTGCAACAGCAAATTAGCAAAACCAAAGGGAGTTTTTCAACCACCATATAATGAATTATGAAAATATTGTTCATAGTACTTCAGGTATGTATGTCTGGCCAACGGTTGGCTGACAGAAGATTGGCAATATCTTTTGGGAACTATTGTTCACTTTTACCCAGAGGAGCAGGGCCTGTGTTACATAGGTTTGACAGGGGGGAGGGGTTTGATGAACTGTAATTAAAAATGGCTGAAAGGATAAAACTTTTTGACCAGTCCATACAGAAACACTAGATTGCTCTTAATTAAGATGTGTGGTCCAGTGGAATTCAATTACAAATTAGTTTCACAAGGAAACTAAAACACTTTTATTCAATTAAAAGATATGTAATAAATATTGCACTATGATAAAAATCCAGACAGCATCTATTGCTTTTAAGATATTTCAAGCACTTTCTGGTTTTTGAATCTTGCAAATGTCCTGCAAAAGGCAATGAAAAAGTTATTAGTGCCTGTGTTCTTCAACTACTTATGACACACATTGTCTTAATATTATCTACCTAAAGGTAAAAAGTCCTTTGCATGCTTTGCTTGCCTATGCTGATTTATGATGATATCTGGAAACCTTCATCTCTTCGTGTTGGTTTTACCATAATTGGGGGATTTAGAACCATGTTACTTTGAACAAACATTGTTTTAACAACAGGAGGAGAAGAAAAAGAACTCTTTGTAACTCTTCATGTTTACCTAATTTAAAATGTTGGCAACTTACCTGTTATTCTCTAATTGCTCAGCAATTATGGAGTGAAGCGCTGTTTGTAACTGGAGTGATCTGAATTGAAAATTGACACGGTCACCATGACTACACATTATAAGCAACCCAGAAGGAGACTGATACATAAATAGATTAATTAATTAATACATCAATATAATTCTTCTAATTACCGCTCCAAGACGATGACAAGGAACCAAAACCAAGGTCATAACTGGAAGGGCGGGAAAATGGTTCGGCACTACCTGGACGAGGTGTGCTC
>OMLO01001643.1_pt1 | contig 17408 bp, 20 predicted proteins | sample 1674811 | NCBI WGS metagenome assembly OMLO01 (sample SAMN06265003, study PRJEB25207) | coral metagenome | isolation source: Coral host | place: Mexico:La Bocana,Puerto Morelos, Mexico | collected 2008-11-13 | reverse complement strand
TTGACGAACAAGAAAGGGACCAAAATAGTCTATTCCCACACAAGTGAAGGGAGGCTGATCTGGGGTCACTCGAGGGCTTGGCAAATCGGTCATCTTTTGCTCTCCACTTCGCACAGTAGAATTGGCACAGATGAGCCAAAATCGTTCTCTCAAGAGGGACAGAACATATTCTCTGCCAGAGTGACCACTCTACTGGTGAAAGTGCTGTATCAGAAGCCGGGCAAGAGGAGAATTTTTGGCAATAATTATCTGGTGCTTCGAATCATGCAGAGGTGCTCTACTTAGATGTCCACTGACACGAAGAAGACCATCACCAAGATCGGGTCCAATTTTGCAAGCACGCTTGACTTCTTCACAGTATTTCCTTTTTCGATGGCTCTTCTCTCTTCTGCGAAGGCACGGCTCTATCTGATCAAACATGATCATCTCTCTCTCCGGGTCATTTATCTCTGAACAGGTCAAAGGTTCCAAACTAGCTATATGGGAACTTCTGTCAAAGGCGTCTTGCATAGATTTTCTTTCCCTGGTAATAAATCTTCTTTGGCACCAAAGACAGCGCAATGAACTTCAACAACTTGAGCCAGGATGAGAACCGATGGACCATAGAAATGACATCGGAGTGAATCTCACTCGGACACGCGCCGACAACAAAAGATTTTGACTCTCGTTTCACCTCCGGGTCATCCCCAGACAGCTCTGTACTGTGTTTTGGTATGTTAACCCATTCGGAAGGAGGCTTTAACAGGAAATCCGGCCCCTTTATCCAACGGTGATTCGAATTAATGCATCTGTAGAAGTTCCCCATGAGGCATCATCGGCTGGATTAGACTTGGATGATGATAGCAACTCAGTTAGCGACGGAAGGGTGGAAGCGTTTGGACTCAATCTCAGTGTAGCATAGGACAGTCATGTTGTCAGTCCAGAATGTGATTTTATCTATTGGAGTTTCCAGTTCATTCTTATACAACTTGTTTAAATGAACTGACACAGTTGCGGCTGTTAACTCCAATCTTGGAATACTCATCTGCTCTAAAGGGGCAAGGCGGGATTTCCTAATCAGAAAGGAGCAATGAGCCTGACTATCTGCATTAACTTCTCTAAGGTATGAGACAGCTCCATACGCGCATTGGAAAGCATCACGGAAGTGATGAATTTCAGTGGTTACTACTTCTCCTAGATCGGCCCTCTTAACACATCTGTTGACTGAGAGCTGAGAAAGCTTCGGCAGATCAGAAAGCCACGTTTGCCAACGAGATAAGTGTAAACACGGAATCTCATCATCCCAACCGAGGCCTTTCCTGCATAAGTCCTGAAGGAGAAGCTTTGCTGGGAGAACAAAGGTGCTGCCATGCCGAGCGTATCGTAGACTGAACCAACAACTGAGAGAATCCCACGTCTGGTACTAGGTTTCTCCTTAATGTTCACTCTGAAACCGAACGCATCCGTCTCAACAAACCATGACATGCCCAAAGCTCTTTCTGTAGGAAGCATATCGCATTTAAGATTAAGCTCCTTCACGTCCTTGGCTCTTTCTTTTGATGGAATCGACTCTAAGACTTGTCGATCATTGCTTGCCCATTTTGCCAATCAGCATAAGTTTACGTAGATCGGCCACATGTTTGACTGCTATAGAACTCGATGATAAGGACTTCAGGCAATCATCTACATAGAAATTCCTTCGGATCGTATTAGCCACCTCGGGTGAGAATTTGTGCCTGTGGTCTTCTACATTTTGTCGCATAGCAATATAGGTACAACTCGGTGATGAAACTGCGCCAAAAAGGTGAACAGTCATCCAGTACTCTTCCAACTTCCTGGTGAGGTCACCTTTGGGCCACCAAAGGAATCGCAAGAGATCTCTATCTTCTTCAGGAATGCACACCTGGTGAAACATTGATTGCACATCACCCATTACTGCAACTGGATCCTGCTGAAAACGAATCAGCACACCAACTAGACTGTTGGTCGGGTCTGGTCCTTGGAATAGCTCGTTGTTTAGAGATGCGCCAGGAAACTGGGCGGAACAGTTGAAAACCACGCATATTTTATCCGGCTTCTTATGATGGTAGACACTGTGGTGTGGAATAAACCATACCTTCCCTTCTGATCTATCCAGAAAATTTTGGGATACCTTCTCTGCATGACCTGCACTGATAACCTCTTCAAGGAAAGCAACATAGTCCTCACGAAGTTTCGTATCACTGGAAAGCTTGCATTTGAGGTAAGAGGCATTTCATTCAGCTTGACTCCCATTTTCTGGCATTTTCACATTGCGGTTCCTTAACGGCAGTGAGACCTGGTAATGACCATCTGCACACTGCACAACCGAGTTCTCCACAATGTTCATAAACTTGAGGTCATCCCTTGACATACGTAGACCACGAGATCAGTACAAGCTGAATACATAAGCTGAGTCTCCTTAGACGTAATAAAGAAACTAGAGCAAGCTACATATTTCTGCTTTCTCCCAGTTGGACCATTAATAACCCAGCCAAGGTCAGCTCTGGTTGCATATGGACCTCCATCAGCAGCAGGGATTACTTCTCTCAGCTGCAAGGCTTCAGGTACATTGGCTCCAATCAAGAGATCCACTCCGGAATTCAGATCGGATAAGTACACATGGCCTTGAAAGGTGCAACCATCTCTCAACATCCTCTTGCTTTGGTATTTCGTCCCTACCTACAGGCATAGCTGGCCTGGAAAGTACGTCAGGCAGGAGGATGGCAACATTTTCGTCTAGATCAGATACCACCAGGTCGTTAACAAGAGCAGTGTATACATCTTTACTGCTATTCATGGTGATTAGTTTTAGTCTAGACTTCTTGCCGACAACCATGAAACGCTCTATCAGGCTAGCTGAACAAAAGGTAGAATTGGAACCATTGTCCAGTTACGCATAAGTTTCGATGCACAGAGGACGTCCTTTAACTTTAAACTTTACAGCCACTATAGGCAAGGCAGTAACAGGGGAACCTTTCATTGTGGTTAAGCCACAGAAGTGATCACCAGTGCTCTGGTTCGTGTTCTGGTCAGTGTGCGATTGGCTGTTCAAAGATTGAGGTCTGCCTTCTCCACACTCAGTTCCAACAGAGCCTTGTTGTGTCCTGACTCCAACAATAACTTCTGGGGTACTAAGGTGCAACACAGTGGCATGTTTCCTATCACAGTGATTACACGGTTTCTTCTTGTAGCAACCTTTGGACTGGTGGCCGCCATTCAAGCAAGAAAAGCAAAGCCTCTGCTTCATCACAAAGTCGCGCTTATTAGCATCGGGCACTTTAGCAAAACTGGAACATTCATCAAGAGTATGATCCGCATTGCAAAAGAGGCACTTCTTCTGGGAAGGGTTTGCTGAATTGTACGAAACACGACCTGATGTACTGGGAGGTTTCTTGTCAGTAATGGAAAGGCAACTTGCCTGTCACCACGTCTCTCAGTGTTAGATCTCCGGCCTCTATCCCTGTTGTTCTTCTCTTCTCTTTCTAAGAAAGGGAGTTTTCCAAAGACTGGATTGGACAAAGCACGCGCCTTCTACTCAACGAACAGGGAAATGTCATCAATACAAATGTCTCTCTCTTCAGTGTTGAGGATTCTATCAGCGTTGTCACGCCAACTAAACTGCAACTTTGGAGGAAGTCATTCGATAATCTTCTGCATACAATCTGGGCTTTCAAACTTGCTGGAGTAACCAATAGCCTTAAGCGTATTCGTACAACTGGCCAGCAAAGTGGCGAAACCTTCTAGAGCTTCAGTGTCTGAAAAAAAAATGAAGCCTTTCGATCCTAGTGGACCATAGCTGCCAGAGGTAACTGGGCTTTTCGTACCACGTAGTATACATGTTCGTACCACATAAACATACATTCGAAATAGCACAGTTTAGAGTATCTGATAGAGATTTTAGATGTATAGCATGGTTTTGGTGTGATTTCTTTACGTAAAGGATATCACAGAAGAAGTTCTGGAGAATAATTATCCACCGAATAACACTCTTATCTTCACGCGAGCGAGTTACTGTGTGACAACAACAGTGTGGAGACTCGTGTGAATCGGTCAGATTTTTTTGAGAAACTCGGCTTTCAAGACAAGATCTTTATCAAAGAAACAATTATTATTTTTTATTCCTAGCAAAGTTTTGGGGGATTTCAAGGCAAATAAAGTAAGTAAACATCGCCAGTGACTGAAAAACTTAGAAGACGCAAGCGAGTTATTGTGTGACAACAACAGTGTGAAGACTTGTCTCAATCGGCCAGATAGAAACTCAGCTTTCAAGACAAGATCTTTAGCAAAGATACAATTCGTTTCATTCCTTAAGTCTTCACACTGTTGTGTGAATTGTGTGAATTCACCGCGGTAGGACAAATTCCTCAACCTCGTCTTGGACGGACATGACCATGACCACGTATACCTCACTGAATAAACAATAGACACTAATTTCTTTTGTTAAAAGGTGTTTCCTTATTGATTGCTCTTACCCTTGAAATTTCCGTGCTCATCACCCGTTTAAGGTTCATGCAAAACTTTTGAGGATTTCTATTACATTCAACACAACGAGATAACGAGGTCCCTTGCGGTGAAAAACATCGCTTTATCAGTGGAATATTGCCTGCATTTAAGATTCCGTATCGTAAAGAAGTTCCAGAGTGTATTTAAGAGCATTGGAAAACATATCGTAATTCTGGCGACAGATAAAATTAGGGATGCGTCGAGCGAATGTGTGATCACGATAACGGGAAAACAGAAGCTAGTACAGTTTTGTTTGTTTATTAATTGAAAGCATGTCAATGTTTTCGTGAATAGAACTTCAGAAAGCAATTGTCCTAGCTAAAAATGTGCAGTAAGTGACATTAAATACATGTAACTTTGACAACTGTCTAAACTAAGTGAAAGGGATGTGAAAGCGAAATTAATCGAGCTACTGTACATGCAAAATACTTGGCCACAGTATTTCTATCAATTTTGATACCTTCGATGCTGAACAATTCCTGAGCAGATTTATAAATCGAGAGCAATCTCTGCTGTGCGTATTCTGACGTTCGACACATTCTTGAGATTGATGGAACTTCAGATGTAAACAACTCAACACAAAATGCACATGACTACAAAAACGTGATCGCTCATGCGACATGCGAGTTCGAACACATGAATTGATTTTGCAATGTTCGAACTTGTGTCGTCTGTAAAGTCGCTTAACTTGTCGCTTTTCGACCGGAGTTTTTTCGGGCTCTGAGCACGGACTTTAAAGAAAATTATTTGTTTGTAAGAAACAATTATTCTTAGAAGTCGGTCTTTGTAAACTTTCACATCAAAGGTGAAAGTATTCAAAGTAAACAGGCCGACATGAAGCTTCGCAACAGCGAACTCAAAGCAAACAGGCCGACGTGAAGGTTCGCAACAGCAAACTATTTACTCATATTGATAGCATCATGTCTTTAAACAAACAAAGGATATTTCGTTCGGTCCCTTCCATTAATATGCACAAGTTGAAAAATATAACATGTAGAGATATCTTGTGAAATTAACAATGCTACAGCGGGGTCTTTTCGTAGTATCACAGAAACATGATTTCTCACCAGAGCATTGTAATTTAATAAATAGAAACAAAAGGTATATTAACCTATTCAACTCTACCGCGGCTTACTGTTTACCGCGGTATTCTGTGCCGCAAAAAACCTAGGTAAAACCGCAGTAAAATTTCGGCATGCCGCGTGATTGCCGAGGCAAGAACGCTGTGTTAATCTGCGAATCGTCCGCGGCAAAACCTCGGCAAAAGGGTAAAATTAATACTTTAAGGCGGTATTGTAGGTGGTACGAAAAGACGTTGGTACGAAAAGGCTGGTATTCCTGCCGGAGCTTATCCCCGGTTTCTGTAGCATGGTTTCTCTACCCCCCCCCCCCTGGACAGGATGCTAGTCCATCGCAGGTCATCCCCCCGCAATTTGTTAGGTTTCCCCAACAATTTACCGGTACCCATTTATACACCTGGGTGGAGAGAGGCACTATGAGAGTTAAGTGTCTTGCCCAAGAACAAACCCAGACCACTCGCTCCAAGGACGAGCGCTCTAACCAAGAGGCCACCGCGCCTCCCTAGAGCTTCAGTGTCTTCGGCCTTAAAAGCAGGACCAATCGTTACTTTATCCACATAAGCCATTGCAATTTTATGCTTCTGACCGAATTTACTCTCCAAAAGCTTCCTTGCCTTAAGATAGCCTGCTTCAACGTTCATGTAGAGACAGCTGCGCACTAACCCCCATGGTCTGCCAGCCATATGCTGTTCTAGGTAATAGAGTCTTCCGGCGTAATCGGACTCTCTAGTGTTGATCACAGTTTCAAAGGCACGAATGAAGGTACAATAGTCCAGTGGGTTGCCAGTAAACACGGGTACATGTCTTCTGGGGAGCGAGTTTCTTTGTTGTTGGCTCACAAACTCTTTCATGACGTGATTCTGTTGTGCAAGAATGTCCTATGCCATGTCGCTCAGTCCAGATTTCTCGGAGCCCAGTCTTGAACGTCATGCAACACTCTCCTGGTCAATAGCCGCCAGATTGGCCCTTGCTTCAACTGATCCTTTCTTGTTTTTTCTGAAGGCACAAACTGTAAAGTTTTAATGTCATCGGTCCACGTGACCATGGTGTTGAAGGACACATCTGGAACATCAACACGGGTGTTCAAGGCCGGCACTTTGTTTGGAACAAGGTTTCCTGCTTCTGCTTGGGTATAGGCTTCCTCTCTAGCCAGAGCTTTAGCCTATTCCGTTTTAAGGTTCAGCTCATCCTTCTTCAACTGAAGCTCGTACTCTTGTCGTTTAAGGCGTAGCTCTGTCTCTTGAAGAGAATGGTGCTGATTCAAAGCTAGTACCTGGGCACGAAGTTCGACAATGCGGGCTGCCTCTTTGGCTCTTGCAGTTGATATAGAGCTTGTTTTGGAGAGCCTGCTTGACCTAGATCCACACTCAGAGGGTTTAGGCTTGTTTCATGGATCAATTCCAACTTGAGAAGCACTGTCATCAGGCGTTACCAGGTTATCCTGAAGATTCATTTCCGTAACACGTACCCAATCATTTACCGTTCGACAGAAGAAATCCAAACTGCTTTTGATTTCAGCAAAATAGACCTCAGATTCTTGTCTTTGACCTTCGTCAGTCAAAGCCGCATGATACGCATGCTGGGCTTTAGCAAACTTACAAAACAACGACATAATTTTCGGCAGCTCCATTTTCACTGCTTCCAGATTGCTTTCATCCGTTAGAAGGTTGTCAATCTCTCTCCATTTAGCTGACAAAGAAGATAACACTCCTCCTCTCTTCTTTCGTAGTTCTCGAATTCGTTCAAGTGACGCTCCTTCATAACATGAACTTGTGTGTTGAACAGGTTGACCGCTCTTCCCTGCAGAATTGGACAAACTAGCATCCACAGCGTCAGAAGACATCATGAATAGATCATACCAAAAACCCGATTCGTCTTTTACGAATATTGTCGCACACACTTTTACTCAAATTCAAACCATACATAGAATGAACACGTTAACTGAAAATGACAAAATGACAAACACGGGAATGAACATAAAATAACTAACAGCGACCGAACATGAAGAATGCAGAAAAGCGACAAAGCGATAGAAACGAAGATACTTACCAAAGAGGTCAACCAAAAAAGAACCGAGACACTGAAATAAACCAAAGACGCTACCGACTAAACTACTAAAAATAAAACGCGGGAACTGAACTTTAAGTGTATGCAAATGAACATAGCGTATACAAAAACGGCTGAAAATCAAAGGAAGCTAATTACCCAAAACTAAAACAAAACACAAAGCTGAAAACCACGAATTTTGGCGCCTACAGTTCCTTTCAATTGAAAACTCTGCTTTCAACCCAAAACTTACTTTTTACACTAACTTTTTGATTGCTTTGGGCCAATGTAAATGTTACAGGTCAAAATTAAATTCCTTTGTCTCTTAACCCTTCTTATTCATTGATGATGAAAAGACAAAGGAAATTGAGAATCAAACCAAGTTAACATAATTTTGACCTGAATTTAGTTTTGACCTGTAACATAAACATGTCAAAATAACAACCGCATCAGGTTTTAATGCTTGTGGAGGTTTCTGTTTGGACGAATATCTTGCGGCTGCCATCTTGGCATATATATCAATGCAGATATTTCTTGAATCCGTAAAAAATTCTGGTACACTTTTGCATAATTTATAATCAGTGTCATGGTTCTTTCATATCTAGGAAACAATCTAATCGGTGCACCTTTTGCTGTGACCCTCTTTATTCTGTTTTGATGGCTTCTCTTGTTCCTCCCTTCTAGCAGAGGGAGGAAAGTTAAACGTTTCTCCCATGTGTCAGCCGGTAACAAAACTTCGCCAAAACCCTTGTCATACATGTGTGTACATTTAAATGTTAAACAAAAGCGGGACAATATGTTTATTATAAATGCATCATATGGCTGACTATGCCACCTCTAAAACTAGTGAACATCCAAGTGATATTAACCAATTTGGAATGATGAGAAACACATTTCATAGCCTCTATATATTTGACTTCCAAAAGATCTATGCTTGGATATTTGTACTTGGACATTATCTGTTCACAGCTCACAGTTTCCTTGAGCTTGCTCCTGAAAAACTGTTCACTTCTCATTTTTAAATAGAGAAATGGAGGTTAGTTATGAATGTTTTCTCAAAGACGAAAAAGAGCAAACCAATTATTTCATTACATTATGGTAAAATTGCTTAATAACAGAATAATTCATTTTTACAATGTACTGTATCTATTGTTTTTCATTGAAGCTTTTAAATTTAAAAGATGTTACAAACAATAGTTATCACAGACTGCAACTACAAAAGAAGATAGAGTTACATGGAGGATAAACACCAGATTTGATTAGTAACAATTAGGTAAAACAGTCAGTGGTTTATCTGCAAGAACTCGTACACAGATCATAATTATCACTATTTGTCATAGCTTCCTTGCCATAAAGCCACTGTACATGTATATTGTTTTCTTTTTATACAATCAATTGTCTTAAAATAACTAATAATAGCATTCTCAAATTGTTTTAGACACTTCATGGTCTGCCAGTGGCAAAGGAGCCAAACCTTCCAAAATTCTACACACATATAGATGAGGTAGACCTGAGTGTAGACATCTGCGGATTGAAGCTTGACAATCCATTTGGTTTAGCAAGTGCACCTCCCACAACTAGTGCTGCTATGATCAGACGGGGATTTGAAGCAGGCTGGGGTTTTGCTGTAACCAAAACATTTTCACTGAACAAGGTAAAATAAGTATTAATTTTTTCTTTATTTGTTAGATTAACGTAATATCATGCATGAAAGACTTTGTTTGACCCCATTTCCAAAAGGCTGAGAAGAGAGTTGTTATTATAATGTGTAGCAGGGTGTTAATTCCACCTTGTCACCCATAAAGGGATCACATGAGATAGCTTTACGCCTGCGTGAACTCAGTGCGTTGTTGCCTTTATTGTGAACAGATTGTCTTTTCTGTCGTGCGAAAATGCCGCCGGATTTGCCTACTAAAACATTGGAGGAAATTCATGTAGAGATGCACCCGGTACCAGGAAAGAGAGCTTCCAAGTCTTTGAGACGCTGCAATAGAGTTACATAAAGACGGGAAAAATGTCATAATTGACTCCCTTCAACATGATGAAGACATGGCAAGCGTTCAAATCAGTGCTTTGCAAAAATCTATGGAACAAGGTTTTTCCCAGATGGCCGAGTCATTGACCATGACACAAACCCTTGAGAGGTATGTGTGTAAGGGGGTCACCAGGGTGACTTACACAACAATAAACTGTCGAACCCCTCACAAGACAAACCCAGGTAGGAAGGCGGGAAAATCGTCTTCACCGAGTGAGACAAGATAAACAAATACCCGCAGCCGGAAAACTGTGAAGGTTTAACGAAAGTTCGAGTTTGATTTGGGATAACCACAGCTCCACCATCAGGTTGCAAGACTTGAAATTCCAAAAAGTGCAAACGTCTATCGTTAAGGGCATGACAGCTCTTGCTTGCATCACTGACGCCATCTTGAAACAAGTTAATGAGATAAATGGCGGGAAAGTGCTCACCCAAGAGGCAATAGACAGCCTTTCTCTTTTGGCACATACAAATACCGAGCTTAATAATAGAAGGAATGAGCTCATAAAAGTGGACCTGCACACAGATTACAAACACCTTTGCTCAGTGTCTACAACAGTGACAGCTGAACTCTTCGGAGTCGACTTGTCAAAGCAAGTAAAGGATATCTCCGAAGTAAACCGTGTTGGCTGGAAAGTAACTACTTCCACCGTCACTCATCATAAAGGTCCCACCCATTCGAACTTTGGATACAAAAGCCAATCGTCTGGTGGCAGAGGGAAATTTTATCGAGCAAGAGGAAGTGAGAAGCATTTTTTAGCCTGGCGACAGACCTCAAGTCACAGTCCTGCCACACAATTTAGACAAGTTTCCCAAGTCAAAGGGTCAAAGCAAGTAAACAAAGCTTCTGAGGACCTAACTGAGGTAAATTGTGTCCTATAGAACCAGGACAAATGGCAGGTAGATTCAAATTATATTTCCCTGAATAGAGAGTATTGACTTCCGATTCGCAGATTCTCAAAACCCTCAAGGGTTTTAATGTTTTAGTGTTGATTTTGTTGACTGTCTTCCTGTACAAATGCGTCCCCTCAAGGAAATCACTTTTAATTCAGAAGAATCACAGATTATCAGTTCAGAATTAGACAAACTTCTTGCAAAGGGGTCATTGTGAAATCTCAGCACTGTCATGGAGAATTTCTATATTTCTTTGTAAAAAGAAGACTGGAGGGTATAGGCTCATTTTCAATTTGGAGAACTTAAATCAATATAATTATTAGCAATTAGTAAATTTTGATGGTGAATGTTGAGCTCGGTAAAGAAATGAATTATTCAACGTGACACGAGCGTGGGGCAAAGAAATATCTGAGTCCCTGACGGGAATCGAACCCATGACCTCCCAAACACATGGCAGGCGCTCTATCCACTGAGCTATGAGAACTCATGGAGAGCAAGATCATTTAACTGAGTTCATGTGTGACAGGTGTCCTGCCCCCTGCAGGATCGGCACTATCAAAATCATCATGAGTAGTGCTCATTTTTTGCACATTTTTGGGCTTAATGTTAAACTCACTCACGATGACAGTGAGACCAACTACAGGGAAAGCTGAAAAGTTGAAACAAAAATGTGTAGCTGTTCTGGCAAAAACTCATGTTTCAATTAATGATGTTTTAGAAGTGATAGGCTTAATGGTTTCTGTGTTCCCTGGTGTTGAATATGCACAGCTAGAAATATCTGGGTGACAGCAATCAAATTACCAGGTAAAGAAAATGTTGATGCTGATAGGGAACCTAGAACATTTAATGATAACACAGAATGGTCTCTCAATGAAAATATTTTCCACAGCATTGTTGAGACCTATGGCATGCCATCCATTGATCTTTTTGCATCTAGAATTAACAGAAAAGTTCCCCATTATGTGTCATGGAGGCCAGACCCTGAGGCACAATTTGTGGATGCTTTCTCTTGCTGTTGGTCTCAAGAACAATTTTATGCTTTCCCTCCTTTTATCCTGAAGCTTTGTTGTTTAAAGAAAATCGAAATGGAGAAAGGGGAAGGGATCATATTTGTTCCAGTCTGGCCCACCCAACCTTGGTATCCAAAGCTGATGAGTCTTTTGGCCGACATGCCCAGACTGTTACCAGTGACAAGAGGGACATTGTATCTTCCAGGCAAGCCCAGTCAACCACATCTCATGGAGGGAAAACTGAAAAACTAATTGCATGCAAGTTATCGGGGAATCCCTTATGAAGCAAGGCATTTCTGCAGAAGCTATACCAAGATTATCGATATATCCTCAAGTCGTGGAGGAAAGGCACATCTAAACAGTACCAATCCTACTACAAAAAATGGTGTGACTTCTGTGATAGAGAACAGATTAGTACAGTTGTCCATCTTAAGACCAATTCATAGAGTTTCTACTGACTTTATTTAACAGTGGTCTTAGTTATAGTAGCCTTAAGACTGCTCACTCAGTACTTTCTTCAATACTCCCTTGAATAGATGCTATCCCAGTTGGGCACGTGCATCCTTTAGTTATTAGGTTTCTAAAGGGAGTATTTGAATCTCGCCCAGCAATGCCAGTTCTTGATTACTTAAATAGTTTGTCGCCTGTAAATGAGTTTTCTCTCAAGAGTTTAACTCTGAAGTTCACAATATTATTACATTGCAGCTCTAGTCACTGCTCAAAGGGGACAATTCCTTCGTTTTCTCACATGGACAGCATGATAGATTCTGGCTCCTCTATAGTGTTTAGACTTCGAGATCGAGCATGTTAAACAGTCCAAACCAGTGTCCAAGGGTATGGTGATTGAACTTAAATCATTCACAGATCCAAGACTTTGTGTTTTGACTAGAAGAAAGTTTGCAAGGGAGACTCGTTCATGTAGTCAACTGTTACTAAGTTATGTTAAACCATACGGTCCAGTGTCTAGAGACACGATCAGTTGTTGGGTTAAGTTTGTATTACAAAGTTCACGCATTGATGTAAACATTTTCAAGCCTCACAGTACAAGGTCAGCTTCAACTTCTAAGGCAAAGCTGAGTGATGTTCCATTAGCAGATATTCTTGACAAGGCTGGATGGAAGTCAGAATCCACCTTTGCTAAATTCTATGACAAAAATATTGTGGATATTGTGCATTTGGTTATGTTGGCTTGGAGTAAACTTAAGTATTTTCTTTGAAGTTAAAGCAGAGCAGAGGTTAATCTAAAGGACTGCCTCCAGGCACACTTCCTGCATAATGTGATTAACATTTTGTTATAATTTGCAGGACGTTGTAACAAATGTGTCTCCCCGTATTGTTCGTGGAACAACATCAGGTCACATGTTTGGCCCTGGTCAAGGAGCTTTCCTTAATATAGAACTCATTAGTGAAAAGACAGCAGCGTACTGGTGTCGTTCTGTTTCCGAGCTCAAAAAAGATTTTCCTGAAAAGGTTTGTATAGTTACCATAAGTGAGACTGTGGGATTGTGTGCAGTGTCTGGTGATCTCCCAAATCAACTTGATTAAATTATTCCCTTGTCTCACTTATAGCGGAGCTCCAGAAGTGCTGCAAAGCAGAGCCCCATAACCAAATAAGGAAAGCAAAGGAAACTCACAAGTTGATTTTCGCTTGGTTTATCATGACTAGCGATATTGCTTGTGGGCGTGTATGCACGACAGCGATCTAGTCGTGCAAGATGGCATCCGTACTCCAGTTAGTGTTAACAGTGACCTATAGCCTTGGTTTATGGCATCCTTATTTGATAATGTGCATCTCACAGTTGTGATTATTTCTCAAAACTGTCTGAGTCTCAATTTTTTAAAAGACTAATAAGAAATTAAGTCTTCAGTCCTGATTAAATTTTGTTTTGTTCGTTCGTTTTAAAACGAGCATGTGAACAAATAGAATCTGAATGTCTCAGACTTAAATAAAACAAGTCTAAGTCAGTAGTTCTTTAAATTGACTTCGTAGGTACACGTATGCTAAGTATTTCTCACCTTAATTTTGACCCACAATTTTCATGGAAATTAATGATTAATTCAAATTTAATGATGACAATTGTGCTCTTCACAGGTCACGCAATGGTTTACATTTCATGGACATTTTATGCCCCATGAAACCCCACATAGTTATTTGCTCTAACTTGTTTATACCCATGAAAGTTCTTTTCATGTGTCAGAAATTTTATCACTTCAGATCTCATGGATATTTCATGACCCTTTATAAAAGTGACTTTGCAGTGTCCTGGATTTTTCATGGCCATAAAAGACTTTTTCATGGGTCACATTATTTAAATTTCATGGAAATTTTATGAGCTTGGAAAAGACCATGAATTAAATAATAGCCCAGGTTATTCTCACATTTTGATTGGTTCTTGCCTATGATCTATCAGAGGACAGATGCACGATTGATGTCATAATTTCAAAGATTTCCCTTCATTTTAAAATGGCGGAAAGTTTTGAGAATTAAGATAATATTTTACTTGATTGGGGAAAGGCAAGGAACAAAAAAGTCTTGTTGAGGCATTGAACAGATATGAGAATCAGGAAGAAGTAAGAAAAAGCCATTTCTTTTTTAGAAAATGACTCAGAAAAAATACTCGAGCAACCTCAATCGGCAGTTGAGTGAGACTAAACTAAACACAAAATTGATGTTACTTTGTCTCCACGCAATAAACAAAATGTTTCTTACATTGACTTATTTAAAAAATTCAAAAAAAATTCAATATAATTGTTCACACAGATTGATGTCAGGAATGAAACATCAAATCATCACTTTTTAATTTCAGTTAAAAGAAATACGTAACCTTACCTTCCAACGCGAATGTTCCAGTCCATTTCAGGGCACAACAGTGAGAAAAGTATAGTTCACAGTCAACTGTATTGCAGCCATAAGGTTGCTCTGATACCATGTCAAACTGATTTGAGAATAACCAACCAGTCACAGCATCCAGTGTTGACTGCAACCATAAGTTTTCCGACCATATTCTTTCAACTCCTGCAATATTCAAGGCAACATCCAAGCTTTTCGGCTCTGATGACAATAACTTTCCTGCATTTTCTTTAAGATTTGTAGATTTTGCAGTTCAATTCTGCTTTCACTGTAAGTTTTCATTCCACAAGAAGCCATTTGAGTCAAATTTAACAGTGGCATGATATGCCATCTAATTCGCACAAAATTCTGTTTTGCTTGGTAATAGTTTCTTGGAACATTAATTTACACCCTGTACATAGTCTATTATTAGTACTTGACATGTAATTTTCACCATAATTGCAGGAATCATGGTGTTCCATTCACCACTAGAAATTTTCCAGAAATTAAAAGCAGAATTTTTGTTTAGTTGGTTGGAATACTCCAGATGTACATACCCAACTGCGTGTCTCTTGAATGTCCTAGGATTCTAAGGCATGAAGTTTGAATACTTACGAATACACTATCCTTTCGTAGTATTTGCAATTTATTTTTTTCCTGCACAGTACTACTGGGGCAAAATTGTTGTCTGTGGCATTTAGTATTGAATGTAAGTACATGTAGAGCAAATCTTGATTACATTGTATTGCATTTTCCAGCATTAATAGTGGGAATCACTGTTACCTTCCAGGTCATAATTGCTAGCATAATGTGTGGCTATTCTAAGGAAGACTGGACTGAATTGGCTCAGATGGCTGAGGTAATTTTTTTTCTCAATTTAAATTGAAGTCAAATGTTCAATTTATTGTTAAAATACCAAGAAAGTTGTGTATAAGTGAAAAACTTAAGTCATGAAACCATACCTGCCAACTCTCCCGGTTTTCCCGAGAGTCTCCAAGTTTTTCATCAAATCTCCCGGTCTCCCGGTCTCCCGGTTAGAGCACCAAATCTCCCGGGAAATACCTAACGTAGCACACAATACATGGAAGAAAGTTGGCGCGGTTTTTGCACGCTGTTTACACTCGAAGCAAAGATTGCCAGCATGGGTTTCGGTTCGCTGCAAAAAAGAATTCTTAGGTGCCCTTCCCTCGGGCTTTGAGGGAGTGAAGAGGCTTGCTTCGCAGAAAGTGAAGGAGATTCTTCTAGTTGACGTCCAGCCATCAGTAAACATACGAGGTAAGCTACTTTGTGGATTTTTTGAAAATTCAAGCGCTTTGAAATGTGAGCGGGTCAGAGCTGCAAGTTGCGATGTCAAATAGTTTAAATCAATAAAACTTCACTTGACGTGGAAGACCTCCTAGTTGACATTTACTTATGGTTTGTCCATTCTACAAAGCGAAAATGCGAGCAGGCAGAATATGCTGATTTCTGCGATCAAGGATACCGCAAGATCATCAAACACATCAGCATGAGATGGCTTAGCTTGGGGAAGGTGATCACGCGAACCCTGCTGCAGTATCAGTCGCTGAAAACTTATTTTCTTGCAAAGATGAGTCCGCTGCTCAATTTCAAGAGTCTCCAGACTGCCTTCAACAACCCTATGACAAAGGTTTATATGCTATTTCTGCAGTCGGCGTTGCAGATCTTTGTTAATCTCAACCTCTTTCTACAAAAAGAGGAACCTCTAATCGGTGCCGCCAATTCATCCCTGGCGAGGTTTCTATAACTCCTTACCTGCAAGTTCATCTCTCCTAGGATCGGTAAGGCGTCCTCATCCTTTAAGCAGCTCCTTTTTGTTGAGCAATATTTGCCAGGTATGTTGCGTCTTTTTTTCCTTTTCTTAATATTATTTGACTCACTTAGAGGCCTGTGTGCAGATTAATATTTTTTGATTGAGATTCCTTGTTCGACGTTGGCTTTATGACAAGGACTGCACTGAACAACTTTGTTAGTTCCGGTGACATTGGAACTGAGGATGAGAAGCAGTTCTATGAGGGGGCAAGGTCTTTCTTCATAGAATCTTTCGAGTATGCTGTCATATGCCAGTAAATGATGAGCTTCTCGTCAATGCTGAGCTGGTGTACTTTGAGGAAAGGGAAAAGCTTGAGCCCTCCATGGTGCAGTACTGTCTCAGTAAAACAGTTATCAAGCGCTTCTCAATGACTGGTTTCCTTTGTAGGTACCCAAACCTTCTGCCGTTTACATCAGTGAAAGATCTGGAAGAACTGACTCAGGAGGTCCACGACTTTGTCACAACGGACGAAGAGGAAAATCCAAAGTCAGTCAGGGAGTTGGCCAATGCCAATGAAGGTGGCAGCCGGCTACGATCCGACATCGTCTGGGGCCATCTGCAAGAGATGGATGGCCATAAGCGTTTCCCTTGGATCTCCAAGATTGCTCTGCTTGTCCTTACCATAGGAAACCCTGGGCAGCTTCATGACGATTAAGATGGAGTCCCTCAACAGCCCTGGAAAAATCAACCTTCCACCCAATGTACTAAAAGCAGCAAAGAGCGCTACGAAGCTGTACAACAAGGCCCATTCATGATTATCAACTTAAACTGCTTAGTTTGATACACTTTTTTCGTTCGGGGATGATGTTTTCCCTTTTCGAATCGTGTCATTTATCACATGTACACAACATTTCTTTGTTTCCATATATCTGTCGGTGAGTGGCATAAACAAAAAAATAAAAAGAGGAATTTGTACATGCACCCCACGTGATTTGAAATTGGTAACCATTGCGCCCAAGTGAAAAAAAGAATATTCATTGTCGTAAGGTGTTTTTGATAAACGCATTCCAGAAAATACCGTTGAACACTGATAGATTTTGTATACAGTACAACTATTTCAATGCACGTTTATTACGCCCAAGAGGAAAGGTATATTATGATCATGTTATAATGATACGAAGGACCCTGTTAGTAAAAACCCTGCTTTCACAGCAGATATTGTAATGCAATATGTGGACTT
>OMLO01001642.1_pt1 | contig 17410 bp, 10 predicted proteins | sample 1674811 | NCBI WGS metagenome assembly OMLO01 (sample SAMN06265003, study PRJEB25207) | coral metagenome | isolation source: Coral host | place: Mexico:La Bocana,Puerto Morelos, Mexico | collected 2008-11-13 | reverse complement strand
TCACTACTCTACTTTGAAGTCTGTGCGTTTTTCTTAACTTCAGATATTCGTCGAAATATTTTGCACTAATATGTAGAACCCAGTATGGAGCAGCCAATATATTGGTGTACATTTGTGGTACACCAACATGGCGGCCGCAAAATAGTGTAATCATCTTTAACCTACTTTGGCTATCTGTACTGAAGAAACGGGCATTTACATACGCACTTTTCCTAATACTTCAACTTCTAAAATGGCTAAATATCACGAGATAAGAATATGTTTTTTTGACAAACGCGTTCGGCCGCACCGTCATAACTCTGAAATTTAGACTGCGCTGGTTTCCAGAGCAGCTGAAAAGGGGTACACAGATATAAATTTATAATTACCCCCTCTCATGTCTAATGAGAATAAAAACATTAGTGGCTCTTTAATTCTGGAGTTAAGAAAATGATGACGTCACTTGTAAGTCTAAGAATTAGGAATCCACTCAGCTCACTTTCCCTCAGTCAGTGTTTCAATACTGACTTTCTGAAGAAATTTTTGAAGAACCGAAAGAACTTTCTGAAGGGAATATTGCCATTCTGTCCTCGTTGTTAATCACGACAAATCAGCTGATCGAAAGGACATATTAGCGTCCCTTGGGCCCCATTTATATGGTCTCGGGTACCCGAGACAAGCCTCCCCCTGAGTTACCCTGGGCGAGTTAACTTTTCCGTTGTGTCGTCCACCCGAGTTGTCTCAGGGTGCGAGACAACTCGGGTGGACGAGTATAAACACTTTGGTTCGCCTAACCCGGGACAACTCTCGGCGTAGCGAGTGTCACGAAATGTCTAGTTAAGGGATTAAAGCAGAAATTTGCACATTTGATTATTCAATAAGAGTTATGAATAATCATGCAGGGTCAACTTTGACTCGACCTGGAGGGAAACCGTTTTCACATATAAACGCTCGCTAAAGTTGTCTCAGGGGGAGAGGGCAGTCTCGGGTACCCGAGACCATATAGCTAGGGCCTTAGTGTCAGGGGTTCCCTTGTCTTTAAATTGTGATAATGTTTGCATATTTTTGTCTAAAAGATTACTCCAAACCTTCGCGGGTGTCCTCCAGAAAAAAAAAACTTTCGTATGCGCGCTGTTTTCAAGGAACCCCCCATAAACTATATATGAGTAGAAAGGTTCAGATTAAGTGTAGAATTCGATAAAATGTTGCTTCTTTTAGCTTTTGCTTTCCATAGGCGGCAGAAGCGTTTCAGCGAATTAATCGGATATCAACATTATGGGCTCCTTCAGTCTAAAAATCACGTTAGAGGCCGCCACGAAAAAAGTGTTAAAATAAAAGCATTCGCCGTATCAATCAGTGAATATTCTGACCAAATTTCACGGGAAACCGTCAAATCAACATAACCTATTAATTCCTTTAAAGAGAAGGGATTCTCTCAAGAAATGAATGCCAGTTATCGCCTTCTGAAGATTTATAAACATGTCACGCCTTCACAGAGGAATGTGTCAACTCGAAAAGCCGCCGGTCAACGGTGGCTTGTTTGGCCCTGGTTATTCATGATCAAGGACTTTTCTCGGTTCTGGAGCGTTTCATGGCGACGAAATGAATTGGTTTCGAAAGCGTTACCACAATTATTGAGGGTAAACAAAAAATGCTATCGAGTTGAAATAGGGTCTTTGGCGTGAACAGTCGCTAGGCCAGAGACTCAATGACTTATGAGGATTATGAAACCTCGGCAGTTTAACTTTTATCAACAACTCTCATAAGTCGCGCGCGTTTTTATATTTTACGTACATTTTTTGGGAAATGATACCTTAAATGACGAACTTTAATTTTCTTGAAAAACAAAAAAATCCACCGATATAGCCCCACGAAGGTTTTAAGCGCTACTGTCTTGTTTTGATTATTTTCATGGGATTGGCGGTGAATGGTTGCAAAGTAATGACATATCGCAAAGGGAACAACAAGCATTCAATGAATGACCCCAAGGAAAACAACGAGTTTTGTTTTCCCGTGATCCTCAAGGTTCAACAGGTCGAGGGGAAACAATTCACCGTCTCCAATTTCTGCAATTTTTCCTCGAGATCGTAGATTACGATCGTTGCCGGTTCGACTTGGTATCTTAATGCGAGCGAAAACTGAGGAGAGTACAAAATGCCCGTGGGTAGGGGTGTCCTTATTTTTCCCTCCTCTACGCCGCCATCTGTAGCCACTACTCTCCCCTGTAGCCACTACTCTCCCCTGCTCCGCTCGCATAGAGCCCAAGATGGTGCCCAGTCGAACTCACTTACCGACATCTACCATCTCACGAAAAAATAGGGGACTGTGAACAGTGTAGCTTGACGCCGGCTGACACACAAGTTTGCACCGTTTTCAAGGAGCACGACCTGATCAGTTACGAGTAGAAAGTTCAAGTCGTTTTTTCCCTTCTCCAATCGCAAATGCACTATTTTCCGATTATGAGTTCTTTTGTTGGCGTAACAAAAAGGCCAGCAAACCAAATATTACGAAGGCGTAATTTCGAAATATTTAGAGTAAGCCTTACCGTTATAACTCACTCGGCGTCTTCATCGGCCAGCTAAAGTGATCTTTTTTCTACTCGCGCAAATTCATCGAGGAAACTTGACACAACTGAATATTTCTTGAAGAACTGACCGGGGCATCCTCTACAAATACTGCTACTTAGGACATACCAGTATTTACCTGGTGCACGTACCCGGATGCGCGTACACGTTGATGACGCGAGCCCTTTCCTTGGCGCCAACGCAATCCTGTTATTCTCCACAAGGCCTCGCGGCGAGATCTTACGTAGGAAATAGGCTAGACACAGATCTGACAAGGAAATTAGCCAGATGTCTCAGAAGAAGAGATGACAACCAACCAACACTAACCGCAGACACAAAACTCTCTGCGTGAAGCGATACTTCCAGTTTTTAATTCTTGTGTCCCCTCATGTTATGAGATTTCGTGATTTTAAATAAAGATCGATTAATTTATTGATTTGAGTTGGGAGGAATAAGAACACGCTATAACAATAACATAATAAAAAGCTTATAACTGCCTTTTTTCACTTGTTGTGGACGTAATCAGTGGTAGGTAGGCATTACGCAGCCGGCGATCTGACGATGAAGAACAAAGCACTTATATATTATTTTTCATTTTCCATACATAGACTCGATCATGACCGCTGAGCAAGACCATATTCGCCTCTTCCAGACGACGGACGAACACTCTGAGCCAATTAGCGCTGAGGTAAAAGGAAACCTCCCCTCTTGGCTGACCGGGACCTTAATTAGGAATGGGCCTGGTAGATTTGAGTGCGGCGACACTTCCTTCAACCACTGGTTTGATGGTCAGGGACTTTTACATCGCTTTCACATAGAGAACGGTCACGTGACCTACAGCAGCAAGTTTGTACGAAGCGAAAGTTATGCTGACACTGTGAAACATGGGAACTCCATTCACGAGGAATTTGGTTCATTTATCCCTCCTGATCCGTGCCAGAATATCTTCAGCCGTTTCTTTTCATGGTTTTGGGCAGATGAAGTTCCTATGGACAACACTCTTGTTAACGTTTTTCCAATGAAGGATAAAATCTATGCAACAACCGAGACTAATTTCCTATTTGAGATCAATCCTGAGACCTTGGATACTTTGAAGAGAGTCAATTTTACTGAGGAATTTCCAGGTAAGAAAGTAATTAAACATGACACTGATTCTTTTCGCGACTCTATTAATATTTTTTACTTCTTTCCAATGAAGAATAAATTTCTATTTAACCACTGAGCGTAATTTCATATTTGAGATCAATCCTGAGACCTTGGATACTTTGAAGAGAGTCAATTTCACGAGAGATCTTGGTATCAGCGAATGTATCAGCTTATGTTTCAATCTCATATGAAGCGGTCTTTGTTTATTGATCATTACATGTATGTTTCAAATATTTTTTATCCGTAGAGGAAGCTTGACAACTGACGTTACAATTTCGGAAATTTGAATTTGTTTAAAAGCGCAGACTATCATATAGCAGTAGAAAATTCCACGAACCAGCTTTTTCAATTTGGATATTCATGAGCTACATATCCGGAAGAAGTTCAAAACTGGCAAAGAAATCAAGTTTAATTTCTGCTAAATTGTACCAAAAATGTAACACATTCTTTGGGTTCTTTAATGCCAGATCCACACCGATCGTTCTTTTCTTTCATCAGGTAATACTAGAGTCGATTCCGCAACCGCTCACCCGCACCAGACTCCAGACGGTTCAATGATCAACATATCTATCACGTATGGCCGGGTCTCTACCTACAACGTGATACAAGTACCACCATCCTCGGGCAAACCTGACGAAAGCCCTCTAGAGGGAGGTAAAGTACTTTGTTCTTTTCCTCCCACCGGAGGGGTGGGGTATATGCACAGCTTCTGCCTCACAGAGAACTACGTCGTGGTGACAGAAACTCCCCTCGTGTGGAATCTGTGGCGTGCGCTTACTCGTAAGATAACAGAGACGAGTTATCTTGATTGGCTCTACTGGGAGGAAGGCCAACCAACCAAATTTCATGTTGTCGACAGGAAGCAAGGAAAGCGTCTTGGCAGCCTCTCAGCAGATCCATTTTTTACCTTTCATCATATCAACGCGTTCGAAGAAGACGACAAAATTTATCTGGACGTCTGTTGTTACCACGACAGCTCAATCGTTAATCAGCTTTATCTCCATAATTTGCGTTCCCCGATGGTTCCAGGCGAGCAGAAGATTGAGGCTGCGGATGCGCGACGATATGAGCTTCCTCTAGAGCAGCTTGGAGATGCCGGGACGACCAAAACTCTTACAAAAGATGCTGATGGACTGGATTACACTTTGCTGTACTCAGGAATGGAGCTGCCGAGGATCAACTACAGTGAGAAGAATGGCAAGCCGTACAAGTTTGTTTATGGCATAGGGGATGTCGACGGAGCGATCTTTAGTCGCCTGATCAAGTTAAATGTGGAAACGAAAGAGTTTGTGACATGGAAAGAGCCTGGGGGATTTGTCTCGGAGCCTGTGTTTGTGAAAGCGCCTGACGGGAAGGAGGAAGATGACGGTGTAGTGCTGTCATGCGTGATCAACTTTCCTGACCAGTCCACCTCTCTGTTGGTATTAGACGCGAAAGAGTTCAAAGAGCTGGGGCGAGCCGTGGTGAAAAGGATTACACCAATGGCCCTGCATGGTTTATTCCAGAAAGAATTCATGCAGTACTGCAGTAGTGCATAGATCGAAACGTTTTTCGTTTTAGTAACACTGCTTCAAACTTTGCAAGTTTAGTCTTCTAGATATAAGAGCTTGTTAGTTATTAAAAAAAAACAAGAAAAAAAACAAAACAAAAAAAAAAACAAATCTGACTCATTATGAGAGGAAATTAATTCGAATTAAAATTCTACAAATTAATTAGTAGTTAATGATGGAACAGCCATATTTCAGTTACTATGCATGTTGTGATTGGTAAATTCAGGCTATTTGTTGCTAACTTTAAATGTTTAATGGTTTAAGCTCCTAGGACATGATTGAAAGTAAATGTGCCGGGAATATTATTTAAAATATATTTTGCTTATTTTGCCATCTACGTCGTGAAGTCATTCACTTATGCCACAATTGTACGAAAGAAGACAGCCTTCACTGCTGCTAAATGTTTAATCTCAAATATAATTTATATACTAGGATGAAAAGCATTTTAGCCTTGGAAATATTTTAAGCGAAAACTATAACGGATCGGTGGCCCGTTTGTAAAAAGTCCTGGAAACATTTTTAATGTCTGGAAAGTCATTTTTCATCTGTATTTAGAAACAGAGAGTTGTATACGCCAGAAAGTTTTTTTAGATTTTGCTAGGGCTTGTAGTGTGCGGAATCTTCGAGAACGGACCCCGATTGGTTGTAATCTCCACTCCTCCCTTATCTAAAAGGAATAAACATTTTAAACGTATTAGCTTTTGTACGCATTGCGGACCGTCATCTCGTCAACAATTACATGACTGCTACATGAAGCAGTGATGTAGTGAGTTTGCGAATCATGTTTATTTGAAATCTGCCTGAGCTGAGGCGTATGAATTGCAGCCAATCCTTCTTACAGAAAGGTAAGCTCTTATTGTCATTTTATTCTTGCGAGGCGTTTAGTAGGTCGTCACAATTCGTCACTCTACTCATGGAGTGAAGATATCATTGAAGCACGTACGATATTTCCCATCTGATCTCGATAACTCTAAAGCTTCTGTATAGTAGTTCTCTGCCATGCCGGTAATTTAGTAAATTAAAAAGATCTAATCTGTTAGAAAGCGTTAACCAAATACAACAAGCTTAAAAAATAAATATAGGAGCTTAAAACAGGGAAAAGATCTGAAAGAGTTCATTTCTCATCTGTCGCGTCATTGCCTGTCAAAATTTGTCTGTGCGTGACAGGATTTTTTGTTTTGAGTCAAGGTTCCTCGTTAAGAGTAACAAACGAGCTCGTTTTCAAAGACGGGGTTTGGGCTTTATTTCAGTCTTGTGTGTACACTAAAGGGGTTTTGACTTGTACTCTAAGAAAGAATTTACTAGTGATGCGATATTCTCTCTGGTTCATATTATACAAGACATTGTTTTTCAATTATTCAATCGAAATTATACATACCTGTTGATGACATTTATCGTTGAATTTTAACTGTATCACTGTATCACTAGCCACATTCGAATTCATTTTTGCTTTGACTGAAAAGTATGAATCCCCTCTTTTTTATCGAGCTATGCAAATTATAGTAAGCGCCTATCGCTTACCGAAAACGTGCATTGTAATTACAATCATAGCTCGTTACAAATGACTGAATTCTCGTTTGTCGTCAATACAGCTTCGGTATAATACTTGATAGTTTAAGTTTGGATTGACGGCAGAAAATTATACAATCGAGAAAACAGCAGAAGGAGAGAAATACTAATATTTTTAATATTCATATACTGTTTTGAATTTTCTTTAATTCGTATTACATTATCCCGTTTCACTCATTACGCCACTGGGTTGAAAGGTGGTCTTGAGATTTATTGCAAGTTGTTATGTAACATAAAAGGTTTAAACCTTCACGACCCAGCATCGTTCCATCTTTATTGTCACGCAACGCTTGACAGTAAAGGAGGAGGCATATGACTACCAGACTGAACAAAAACAAAAACTTCGTTATAAATAGTGGCTAGCCACGTATTCTTATTTGCCGCTGGTTAATTTATTATTACTCATTTCAAAGAGAAGTCAAAACAAAAAACCAAACGTCACTTGACAATTTTACATGCATTTTAGTATTTCTGATCACAGACTCACGGCAAAAAGAGTCTTCAGTCGTGATGTTACTCTTTTTGCCGTGAGGTTGTTTCTTTTGCCGTGACCGTTGTTGGCCACCGCACGCAATAATATAAATTTCTTGAAAATGGGTTTAGCTAGTAGATTGCGTAACATCGGCGAAAATATGATGAACTTTGACACAGATATAGTTTTATACTGGTAAGTAGAGTACCACTGAATAGTGAGCTCCGAGCGGACTGGACTCTGTGTAATGGCGTATATACATGCACAGTGCAGGAATTCTAAGTCTAAGAGTTGAGAATGTTTCAAGGTCGCTGTGTCAGTTGAGAGAGCTAAGACTGTTAATCAGTTCTGTATCTCGCATTTCATAGAACCATTTTGACAAACGTGACCAGAATTTTTCGAACCAAGCTGACAGGCAGAAAAATCACGCGATACACGGGATTAAATTTAGCCGAGAAAGTGTTGTACAGAACAGTAGGAATCAGTGTATATGGTCCCAAAAGTGTTTTTAAGCCCTTCGCTTAATTAACCTATTCCTACAACCTTCACGATAGCGAGGCAACGCCCGGCTTTACCATGTCTTTTTTAATGACTCCTTAAATGTATTTCAAACTTTCATTGTTAACCTGCAGGTCGAGTCAACAGTTGCGTCCGTGATTCTTCACGTTTACAAGACCTTACAAATCGCTTACCTGTATTGAATCACACTCAACTTTCTACGTGACACGTGATTCGTTTCCGGAGCAACACGCGAGTGATGCGTGGTTAGCATGTGATCAGTACGCGAATGGAGTTAAGGAATATGCAATACATTGCTTCATTCTTCCTTAACTCGAGTATTTCTATTGTACTTGATCCATTTTGTTACTACAGAACAGTTATAGAATTTATTGTGTTCGCCTTAGCCCCTTTGTAATAGCTTTTTAATGAACCTTTGGTCCAGCTGATTTAATCATGTTCTCATAGAGATCAGGCCTGGATTTGATTCAACGTCAGGTACATTTACAAATTTTAGCCGGCATGCAATAAGAACGATTGCTGTGCATCTATCTTGAGAAGAGCGCGGCTAATGCAATTTGTCTCGTTTGGCCTTTTTTGTTTTCCAATTTTTATTCCCAAGAGCGCTCTCTATGATTATTTTTATATGGTAGCCGGTGTGATTTGTTTTGTATTATACCCCACAGAGTTGGTGTTACTTTAAAGTATGACCACTGTACAGGACTATTCGTGCTTGTTCCAGTCCACTGAAGAACAACCGGAACCAATCAATGCGGAGGTGAAAGGTAACCTCCCCTCCTGGCTGACCGGGACCATGATTAGGAATGGGCCTGGACGATTTGAGTGCGGCGACAGTTCCTTCAACCACTGGTTTGATGGCCAGGGGCTGTTACACCGCTTTCACATAGAGAACGGCCACGTGACCTACAACAACAAGTTTGTACGCAGCGAAAGTTATGCGGACACCAGAGAACGCAAGAATTCAATTCATCTGGAATTTGGTTCATTCATTGCCCCAGATCCATGCCAGAATATCTTTTCCCGCTTTGTGTCGAAGTTTTTTAAGGACGAAGTACCTTTTGACAATGCATTTGATACCGTGTTCACTTTGAAAAACAAAATTTTTGCAGCAGCTGATTCCAACATCATATTTGAGATCGATCCCAAGACGTTGGAGACTATGAGGAAAGTCGACTACGCCAAGGAATTTCCAGGTAAAGAGACGGTTAGACAAACGGCAAACGGCAAACGGCAAGAATGAAACTTTTGTCGTCTCTCTTCAGCTGTGTGTACAGTAGAGTGAAATTATTTGTATTTGCAATGAGTAGTAGGAGACGTTATTACATTTACGGATTAGAAGAAGAGAACTGAAAATCAGAAGTTGTCTTTGCCGTTTGCCGTCTGCCGTTAACGTCATGCTTAACCTCTCTAATCTTTAGGTCTTGTCAAAGGTGTGCTTGGACCTGTGACGAGTGGGTGCCGGGTCCTAGTTTTTGCTAGGTCGCCGCGTCAATGCTCTTGGGCGAGATGCGGTGGAGTGGGCCGGTATGTTCCAAAGTCGGTTATTGCTCACGCAGGATTAAAAGTTAACCGAAGTATTAAGAGTATAAAGTGCCGGAGAAACACGTAGCAGGGTTCTTTCCCGGGTGCCATTATAGAAACTGAAAATCGAAAGTAAGATAGCATGGTTTAGCTAGCGTGTGTTGAAATACAATCGTGATACGTTTTCTGCATGGAAAATAGCTGTATAGTCTGGGAAAGGAGAGGGGTGTTTGGTGCCTAGTCTGGAATAGGGTTGCAAAATTAAGCTTATCACGGTCTAGTATAGGGTCGGTAAGGATTTCAGTGTACTAGAGGCACACCCCTACCCGGTGATTCGCAGAATACCCACCTCGAGGAAGTTTTGTCGTGCGACCGTTTAAATGAACAGTGTACCCTCATGTAATGTAGTTTATTGTGCTTACCAGAAATTGTTTTAACGTTTTGGATGTCCGGTGATGAAGCCTTACATTGTCTAAAATCGATCCTTTCAGTTCTTTTTAAAAATGTCTGCTCGTTTTATGTGTATTATCATTAAGCCATTACATTTTTGGTCATAATTTTGAAAGTTATGTCTGTCTGACAAGACTATACAGTTTTGGGAACGTCACGAAAACGTGTAACATGTAACAAATTTGTGACCTTACTGTATTTTGCCTGTTTAGGTGATGCAAAAATCAAATTTACAACTGCTCATCCACAGTGCGCAGAAGATGGCTCAGTGTTCAACATCTCTGTCACGCATGCCCAAAACTCTACTTACGACGTCATAGAGATACCACCCTGCAATGAAGTCGAAGACGAGCATCCACTAGAGGGGGGTAAATTGCTTTACTCTATCCCACCTACAAGCGGAGTTGCGTACATTCACAGTTTCTGCATCACTGAGAATTATGTGGTAGTCCCTGAAACACCTCTAGTACTGAATCTGTGGGAAGCTTACACTCGCAAGTTCAAGGATTCCAGTGTTGCCGAGTGGTTTCAGTGGAAGCCAAAACAACGCACCAGGTTTCACGTGGTGGATAGAAAACAAGGGGCTTACGTTGGTGTCTTCACAGCCGAGCCATTTTTCGTGTTCCATCAGGTTAATGCTTTCGAAAGAGACGGGAAGATTTATCTGGATGCATCCTGTTTCCATGACCACACAATCATCGATCAGACTTACCTTCACAACATGCGAGCTCCCATACTGCCAGGCGAGAAGAAACTTGACGTCCCGGATATACGCAGATACGAGCTCCCTCTGGAAGACCTTGGAGATGTGAAGGCGGGGAAACCTCTTAGAAAAGGAGCTGACGGGCTGGATTACACTTTGCTCTATTCAGGAATGGAGTTCCCGCGGATCAATGAGTCAGATAGCAATGGAAGGCCTTACAAGTTTGTGTATGGCGTCGGAGCTGACGAAGAAAAGTGGTTCAGTCACCTGGTGAAGCTGAACGTGGAGACGAAAGAGTTTGTGATATGGAAGGAGCCTGGAGGATTTGCTTCTGAGCCTGTGTTTGTCAAAGCGCCCGATGGGAAGGAAGAAGATGACGGTGTGGTGCTGTCATGCGTGGTGAATATTCCTGACCAGACCACATATCTGTTGGTACTGGACGCGAAAGAGTTTAAGGAGCTGGGACGAGGCGTGGTACAAGGCATTACTCCAATGAGCTTCCATTCGGGATTTTTCAATTAGCGAAAAGAACTGACATTAATTAATGAAGTTCAAAACGGGAACGCTTTTTGGTTTTGGAATGGTTTTCAATTGTGTGTCGTAAAACCAAAACCAAACCAATTATTGACTAATAAGACACTACGCAGCCAATCCCAAACCTTGGTAAAACCCAAACCAAAGTGATTGTTTTATTACTTTCGACAAAATGTCATGCTCGTGAACTTGGCTTTGGTCTTGTGCATTCACAAAGAGTCTGCAGGTATTAATAGAAACAACATTAATATTAATATTTAGTGGATTCTTAAAATTAATGAATGAAAGAATTTAAGCTATTTTTTTTCAGATCTTGATATTGGTCCTGTAGTGAAATGATCTTTACCTCAGATCCAGTCATATGGTAATTCTGTTTGATGAGGCTATAATTAGTGACATTGAATGTGACACAATGTCGACTGAATATAGGTAGTTTGGATGCTGATGTTGCTATGAGATTTTTGTCATCTCTTTCCTTGAAGCAGCTGTTTCCGCGTTTTTTGTTGAAATCCTACGCAAGAAGACACCAGTCTCTTGTCGCAACGCTTAATCCAAAGAGTTCTCAATATGCAAGTTAGATAATTAAGAGACAATCTGAAGGTCAACATATGATATTTACTCAGTACTATGATAGCTTTTTTAAAAATATTTTAGCCATTCGATTTTTTATAGTACGATAAAAAAGCCGTGGATATCTAGTTTATTTGTGGAGATCACGTTTTGTGATCATGGAGCATGGACGCCATCGCATTAAGAAGTCTACTTGTAGCAGGTCTGGGACGACATCAGCACTTCCCACAATTCTAAACCATTGTGTAGAGTGATGCTCACAGGTGATGAGAATATAGAAATCATCAACTTGAATTTATATCAGCTAAGTCTCCGTCAGAGAATTAGTTATATTAATCAGTATAGTGCGCGCTATACCTCAATAGTTGATTAAACATACAACTCCCGCATATCGACGATAAACTTGAAAAACAAAAACAAAAGAACAAGCAAGCCTCTAATCCTAGCATCAAAAATACCTTAAAGTGCCACTATGATCAAACTCTCGATATCCATTTTTTACATTTTCCTACACAATAAGTCTTTCCTAAAGATCTTGCCAAACTTTAATCTATTACGATCATTAGAACTCACGTTTTTTCGACCTTTATTTCCGAGAATTTACGGTCGCAATTAATTTTCCTTGTTCCAAGTCTTGGTTGGGAATTTGAAAAATTAAGTCATTTTCTCAAAAACACCACACGGGTTGAAATAATAATTACAGAAAATTGCACGAATATAAGAGCTAAAGTTTTTTATTATTATTATTATTATTCTTTATGAGTATTGCAGTGCTAATTGTTTAGGCTTGCGTTTTTCAGTTCTGTCAATCGACGTATCACCGCCTTCCCCTATGTATCTGTGTCGCATTTTCGCTTTTTCTTCATGTACTGTGCTTTGTAGCCCGAGCTTTTGTTCTCTTTGTTGATCCAAGACTTGAAGCATTTGTCGATGAACGCGAAGTTCTATCGCCATGTGAAGCAATCCCCAAAGACAAATAACAGAGAGAAATAACATCACTGCTCGAGACTGGACGAGTGTTAGATATCTTCATAATACAAAGTACCCCCCCTCTCTGAGGGTGTGCGAATTCGCAAGCTTAAGTAAAAAAATAAAACTCTCTGATATAGAAAATGCAAAAACACGTTCGTGATCGAAGCCAAACAGAAACACAATATGTGTGCATTTTGTTTTGAAAGTTTAAGATCTTTAGGCCTGGTACCTTTTTGCTCATGGATGACGTAGTCATTCCATAAGCATAGGAGGCCGTCCTGTCGCACTCACTCACTCACTCACTCGATTCTGATTAATTTATTCATTAAACATTTTTCCCCTACATCCCCTGTTAAGTATTGTTTTTGTCCAAGGGTGTTTAGTCGTCTTCGAATCGACGGTTTCTTGGCAAGGGGGGACTAGAAAGGCGTACATTTTGTCCCCGTTGTATGAAGAGCCTTGAACGAGTTTGTCGGGTACCTTCGATGAGCCTCTCGTCACTCAGGTATATAAATAGGTACTGGCGAATATAATATTGGGGGTAACCCTGCGATGGACTAACATCTTATCCAGAGGGTAGTAGAAAAACACCTAGTCACTTCATGCCACAGAAACCGGGATAAGCGCCGGCCTGATTGGCCACTTGGCTCATATGCAAACTTCACTTCCACTTCCGAGTTGGTGTTAGCCCCTTTTCAGATGGAGTGCTCGTGCAAAACGTTTTACATGAAAATGAAAGAAAGAATTTTCGTAAGAATGAATCAACAGGTGACATACATTTAGTTTTGCACAAGGACTCTTTTTGTCACAGGCAAAAGTCAACTTGGAATTGGCCTATTCATCCATGAGCTGCCACAGGGATCCTTTGATTCAACTGTTGAGCTCATTTAGAGGTTGCTTTTGCAATTGATTGAAAAGAAAATGAAATATATGCGAGAAACTTACTGCTTTATTACAGTGCTAACTTCATTCACAGGCTACAGATTGTTAATATTAAATGAATTGAAGCTCAATTTGGCCATGTATCTTTAAATTGAAAGAAAATCTGGAAATAATAGTTTAGCGAGGTATATATTAAATAAAAATAAAAATACACAAAGGAACAAAGATTCATAGGGATTCATAGGGATGGCTAAACCTTTTCAAGATGCGCAAGCCCTAAAAGTCATAGTCATTTTCAACCCATTCCGCTTTTGATTTTCCTTTTGGCTTTTCTCTTAAATTGCCTCATAATCTCTTGATTAAGTTTAGGAAGCCATCAACATCCGGCGATTCTAAAAAAATTAAAGATCGCAGAGTAATCAACGAAAATGCTTTATTGATATGAATAGTGATAAACTGTCTAGGATAGAGGCGATGAGATTAAAGGAAATCTCAGGCTGGAGCCCTGTCATCGGTGGGTTACAAGTTAGTCAATCAGTTAAGGGCGAGTCGCCACCAACAGAGTTGATTAAACGATACAGCTCCTATACTGACCTTAAACTTGGATTAAAACAAAGGAATAATAGCAACCCGCTACTACAACACTCCGAACCTTCTTCTCTTTAGTAACATACATTTTCTTTAAAATATTTTTTTGACCGACACATTATTTTTTTAGAAAATAACCCAAAGCAAATACGCGCGCTGATTGGTTCGAGACCTTGTTTCTATAATTCTGAAGAAACACGGTACATGTTTTCTATTTCTTAAGTATTGATTATTAGATCTATCCACAGACGCTCATTTATAAAAACCCAAACACTTCTTAGTGAATTTCCAGAATTCATCCATTTGTTAACGCTTTTTACAACTTACATTTTATATAGATAGGTCCCTGCGCGCGCTCTCATTGGCCAAAAACCAGTCAAATTTGTATTGTAATTCACCTATGCTTGGCCAAAACATTTCAGTTTTCCTAATGTATGATATCCCTCTTCACGTGGTGAATCATCCAAGTCTCCCAGTCTGATTTGTGTCACAGGCAGAGCAAACTTGTCTGTCAACAGACCGCTGTCCTCATACCAACCAGAACCACGGTTATCACAGTTACACTTTGTACCACCAGTACAAGAGTTTGTTACTCCGCATGCGCACATCTTGTCATGGCCTGTAGCTCCTCCCCAGTAATTCATCCGTGTTCCATCACGTGACACCCACCAAGCATAACTCTTCTCAATAAACTCTATGTCATTCTTGCACTCAAACTTGATAAACTGTTCACAGTTCTTTGAGACTCGAGTGAGTGCTGCTAACTGAGCGGTGCTGACTCCAGTGTATCGCACATCTTTACTGTAACATCCTGCAGTACTACATCCAGGAATGTTAGCAAGGTGGGTTCTGCTCTCACTGTCGTGACTGATGATCGTCACTCCAACTCCGCCCTTATCACTCATGTCACAGTAGACACTGAAGGGAGTGACGCCTCCTTTGCCATCCGGGTCAATCACATAATTACCTGAAGAGCTTCCAGTGCGGCCAGATTTTAAATTGCTGCATGATTTAGGGAGCACCTCGATGATAGTGTTTGCTGTAATAGAACGATGAGAATTTCTCGCTACAATTGTGTAAGTTCCTGCGTCACTTAAAGTGACGCTCTTGAGAACTAAAGTTCCGTTGGAATAGAGAATATGATTTGGGAGATGACTTTGGCCTAGTAGCTTCCAGGAAATTTCAGTAGCACCCTGAACTACACTGTTCAGGATTACTTGGCTTGAAGTTGATGTGACAAGTTTCATGGGTGGAAGTAGCCTGAACTTAAGTTCTTCAAGGACCATGACTTGTGCCACGACCGAGTCTTTGTTAAGCATATTTTTAGCTGAACATACATATCCTCCTTCGTCTTCTTTCGTCACATTCAGAATCGTCATTTTCAAATTGTCATTTTTGAATCGGTTTTTCATAACGTTACCGTACAGCTTTCTCCACGTGACCGTTGGTGTGGGCTTACCAGTAGCTTGGCAGACAAGGCTCACGTTTTGTCCTTCTTCGACGATGACAGAGGAGGGCTTCCGAGTGATCACGGCACCAACTGTGAAGAATTCAAGTAATGTCCTTGATTATAACTTTCATAAGGCGTATTCTGAGACTATAGAGATCGAATCCAGTAGGAATGAGATGCGTGACACTATGACTAAAAATAGAATACGAGGCTTAAAAGGCTCTAAAAAGTGTTAAATAGTTATTGGTGAACTACAGAGAATCCAGCTTGGTACCACATGCGTTGAGAATGAAAATCAATTGACTTTTATTTTTTTCGAAAATTTGGTACCTCTCACGGGTAAAAAAGAAAAATTGGACAACGCTCACAAAATTAAACAGGATCTTGGTGGCAATTAGCGGTTCTTTTCAGACTTTCATATGAGCACCACCATCACTTTTATATCGCCGGTTTTTCGCTCATACCACTGTTTACTAACCTACTAGGATAAATGGCCAAGTGTCGAGTGAAATTTGACACTTCTGGCACTTCCGAAACTCACTAATGATCCATCAGCTAACAAGAATATGAACTAGCCAATTTTTAGGATATCTGATATGAACTAACAAACCTAAAAAAAATCGAAATTAGCGACAGCTCCCTCCCCTCCGTCCCTCTCCAAAAAAAAAACAGAAAAAGAAAACAGAAATGAAAACAAAATTGAAGAAAAAAAAACAGGAATACGAAGAAAAGAAGTATGAGCAATGGCTAGTTTGCAGTGTCACGTCATCAAAAATAAAAATTGTAACCATTCAGTAAATTATTTCAAAAAACTGGGATATAAAAGATGATTGATATATAAACAACCTCGCCAAGATTTAGATCTGTGCGGCAATTCACTCGCGCGTTATTTAGCAAAGGGTTCCACCCAAATAATTTATAGAGCTTTGTATGGGGACGCCATGTTGCGGCCCTCTGTATGGGCACCAACATGGCGGCCGTAAAGTAACAGAAACATTCATTGTCATTGAGTTTTGCCATCGAAACGAAATAATATTACTCAAGAGCTCCGAAACATCGATATTAATACTTCTTCTAGAGCAAGAACTGTTTAGTTTGTCAAAACTTGAACAATAACTCATCTTTTGCCCTGCTCGAGAGCGTTGTCAGTCTGCCATTTTAATGTAACGCAACGCATAAACTTGGAAATTCAGATGTGTACTCTATTACATAATGAGGAACCCTGTCGGGCTCAAACCTTGCAAAACGTCAAGTTTTTAGAGGGTCTTACATCAGATAGAACTAGAACCTCAAAAATATTGATATGATGACGTCACATGAAAACCAAGAATCCCGTCGTTTTCCCAAACGAGTTCCCATATCTGGCAATACTTGTTATAGGAGCAGTCTATCTTTTAAGATTAACTTTTCGTGCATACCTACGTGAGATACAAGAACTGGCAAGCCTCCATTGCATTGCTCCAATGGATCTACTCATTTTCAATTGAGCCATTAACCTTACACTTTACCATAAACTTTACGTCGCCTTGCACAACATATTTTCTTTCTCGCCTGAAGACGAAAGCGTAGTCTGCCTTACGCGACTCAGCCCCGTTAGATCGAGTTCAAATAGGTTGCAAATAAGGTTAAGGCGACTCTGGTCGCAGGGTAGCTGCGAAAGATCTTTAGAGAGGGTGACATTTTTAATATGAATTTCAAAGAACATATTAACCATCGGATGCAATTTGTGATCGATTATGCGAAACAGCAAAGCCGCATGAGGTAAAAATGAGATGTTCTTATTGGTTCCAAGCGTGAAATAAGTGCATGTTGTTACTTCTGGATATTCTTTACCAAAAAAAGGTTAAAGAAGAAAAGAAAAAGACCAGTGGCTTGAAAAAAGAAAAGGACAAAAAGAAAAGTCGAAGAATCGCAGAATCATCGGGTCGCCTAGATTGAAAC
>OMLO01001641.1_pt1 | contig 17419 bp, 4 predicted proteins | sample 1674811 | NCBI WGS metagenome assembly OMLO01 (sample SAMN06265003, study PRJEB25207) | coral metagenome | isolation source: Coral host | place: Mexico:La Bocana,Puerto Morelos, Mexico | collected 2008-11-13 | reverse complement strand
TAACCCAGAAATTTGGTCGCCAAGGACGAAATGTTGGTCGCATTGGCGACCGTATTGGTCGCAATTTCGAGCCCTGACTATATATAATGAATTAACACAATGTCTTTCATTTGAATTTGAGAATGATGGCATGGAGCCGTCGAAACGTCATTCTGTAATATCGCTGGTTCTTACCGCTTTTTAACGTTGTGACACTTGCATTTTAACTACAGTTACCTGGACAATGATCGTCCTTCGAGTCAATCAAAGAACATAGGTTTGACATTGTACAAGCCTCTTTGTCTATAACAAGAACGTTTTTCTCGTCTACTGTCTGTTGAAAGTTACTCTGCAATGCGTCAGGAATTTGCTTTGTGAAGGAGTTGGAAGCGACAGGACCTGCTTGGAAGAAAAGGACAATTTGGGTCAACATGTCGTATAGCAGCATTGAGGGAAAAAAGCATGGAGAGGAGGCATGTTTTAATAGTTACTGCTTAATTTATTAGGAGGAGGAGAATAAGATTGGACTACATTTCGATTATATTCTGTAACCAAAGACTTGCTCGAGCACTTTGAAAATTTTCTCGCAATCACGGTTAATATGTCGACTTTTTACGCAATGTCGCCGAAAAAGCGAGGGTTCAGTCGATTTTTGGAGAAAAAGAAACCAAAAAACGAACAAAATTATATTTCTTGCCAGGAGTTCTAAAACAAATTGCAGTAAGAAGCCTGAAGTAGCGTGCAGTTGAGTAATTGAGAAACGCCGAATATACTATTTTAGCTTACTGTCCTGTGTGAAAAAAAAAAACTTTAAAGTTGCGCCACTTACTCAACCAATCAGATTCCATACGTTAACTAACCGAAACTTGTTTGCACGCGGTTTTTTTTAATTCAAGTTTTGGTTTGTTGATAGTGTTATTTACACTTGTTGCGACTGGTTTTTGAGATGTTGCCTTTTTTTTCTATCAAGGCACTCAGTTAAAATCTGCCCCATATTGAAACACACTAGATACCAAATAATTGTGAATGGAGACGAGCGCACTCTGCCAGAGATTTGGTTACATAACAATCAACTCTTTTTAGCAGAAAACAACATAGCTACATCACCTGTGGCAAGGCTGCTACCACAACGGGCACAATACAGTACAGGTTTACCGCTTTCATCTTTAGGTTTTTCCTAACCAGAAAGACACTATTGTCAGTAAAAGGCTAACGCACTATAGGCAATGTTGATAACAGTTTCCTTTATCGCACGTATGACCTTGAAGTGAAACTTCGAAAAATTAACAGATTTTATGTGCAATAAATGCGTTTGTGCAAGTTTTGTTCCACACTTAGGCAAGACCGCCAGACAGATAGGGTCAAAGTCGTAACTCACCAGGAAAACAAATTTGAAATCCAGTTGCCCAGTACATTTCAGTTTTCAGTTATCCTCGTTAAAATATTACTTGCCCGATAAGCGTGGGAAGTCCATGCCTTATCAACTAAATTGAACTTTACTTTCAACTCATTATTTTGCTCATCTTGGAGTCAGTCTTAAGTTTTGATTGGAAATTATCACTAACAAGACTACTAGCAAGACCTTTACCATGGCTGGTGCAAGTTTCGTTATCCCGATGAAGGTAGGACAGCTGGACAGAAAAGGTTAAACTCTTACCTCAAATACTTCTTTCTCCTCTTCCTTTGTGTTTCTACTGCTGTTGGAAAATCTTCTTAGCCTTGTGCTTCTTCTCCTACCAAGTCGAACATTGCTCGGCATCTCAGACACGCTATGGCAGGAACGCTCGCTCCTCTTTAAAGACGACGACAAACTCAATACGCCTTCCATCGCGTTTTCTTTTGACTCGGCATTGCGAACAACACTTGGCACCGTCGTTTGTAAGCAATTTTCTAACCCTGCCTTTTCACGAGAAAGGTTCTCTTTTACGTCATCAAGGATATCACGAGGCTTTTTCTCTGAGTCTAACTCGTCACCATGCCCTCCGTGGCCTAGAGCATTCGCAACAGCTTCCGCCTTTGACTTGAAAAGTCCTTTTACTGCGACGAAGCCTCTGTCTTCCACCAATGGGGATTTACCAAAATCACCGCCTTTCTTTGACAAAGTAATTGAATTATTACCAAGATTACCTTCTACATTTTCCACTTTTTGAATTGCGGTTGGTTCTTCAGCCCCGAGACTCAAGTTTGACGAGTTTAAAATTATCCTCTCCTCACCCTCCAGGGGTGATTTCAATTCTTGTTTGACTGGTGAAAGCGAAGGACTGGACTGAGGAGTGGCAAAGAGAACAGGAGAGGACATTTGTTCCCTAGTTAGTGGTTCGCTTTCAGGTTTCTTTTTTAATACGCAATCTGATTCTTGAATCTCCATCCCATCCACTCTCAACCCGTTAGATTTCGCCGTCACGAAATTCTCGCCATTTACGGGTTTAAAGTCAAGGCCCAAAGTCAGTTCGTTGAAAACCTTCCTCTCACTCCCGTCGACATCACCGTTTTGCCGTTTGAATTTATCAAGTTTCGATGCCACTCTCTCTGCATCGAAAAACTGACCTTTACAATTGACGGCAGAGACAGGTGATTGGATTAAATTGGACGAAGGGGCAAAACCAGAGGTCTGGCTTCCTTGCATGTTGCCAAGAGAACACTGCTTGGCAGATGGTTTAATATGTTTAAAGGGAATGGGAGTAGAATGGAGGCTGTGTTCCAGTGTAAACCCATCGCCTGGTTTTCCTTGGACGTTACCTAGATATTTGGGCTCTACAGACGGTTTAATATCAGAACGTTTAAGAGGAGTTGCACAGTTGCCACTGTGTTCCAGTGTAACCCCACCAGCATGGTTTCCTCGTGCGTCGGGTAGTGAACTGAGTTCTACATATGCCTTTAAATCAGCGTGAACGCTCTGTTCTAGTTTAACCCCGGCAGTTTGGTTTCCTTGGTTGTCTACAGATGGCTTTATATTAGTGTCAACGCTTTGTTCCTTGCCTGGAGTCTCCACAGAACTTCTACTCAGTTGGCTAACAGAACAGGGGCTGGTATTGGCAGGGCACGGTTCTTTTTTACGTGCAGATGCAAACTCTTTCAGGGAAGACATGGCCACGGAGAAGTTGGTGTACTGTGAAATTCTCTTGCGCACCCATTTGGATATTCCTAGTTAATCAGGAAAATTTAGTAAAAATGCTTAGTGCGAGCAAAAATTGTTACCGCACTTTTCATTAATTTAAGTCATACCACAATTTCTTTCATCTATAATCGTTTTTTTTACTTTTCATCGCGGTTTGTTTGAGTTCAATCCGTATAGTACCCGCAGAGGAAGCACTCTCTTCTTCTCAAATTTTCAGCACCATAAAGAAAATGTTAATGAAATACTTCTCATCAATAAAACTTAAACCGCTCTTAAGTTGCAAATTGTTCAAAATGTGATTCACTCGGTGCCTAAAAGACGAGACGTTAAATTCTCATCAGGACTGCGGCACTGGGTGACACTTGAAACGTGTACATTGACATATGGACAGCTTTGTTTGTTTTAATTCCATACTTTGGCAAGGCAGATTCTAGGCCCGCTTCTAGGGTCGAAATATGCTCAACAAACGGCCGCTACCCGCGAACAAATTTTTCAACGTTCGGACTCACATAACATATTCTTACCGTTGGTGTACTTTGGAGACTTGTTAAACCGTTCATCTATTAGAACAATGGCTCCCCAGTCTTGTCTGCAAAAAGCAATGTTGTCATTCATTTTGACGTCAAGATACACCGCAAAAGCCAACCTTAAAGGTTAACTGCAGTACAAAGCTAGTATGTAGCTAAAAATAGCGCGACAAGCCAATCGTTGCTAGAAGGAAAGCCCAAAGACCGGTGGCAAGCTCGAGAAAACACGTGTTCGCGACAATCCACCGACGTTGTTCATTTTTAGCCGAAATGTTCAGTTAGTTTTGCGCATTAAGGAGAGAGTGTTTCTCTTATTGCTAGTTGAGCATGGGCAAAAGTCGCTACCTGTGCTTGGTATTTGACTGTAGCCAGCTCGGTTATCTCAGACCATAACCCCTTCTCTTGAGTAGGAGTTAAACTTGCTGTCACGCAGATATACTAGGAAATAAGTCATCCAGTAGTGGAACATTTTTTGCTGAACATCTGAACATTTTTTAAGTTTTCACTCCTACTTTCTCCTAAATGTTTCCATTTGCATTGATTATTTGAAATCGGGATTGTTAAGCATAATCTCTCAGATCAAAAAAGCCTTTAGCGTGCTTAGCAGTTCTTACAATCACTTTGCCTTTCAGATTATGTTTGAGCAAAGCGCACATTAGCACCCCTTTCATCCCTAAATATTTACTGACGCTCTTAAAGCATCAAAACCAGGTTTAAATGGTGTTCTCCAAGTAGTAACCACGTAAAGTAAGTTCACTAAATAGTTTGGTGGAAATTAACTTACTTGTGACGAATACACCTTCCTAAAGCCTGTAAACATGAATCAAGGAAAAACGTGAAGAGGAAAATAACAAGGAATTAAAGTTAGCTATAAAACGTTCATTGTACAGTACTTTACTGACACTCCCTAAAGAGGGCTTTTCAGTGGCAATGATATAAATTTTAAAGTTAACATAAGTTGAAATGCTTGCGTTTAGAAAAATTACGATAATACCATGACGAATAAAAGTACAATATACTTAATATAAAAGCAGACTTAATATTATAACATAAACATTATAGACCCTATGCATAAATGGCTACCAATTAAAAATTGTTTTGTAAGTATTAAAATTAGCCCAACCAACCACGTTTTTGAGTTGATGATTCAAAATAATTTTTATTCTCAAACGAGGCCAGTTGGGCTAATTTAAATGCATACAAAAGAATTTTTAATTGGCAGCCATTTATGCATAGGGTCTATATAAAAGAAGAAATGGTGGAAATACAACTAAAAAAAGACCGACTTGAAAGGAAAGGTGCGAGTTCATTACATACAGCTCTTAATTTAGGTTGGAAAAAAATGAACAGATTCTTGCTTGGATTTCACTGCGATAACTACTGAAAATTTAATGGAATTTTAGTTAAAGTTGAAGTTTAAAAAGTTTTTCAAAGTTTGTGTGGTGACCACTAAGATGGTCAAGAATGAGACAAGTAGCCCGAAGGAACATTCTGAGTGAAAGCAAAAGGTCACTGTGGTGAGTCTGACCTGATTTAAGGCGCGGTAGGCTTGAATCTCATACCACTCACTGCCTGTCAGCAGTCCTCGACTGGCTGAATGCTGCGTGTTGTATTTCCGTTTGAGTTCCACCTGAAAATACACAACATGAAGCAAAACAAGTGTTGGACATTACAACAGTCTGTAGAGGCCGCCTTTTAAGTCTGATGTTTTGTGTCACCGGGGTAAAAGAGGAAATTAAATAATCGGCCGCTTTTGTAGGTTAACAGTATTGTAAACGAATAAAGGGGTGAGTTTCTAAAGAAACTGTGGTGCTGCGTCAGTGGGGAGTATTACAAGATGATTTGGTTTTATCAACTGGGTTGATAATGTGAATTAGCCACCGTAAATAGGTTCGAAAGGTGAGGTTTCTGGGGTTAGCCCTGCGTCCGAGCTCCGACAAAGGACTGACGCTCGAAACATCAGTTTTCGAATCTCTTTACGGTGGCCAATTCACATTATCAACCCAGTTGATAAAACCAAATTATCTTGTAACAGTATAATAGACCTTTTTTAATAGTGCTGTGAAATGTAACCTAGTCTCTGCATGAAAGCGAGGCGGGGACTTCTGAAGTTAGACCAAACGTCGAACTCCGTATGAGACGAACTGAATTGTAATACGAGTGGATCCAAACGGGCAAAGCTCGATCGTTAGGTCAAACGTAGATTTTAATTCGAATTTTGACGACAAACACGTTTTTTCCGCTTCAGACGAATAGAACGTGTTGATTGATCTAAATTCAATCGAACGAACTCAGTTGAGTCAAAAGTCGATCTAATCAAGAATTAAATTCTCTCAGTTTAGTTTGCCTCATGTGGGGGTCGAGGTTGAACCTAGGCCTAAGAGATTAACAACAAGTTGACATAAGAATTTACATTTGAAAAGTAGCAAGGTTTCTATCTCTAGCCTTGCTTTTGCTTAAAGGCCTGGCTTGGGTTGTTCGAAAGGTGGACAGCGCTATGCACCGAATAAATCACTATCCAGTGGATAGCCCGGTTTGTTTTCTTAACATTTATCCAGCCTTCGAACAACTGACCTCAGATCACCAAGCAAGGAACTATATTATAGGTTAATCCCATCAAACAAATTCAAAGTTGCCACTTATTGATAAAAACGGTTCCTGACTTTACAAAGGGACGAATTGTACAGAGTGACCCAGCGTGAGTTTTCTTAACAAAATGGAGTGTACTTTACCTGGATATCTTTCACATTTGGAAAAGGTATTCCAATCTACAAGAGAAAGAAAACAAAAATACGAAACCTTTAGGTCTAAAAGTGGTCGCGGTCGCTTACGAGAGGTTGTCGCTTACAAGAGGTTCTAAATACAGTGATTTGAATGGGAAACTTTTGGCATTTTAAAAAACTGGTCGCTGAGGAGAGGTGGTCTCCATGGTAGACACGGTAGGTTCGAATGTATTTTTTCGTTTCCCGTGAGGGTGAGAATTGGCAGGGTTCAACCGTAGCTGATAGAACATAACTGCAGCACAAATTCAAGGGAAAAGGGTTTGAGTTCGAAATAATGCGGAATTCGATATAACCGAGTTAGAACTAGCGGGGTTTAACTATATTGGTACACTACCATTTTCAGGTTTCGTTTAGTTTAAAGATTATTTTGCACGTGGTCAAAATGTCGTGACCGAGCATCTTTAAACAACAATTTCAGATTTGGTGTCAAATAAAAATCAGTTGTAGGATGGACTAATTCATTGAACAGGCATCGTTTGCCTAAACACTAAAATAGATCACTCTGGCTTCCCCATACTCTTTGCTTCTAGCATGTTCCTAGGAGAAGAGTACTGGGCGAAAACTACTGTGATTAATGTATTCAAATGTAAACCGAACGCGAGTCTTGTTTGAGATAACATCTGCCATGCGGATTAAATGTCTTCTCTGTGGCACACGTTGCAATTTTTCTTCGAAAACGCTCAAACGAAACTAAATGTTTCGACAGCACTTCAACCGAATGTTTGACTAATGTTTGCTATACACTGGAAGAATATCGAGGAAGACGACGGACAAGTAGGTTCATAGGTTTTTATTTACGTCACTCTCAAGCAATAATTAAAAATTTGCATTTTTTTTTGGACAGCATTATGAATGCGATTTCATCTTCAACGTCTGTTTTGTCTCTTCGCCAGTTATTATCCCTCCGGAATGAATATTTACTGACATTTTGGTAATATTCCTGCAACTACGTCTACTTGCCATTTAAACACTTCTCTACGCCGCAGGCTCTGGCCAAAATGGAAGCGTTGAAAGAGTTTCTTACTCCTTCACGCTTCAGTTTGTTTGGCTATATTGTCGTGGTCCTTTTCCTCTTGACGGGAGTCGTGTTTGTAGGAATCACAAGCAAGTTAAGACTCGACGAACGGAGAACTTTCCTTTGCGATTTCGAAGGCACCATACCCGACAAGAATTTTTATCAAGCTCAATGCTTTGACCAGTACGAGGAACAGTACAATTCTCCGCTGCCGTGGTATCTGTTTGTTCTTTTGAGTTTTGTCGCCGTGGTCGTGGTGAGCCTCGCTTACTCGTGGTGTTGTGTGAAATCTCGGGTTGACCGGTTACGAGCCGCGATGGCACCCGATGTAGAAAATCCTCGCCCAAGACCAAGGTTAAGAACTCGTCGAGTTTTCGCTATTTATTTCCTTCATTTAGCGACGCGACTAGTGTTAGGGATTGTATTGACACTGACACAAAACTTCGTGTTGTATCCAAATGGCTTTCCAATCGGATATGACTGCGTTTTGCCGACGGTGAGATCATTCAATACCAGCTCTTCTTCAAAAACAGTCTCTCGCACATCAAACTGTCACAATTCAGTTGCATCTGAAAAGAACAGCTGCATAAAGATTGTTTTGCTAGTTAACATTATTTTCAACTGTCTCGTGTTCGGAGAAATCATGTATCTTATAGCGCGCGCATCACACAATATTAAGTTCACGTTCGATACAGAATTCTGTTCAAAGTATTTTGTCCACGAAGGCGCAACTCAAGTGACGCCAGCTGGCTTCAGGAAATCCATGAAAAAGATGATTTTGCAAGAAACAGAATTTCTAGAGCCACTGATTCATTGTAGCACAGAAGAAGAGGAAGGCAACATACTCCTTGATGACATCTTTCTAGACGTAATCATTTATTCCGGAAGAGCAAAAGATGCGTTTTTAAAGGACTGCGAAAGAGACCTAATATACGACTCCTACTTAAAGCCTGAAAGCCAACATGGATCAGTTGCGATAAAAACGCGTGGAGAGTTGTTTCTGTCTAACGAAGACACTCAAAACCCTCGGAAAATTCTCATCGTTGGTCGCCCGGGGATTGGAAAGTCTTTGCTTTGTCAGAAACTCCTGCGTGATTGGAGTAAAGGAAAACTTTTCCATGACCATAGAAAAAGGATCAAGTATGCTTTCTTGTTCCAGTTTCGTTCGCTTTATTCGGAAACGTCACAAAAGATTTCTCTTCGGCAGTTGTTGAACCGCACAGCATATTCAGCCACGCACAGGGACGATCACGTTTTTCAAGAATTGTTGGATCATCCTGAGGAAACACTTCTTGTATTTGATGGGTTAGACGAATATAAGGATCACGGTAGCTGCACGACGAACGAGGCGGCACGATTCGGAAATAGCCCCACAGAGGAAATGCCATTGTCGGCAGTGTTCGTGAAACTACTGCAGGACAAACTCCTTCCTGGAGCAGCACTGTTGACAAGTTGTAGGCCGACTGTGGTAGGAAGCGTTGAGGTCCCACTGTTTGACAGGACTGTGGAAATAATGGGTTTTACAGAAGAAAAAGTTCATACGTATGTGAACAACTACTGCGAGAGAGACACCACGATAGCAACACGAATATGGGAGCACATCTACAGGAATTTGAACCTGTTGTCTTTATGCTATATTCCTGTGAATTGTCGCATATTGTGTTACTTTCTCAAGGAGTTGATCCAGCTTTGTGCCTTGGGATCGGAAATCGTTACTTTACCGACAAGGGTTACGGAAGTCTACCAAGGAGCTTTGAGACTTTTCATCTTTAAGCATCACCCGGAATTTCGCGATAAACCATTTCGAGGAGTTGAACGCTTTTCAGATTCAGTTGAACAGACTTTGACAGACCTCGGGTCGTTAGCAAGAAAAGGCATAGCCGAAGGGCGACTGATATTCGACTCAGAGGAAGTGTCAGGAATGATACACTGTGGGTTGTTGAATCAATTGCCTGACAGCAGGTTGTCCCCGGTGGAGTTCAAACAACGTTTTTCCTTCATTCATTTAACTTTACAGGAGTTTCTCGCCGCCAGAGAGATTGCTAAGATGAGTCACGATGAGCTCAAGGAATTTATTACGACTAACGCGGAAGATCCAAAGTGGCATTTGGTTATTCAATTCGTTGCTGGCTTACTTCATGGCCAGCAAAATGACGCAGTCAGCAGCTTCGTAAAGTGCCTTCACGACTCTTTGCTGTCGAATCCACCGAATAGAAAGATGGCTTTACTCATGATGAAGTGTTTGTACGAGTACAATGACGGCGCTACAGTGAAGAGAGCAGCTTCTCAACTACAGCAGAATAGATGTTTTCGTAATTCGTTTGAGTTCTGGACTTGCCGAATAACACCTGTTGACTGCACAGCAATTGTGTACTTCTTAAAAAACATTGAGCGGGTGAATTACTCACTTGACCTGCGTATTAATTCTCTAGGAGAAGGGGGATGTAAAGAATTGGCCAAATTGCTCTTTGAAGGAGGCCCAGTTAAGTTACTCCTGAAAAAGAACAACATTACTGACCAGGGTTTGATTTCATTGATAAGAGCTACGAGTGTGGACAAGTGTAAACTGCAGAAATTAAACATCAGTTTGAACGACTTAATCACTCCAGATGCATTAGTCCTTCTTTGCGAATCACTTAAAACCAAAAGTTGTAAGCTCACGCGCTTGCAACTTGGCGGACTGCAAATCACTGAACACGTTTTGTCACACTTGTGTGAATCACTAGATCACGAAAATTGCAAAATCACCAGCTTGAGGTTTAACGATGAAGAACTTTGGACCGACGCGGTTTTGTTGAAGTTCTGTGCAACGCTAAAACACCAAAAGTGCCATGTGAGCTCGTTGAGAATTAAGTGTCAGAAAATAACTAACCAAGGTGTTAAATACTTCTGCGAAACACTTGAGAGCGAACATTGCAAACTCACGAAGCTGGAGCTGATCAGCAATCGAATAACCGCTGTGGTGGTGCCTTTCATTCGAAGATCATTAAGTCACCCGAATTGCAAACTCTGTAAATTAAACATTATATCTTGGAACATCACTCAGCAAGTAAAGAGAGACCTGGATGAGGCACTTCAAGCTGCCTGCCTCCAACGCAACGCTCACTCCACAATATAAAGAAAGCTCTCTCACTTAAAATCCGCCAAACTTCAAGCTTGAAAAACAAAAATCTCACAAGTTCGCTTTGCCAGTTAACAACAACAACAACAGCACCTGAAAGTACCATCTGCAAACACCATAGTTAATAGAGGGGAACAGTTAGTAAACCTAGCAAAGTTCTTTGTCGTATGTTTTTGTGGGCTATTTTTGGGGTCGACCCTGTACAAATCCGGCCGAAATACGAAAGGATGTTGTGTGCTCATACAACTGACCAATAGAAGAATTGCGATAATGTAATTTTAAGTCGTCACGCAACACTTCTCTGGAGAGAATGGTTGCGTGACGACTGTAAAAACGGCTACGAATAGACCATTTTACAGTTGTCTGCTCAGTGACCTGGCCTTTGGATGACAGCGAGGCTAGAATTGGCCTTGTTTTGATACAGACCTCACTGCTTTTGTCATGTAAATGCACCTAGTTAGCATCAGAACTTGTTTTACACAACAAAAGCAGTGAGGTCTGTATCAAAACAAGGTCAACTCTAGCCTCGCTGTCACCCAAAGGCCAGGTCACTAAGCAGACATCTGTAAAAAGGTCTATTGTACTACGGTTTGAGTTGTAATCATCAATTCGCCAAGTACTGTAATGCAGTACAGAAAGACAATGAGAAAATGTAATGGTTGTCCAGATCGTACTTAACTTTCATTTAGTATGAGAAATAAAATAATATTTACGAGCATAAAGATTTTAAGAAAATCAAAAAGACATTTTTTTCCTACCGGGGTCGAAATTCCTTTTGGATATAATACCCACCTTGCTTGCAACTTTACCGACTCTTCTTATATATATGTTTCAACAAAGGGTCTCCTACTAGTCTGTCAACAGACCCTTAGCATAATATTAATCAGCGCGTTGGATACACACGCTAAAACGCAACGGGGTGGGGCTATATCACGCTGCTCGCTTTGGCGCGCGCACGCAAACCACGAAGGCAACGGCAACGAGAACGCCACAAAACAAAAGATTTAATGAGAAGAAGAATGGTTCTGCACGTGCGTTTTAATTTTTTGTTAATTTCTTAGCCGTCCTCTGCAAAACAACAACGTGAAATGACAAAGTTCTGCGTATTTTTGGAGAACGTGAACGACGGTGGCTTATTTTTCGTATTTCCATTTGGAATTGAACGATGGCATTACACATTAAGCTTGACTAAGTTCCGAGACCGATAAACGCACTGAACAGATCTAGGCATATGCGAAATTCGACGGTAAAATATAAAGTCATTTTTTCTAGGCGTCGATTTTGGTGTTGCCGTCGTCATTGCTTAAGGTCCCTGATAACCTCTCGACAACGGTCAGGAATGAGGAATGAATGATGCATAAAAACCCCATTTTTATTGAGAAACGTTACGAAAATTGATCTACATCGCTCTACGTTGGTCTTTGTATCTCTTTGGTTTCTGGTTTAATAATATCTTTTCATTGGGTTTCTTATTTACATGCTACAATAACTATTTTTGAAAGATAGAAATGTGGCAGCCCCGAAAAATAGTAGGGAGTTTTAGTAATGACGGCGGCGACGCCAAGGATAACACCTTTAAAAAAAAGTATTTATATTTTACCGTCGAATATCGCAACTGTGTAGATCTGTTCAGAACGCATATTGCTTGCTCAAGCTTAATATGTAATGACAGCGTTTAGTTTAAAAGGAGGACACCAAAAATTAGCCATTGCGTTACACGTTCTCCAAAATACTTAAGATTGCAGAGGACGGCAAAGAACAAGAAGAACTGAATTTGGTGATGGTGATGTTCTCGTTGCCATCGCCCTCGTGGTTTACTAAAACTCCTTAGGGGTGGTTCACACTTGCGACGGAATCGGAAGCGTAAGGAACGTTACGTTACCAGTGTAAATCAAAAAGAGCAATCGGAAGCGGAGTCGGAAGCTCGACGGAATCGGAGTCAGAAGGATCAGAAGAGTTTCTTTTTCTTCCGATTCCGCGTCCGTCGCTTCCGTCGTGCCAATTCACACTAGATCAGAACTTTCTTCCGATTCCGACTCCGCGTACGACTCCGCTTCCGTCGCAAGTGTGAACCAGCCCTTGGTGTTACATCTCTTACGGCCACTTTTCACTGTCTCTAAGGCGGCCGTGGTGGATACGTTCAACTGTATATAAAACAATAAATTCTGAAATTTTCTAGGTCTAAACAAAACGATTTCTTACCGTGATGACAGCTCTGGCGTTGTTATCCGCAAAGTCGAGTCCTTCACTCACTTTTCCTCTGCACACGGCCAGGAACAAACCACCGTCAACAGTGGATTCATCGTCTGAGTCTACACATCAACGGTACAAAGATAAGTTTCAAATAAGTCTTTTAGTAATAAGAGGAGCAACATAGGATCGTTTTTTATTTATTAAAGAAGGGCGAAATTTGAGTGGAGGTCCTTCCTCAGGTAACAATCTTCAGTCCTCACAGCAAGTTAAATCTACGTGAACTTGATTTGATGTTCAACGTAAAGATTTAACAAAGTAGAACATCTGGGGCCTTACGCATGTAGCGAAATTTCGGGACTTTTTTTGCATCTTATGTGATTGGCTCATGTAAACTGTAATAGTCTTTCCTGACCAATCACTGTTTACAATGCTCATTTGCCTGTGAACATTCCGCCTAGTAACACAACCCCACATGTACGTAAATGACAATAAGCTAATTGTAATTCTCAAGAAGACCTTTTTTTCTTGCTGAAAACGCCGAAATAAAATTGACAAACTTATAACCTCTTACCATTTTTATAATCGCTAAATGAACATAGGGCACTTTCCGATCGACCAAAAATTCACCACTTGTCCCCGTTTGGTTTTGGACGATCTGCAAGTTTTGGAGGGCTACCATAATTGCTATATAAGGCACCGCAATGGGACGTAACAAGTGAAATGTGCTACTTCCACGACGTAAATAACACAATCTTGAGATTGCTTACGTACATCTTACTCCAAACAAACATGTTTTCGATTGCTATTCAAATCAGAAAACAGAACGTTCCTGACTAACATCTAATAGCAAGGGGACTTGAAGATTTAGTACTCGGGAAGAGCATTTAGCCTGCACTGGCAGAAAGGCCTGTTATGTGATCAACAAAGAAACGGCAACCTTAGGGAAAACAGTACGGTATTATTAATGCGGTAATTCACCAATTGAAAACGAAAACAATCTTAACGTAGTGTTGAATGAACGGTCAACGATTTGCAAGTTCACGAGCGAACTACGAAATGCCGAGGACAGATGGGAGAGGAGGAGTTTGTTGATCCCCTTAACACCAACAGACGTAGAGCAACGTATTAAATGCTCCAAGATAGACTTGCCGAACCTCAATCAACAACAAGGTATTTTTCCTTGAAACTAGCAAAAGGGATACATAAAGAAATTTGAAAGTGAAGACTGCCGATTGAACCTTTCTGCCTGCCAACAATTGATACTGACTTCGGAGAAACTTATTTTTTAACTACGCCACACAACTAAGCATGAGCCACACAACACAGTCATCGTTTGAACAAGACAATGACATGTCCAGCGTTGTGGTCAAAGCAGCCTTGCTGTTGCTTTTCATTGTCATTGGCGCGTACAGCAATGGACGCGTTATTCACACCGTCTTACTGGGCTATATGCGTCGCCCAGTTTTGAACTTTTTTGTAGCAAGCCTAAGCATTGCAGACCTAGCCAGCTGTCTCATTGTAATGCCGTTCGTATTTGTTTCTCTGCTGTTCGGTGAATGGGTGTTCGGCAGTGTTTTCTATTCCATACACACCATTCTTTCAATCTATCTTGCCAACGTCGCGTTCCTGAGTGTGGGTGCAATGGTGTACGAACGGTACCGAGCCATCTATCAGAGACGTTTCCCCAGTTTGTCAAAACGACAGGCTGCTGCTTTGTTGTTCTGTACCTGGATCTTCCCAATTCCGTTTACCGCGCCCATGTTACGCGAAGAATTCACTTACGCTGAGTACGCTGGACTGTGTTTCCTCAACACCGCTGAACACTGGACTGCTGCTGGCATTATAAAATTCCTCGTGAAAGCTGTGGGTGTGTTGATCATTATGTTTGCCTTTTTGAAAATCTTAACTTTCTTCCTTTCCCTTCGACGCCGGGTCAGCCCAGGGCTCCTATCCAACGAGGAAAAGTTAACGAGGGGCGCGTTTGTTCACTCAGGTTGGACAGTGATACTGTTTGCAGTGATATACTTGGCACTGAACGCACCTATCGTCACTGTGCTAATTGTCAACACGCAAAGGAGAGATGCTAGAAAAGACGCTATCCCAGCTAAACTTACTAGCGTCTTTTTATGGGTGTACTGGCTTCAATGCGCTACCAAACCGATCATCTACGTTCTACGAAGTCCGCGCTGCATAAATTGTCAGTGCCGACGCTACGACGCTGAAAATGAAAATGAGAGTTGTTTTAGCAGAGAGCGCTCCGGCGTCTACAAAGCAAGAGAAGAAAACACCGTTCCTTACATACCGAATGCGGTCCGAAGTGTCATCGATCAAGGTCAAATGCCTGGGGACAGTGTGACGAATGCTTCCCGAAGTGTCCGCGATCGAGCCGAGACAGCTGGCGAGGGTCTAGCGAATGATACCCAAAGTGTCCTCGATCAACGTAAAAGTGTATCGAATGATTCCCGAAATGTCCCAAAGCAAGGCCGAACAACTGGCGAAAGTGCTACCCAGCCAATGCAAGACCAGTCCGTTTGCACTGAAAATGTCGTCGAGCATTCATTTCTTGTCATCGAGGACTTGGAATCAGAAAATTCGTGTCAAGATGGAGTCCCCGATAACGACATTAACAGGGCTAGTCCAATACTTTATGACGTTTGTCATAACGCAGTGGAACTTGACGATATTGAGCATATGTTCGATGAAGCTTTAAAGGCTCAACAGAAAGGGTGTGCCAGTAACTCCTACAATACTGAAATAAATAGTCTTTAAAAGGACAAAAGAACACTATCATGAAGCTTCTGCTAAATTTTCAAACGTTCCTAGAACATCAAGATGAACTTGACATTAAATGAATTGGAAAGCCGAATTGTACGACATAATTTGAAAACGTGTCTTTAAGCTAACAAAATTCTTTCTAGTAACGGCCAAAGAAACAGCTTTTTTGGGAGAAAGTCTTTTGATGTTGGCCATCGACAAGTCCCATCGATTAAAAAAGGGTAGCTGCACTACTCAGGCAAGTTTTCGTTCACCTTATATCGTAACGATATCTACGACTTGATCATTGTGAATTGAAAGAACTTTTTTTAGCGTGCTGTATGAGGAAGCAGCGTGGCTGAGTGGTCAGCGTGTTGGATTCGCAATCCAGCGGTTCCGGGTTTGAGTTCCACTCTTTCCACTACCTTGATTTGTTTCACGGCAGCAATGGGTTGAAAACATCAGCAACACTTTACACTGCGTAGCAGCCCTTTCCTTTTCATTTTTATGACGGAAAGATCCAACTAGCGAGCGAAGGATTACGTCTGGGTGAGCAAAAAAGTGGGGAGAGGTAAGGAGGGCGAGCGAGAAGGGGGAGGGGGTAGGGAGTTTCCTTCCCTTCGCGTGCTTTTTTGGAAACGCCTGCCACGCTTGTAAATAACCAACTGGTTTAGCTCCGGCACGTTAGCTATGTTCAATTTGAATGATTTGTTTCAGTTGTTTGCTCGGCCACATCAGCCGTTGTACTATAAACACGACCAAGGGTAAATAATGTTTCTTTCCTTTTTTAATGACCAAAAAGGTAGATAATCAAATGCTGTTTACCTATGTCCTCGCTGCTTTCTTCACCCTCGCTGGTTCTTACGGCATGATAGAACTGGTGCATGATGTCGTCAAACTCTGAAAATTTAGAACACGATAAATGTCAAACGATTTTAGAATGCTATTATAGATACTACAAATGTAGTAAGTAATGTTCTCGTGGATGTCTACATGTTGGCTACCTAATGACAACCAATTAGATCTTCGATCGATTACCCTTCCATGGCCCTGGATCTGTACGCAAGGGGGCACAAATTAAGTCAAACCAAGTTACTGAAGGACTGGTCAAAAAGTATTGAAAGTGGGGAAGTGGGTGGGCCAGAGCAGAGAGGGGATCGGTCTTCAGTTTTTGAGCTGAGCCCTTGGTAAGTGGTGAATCGATCAATTTTCAATATTCAGAAATATCTGTGCAAAAGCTAAGAAGTCTAACAGAAAGAGCAAGCAGTCCACGGCAGAGATTTCTCGAATTACATGAACTCTTTTAACATGCTGATCATAATAAACATCAAAAGGCCAACTCCTGTCTACATGGTATTTGTCGGGACTGGCAATAATTCAGGAATATCGATTGTTATTGATTAACCGCTCGGACTATTCAGAGATGGCCTAATTGTTATTTTTGTGTATAATAATACCAGGAACAACAAGAGATGTTCATCTTCAGTATGCTATTAGATTACATTTTCTTTTTTGAACTACTCCAAGATCTATTGTTGCATTTATTTCCTAATGCAAAGAATTGAAATCTCTGTTGTTGTGGTTGCTGTTGTTTGCTACATCTTTATGCCGACATTAAAATGAAACCAGAGGGTATTATGCTGAGCTTCTTATGGTGTTGTAAACTAGCAAAGAAAAATGAAAAGCCCAAAATGTTCCCGCCAGTTGTTTAGTTTCCATTCTTGTTAGACACACGGGCTACGATAAATTGACTCAATAAAACCTCTTATCAGTGTCATAACTAAAAGAATGTCAAAAATAATTTCTGATAACAAATCATGATACTCCATACCAATTGATGAATCGATTGTTATCAATTACTACCAGCAATCAATAACTTGCAACTTTGTTTCTTCATCCATTTTCATCAATTGCTATCTGCAATCGATC
>OMLO01001639.1_pt1 | contig 17425 bp, 10 predicted proteins | sample 1674811 | NCBI WGS metagenome assembly OMLO01 (sample SAMN06265003, study PRJEB25207) | coral metagenome | isolation source: Coral host | place: Mexico:La Bocana,Puerto Morelos, Mexico | collected 2008-11-13 | reverse complement strand
CGTGTGTTATGAGCCAATTATTCTCAGTACCTCAGTGCATGCGTACGGGTCAACAACGAACTGAACGTGGGTTTGACACAGAATCATGAAAATTCAAGTTATGATATAGAGACTCTGGTGTTGTTTTTTCAACTGTTTTGTTTCTCTTTTATTGAGATTTCCCTTTGGAAAGCTTCTTGCTGAGGTCGTCAAATTGTTTTTAGCAATTCCTATAGATGAATATTAGCTATTCAATCCTTGCCAAAATAAAATAAATTTCTCGATCATCGAGCATGTTTGGGTCATCGTTATCTCAAATTGCTTGTAAGCTCTTCAATTTTCGTGTAGATGGAAAATACGTTTTCTTCTAGACCATTGAATATTTCTAAAACATCACTTGGGACTTTTTATTAACGATTCATCTGTAAAGTATTTTTTATGCGTTTGTAGGCAGTGTTGAAACCATTAATACTTTCGAGACGCGACGATAGTCTTGGGTGCTAATCAGTCTTGCGTTTTTTTTTCCAAGTTTTATGTTAAAGTTATTATTATTTTTCCAATAATCCACGCAAAACTAGTTCGATAGGAAGTCGTTGGAATGGAAAACCTGTTATAATCGGTCAATACATTGGGTGGTATCTCATTTAGAGCGCCCCATGCGGTAACGGAGACATCCTATTGCCTCGCTCAGCGTTTCATATCCCTTGTTGTCGTCTGCAGCAGTTCTTTTTTCGTTTCACGGCAAATGAGCATACCCGCGGTTTGCCGCACTGCAGTTTGAAGGCCCTATCACAAAAACAACGTTAGAATCCTTTCTGTGCCTTGTTACCTCGAGAGAAAATTCTGAAACCAATTAGCGGGATGTTTTTGGGTTGCTTTAAAAAGTCAGGAAATTTACTCTTTTCACTTCGTTCCTTTCTTTGTGTTGGTGTGAAATCCGGACTCGAGTTTTGTTTGGCAGACTCTGAAATTTACAGTTCCTTTTTTTTGATAAAGATCAAAATGAATCATTTCATTTAAATCATTTCATTTTCCCTTAAAAACCAATCTTTTTTATCGTATTTTGGTCAGAGATTGTCACATCGAAGCGCCAAGCGGAAAAATGCTTAAACAAAAAGCTAACCCACGCAAAATATGAAAACCAAAACACAGAAATACACGACGGTAACAGAATAGCACACGCTGTAGGTGGAAAAGTTGGAAGGGCGTTTAATTAATAAAATCTGAAGGCTTCGTCTTTATTTTCCATAGGTTCTGTTGTGATAAACGTGAAAAAAAATTAGAATCGCCAGTGAAACATGGCGGGCAAATAGGTGGAGATTTGCATTTCAGTAGCAAACCAGACAACACTTAGCCTAATTAGAAGTCTACACGCAGACTTCTTTGTTTACGAAAAGATTGTATAGAGTCTCTTACATGGGAACATTACTCGCTCCAGGTAATTTGAGTTACCAAAGGCTTTCACGAGAAAGTCACAAAAGCATCATGTGAAAGGCGATGAATTCTATGTTTCGTGTTCAACGGCGTCGGGATCTCCAGCGAAGCAAAATTAACATACTCTTATCAACAGTAGATGAGAAACAATGGAGAGACGATGTGACTGGCTGGTCGTAGAATTATAATAGATAGCGTTCGCTTGTTGAATAATGAATTGCTGCAACTCTCCCTAATAGTGACAGGTGTTCGGGTCTTAATTGTGAAATGTTTGAGCTCTAAACCGTGACGTGGTGGAGATAAAAAGTAATTTTTGCTCAATCAAAAATGGTCTACATTCTGAAGCACTTCAAAGATGTTATCTATTGTTTTGTAAGCTTGGCTTGATTTTACCTGGCACATTACATCGTGCCGTGTTAGTTTTCAACTCTGAGTTAACGAAGTTGCCTGTTCTTACTTTGGCCGCTTCTCCAAGCGCAGGCGAGCACGCTGGGAAAAGAGGTCCAATGTTAGCTACGTGAATAATGCGTTTTAAAAGTGCAATGCACTCGACGACGACGAACAAATGAGTTCGAAATTTTGTACCTGTCAGTCACCATCGCGTCGAAGGAAAGTTGACGATGCATTGTCCTTCGAACGCGATAAAGTTACAGAAGAGCTAGTACCGCTACCCAACGGATTCACTCATCAACATGATAACGGAGATGCAGGACATGAAAGTACGCCTTGCTTATCTGGCGAGGATTCCGTTGGAGCTGTTAAGAAAGAGCGAAAACGAAGGATTTATCGCGTTTGGGAGTATTACCTGCGCCACAACACTTTACACGGCCTTCACTATGTGTTCGACACCAAGTCGATTTGGCGCAAATTGATTTGGGTCGCAGTACTGCTAATCGCTGGAGGAATGTTTTTCAACGAGGTCAAGGAAAGTATCAAACAGTATTTCGAATATCCGTTTAGCACAATTGCCACCGTTGATTACCCACATAGCATAAGACTTCCGGCCATTTCCATTTGTGATCTGCGCGACATTAGAAAAACTATTCTAAGCAATTCAAAAATACAGTGGCAACACGATTACGGCGCCGGCTCGAATTCCAAGAGGCAGAATTTGGAGCCCACCATGAACGATGTTCTTAACGAGGCATTCTCGATCTTAGACGAAATTTTGATTTCTTGTTCTTTGAAGCGAGGTGTTACGTCTAGTAAGGCAATACCGTGTGATAGTCGAAACTTCACTCTCTTCCTATCTTCAGACGGCCACACTTGCTACACGTTAAACTCGGGTGCTGGCGGCCGCCCTCTTATAAAAACGGACAATGTCGGCCCAATTTACGGAGTACATATGGTGTTGAACACTCGGCCTTTGGAGGAAGGCAAAACGTACGGCGGAAGTGGAGTAAAAGTTATTCTTCACCAGCAAGACGAACTGCCATTGAAGAGAGTGGGATTTCACGTACCTCCGGGCTATGTGACTTTCGTTGACATGAAAAAGCAAAAGGTAATTTTATTTTTTTATTTTTTTGCGGCCATGTTTTAGTGTAAGTTGAGTTGTTTTGTTGTTTTGGTGATGCACTAAACCCCTACAGTTTGCGTGCGAGCGCTGACACACTTTTTTTTTTAGAGTTTTGAGGTTTTTAATCGTTAAACTCATGCAGTCTTGTTTTGTATTCGAGACTCCCCTATATCGTATTTGATATTTCGCTTTTAATGTGCAAAGCCCTTTCAAGAAGGTTCCACATTCGACAGCAAGCTTTGGACGTATGGCTAGTGAAAGAAAAGAAAGCTTTTGGAACATTGTTTTTGATGTGACTCCACCGAAGGCGATAGGTTTTTTTCACTTTTTTTGGTGCGCTTTCTCCTCTGTGTATAAGCGTGTTAATCAAACAATCAACCAACTTATTCATTTTTCATCAACGCAACGAAAAATTCAATCAGAGAATTGACGCGATTTTAATACAAACTGCAAGCTTAAGTTACCACGGCTGCAAATCGTTTCAACGAATGACGACCTCATTTATATTTTCTTTATAAGTTGGTTATGTTTTCGATCAGCGTAGGGTGACTTCTCTTTTGAACATAACGAATAGCTACACGGAGAGAATAAAAACTAGATAATATTATCACTACCAAGGAAATAATAGTTGTGAAGGATCTAGTAACACGCTGAGTGTTTTGTAGACGAGAACAAGGGCAATTATTTTTCCTTCGCCGCGCATCGGTTGGTCCACAGCAAACAAATTAAATCATCAAATTCGAATGAATGATAAATTTATTGTTAAATGTCCGGCTTTGGTTTTTACGATTTTTTGAATACATTTGAATAAAATAAGCCAGGTAGCGAGTCATTGCCAACTTTTAATTACTCGATAACGTTGCCTTTTTTTATTTGCATGAAGATTTCGTTTCTTTCTTCGCATCGCCTTTAAGGCAACTAGCTTTTATTTTCATGATCGAACATTCATTTACAAATTGCGCAGGAAATTTCGGTTTTCAATGACGCATGCGACGAATATAGCTTGACCGCAAACATTAAAATTTTACGGGGATGGAATTTGTGGCAAACTTTTTTTTGCATGTAAATTTCATAGCCGCCGGCAAGTTCGGTGAGAAACAATTTTGTCTTGCTTGTCCAATACTTTAATATCTTTCACTTAAGATACCTTCACCCACTCTCGTTGCACTATATTTTATTGTTTATGGAATGAAGTACGTCATTTCAAATTTTACTTTAATATGAAGAGTGCATAAATTCAATCCAAGGACTGTTCGCGTAAAGCCAGCTCTTATTTAGACCTATAGGTTTTATTGCTTTTCACGGTGAGTGCAGTGTAGTTTATTTTTGATATATTTTACCCTACCGAAAACGTTAATTGCAAACGCAGTAGGTACAACAAATTATTTTCTCGTGGAGGTTTCGCGTTTGTACGACATTTCGCAAAAGTTTAGACGTAGCACCTTCATTTACTTTTAATATTACTGACTAGTAACCTGAAATTCGTTGAGAACTAACGAGAAGTAGGCAAACTATAAATTAGACGGTTTTCACAAAGATTGTCTATATTGTTATTTGTATATTGACAAGTTCTTTGTAAAGTAGGTTTGTCAAATATTAAAATTTAACCTAAATTTGATGACTTTGGCATATTTTAGTTTTCGATTTTGGTTTATGAGTTTTACACAGTGTGACTTCGTTTTGTTTTGGTGCTCCATATCACAGAAATCATGAATTCCCCGCTGATAGTCTCGATATTTCCATGCAAGTTGTCATATTACTGTATAAAAGAGATTCGTTTATGAAGGTATTAATTAGCGGTGTTTTTCGACTCTTCCTATCGACATATTAGCTCTACTTTCTCGCCAGTCGAGACAATTTTCTAGAGAGTAATTTTCTACGGAAAGTAGTTTTTAATTGACAAATTTTCAATCAATACTCGTCTTAAGCTATTTACACAAGTCCCTTAGTTGTATTATTACATCCAGTAAAAATGAATAACGAAACAAGCCCATCACAAAGAGGATTTATCCTCCTGTTTATCATGATAAAAGGTGCGATTTTAAAAGGAAATTTCTCTTTCTGATATTTACCACAAACGTTGTACATCTCTCTCTTGCTACATATAGCGCACGATATTAATGATTTGGAAATTCATAGTTATTGTAAGCCACGACCTTGTAATTAAAACTGTTTTCGGTTCTTCTTAACTTGTTTACAAAATACCTGCCGTTGTGTCTTTTATCTTTCGTTGTTTTGACAGCCTTTTTGGAGGCAAATAAATCCAAAGTTTTTTTCAAGGTTGTAGCAAAACATGCCTTTTGTTCAAACCTATTGTTAGAAAGTTTCAAATCTCCAGCCTACTGGCATAAGTATTAATTAGGTGTTCGATAACACTGTCCTAGTTGGAAACAAACGGCGTGATCTTAGGAATTAAGGACAGTTCTAGGGTCGCAGAGCTCGTGTTGTGCCTCAACATAGGACGCTTTACTGTCTAAGTGCTTCAATTTCCCAGATGTATGAATTATGTTAAATTATCGAGGCACCTGAGAAAACGAGAGTTCTACATTCCATTCAGGACGTCCGGAGAAGTAGCCAACAAATTCATTTCATCCTACGTAGACACCAGTTAGGCACTGAGACTGCGTGCCCGTGAATGCCTTATCCATTGATATGTTGTGATTAAGAGCAACTGTTTCCAATCCAAGTCTGTTCCAATCCTCTCCTTTCAATGCCATATTCTGACGAGTAGTTCTTTGACTACAAATATCACGAGTCCGCGGTCTCACCCAATGTGGTTGCTACGGGAATATGATAAAAATTGATCGCAGTTTTTGTATGGATCGTATTAATGCATTTCTAATTTTCGAGGTTTAGTCAGACTAAACGGTATGGTTATTAACTTTTCAAATAAACGTGTTGTCTTGCAAAAAGGTATCTCGTACTTTAAACTGAGATTTGTTTTTCTTTGAAAATACATCAAAGTCGTCTTTTAAAGTCATTCCTTTTGTAATATATCAGAGATGACTACGCATATTTTTGGGTAGTTAACACTATCGAGGACTGTTTCAACAACACTCTGAACCATGAAAATATGCAATAGTTTCAAATCGAGAGAAAAGTTCACCCGTTGCTGAAGTCGATAAAGGACATTCTTAAGACATTTTTTTAACTCCAAAATAATATCTTTAAATTCGCCCTTGAACAATCTTGAATCATAGTTATGAGTAAATGCAGGTACATCTAAGGGTGAGTTGCATCTTGGTTATGACTTTCTCTTCTGGTGTACTTACTTTTACTCTTGCACACAGTGTTGTTTCCTGAACTTTTGCGCCAAATTTAAACAAAATTTGGCTCCAGAGTTAATCTTACATCTGCTAGAGGTTCCACGCAGGTACGAAAGGGATGCGAAAACAACGGAAATATCGAGTAAATCTCTGACACACACTGACTGCTTACACGGGCACTACAACACAAAGTACGTTCGGATTTAGAAAAAAATGATTCTGTAAAAATGTTTTTTTAGATGTGAGTTCTTCAACATTGATTTACAAAACAGATTTGCAATTTAAAATATTTTTTTCGCATCTGAAAAATGTTTTGGGACTGCTCCTTATCGGCTTTCGTAACACTGAGGTGGAAAAATACAAACAGTTTGGAAAGGATAAGAATATTTAAGATCACAATTACGTACTATTTTCACAAGGACTGAAGAGAAATACTTAAATTGTGTAAACCCACATGCTGTCAAGGCGTGTGTCAGAATTTCAATTTCGATTGTGACCGGAAAGCTTGTGCTGGCTTTGCAACATTGCAAAGCGACCAAGCATTGTAACTACTGTAACTACTAGGAATTGTAAGTACTGGCTTGCAATGAGGTATAGAGATATAACGATGTTGTAGTGTTTTTTACTTTAACATTTGTCTACTTTTCCAGATTAAGAACCTGCGGAAACCTTTTAGCACCAACTGTAGCGGGAAAAGTCTGGACTATTTTTCGGAATATTCTCGTAACAAGTGTTACTTGGAAGGAATGACAAAATATGTCACTAACAAATGCGGCTGCAGAGGTTGGTTCATGCCAGGTGAGATTTACCCACTGTTGAGAAAAGAAAACACACATTGACTGCATAAGCCTATAAAAGTAATTTTACTGTGACAGAACATAATAATAATAATAACAACAATAATAATAATAATAATGATAATAATAATGATGATGATGATGATGATAACTGGGAATTTATATTGCGGCGGATCTTGATCCCACCCGAAGAGAAAAAAGAAATGTTAGTTTCCCTTCCCTTCTAGACCAAAACAGCTTACGCGATAAACCTTTTTGTACTTTTTATGCCTTTTTAACGAACAGGAGGTTACTGCCCGAGTGGTTAGGGCGCTGGACTTGAAATCCGGAGGTTGCGGGTTTAAGTCTCGCTATGACCACTAAGCCTGAGTTGTTTTTCTATAGACCCTAGTTGAACTCCTCGGCTTGCTTGTTTTAATAGCCAACTGGTCTAACTCCCGCCAGTTGTAATATTAAACCTATTATGTTTGTAAGAAATATTTGGGTTTTTTTTTCAGTTTAAGCGGCATGCCTGTGAACTAGCTGGGTCTAGCTAAGTGTATTGACCATTATAAATATTCAGCATTTAGCATTTAAACATTTTATCAATTTACCTGCTCGTTTCTTTCCGCAGAAACAAAAGATAATATCACCTCATGTTCATTAAACCAGACTCTTGAATGTATGTGGCCTGCGTGGGGTAAGCATATACAAACGTGAATTCAACGAGAAGGAAGAACTGAAAGAACTTGTTTATTTCCAATCTCCAAGTCGTATTCATCCAAATCACTATCTTAGATTTTATTTTTGTAAATTTATTATTACCTAAAGTAAAGCATTTAGCTAGCTCTGTTCTAGTCCTCACCAGCAGCACAGTGCCTGCTCGATTCAAACAGAAGGAAGAAGGAGATAACTGGCTACGATATCTTAATAATTTGTTTTTCATATTAAAAGTGGCCTACTATACTATGCGTCAATGTCGTGAAAATCACGGGAGAAGCTTTGAGTACACTGTTCTTTCTTTGGACACCATGTATTATACTCCAGCTAGTGGTCAGAGTGTAGCTGCAAAATTTGCCTCCCACTCTGATGGGTAACCCGCCTTAAGTGACTTAATCATTTTGTTCCCACTTTGTCTTTCAGAGGAATACGAGCAATCCAATATTAACAGCCCAGTTGAATGTCCAGTAGATTGTGAGAAGGTGTCTTATGATGCCCAGTTATCCCAAACTCTGTACCTGCCTCAAAAACTTTTACCTCTAACAAAACACGAGAAACTCAAGCGAGCCAAGCACATGCCCAATGACACCGACGGCATGGTTCAGTTTATGTTGTAAGTGTCGTTTAGTTTCATTACTTCTTTTTCCTAATGAAGCATGATGGGATCAAAGGGCAGTGGAAATGATTTTTGACAAAGAATTTTAAACACAAACATATCCAAGGAATTCATCTTGCCGATAAGATGTGATCGTATTTAATATTAGTTTTTTTATATTTTTATGAGTTTGTGACGGATTCTTTTGAAACTTTGTGGATTTTCTTATTTCTGCATGGTAAATTGAACTATGGAGCAGACCTTTTTCATATTACGAAAAATTATTGATATTGTGTGACATCCGTATAAAGGTCTACTGCTCAGGTTTAGTGCACTTTCTGGCAAAATTGGATCTTGTCAGAGGAACGTTCTTGTGTTGAAAGTTTGGAGTACAGTATATAAGACTTTGACCTTGAATTTCCTCGGACAATAATTTCCTCGCATAATAATTCTCATGTTAGCATGCTTTAAATGTTTATAATTCTTTTAGTATATACCACACAAGCTAAATAACTAGCGGAACAAAGGGCAACTTTACTTGTTTGAGAGTAACTTTATTTGAAACAGGAAGCCATTTTGTTTTTCTTCGGCTGCTCGGAGATGAATAGTACTTGGCTAATCACCTCCGAGCTAGCCCATCAGCGTGCGCGAAATGCACTATTCACTTGTGTGGTACATACTAATTAGAATTATTTACAATGTGATCTATTCATTCCATAGTTTACAGCAATTACTGCTTTTGTATTGATGAGTGAAGTTTTTTTAATTTTGTCTCTAGAGTAGTGACATCTTATACATCTCTACTTACTTTAGACCACAATAAAGGTCCTGCATGTCTCTGATCGTTTGCCAAAACGTATGGTATTTGAAACGTGGTAACACAAAATTACATTTTCGCAGCCAGTGTCATTAAAAGCTGGTTATTGAACTTTCTTGTTGCAGGGACTACTATGTGGTGTTATCTTTATTCTTCAGTGAACTGAGAATTGACATTTTTGAGCAAACTCCTTCTTATGGATTTTTTAGATTAGTAGGTAAGTCAAGTTACAAAAATGCTTTTACAATTTGTGCTCCGTGGAAGAGTTAAGTTATATCAGAGTGGCCCCTTGATATTGTTCTGTCAATGAAAGTGTATTAAGATAACAGATAACCAAAACAGTCAAGACAATTATTTCTTTAATTAACAATTAACTTTATATATTATAACATGACTGTGAAACATCTAATTTTTTCCCATTTGGATTGGTAAGCCTGAAAGTTGCTGGTCAGTTAGAAAGGGAGTATTCCTATAACTGGAGTTACAAAAACTTATTGTTATGCAACACCCTAAAATATAGATATGTATAATTATATAATTTGTTTACATTTGTTTACTTTACACTTTTACATTACGTGCATGTATGCAACACTCTCCTATTTTGTCCTCAGGTGACGCTGGTGGTCAACTTGGCCTTGTGTTAGGCGCTAGTTTCATCACAATACTGGAAGTTATAGACCTGGTTATCATGTTTGCCATCAACTGGTTTCGATCTAAGCCGCCCAGCAAAACCACGGATATATCGTGACATGCTTGATGCTGGGCTTATTAACATTTTGTTGCTGATCCGAGGAGACACCGTGTGATTGTTATGAATATTGTGAAGAATCTTGCAAATGGATAAGGCTGACCCTGAAGCTATGGAAGTTGCTACAGTAGTATGTGCGTGAGACTTTCAGTTCGGATATTCGTTCGAAGGCTGACGGTGCAAACATGCCGAACCTACTCAGTAACGTCGTTCAAGGGATGACAATAAAATCTAACTTCATCAAGAAGTTTTAAGCGTAGGTTAGCCATTATCAAAATTATTTTGATCGAGATAATTCTACGAAAACTAAATTGCATTCTAGGCAATACATGTGAACTCCAAAAATCGAAATTTGGAAACAGCGAGTTAAAAACTGCTTCAACTCGACTAAGAGGTAAAAGAGACAAATCTCCATCATTCGCCGAGTTGTCGAAAAAAGTGGGGAAAACCATTCAGAACGATATGGGTGATATTGAGGTTATCGCGCTTAACATAGATGACAATGAGGATAAAGTTAATTAAAGACAATTATTATAAAAAGTAAAAAGGTGTTACTCTAGTACATTTCTTGATTTCAGATTCAAGACTGGGACTTTTCACTCTTACTTAAACTGAGGACAGTTTTAGATAAAATTCCTACATTTGAAAATGCAATTTAAAATCAACCCGTTTCTTTGTATATTTCTGTATATTTTGAACTTTCTCAAATTTAGCCAAACGAAGAAAAGCTGTACACAATCGTTTTGTCATAAATAGGGTAACATCGCAAAGGTTCTTGATAAAGTCTTGCGCTGCCAAGGCCAGGGTGGATAGAGCGTAATTTAAGAGAATAAAGTTGGGCCATGGTGATTCTTGTTGTTCGGAGATTAATGGAAAACAAACGTTCCTACTAACTTACTGGTTATAATAAAAATTAGTACTGAAAACACATAAAGACATTCACTTGAAAGAGATTTTTTTAAGTTTCCTTTTATAGCCCATAATTTAAAATACGATCTGTGCAGCATTTTCACAGTTGCATACAATCTTGCTGGTTTTACCCGTTACTTTCCGAGGGAAGACTTAAGATTGCGAACGTCATAGTTCAGGGTGAACAGGCGTAACTATTTTTAAATACGTGATGAGAGTGTCGCCGAAAGAAAAGATTCCTTAGTAGCAGCTGTCAGGTTACTGGACAAGCATTGGTAAAAGTTACCCGCAAAAATCTCAAAAACAGAAATGAAAACAGGAGCTAGAATTTATAATCCTCTGGATATGGATCAGAAGTTTTCTTGCTGTGATGTAGAATGTGTCAATAGAGTAATTATATGTAAAAAATAATAAAATAAATCTATTAACAACATTGAAGTTTCTTTTTGTTGAGATTACTAGCTGTAATTAACCTTTAGATTTAAGAATAACACCTCTAAGGACGCTACTCGGGGCATCTCAATTATTCAAATTTCAGCGTCATGAAATATGTTTTGCATTTCCAGTCACTTTCTACTGGATTATCTCCTTCCCCTCCCCTGGGAAACTCAAAGACAGAACAAGTGTCAACGTACCTGGAGTGGTCTGCCTGAGACATTGTTGGAGTCGATGTTTTAATGTTTTCACTAGTTTTAGACGGGTACAAGTGTCATTGCTATTAAATCACGTATAGTTCATTGGAGACGGTTTGATTGTACTAAATGTTTACTGACACTGTGTTTTCAAGAAAAGGATTGATTCAAGTTTAATTTTATTTGAACTGTAAAATGTGATCGTGACAACACCTAAAGAAACTGCGAGAAATATATCAGCCTAATTTACCTCAGAGAGTTACCGAATTCCAAACAGTGGACCGCAGATTCCCTTTGAAGGGTGCTATATTGCGAAAATTTTCAAATGTTTTCTTTCTACACACTTTATGATATATATAATCTGTTGTTCATTTTGCAAACAGAACTTTTCAGAAATCTTGATAAATATCGTTGAAGTAGCAGTAACTGGATCAATTCTTTCTTTAGCGGGCAGTGAGTTGTTGATCACTCGCATACTTTCGTTGCCTACTTTTATATTCTGGACTTCTTGACCCTGTCGGTGTAACTAGACCCCTTTTTTAATCGAGGCTGAAATTTGGCAAATTTTAAGAACCTTCTAAGGATAAACCCGAGGCTGAACTTTTACATAACTGTTTATTCACAATTCAAATTCATATGGAATGAAGTGAGTGAAAAGGGCCAAGGAGGTTAACCCTTTCGAGTTTGCTCCTAAAACAATTCAAAAACGCAAATCTACCTCTGAATAAAATTCACAACAAAAAGTTCAAAAGTTTCATAAAACGTTAGTAAAATGGCATCTGAGCCCGTTGTTGAAAATGTCCAGAATTTCTGCCTCCGCGACGTCTTTAGGTAAACTATTATATTAAGTATATTTAGAAACAAAGAATAATTACTTTCAACTATCAGCTTTGCTGGAAGTAGTTTTAGAAAAAAAATGAAATTTTATGTGTTGATAATTTGTAAATATAAAGCAATCATATATTTTTCACTAAACTGTTGAAAATTCTTCGTTTCTCTAAACGGCAAAACAGGCCAAAACACCAAAAACAGCACTAGCCGTATGTTCCATGCTAATAACATTTCTGCAAGAAGTTATGTGCGTACACTCGAAAACAGAAATGTCATACGCTATAACCGATATAGGAATATTCACAAGAATATTTTCAGCCTAAAATCGGCAGAAAAATAAGATTATTCAACCTCGCCGAAAAAAAAACAGTATTTTTACCAAAAAAGAAGAGTATAGTTGATTTAAAAAATGTGATTTATAATATGGATGGGCTCATTGGCTCCAGTTCGGCGTTATAGTCCAAACCTCCGAGGAATGTTCGCGGAAAACTCACTCGCCTCATGAAAAGAACTCGTACTTGAAATGTTGACAGCGTGCTGTGGAGCATTGCAAACCAAGAATTTTCAAACCTACATTTGTTCCTACGTGCAAAGTTTGCTTAACCGTCTGATGAAATTCTGAAGTGATCTTTTGGAAACCTCTTCCAGAAAACCGAGCGACGACAATTAAAGAGAATGTTTGTAATAAATTGAATATAAAAGTGATGGAAATAAAGAAGGTGAAACTCAAGCTGAAAAAACAAAAACAAAAAAAAAATCAGAGTAGTAAATGAAAAATGCCTTAAGCACTAAATGTGGAAAAATGCTTTTAGCGTCCATGTGGACATTTGCTGTTCGATATTTGAAAAAACAAAAACTGTTGTCACCAAAAGATGTTATAATCAGCTTAAAACGGAACCAAATTTTTGGTTGCATTCCCCACACATCGTCGAAGCACCAATCACATTTTTGGTCATCTTCGCATCTGTTTGTCCTCCAAGCTGTAGACTGCAGCGTACATTGTGGTTCTTGATTTAAAATATGTTTCTTTGGAGTATTGTGTAATAGCGACTCAAGTACTTGTTTAGTGTTTTGTTGCGTTTACGTATGGTTAAACAGAGCCCTCCTAGGAATCGGTCCCAAGTTGTCGACCACGGCCTTTGGGTCTAAAAGGAAAACTTCTACCACTGAGAATAACTGCGCCACTGCTGATTTCACAACAGCCTTGTTTTATTTTCTGTATAATAAACAAAACCCACCAATTTGAGATTCCTGGCATGAGAAAAATCACCTTCCAAGGGATTCAATGCCCTAACCCTCGTTACAAAACTTTTATTTTGTCGTAATTCATAATGTTTTGTCTTCGTTATTGGTGGTTTTAAGCGTCCCACGTCGGCAATTTCCAGTCAATTCTAATTTTTTTGTTTCGATTCTCTTTTGGTGTTAATTGCCCCGTTCGTTAATTTAATCTTATCTAGTCGCTGCTATTTGCAATTTCAGGGTCTCTTATCAATTGCTAAACCTAATAATCCTGATTTGATGAAATTCTGTGTGTTGTGTTGTGTTGCTCTAAAAGGATGTTATGATTCTTCCTTCTATTTTCCGTTTCTATGCTTTCCACTGCTAATTTCTTCTTCTTCTTTAAAAACGTGACCTCGGAATTCTTCGTAATTCTTTCTGGATAGCTAAATATCCTGGTTACAACTTCCCTATTAAGAACCATAATGAATCGCTTGCGGTTTTTGTGCCAAATTTCGGCTTTTAAACCAGTTAAATGCATTATTAATTGTCAGTTAATTTCGCTAAAGAAAATTTAGCAATTTTGACCGACTTTAAGAAAATGGTAAATTTTGGGCTAAATAAATTCGTCGAAGGTGTGCATTTTCGATAATTTTTTTTTCATTTTCTTGTTATGGCAAAGCAGTATTGTATTGATAATATCAATAATACTGTCGAAATAAACAATGTTCACTTCGCATAATTTAAGTCCTGCCAGAAAAAAGATTAATTATTTTTTTTCGTTTATAGAAAATTAAACACTTGATTCTAATCTTTACTGCATTCCGTAAATGATAAAAGTTAAAGTGCTGTATTTGCGATGGCGAAAGCTTTTGAAATCGCATTACAACTATATTCTTCTTTTGCAAAATATTCCTTGTTAACGAATTTGCATAGGAAATAAAAATAACGCAAACCCTAGGTAACTAAGTGTAGAAATTTTAGGGGTTTTAAAAAAATTAACTTCCTATTTTTGAGGAGATCGTTTGCGTTGTTTCATCGACAACAAGGGCCTTAACTTGCAAATGACTGCCTTTTTTTCTCTCCTTGAAGTCCCCATGTTTTGTCTTCCTTGCTTTCTTCTTTTTCATTTTTTGTTTTTAAATCTCTTTAGATACGGAACCAAACAAGGTACTTGTTAATTAAAATTTCTTTTGGAGTTCTCATAACCTGTTTCTTTGCCGGGCGTTGTATTTGAGTAATTTTGTGTTATTTTAGATATTTATTCTTTTGCTTTCATGGTATTTTACGGGATTGATGGACAAAGCACATAAATAATAAATAATGCGCAGGCGTCTAAATCACCGAAAGGCCTTGGAAATAACCTCCCACAGTACAAAGCTGCAGGAATGTCAGGCCGCTCGTCGACAAATGATTGTCCATGTATTTCATATTGATGTTTCGTAACGGTCGGTGATTATCATCTGAGCAGACAAGGCAGATGGCAATAATTTATAATTTTACAGCAATTTAAATACGACAAGATAAATAAATCACATATTTGTTCAAACTATGTATACAAATGCAATGAATTCACGTAATTATAAAGATAGAATCGAGCGATATAACTTCTAAGTTTATTACCTGGGTTAATAAGTTCTCGAAGCCAGAATATTTTCTTATTTCAAATTGCTAAGACATTCATTAAAGCGAAGGTTGTTGGCAGATGAAGTTAATTTGAAGGGAATATGTCACGGGGTGATACGGTGCGGTATTTCCCGGGTCCAATACCACCTGTCGGTCGTAATTTCACCTTGAATGAAACAACATCACTCACCAAATGTGACGCCTTTTGACATGCAAATTCGCGTTTTAATTGGCAGAACAACAGGTATGGTGCACTCAGTACAATATGTGATTGGTTTTGCACACTTTACACAAGCAGTTACGGGAGAGATTCAATTAAAGGCCAGCATGGATATATAAGTGAAATTTAAAAGTATTTTGGCTCAAACTTTCGATCTTTTCAGGCCTTTATTGATGAAGCCCGTTGGACTGAACTTCATTGCTTCTGAACGATATCTGTTCAGGTAAACAAGAGAATTTCTGTAAAGAGTTATTTTTTCATTCGTTATCGATAAACATGTCAAATTTGTACAACGAGCACGATTCCTCAGCAGAAGACACGGGCGATGTCAAAATCATAATCAAGGGAGGCGACAACAAGCTAAGCACGGGCGCTAACAACGTGTATGCATTTTGCAATCACTGCAAGAAGGACATTTCTGTTGTGTACATCAAGTCTGAGGCAAATGGAAAAGAAATGGCTGTTTCGGAGACCCTCAAGACAAATTGGCCCGCCGTGGTCGATGGAACCTATCCAGAGAACGACTATGAAAAATGTAAGAAAAACAACGATTATGAAAGCTGTAAGAAACTTCTCGACGAGAAGAAGAAATCGGACAAAATTCATGATTTGTGGATATCATTTCTTGACTCGTGTACGCTGCACGGATTTCACTTCTGCTTCTCTGGCAATCCGCCAGTTCGACGTGTTTTATGGACTCTGCTCTTGCTCGGAGCGTTCGCGCTATTTTTCGAAAAATGCACCGACAGCATTATGAATTTCTTCGAGTACCCCTTCACTACTACCACTCTTATCGTGTACGAGAACAGCCTGGTCTTTCCTGCTGTCTCCATCTGCAATTACAACGACGCCCGCCTTTCCAAAATAAATGGAACACTTGTGGACCAGCTTTTTGTCACTACAAATATCAAGGGCGAAAATGGAAGTGACATTAAAAGTAAACTAACAGGGGAAATTATGCAAAGCACTCTTTCAAAAGCCGCGCATCGGCTCGACGAAATGATCCTGGATTGTACTTGGAATAAAGTTGAAAAATGCGACTACAGGAACTTTACCGAGTTCAAAAGTGCTTTTGCTGATGTGTGTTACACGTTCAACTCCGGGAAAAACGGTACACCTCTTTTAACGACGAATACAGGCCAGGAGAGAGGTCTTCGCCTTCTAATCGATGTACAGCATTATGACTACTACTACGATGTGGAGAGTGCGGGATTTAGAGTAATTCTACATGATCAGGCAGAGACTCCGGTCAAAATGCAAGGCTTAGCGGTGTCTCCGGGTTTCACCACTTACATGGAACTTCGGAAACGAAAGGTACGTGTGACTTAATTCTCTTTTCTGCTTTTCTAACGTCCCAGTATAGGTTGACAAAAAATATATTTTTGATTATACGCGTGCATATTTAATTCGTATTATTGAATAAACACTTCAAATTGAAGCAACGGTAATGTTGTTTCAGGACACACGTTGAACCTTTTGACGTTTTTAAGTGTTTTTTATGGCTGACTTGCGTTTTGAAAATCAATTTTCGCTGAAGTTAGGTGAAGGAGATCAAATGATAGCGATGAAAGTGATAAAATCTCTTTGTCGCGAGCAACGCAATTAAATATTACTTATCAAAAACAATAAAACCAGGAAATTTGAATTTTTTTCTTAAATGCCGTTAGAGTTGAAAGCGAGAAAGGTTTTCGAACGTTTTTAAAAGTAAATTTAATATTGTCGCATTAGTTTTTCATGCTAAATGAAAGAGGACTTTCGTATTCGTGCTCGGTTATGTTGTTTTGTTTTCTTCCTTTCAAGAAGAAGAAGTTTATGGTATTAACAATGCCTACTGTTGTGTTCCGCAATGGTGGAATACCGCCCAAATTTGCAAGCGTTTTCCTTTTTCTAGAAATGTCATTGCGTGAAAATGTTTTGCGAACGCATTATCGGCTACATTCTTATCTCAATGCTTGATTAAAAGCAATCTGTTGTCTTGTTAAGAAGGTTGACCACTGGAATCGTCAGGCTCAGTTGGGATCACAAGGCTGACGGTTGTACGCAGCGTGGCTCTTAATTTAATACATTTGGTGGAGAACATGCAAAGGTTACCTACGTTTCGTAACAAGAAAAACATAAATAGTGATTAGTCAGGGAAG
>OMLO01001638.1_pt1 | contig 17426 bp, 18 predicted proteins | sample 1674811 | NCBI WGS metagenome assembly OMLO01 (sample SAMN06265003, study PRJEB25207) | coral metagenome | isolation source: Coral host | place: Mexico:La Bocana,Puerto Morelos, Mexico | collected 2008-11-13 | reverse complement strand
GACGGGGTCCCTTTCCACGTGATTCAAATCGCAACTCGAGTTAGTGGATGATGGGTCTCGAGTCTGGCATACACAATTGTAACTCAAGTGACCAATACTCATAGCAAATGATCAGACCTCAAGAAATATACAAAAGTACCGTGCACTTGGAAAACACACAGATCTGCACTAAGAGTTTCAGTTTGCTTCTTTCACAATTTCATAAAAAACGGAAGGAAAGAACCTGTGTGTTGGCTTTCCCAAACTGTAGAAGCTTTCTATGGAAATGATTCTTGTGACATCAAAATCCCAGCCTACCATTTTCATCACTTTACTTTGATTCTTGTCATTGTAACAGCATCCACAACTCCACAACTGAACAGTGTCATGTCCACCCCCGACCCTCTTCTGAGATTGTTGGCGGTCCGTCATCACACCTTAGTGGCATCCCATTCAATGTCAGCCTGGGGGCACATCTGGGTCATCCAATGCTACTATTCCCAGGACCTTTTCAACTCTTCAACTCACTCAATTTGGAGAACCGTTTGGGATTTTCATAGTTATCAAATCATTTTTCTATCTATCAAAACCATCAGAGCGGTTTTCCAAGATGTCAGCCACAAACGCCGCTCTTAGCATCAGAATCGTCCCGTTTTTACGTCGGCCACCAAGAGACTTTCGGGATTCGCGTCAGACATTGGAGTTGGTGGACTGGGCATCCGATGCGGAGCGGAGCTTTACGGGTTCAGTTGGAACGTCCATCCGGAACCCCTTTCCGGAAACCAAGGGTCATTATACTACCAACATCTACCAACCCAAACAATGTACCATTAAGGAGAAATCCCCCCAACATTTACCATACATTTGCATTGTTTGATTCCCCCCAAAATGGGTAATTTAATGATCCCTGGAAAATTGTCGTATAAGTGTCATCCTGTTGTAAAATACATGGAATTCAAAAGCTCAATCGAATGGTAAGTGAAAACGCTGGAGTGAAGTACAGATCAAGGAACACAGAATGCTACAATCTTGCAGAGCACTTCAGCAAAGAACAAGTCAACACAAAGGCCTCCAGTACAATTATGCTGTAAACTGTAAGCAAAAGCCGTCAGAATCAAGTCAACCATCATCTGCAGAATTTTGCAGCAAGTGGAGATCACAATTTTTGTTCTTCGATGCTTCCAAATTACAATCAAGGATATCAGGACATGCTGCCTAAAACAAGATGCCTGCAAACAAAATGGAAACGATGATTGTGACGCGTAAGACTCCTCGCTTTTGTTCCCATCGAACTATCTGGATCTATTAGACTTGCTGATCACAAACACTGAAGACATACCAACTTGTGAGTCATCTGGCTTACGTTCAAAACATATCTGAAATGCAGCAAAAAAAGGAGCAAAACTAGGCGTAATCTCATTGCTACAGCCATACGCATCGAGAACCAACCAACACCAACCAACATCAAGCAGCGCCAATCAACTTTCTTCCACACCTCGTTTGTTTTTTCAACTGGTCCAACTGTTCTTCGAACGTCAAGAGATGCTCCTGAGCGTTCGGAAAACATGAATCCTGGTGACTTTGGGAGGATGGGTAGTGTCTCGAAATTAGCCTACCCCATCTACCCCAAAATAGATAGGTGTCTCTTGGTCTGTTGGTATGCGCCTTCATCACTCAAAATCATTTTGGGATCACTTTCGGAAACTCCATATTAGACGATTCTCCTGGGCAGTGAGCGGAAGGTGATCTTTTAGCCCGACTTTAAAACATGCGGGTCAACTAGGATCAAATCCGCAAATACCACATACACCACATAGCAAACTGCTTGGGTGTATTTCCCACTGCCAATGGATAACAAACATGTATGCTTCATGATATATGACTGATCCATACTCAAAGCATGAATCACTGTTCCCAGCGCAGGGGATTTTACCCTTTACAGCTGAAGTGGTCGGGAGTCGTCAGGCCAAGGTTTCTAAAGTTTTTCAGGACAGGTTCTGAAATTCACCCCCTTGTTTTCCTGGAGTACCAAACCATGCCCTCATCAATATGATTGTTCGAATCTCAAGTAACATGACTTCATGCAACACAAGTTCAAAATGGACATCCCGACATCCTTGGGTCCAATGATTTGTGTTTTTTTTTTTTTTTTTTCGGATCCTTTGCAGGGTCATTCTACTACCAAAAAAAAACCTCTTTTTATGAACCAGGTGGTGATGGTGTCTTTTTTAAGATTGAAATGAACACGGCGTATTTTTTCCGTATGAAATGCCTGGATTGAGTGTGAATACCATCTTCCGCATGGAGGGGTTTAGGAAAGGACCCCAGATCTTCAGCAGGTATGTCCACAAGACACCTGACTTATAACTTCGTCACAAGACGAATTTGTTTTTTGCAGAAGGAGCATCACCTATGTTATTGCCACCCTCAACAAACGATGTATACATGTATATATATATATCTACGTATGACCCCCCCGTTGACATCTCTTCACAAAAGATCCCAACATCCACACACACACACAGTCACACAGTTCATTCCAACAAACATATCTTTATAAACCACATCGCAAAGGTGCAAAACATGTTTTGGGACATGTCCTGCCTGTGTGAGGCTTTGGTTTTTATGAAATGGTACCTGGAAAGGCGATTCATGGTTCACATGTGGAATGACATGACATATCATCATAATCATAATCATAATCATAATCATGAGCATCATCATCATCATCATCATCATCATCATCATCATCATCTTCAATGTTGCAGAGTAATCAAATGACACATTCCAAGAGAAACAGCTGTCAATATTCCCTTTTTGCCCCAGGCACCGACACCGCGGACGTCGCCGACGCATTGGAGGCAGCCGAGGCTGCCGATGTGGTGCTCACCTTATGGATGTCTAGTTGGTAGTTGAACCAACCCGATTGAAAAATATGCTCAAGTCAAACTGGGAACGAGATTTCCCCAACAATCGGGCTGAAAATAACAAACATATTTGAAGTTTCACCACCTAGAGGTTCATGGATGTTGATGAATGTTGATGGATGTTGATTTATAGCGGTTTCTATGGAGTGACTAAGAAATGTTGATTTTAATTGCATGACGGCCACTTTTCAAACTTTATGATTACCGTCAAACATCTTGATGTTAAACAATTTTAGGCTTCAATACAGAAAACACTTCTTTGTCTATTCAACCCTAGTTCTTCAACAACTTCTGGAATTGTATGCCTACGGAGATTTAGGATTGTAGGAATGGTGCAAAACCAATATGTAACGTAACAGTCACCACGTTAAAAATGTATTGGGAATCATTGGGATGTGTTTTCTCGGCTCTATTCCAGCCACACCCTCGATGGAAACTCCAGGATGTTTTTCAGACGCTTCTAACATAATGGCTTTTTAAAGCATAGTGTGAACTGCAAAATCACTGGATTTCTTCCATCAGTATCGAAGTATGGACATTAAAAATCAAAAGCCGATGCACCTGGGTTCTGGACGAGAGACGAGATTCGAGATTCTACAATGGGAGTTAAGGGGATGAAACATCAACGATTGCGTGCTTCGTTTTGAGTAGTTCCAAACCAAACCCTCAGGAGCTTGATGTTTGACAGTTATGTAAGATTTGATTCTGCGACAATCTTCCATCAGAGAGTCAATATAACATCTCCAGAGAATTTGGGCTGAAATTGCATTCTAAAGCTACTCAAAAGAGAATATCAACAAATAGCAAACATTATCATTTGAAACCATGTTCTTTTATCTATAGTCCTATAGGATCATCTATCATGTATAGTCCGATAATAACATGTTATATCCATTTTACAAGTCTTTTCGTCCGCTGTTTCGTTTGTGGAAATCCAGAACTGGCAAGTGACACGTCGGTCTCCATTGTTGACAGCCTGGAGGTGAAGCAGCAAAGCAACGAAACCAATCCTTATAATTTATAACCCATAGAATCCATGTATGGTATATAAACCTACATTTACCATCAAAATCAACCAAATGTAGGTAAATATACCATACATGGATCCCATGGGTAATGGTTTATTCTAATCCCCATATAGCTGTGTGTAGTATCATCCACTATATACCCAAAACAAGTAGGGCTTTTGTTCCCATTTGTCCGGACTACGCTTCTATAACTTCAGATGTGTGTGAGCTCTTTTTTTTTGTAGTGCTGTCATTTTGAAATCTTCAAAATCTCAAGCTGGCTTTCAGCCTTTATTGCGAGAAACCGAACAAGTCTTAAAAAGCAAAATTTGCTGCAACAGGGCCCAACGTCTCCAATGTCTTCCAAAGTGACATATCCTCTTACCTGTGGCCCTTGTGATTCATGCCCCACAAGCAATGTTGAATATACGCAAAGGGCAAGTACTTCATGAATTTCCACGTTGTGTGAATACGCCCACTTGAGTCTACCGTTATCAGGAGTTATCCGGTCATGTTACAATCTGATAATTTTCAATAAAGATTCATTCATCTAGAAGAACAACATTGGGAGCGTAGGGTTGGTCGGTACATTGGTTGACATGCTTGGTGATTTTTGTTTCCCATTCTTCCCTGTCTCTGGCCGTTTTGAATCAATGGCGTTGGATGAGTGCAGTCGCCCTTCTTAATTGATCTACCAACAACCAACAAGGCCATACCCAAACGGAAAAAAACAATTCATGATATGCCGAAGTCAAGTACATATTCCTGACACAAAAACACATGCGCATCCTCTCCTGCATAATTCAGTGAAGTCCTTTGAAATCTCCAATCTAAGAAATCCAATTTCATCAAATCTCATCAAACTATTCCAAACGATCATCTTCTCAATTTGTGACTTTTGACAACCCAGGTAACCTTAGGAATTCAATCATTCAGCTTTTGTTGAAACATCCCCCGGGCAAAAAACCTCCTGGAAAGGATTCTCTGGAATTGGGTCGTTGCTCTCGAGCACAAAGGGCTGGAGAGTTGGCCTCAACAAAAAAAACATCTCCATTTGGCGAAGGTTTGTTCAAGGTGAAAATTGGAAGATGGAGGGTTTGATTGGGTGGACTGATTGTGGTTGGTTGGTCCATGAAATTGATTTAGTTGGCTTGGGATGGTTCAGATTGGTTTCAGGTTGATTCATGTTTTTTTAATTGTTTCAAGCGCGAACTCAAATTTAAGCACAAAGACATGTTACTGTTGCAAGGAACTTTCATGATATTACTGCCGACAAGCTGTTTCACAGAAACAGCTTGTGGAATCTTTCCACCTTGACTTGGGAGGCAGTGGCCATCTCCCAACACCATCATCCCGTGAAACAACCGCTGGAACCCTGAAACATCCAGAAACACGCTGAAGCGAAGCATTGCCATCTTTGGAATCTCTTCAACCGTAGCTGTTGTGTTTTTTTTCTTGGCAGGTTCCAGTGATATGAAGTCTTTTTCGTGGATTCTGGATCCCAACGTTTCTCTAGTTGACACTTCCCGACTTCCCCCCATTTCAGGTCCAGTGACGAGGATGCCAGACTCCCAAAGTCATAGGTGTGCTCACGGACTGACAACAAAATTCGGTGGCTTTGAGGATGGAAAAAAAACTTCAGGCCATCCGGATGGGCCCGGGGGATGGCTGGGATGAAACACAGGATGGGAACAAAATCTTCCAAGTTTTGCGCCATTTCAATGTGTAAACCGAAAAAAAAACATCGCCTTTATTAGGCCCGGTGTGTTGTTTTTGGAAGATTGAGGTATCCCAATAGCACCAAAAAAGAACCTAAATCTCAAAATTGAAATTTGGAGGATATTTCATATATTGTACGATATTTGCTCATCCATATCGGTAGTTTACTCATTTTAAACCACACCCACATTCCATGATATTCTCATATCAAATCTTAATATCAAGTCAAAACATCAAATACTTAGTATAACGTATACAAACACAATTTACATACAAAATTTGCATATGGATCTCTCTCTTTCCAAGACCTTGTTACATGCCTTGAAAGACAACAACAACACCCGATCGAACCTGAGTCAATCGTCAAGTCCTTGAGTGTGGTCACATCCTGAAAGGTTGTCACCGGAGTGACTCTCAAGGAAACGAGCCCGGGCGGGTGGGGTGTAGTCAGGATATCATTCTCATAAACCTAACTTAGGTTTGAGGGTCATTTTGGAAAAAGAAACACCTTTAACAAAATTCTGCAAAAACACATATATAAGAAGATTTCTTACACAAACAATGCCACAAAAAAAGGTGTGATGAACGGTGCCGAATCTTGAGGAGCCACAAAAAGCTTGAAGAAAAAACACCCCTTCTGTTATGTGTCCACCTTGAGGTCCTCAAGAAATTTGAGTATTTTTGTAGAGGTGGTTGTTGTATATGATCTGAATTTGTTGATAAGTTATCCCTTCAACTTGAGAAACAAAAAAACACAAAAACTTTTCAAAAATGGCAAACATGAAACCGGCAAACTGTTGCTTGTGTTGAATAACCACACTGAACAATAAAACAGTCCTATCAGATTTTAGTCAGAATTGCGATCTAAATATGCCGTTTCCTCAATATTGACACTCTTTTACAACTCATAACTTAGGGGCCACAACTCATTTCCAGAATCCTCCAATTATATTACATGCAATATGTTCAGTATATACATATCATCATATAATATATAAATACGTCCTTGTATATAAAGTTATAAGTATTGTAACCTTTCTACATCTTATTCACCGAGTTTTCTTGAAGCCTCGGAATCCGATGAATCGACACGGTGACCCGGTGACCTGGGGTGCTTCCACCGTGGCATTGGCCAAACGACAAAGGCTGGCTTCCACTGCGAAGCGAAGATCCTGAGGTTACCATCAAAGAAGTCTCCCAAAACAAGATCAATCGTAAGTTTGATTTATTGAGGTGGGTTTGTCATTGATCCCAGAATTACACTTTGAAAAAGGATGTTCTGGAAATTGTCTAGATAATTTCTGAGAGTTTCTATTGGAGCCATCGTTTGCATGAAATGGATCTGGCCCATGAAAAACCCAGCGATTAGAAGCTATGAGAGAATTCTCCGACTTCATCAGTTCAATCCATTCCCATACCATCCATGGGACTGGTTTCTATACCTACATGAATGGTTGATTTTTATGGTTTTCATGTAGCTAAATATACCAGTCCCATACATGGAATGCTACTCATGGGATTAGATCTTTGAAACCAACCAACACCAAGAAACGGAAAAGAGACGCTGCAATTCTTCCTGCTCACTTTGCACCACCCTTCGGAGCTCCTGGAAGAGTTTGACAGGGAAGGTTGAACCACCCATCTGAAAAATATGTGTACGTCAAAAATGGGTTCATCCTCCCCAAAGAGGGGTGAAAATAAAAAATATTTGAAACCAACACCTAGTCTTATATATGGTTGATGTAGTTTGCAAACTGCAAACTACATAATGGGTTGGCATTTGCATGAAACCTGCAAGAATCAAACTAAGCTACAAAACTTGCTACCAACTGCAAGCACCCGACTCGGCCCGTCATAAATCACTCTGGAAGTTTACAGGCAAGAAAAAATGGGATGTGATTTCACATGAACACATGGCTCCCATTTTGCAAGCATGCTTGTTTACGATGATGATGCCTTGTGCTCTGTGCTGGATAAGAGCATCTCTGATTCAGACATGATCTTTTTTCAAATCTTTATACAAAAAAATGTTCAGGCCCATCAAAATCAAGTATGCACATGTGTCTTGTTCATCAAGTTTCACTATTGTTTCATCTTATCTTTTAATCTACCGAAGATGTAGAAGCACATCTTAGCCACAAAGAGTGACTGGCTGACAGAACCAAATCAGCTGTAATCATCCGATCCGTCGGAGGTTGTATTTCCGAAGCAATTTGAATCACAGATCTGTTTGGGTTCCATGTAATTTTTGCGCTTCCGATTCGTTCAATCCCTCTACAATCTACACAAAAATTGCAACCATCAATGGACCTGAAACTGCCCAAATCAGGCAAATTCCCTATATTAAATATGTATATATATATATATATTACAATGTAACCAACCTGTTTTCATACTTTTTGGAGCCTTTTGGGGTTTTCCATCTCCTGTTTGTCAATCAAACCCCCACCTCCATGGCTCAGTGGTAACTCCCACTGTACCACCGGGACCCGAATCAGGAAATGCACGGCTGCGGTGGATGGCGGGACCCATCACACATCAAGAAACATGGTTCAGTGAGATAAGCTTCCTGAGAAATGAATCCCCCAAATCTATCCAAATCTCTGGTTAGTTCAGAATGCTTGCATCTATAGATATCTTCCCTACCCATTTACCCTTATGAGTTTCAAGTTGATTTACAATTAAAGGAAATTACAAAGCTCATCTCACCGTTGTGACCACGGTTTTGCAAAGGAACTTAAACAAAAACAATACTCTGAAGCACATCACAAGGGTGTAGTCTATGTCAATCTCAAAAAGAAGCTTGTGAAACACTAGCTCCATGAAGCAAACCGACTTTCCCTCATATTGGCAGCACATGTGTTTTTCTACCAAAGGTGGATATGATAATCGGTGGATGCACCGGAACTTATATACTTCTGATCCTTGAGATTGGTTCTGCCCGAAATCCACATCGCAAGTCATATCAAGCACATCCGACTGGAAATTGTCTTCACCTCAAAGTAACGTGGAGGTGGGGTTCTACTATGTTGACTACTGTGTCGGCCATCCTTTCCGGTTGGGTCTCTCTAAAGCAACATTCACACTTCCGACACAATTAAGTCATATCATTAGGAATACGGCCAGTGTTTTGATATACTTCCCCACAGCCAAAGCGAATCCCTTTCAGAATTGGTATTCTGATATTTGATGAGTATCAACATGTCAACAAAAAACATATATACGTTTCGTTAGTATATGGGTGTTTCCAAAAATAGGGGTACCCCAAAATGGATGGTTTATGGAAAACCCCATTAAAATGGATGATTTGGGGGAACCCCTATTTTTGGAAACACCCATATTGGCACCCTCTTTAGCTTGCTTTCAATCCTCAATTTTCACCCATTCCCTTGGCTTCTCTGGACCATCACCCTGGTGGGCCCGGAAACTCCCGAGACCTCAACGTCTGCTGCTTCAGCTACCTCCAACTCCTGGGGCGCTAAACCTTTGTCATCACCTGGGGCAGCACGTAGCAGCAGGTGGATCTGTCAAAAATTGATGATGCAAAGTAAATCCCGGGGAAAGTCATAGATGTCACTGATGTCATTTTGATGTTACATGGCACTATGGCTTCCTTTGTTCCAGGCCCTTCGGACTTAAGTTTTGAGATATTTTGGACGAGAATCAGAAGGTCAAAAATATGTCAACATATCAAAAAAGGTGTCTGTCATCCATGCATTAGATTCATAATTCATCATAATTCGATGCATGCATTTTCACAAAAAATACCCACCCGAAGTTTAACATAGCCCCTGAAAAATGAGGGTTGGAAGACTACTTTCCTATTGGGAAGGTAACTTTTCAGGGGCTATGTCAAACTTCGGGATGGTATTGCAATGAATGATTCGAAATCGACCTTCACTAGTCCAGAGAGACGTTGTTTCTCACAAATTCACATCCTTCAGAGATGAAGAACTTCGAAAAATAATGGCCAAGGTCGACACATATCAACACATTCAAGGTGACGAGATTGCCAAATTCATAGGAAAACATAGGAAAACAACTGAATCCCCAATGAAGACCCAAGTTTTTTAAACCATCAAATCCACGTTAACCCCAATCCATCAAATCCGGACTTTGCATACAAAAATGGTGGACCGTAATTCTACCAAATGTATCATGGTATATTATATCCACATACTATCATACTATTGACTATATCATCCTATTTTACTTATACACAGATATATCTAAGATATAAATACATATACAACTATCATTAGTTATCTGGATGAACAGAAAAAAAATCACTTCAAAAATTGCTACAAAAAAAATCCGAAGATTCCGTGTTATTTTTGGATCACGGGCACCCAAGAGGATCAAGAGCTGCTTAAAGTCCAAGGCTTCACGCCTGTGGTTGGGAAGGGATGAGGATTCCCATGGTAGGAGTTGTTTTCCGGCAGCATCAACCGAAAGTGGTTGGAAATCTATGGAATGTCCACAAAACTTAGATCCGAAACATATTTTGTGAAAAAAAAATCATACAGACTGCAATGGAGATATATATGATGAGGATGGTCTATTAGATTTCTACATCTTGTGCTTAAGTTGCAGAATGATTTTGTGTAAATTTGTGAGGAAAAAAATCTGCACCTTGGCCCTTCTTGGCAGGCAAAAAGAAGATCGAAACTCACTAAAGTCAAAGGTCAACCTGGAAAAACCGTTTTCCATCCTATCCCCATTCCTGGCCCCATAACTAGGAACTCACCCAAGAAATAATTTCAAAGGGTTTCAGGGGTATACCACAAATTTGACAAGTAAAATTGCATCCGAAAAAATCCTGAATCCTCGGAAGAAGTTCCGCCTGGCCAAGGATTGAACCACTTCCTCCAAATGTTGACCTTCAGGATCAAGCAAAAGTATCAAGCTTTTTCCCTCGCAACAGTCCTGCGGCTCGCCGCAGGTAAGACCACGTGTTTGCCGTCGATGATAGGTGATGATTTTGGTAGCACAAGCGCACCAGCTACAGCACGTCGTCAAATCTAATAACAAATCATGTCTGCCATATTGATAGGATGCTTTGAAGCCTATATTTCTAATCATTTCTATCATTTCTACAATGAAGTGAAGTCTTTTCATCTTGCTCATCTGACTCCTGAATTTTGATAAGCTGTCATGTTCTATTTGGTGGAGAGTCTCAACATACCGATTGTACCATGTCATGTGCCACATCACAAACTTCCACATAAGTGGCAAGATTCTACATGTGAACCCAAAAATGAGAAGTTGTGCAAAAGAAAAAAAATCCCATGAACAAAATCCAATAAAATCACCGACCTGAAATTTCTGCAACAGTCTCCTTCCTATTACAATGAAACCCATGTTGAAAACGGGGAGGGTTTCATGTCCTTCAAGGATCCACGAAAGCCACCCGGCACTCGGCGCAAACCCTGGTCTGCACGGCATCCGTTGGGAGGACCAGTCTCAGACTCTGCCTGTGATTGGCAATCGGGGGATGATGATATGGATTGCTTCCGAACATAGGGGGTGAAATCCCCCCAAATCATCCCATTTGAAAATAGGGTTTTCCATTATTTTCACCATCCATTTTGGAAACACCCCTATTTTGGGAAACACCCATATGAGGGGTGTCACTATGCTGCAATTCATCAGGTGCAGCGTTGGATCATTTGTTTTTGTTCCTTTGCTTCATCCCATTTGTGAAGCACGGGCATGTGTGTCGTTTTGATGAAGCAAGAAGACTTATGAGCAAACATGTTGGGAAGAATAACAGCAAACAATCCATTACTGTCTCTTTTGTTCGAATGGTTTGCGGATATAAATTGAGATTCGAAGTCAGTATACCCCACTACAATGACTTCTGTCGCTCTTCTGTTTGCCTTGGGTGAGCGTTTCCGCATTTCCTGGTTTCAGCTGGAGCATCAAAGTCGCCAAGTCGTGTTGCGCAAAGATTGGTGTGGACCCAAAGAATCCCAAGTGCATTGAAAAAACATGTTCACCTTAACAAACATTTCCAAAAAAGTCAGGTGGTTTTGAATTGGGTTAATCCATGTTAATCCCACCTGGGATGTATAAAACAAGCCTTGTAAATAATGGGATAAAACTACCAACCTCAACTGGTGAGTTTACCACCAGATTTCTGAAGCGTTCGCCTCCAAGGTAGCTGCCAGGCGTTGCGCCACGGAACGCTCATCTGGCCGCAAACCACGCAGCAAACCACCTGAAAAATGCCAGGTGTTTTTGGAAGCTGTTGGGAAGGATATTGTAAAATTTATTGGTCTTACTGTGTCTTTTTGTATATAGGTATATCATACATATGTGTACTGTATATGTATTGTGCAAATATATCTATATACAAGATATAATGTGTATATATATATATATATTCTTGGAAATAGGTATATTACATTGATCATATTAGTACATATGACGTTTTGTATATTTGAAAAGTATATTGTCATATTGTACATATATATAATCACATGTGGATATATTATATATACGATAGATTTTCCAAAATGTATACATATACCCAAAAGAGCGTATAACTAACTGGAACCAAGGTTTGGAAGATGAGGTTCCACTCCAAACCAGAAAGCCCGGTGCCACCAACCATTTCCCTGCTGTCTATTCACGCCTGTGAGAACCACAGTGTCACCACGATCCACGTCTACCTGACGGTCTGAAGTGAACACTCTTATCAAGAAAACCCGGTGCGAAACGATCTCGTTTCTCTAATTCCTCTAAGCTGTTTGGGTGTGAAAGACTGTAAATATCAATGCTGAATTCAGTAAATCTTTCTTCTGGCTAGTGAGAATCTCAGTGCCCTGTGCTTAGCAGTATCTGAAGATTCGCTTGCCATCCCTGAACTGGAGAGGGAAGAGCTGGCAAAACACTTCCAAATAAAACAGTCTGCTGTACCTCCAGAAATGCTTATGATAATAATGTGCTCACTCCCATATTATTATGATCATTACTATAATTATTATTGATGCCTGCAATTTCAGCACTTCAAAAGAGTATTGCCTTCGACTGGTTAGTGATTTCCACTTTAAACCTGGGACATCATTTTAGAAGTAGCATCTTGGTAGAATCTCCTCTCCTAATTCAAACCCTCCTTAGACATTGTCAGGTTGGGGTCATCATGTCCATGTTCTGAGTACAGGAATCCTTGTTTCAAGATGTCACTGGCCGATTGCTCCAACCTGTTTGTCCCAAGACAGCTTTCCATCACATCCACAAAATGTCAGGCGAATCTCCTGGCATCCAGGCTTTGTTTTGGCGACAATTTTAACTGCTTGCGTTTTCCTTGATCTCACTGGAAGATTTTGAAGGTGGGAACCACCCCTGGAAACATCACACTGCTCAGTGGTGCAATGCTTTCCTTACCTTGGTGAAAACTATGTCCTCGTGTACGTTCTGTCCAACTCACACACACGCAAGTAGCATGACACTATGACTCGAAACAGCCTGAAGGCATCATACTCAATGTGTAATGAAGATTAATGAATGAAGTACATCCTGTATCTATTGTATAGTGTATATGTGTATCATCATGTATCATCTATGCTCCTATCATGTTGCGGTGGAACTCTTTACATCAGAATCAGCCAGTGTTGCCAAGCTTCAGTATTGCGACGATAGGACTCGGAGCGGCACAGTGCGGCCGTCACGCTGCGGCAGCCCACGTCGGCACGTCCTACCTTTGATATACAACCGAAACACATATAGGAGATGGAATGTTGCAAACGCTGACATGCAAAAACAATCTCAGAATTGAAATTTGAAAAGATGTTCTATGTCTTTTGCAGTGGAATTTCGTTGGTATATCTCCTGATGGTCCGTCTTCCATTGCAATGTCTCTTTATTATCCTGTAGGTGCGAAATAAAATCACTTGCTGGTGTGTCTTGTGGTAGTCAATGATGATGAACAAGGGAATGAACCTGTATATTGGTACAATTGGGAATTCATTCCCTCATTCCTCAAGAAACCACCCCTTTGAATCCCCTTGATGCGTATATGAGATTATTGAGATTATGCAAGTACATACCAGCAGAGTTCCAAGTCAACTTTCATGAAACAGCAAGCTTCATTATGTTTCCCAGGAAGAAACTTTAAAGGTGAAGCAACAAGCGCCAAAACCCGACCGAAGTGTCGACACGCATGAATCATTTCGCCGCGCTACAGTGAGGTCTTCATGATCTATGCGTTGAGCTTGATGCAACGGCATCAAGAAGCGCCGCGCCACGCACCGCCGCGTGGCGCAAAGGATGAATTGATCATCTGGCAGGGGGCTCCATGGGCTACACCCCTGAAATTGAACATGGAACCTGAAAAGAAGTCCCTGGAAAAGGAGATTCCTTTTGGAAACCATAATTTTCAGGTTCCATGTTAAATTTTGGGGGAGTATGAGATAAATGTGTCTGGGAGTCAGTTTTCAAAATACGTGTAAGATACAAAAACAACTCACGAAACACTTCCCTAATAACATCCCCCCATACAAAAATTCTCTAAGGATTTTCAATGGTGGGAATGTAAACCATGCTCCATAAGCATCCAGCATCAATAGCTAAGTTCTAGCTGCTAGTGTTCAACCCTGAAACAAACCAACTCAGCCAACGAAGGTCACCCAAAAAGAGGGTTGAAGCATCTGGAAAAAGTTGAAACAAATACAACATCTTTGAAACCATACAAACGGCTATATATTAACTTACCAAGCACCTCAAGGATTTGTTTCTTTGTTTCCACAGGATTCCTCCCCCAAGGTGTGTCCCAAAACAACAACAAACTGCCAAACTGCGGGGCCTATCTCCAAGCTTTGTCCAAAATGACACTGCCGAGCTAAATGTCCTTCACGACCACAAAAGTGGCAGATACTCTGTGGACAATCCTCAGTGGAGAACCGTTCCGAAAACCCCGCCATTCGGACTCGATGCGGTTGTGAAATTCTGCTACCCCAAAAAACGGTTCTTTTTGTTGCCAACTACCAGGGTAAGCATATTGAAGATTTTGAAGATAGACTTGACTTGGTTTTTGGCATATAATTTAGGGAAAAGGAGTTTTGTAGTGTGACACTTCAGGGCACTTTCCCGCCAATAAAAAATATCCATGCCTAGGTTTCAACCCTTAGCAACAGTTGTAGGTTTTCAACGGTTCAAGGATTTTTTTGCAAAATCAAACGTCAATAAGTCGATCTAGAAGACGAAGTCATGGATTTTCATTCGAGTGGTCGGGAATGGCTGAAAATTTCAGAAATTCCATCGATTGAAATAAAAACTCACAATCGCTTGGGTAGCCCAGTTGCACGTGCCAAATGCTCGCAGGATCCGCAACCTGGGAAAATCTGAATCAAACAAGTTTAGTCAATCTAATTGGAATTTTGTTCACAATGAGAGGAAATCTTCAAAGCGTTCTTCCTTTTTTTTCTTCGTGAACAGGAATGATTTCACGATCCAGTTTTTGGGATACGTCAATTTCAGCAACAACAAACAGTTCACAAGCATCAACCATGAATTATTCACCTCAGAAATACTCAAATAGAGAAGCTTCAGAATCTTCAAATGCTGAGGTATCACGGTATCACTCTTTTCCAAAAAACAGTGCGAAACAAATGGTTCCCAGCTTTAAGCATCTTCCCCTTTCATCTCAGGTTCGGAAAAACATGCACCACCATCTGGCTATGGCTCAAAAACTAGGGCTTTTCTCCGTAATTTTTCTGCGGCCAAAAGCACTGAAGCATGGCCGCTGCTTTGGCGCACGTTGCTTCTGCTTCTCTGCCCATGCCACACCCAAGTGGCGCTGCTTCTCCAGCCAGGAATCGTCAAGGTCGGCCATGACATGGATCTGATGGTCCAGGAAATGACCCGGAAGAGCTTCAATAGCTATGATTCAGACATGGCAATGATTCAAATGTGGCTTGGATTTTTTGATACTTGATGACGGTCTCTTTGCTGTTGAATTTATGTACTATACTTGAACCGTTTAGTTCAGTTCTGAGAATAGAAGCAATTGCCGCCTTTCTACACCGTGCACGCGGTCTTCCGTGCAAGATGTCAATATCGTGCCCGTGCTTTGCACATACTTAAGATTTCATGATGCAAAGTTGCAGGAAATATAGAGATTCCAGTTTCAACATATGATCAATCAACATAATTGCTGTCCTCTCCTGTTCTATGGCTTCTCATTACATCATGTTGCTTTGAAGTGGTTGCATGTCTGCAACATCCTCAAGTCTACTACTTAGGAGATGTAGTAAAGTTGGAGCAAAACCTCCATCTCAAATGCAGGTCTTGTCACACTGATCCAGCAAATCCCAATCTGAAACTGCCTTGGACACGTAGATTTTCGCTTAACTTAAGAATGCACAGTATTTGATGCAGGGTATCTGTGATGATTTTATGATTTTCATAGATATCCAGCATCTAACTCATCACATTAATTGATGGATAATTCACCCTGCAAAACGGGATTACTGCATATCTGTATATCTGCAACTGACACAACAATCACATAGGTGAAGTGGTTGCTCTTGTGAAGCATTGAGCCAAATGTATTCCTGTCTACTAACTTACAGCAACTTGGCGTGTGCAAACCAATATCACCATCAGGTTCCCGTCCCCACATCTATGTCTGCGAATATGTCTGTCCATCCACCGGTCGTGATCGACCGATGTATATATTCATACGACTGTCCATCTATCTACCTTTCTATCCATCTGTATGCTTATCCATCCATCCATCCATCGATCCATCCATCCAGCTATGTCTCAAAAGTATGGTGCCTTTGTGAGAGCACAAGCATCCCATCATGCTCAGTAGTAGATGATAGATCCAGCTATTGGTGTTTCCATCATGAAAGAAGCAAACTTTTAGTAATATATGTGTACTACTGTACTTAAGTGTTATTATATACACACCCTGGAAGATTAACATGGATCCTGAGAATACACCTATTGGAAAAAACGACAATCATTTTCCAAACCATCATTTTTCAGGTTCTATGTTAATTTATGGGGGTGTAGTGTAAACAAATAACAAATTCAAACTTTCTTGGGAACTTCTCAAAAAATACTCGTCTGAGCTCTCCGTGCTCGAGCATCATGCCCTTGTAAAATCACCTCTGGCGCAGAGGCATTGGCCTCAGGGTTTTTCCGCCATCCAATGCGGGGCCCGGTATCAAAAGAGGCATGTCCTAAACGCTGTTTTTTCAAGACAGGCGAAAAGATCTCTGATTAGGAGAAACGCTTATAAATGAAAGATGTTTCCTATTCAGTTTTGCCAAACCTTCTGACATGTCACAATTCGAATAAGAAGCCCAAGCTGCAATGTTCTATCACCATTACGACTTACCGAAAATGTTCCACCCTTTTCTTGCCCATACAGCAACAACTGGGATCTTCATATTGGCGCAGAAACCTGCACGTGGAAAAAAAGAGAAAACGATGACCTTTCTCAACCCTTTTCCTACCGTTCGTTCGTCGAACATGGGGATGCCAAATGCCTGCATGTTTTGACCACGATCTTGACTATCTTCAACTGAGGTCATTTTGATTTATTCAATAAAAATCATCCGTATATATGGTGAATTGGAAACCAGAACCAATGCGGCACGATTTAGATTGGTGATATATTGGTGACTAAGGGGCAGGAAAGGCGTGAGGTGACCCACATCTTTGTGAACTGCACAGGTAGTAGTTGATCTGTTACAGGATCTATTTGGATGTTTCCAAAAATGGTGGTACCCAACAACCATGGGTTTTCCTACTAAAAATGATCATTTTGGGGTGTTTTGGG
>OMLO01001637.1_pt1 | contig 17434 bp, 11 predicted proteins | sample 1674811 | NCBI WGS metagenome assembly OMLO01 (sample SAMN06265003, study PRJEB25207) | coral metagenome | isolation source: Coral host | place: Mexico:La Bocana,Puerto Morelos, Mexico | collected 2008-11-13 | reverse complement strand
AAGCTTAGGTTCCCTCACAAGAAAAACTAGATGATTAATTCAGGTAAATAATGACAAGACTTAATCGAAGACAGAGTTAATAGTTATCAATGATGTATGCTTTAAGTTGTTTTTAAAAGATGCCAGTGATGAAGAGCCCGAAATTTCTATTTTTTTCTTGTTACTGTTAGTGTGCGTGGTTTATGCCCAGTTTCTGGTGGTCTGACAGAAGTGATTTATAGAAAATAAATATGAAACAATATGAGACTGAGGATTATCATTGTTGTAACCAAAGTTTGGTTTATAACAACAAGGATAGGTCTACAATACTTTGGTTCTAATTCAATGTCTTAGTCTTGAAACAAGTGGGCAACCAATAGTATACTGTATATCAAGTGAAGGCTTAAAAGGCACACAAAGACATTATGTAATGTATAACATAATGTGATCAAAAAAAAGATCTAACCCATGCTACCTATACCTTTTTTTTTCAATTTTATAGATTGGGATGAAACAAGAATATGAACTTGGCAAGTTCCTTAAGAATCGTTACATTACAAAGTATAAGCTCCTGAATTCATCATACCTGTTGAAAGAGGTAAAAGAGTTCTCTAAAACATTTAATTATCCACTCTTTTTGAATACAATCTGGCAAAAACTTGTGGGATATTTTCTCATTTTTCTATAAAAAAACAGCATATCAGTTTACCCGGGGGTCAACAAAGGGAAGTGTCCCAAACCTTTTTGGCCAGGACTTCAGAAGCTGCTTGAGGCACACCAGGAGTAAAATAAGTATTATATTATCTAAAAAGTGGTTTTCTACAGGATACCGGCATCTGGACACCCACTGGCTGAAAGCCTGGTACAACCACATCTCAGGGAAGCTAGATTATGCCAGATAACTTTTAGTGACCCACCTTTTAGGGTTACTCTAGGCTTTTAAATGATTTATCGGATAAATAAATGATAGCCCCCATTTGGAGCAGTAATATGTAGAAAACACAGTTGATGTAAAACACAAGGAAACAAAAGGACAAAACAATGAGGAAAACAATGAAAACAATAGGTTTGTGAGGGGGTGTTCTATTGTGATGTATCCTGTGTCTTCTAAACCAAGAAGGAGCCGGATATTAATTTTGTCCATGGACATTATCTGTTCCAAGAGTGTAGCTCAAGGAAAACTGTGAGCTTCTCGAAACAGATAATGTCTAAAGACAAATATCCAAGCATATTTTCATTCATGTGATGTGTTTAGACCAATCACGTGCAAGAGAAAATATTTGATGGATTATAATAGTTAGTAGGCTGCCTTCTGATTATATTTATGTCCCCAACTAGTAGATGGATGTTTCCTCCCAGCTAGCTAAATTTAAACTTGTTACATATAATTAAGTTTCAGATTTGATTTAATTAAAAAAAAAGCCAGCCTAATATGATGTTGCTATATGATTGCTTATAATTATATGTACATGCAGCTGCTGACAATTTGAATATTCTCTTACAGGTCTATGTGCGGAGTAGCGACAAAGATCGTTGTATAATGAGTGCTCAGACACAGCTTAATGGTCTCTATCCACCACATGGAAAACAGGTAAACTCAATAAGGCCTGAATCTAGAAAAGTTTAGTGAATCATCATCAATGACATTATTCCCCTTTGGTTTTTCAACTTTCAAAATTACTATAATGAGCTGAGAGAGGGAGGAAACCTGCCACGCATTCTTGTTTTGCAACTCACAGCAGTTTTTTGGTAGTAAATATGTATTTAATACTTTTACTTAATTTGATTACTATTCTAATTTGTGACATTTTCTTCATGTGATACACACGGTTAATCAAAACTGGAAAATAACAATTTTTCTTTGTAATTGCACACCAGTCCTGCACCTCATGCATGCATATCAATGTATGGAAGAGGGTCTTATCGTTAGGACAATAAACATCTCTCTACAGTACTGTTTTCTGTAACATAGATGGAATCTGTAACTGAGTTTGTGTCTAGAAGAAGGTTCTCATACACTAGTTAACTAAACTTGATTAAGGCTGAGTTGCACTTGACAAAATCACTCACCCAACATCTCCCTGAGATATTACATCCATGTTTCCCTCTTTACATGTAGATGTGGCGGGATAATTTGGACTGGCAGCCAATTGGAGTTCATGTGGTGCCAGGGACAGAAGATTATGTAAGTTACTTATTTCAGTTATAAAATATATTTCCATAAGTGCAAGTTTTATAGCAAACAGAATGTTGAACTACTTTGTAAAAATTTCGTTTGCTGTAAATAAATAAATGCTTTGATATTAATTGGTACCTAGGGCTCAAGGGAGGGAGCTTAACAGAGAGGGTGTGCTTACATGTATAAGGGATAGGACCCATTGTTTGGTTTGAACTACATGTAAGTCATATGCATTATATGCATCTGAATCTGGAACAATACTTAATAACCCAAACGCTGTTACAAAAGTGGTTCTGATAGTTAAAATGTTTAACAGAGCATTTTCAAATGACATCAAGGCAACCACATCGGTGTCCCAGAACAATGAAATGGCGGCCATTTTGGTGTACCAAACTAATCCTGTGGGAATTGAACTCTTATCTTATTTAAATGCTTCTTTTTGTTCCAATAAATTTGCATTTCTGATGGCCAGAGAGTAAGAATGCTCTATTTTATATTCAGATTCGAAAGCGAACTTTATAATTCATTTGTCTTGTCATCTCACTCTAATTCATTGTACATATTAGAATGGAAGCGGTTAAAAAACTGTTTGTACCCTTATTGGAAACAAACATTGTACAATATCTTTTTGTTCACACAAACATGTTTGATACTGTTTGGCCACTCAGTACAACATCAACATGTTTGGTTATCACCATACAAAGTATGATTGTGTTTGATCACCAAACATCTCCTATCTCATTACAGCTCTTACGACCATTTGATTACAAATGCCCTCAACTTTTGAAGCTTATGGCAAAGTCTAGACAAGACAAAGAGTATCTGGATATGGCCGAACAGAGTAAGGTAAGTCGGTTCCAAACAACAGTGAGAGTTGTATGACTAGACTTCTTTTGGTCAATTCTCAGTAGTCAAAGAACTGAAACTGTTAGTGACCCTCCTGACCCCTCCTGACCCCTCCACCCCCCTAAAAAAAACAAACAAACAAGTGGATGCTCATTCAAATTTGATGCCATTGTCTGTGACAGTCAGTTTCAGTCACTGAGTCAGAGAGGTCAAACAGCTATCAGAAACGGGCATTTTTAGAGACGGCCGTCTATTTCAATCTATACACCACACTAGGTGTGGTTTAGGCTTATTGTATCATTTACGGTAACCCAGTTCTGAGATTAAAAACACTGTTTGATGCTCTTTCCTTTTTTACAGGAAGTGCTGTCATATGTTTCAACACATGCTAAAATGAAAGTGACGTTAAATACTGTCCACCAAATTTATGACACACTTTTTTGTGAGGTATATGTACTTGATGACTTCTTTGTTTATTTTTTAGTAATGTAAACTTACGCCACATACATTCCTCATTTAGAACATCCTAGCAGCAAACAAAAATATACAAATGTATATGGAGGCAGCTTGGCTAAGTGGTTAGGGTGCCGGACTTGAAATCCGAGGTGGCCGGTTTAATTCCCGCGGTTTGAGGTCCAATCAAAATGCGAAAATAATTTAACTTATTGTATAATAGAGAGTTGATAACTTCTAGTGAGATGCACCTCTCGTCTTCTCGTAGAAGAATACAATCCAGAGACGAGGCAGTCTTCTTGTAGGAGCCTGACAAACAAGTACACCCATGTTTGACCATCTCGAGTGGCTTAAAAGTCTTTTGTAGTAATTACCACTTGCTAGATCTACTTGTTCCTGCTCTGAACTGTGTTTTCTCTTACATGTAATTTGTATCTTATATATATATAATTATATATATCTGTGGCAGAAATCTCACAATCTGACGTTACCAGCTTGGTCCACAAATGGAACAACTTTTGCAGCATTGAGGAACTTAAGCAACTTTAACATGATGTGGCTTTTCAAATCTCCGGAGAGAGCTAAGTTAACTGGAGGTTTGGAAAGTTTTGTTGTTTTAGTTATCATTAGAATTTTATGTACTAAATATGTGGATATTATTTTGCCAATACGTGCAGTTGAATCAGCAATGCCCAACCCAGGATAGAGTTCATTGGCCGTTGTTGTAGAGGGCTTTCAACCAGAACACGCGGATAAATATTTTCAAGGCCCTGAGAACGAAAAGGCACTAAATCTCAGTTTTTTAAGTGTTTTAAATTTCAAAAAGCAACAAAAATCTCACCTAGCTTTTTTCAAATTCTTAGGGAACATTGGTACAATGATAATGGCGCTACTTACCCAAACCTTTATCTGTTGTTTTCCCTACAGCGAATCAAGTATTACGCTGACTTTAAAGTACTTCAAAGTACAAAGTAATTTTCTTCCCTTGGTAGTGTTTCTATTTCGCCGTAGCAGCGGAGACAGGCATAAACGAAGGAAAATACATTTTATTTGATAATCATTGTCTTTTTTGGGTTTGTTTCTTTGTAGGTAATTTAGTGGGAGCTATTGTTAACAATATGAAAGACCACCTAAAACCAACGAGTAAAAAATTATATATTTATTCAGCGGTAAGTAACAAATTTCTTTTGTGTTTATCTTCGCTTGCTTTCTCTGATTCTCCATACACTAAGTGGCCTAATGTTGTGGTAACTTCAAATACTATCATTCTTGTTTAATCCTTTCATATATGAATGATAATAATAATGACAACGATAACGATAACGATAATAATAACATATTGTGACGCAGACGCACGAATTCCCGGACGATCATGCAGTTGAAACACTGCAGCAATGTAACCGTAGAGATTAGGATGCGCGCCTTCGAATGAGGAGGCGCGCGGAGAATGTCCGCTAGTAGGATACTAGAAGTCGACAAAGGCACTTTTACACTATTGGTATTTACTACCATCAGTGTGTTTCTTCCCACTTACAGCATGACACCACAGTTTCTGCCTTGCTGAGTGCCTTAAATGTACATGACGGAATTACGCCGGCTTACTCCAGTGCAGTGATGATCGAATTGTTCTCAGATGAAAATGATCACAAGTAGGTAGAATGGGCGATATCCAAGTCGCCTTTTGTCTCAAAATGAGTGCAATGCTAGCTGACAATCGGACACAATAAATGATACACTGATAACGATCATGACTTTCCCTTTTTTCAACGTTGACGTTAGGAAGAATTTGACGGTGCGTATAATGTATCGATATGGCCAAAGCAACGTGCCAAGAGTGCTCAAGTTGGCAACCTGCTCAGAATTTTGTCCTCTTGATGACTTCATCAAGTAAGTATTTTGAAAGACTTGCTCTGGAGAGGTTTTTTTTTGAGGAATTTATACTGTTACACTTACTGTTACACTCGTTTATCCATCGGGAGTGTAAATCAAATGTCTTGCCCTGTGCTTGGGAAAGACCACGGTATTTATTATTGCTTCGTGTTATCAGTAATTTCCAGTGATGCATGATTTGTCAAAAGACGGTCATAGAATACACAGCTACATTCAGGAGTACTCCTCTCTGCTTGTTTGTGACCACTTGTGGTCAATTGGTTGCCCGGCCACCCAAATGGGTTGAATATTGTTTATTTGACCACCTACTATAGACATGGTCGTTAGACCCAAAGGCCACCCAGCTAAATGACTGGGATTTGTCAGAAACTCGTATTTTTGAACTTCATAGCTCAGCGACTTGAAACGATCTGCATTCATCTCGCCAGCGCTCGTAGCCGGGGCACACTGCAGCGTCTGTTTCCTGGAAAACGCACCACTACATAGCTTTCTGATGTTCTCGTACGTGGCCTTAGCCATATTTGTTAGTGGAAATTCGAATAAACCAACAAGAGTTCACTTACCTTGTGGCAAACTGCGAAAAGCGAAATTATGATGGAGCAACTCGCTGCGATCTTTCCAACTCGAGCGGTTATTTCACTGCACGTGTTAATTCTAGCTCACCGCGGCCAAGTAAACATTAGCACACGAGGTCGAGGCTATAATGTGCCACAGCCCAAAATGGCGCCCTAAATCGCATGGCATCACGATCGATACCCGCGGTACTGGTCCAAAAAACCCTCGGGAGTGATTTCGGTGAAAACGACACGAATAGTATTCGTTCGCCTCTGTCGAACGCAATTATTCCTGAGAATTCGTTGCTAGATCAAAGAGAGTGTCCTTAAAAAAATAGACAAATAAGAAAGGTTTGCTTATCCTTGGTAAGCGATTTACCTAAAAAAAAACCCAACAAATCCATGCAGTAAAACACTAGAAAGAAATAATTCAAATTAAACATAACAAGGTGATGATCCTCAGCTGGCAGCAGGTCTACTGTAGCGCCCTGGGCATTCTATTCCTCCTTAACTTGTTCCAAAGAGATTGCGTGTTTGCTGCGTGAGGGAATAAAAATGTTGATCGCTATTGATAATAAAGATGTTGCGTTGCTTTGTTTCACCAGAAAAACAGCTGATGTTGTTCCTGACGATATCGAAAAGGCTTGTGGTACGACAAAAGAAGCAAAGGACATGTGTGTCAAGACTGTAGTGTACAAAAGTATGTGTAGCCGTGTTTTATAGCTCTTGAATTTGAAACATCCTGTTGTTGTCTTCTTGCAGACTGATATTCTTAGCTTTCAAATTTGGCTTGAGCGATAAGCGATACTGAACATTCTCTCTAGACTTGCGGTCAACTGCGTCATATCTATTCTTTTGCTTAAAATAAATTCAATCTAAAGGGGGAGGCACTTTTTGCGATGACAGCAGTACTCCAGTACACCAGTGACGCTGTGCAATGTCAACGCGTGCTCACCACTTGCGTTTGGTACGTGTGCTTAGCACTTGTCCTTGTCACGCTTGTTCACCTCACCAGCTCGTCACGCGTGCCCACCTCTTGCGTGTTCACCTCTTGCGTGTTCACGAGATGCGCACGACACGCGCGCTCTTCACATGGCTTCTATTCTTTTCTTGGAATTGAACATTTTGTTGTGTTGCAGGTTTCTTGGCGGCCTTTGTTGCAGTGACTGTTTTACTGGGGCTTATTTTAATGTGTCTGTGCATCAGGTGTTGCCGACAAAGATGCTGCCGCGGAAATAACCTGACTGTTTACAATACTGACCTGCTAAAAGATGCGCGTTTATTGGATAAACAGGATTATGATTCGGACACATAAACTCTGTAGCGTTGATTAGATTTTTAACTTCTTTCAATTGTGAGTTAGCCGGGGAAAAATATGTCCTTGCGAACCTTAGGGATTTCCAGCTGTAATAGGCCATTTCCGAGTTTGTATCAGAACGGTTGCACGTGCGAAACCATTCTGATTCATATGAAAATACGTTCCGCCTACAGGCTTGTTTGCATGTAAATCAAACTCGTTTTCGCTCGTTTTTTGAAATAAAAGGTTTTGTCGGAAGACCCGTTTTGAAACAGTGGCAATCGGTAACTCGGAAGTGGACTAGTATTTAGTCAGTGTAAAGATCTGACCTAGCTGCATTTCATCATTAAGTTACGGCATGCCCTGTTTTTTGGAGGCTTGACTAAACTACGACACAACCTCGTTCTCATGGTCCTCTCTATACACGAGGTAGAGAGAAGGCCGACTGACTGTGACGTAAGTGGCAACGAGACTGTCGGCAAACAATAGATTGAATGAGCAGTGCAGTGGCTCTGCAAACCGCAAAATGACATATCTGAGTTATTTTGAGAACGTGAACCACGGCGCCTGATTACCCGTAGGCCTGTGTGGAATGAAACGCTGTCGTCGCATAGTCAACTGGAGCTTGTTCTTAAACCGTCAGATTCACTTAATAAATCTGGATAAGTGTGATACCCCGACATATACGAATTCGTCTTTTACTAGGCGTTTTTCTTGCTGTCGTCGTCATTGCTCGCAAGAAATAAACCCCTGGCACAGTCAATATTTGGACATTAGTTTTGAGGTTCCCAGTCTCTGACCGTGGTGGTACATACTATCATAGAAAGCACTTTCCCTGACTTTAATTATCACTATTACAGAGTGACTGAATGGGACTAAACTGATAGATAAAATTTTTACTTTTAGATTAGAAATGTTTTTTGTATTGGGGGTTAAAGCAGCTGGTCTAAGTCATTTATCGGCCGGACCATTATATTTTCAGTTTTTGAATAACACATCAGGACTGCGCGCAGTGGACAGAGCCACATACAATTTTGTTTATGTTGTTATTTGTTACTTAAACACTTTTTTTTCATAGATATTTTACAGGATTGTGTATTCGAAAATAGCTAGTCGAAATTTCTTTTTTCTGTTGGTGACCCCTGGTGGAAATCAATTGACTTTCCCCAATTTGTTTCAAAGATTTCAAATCCTTTTCAGTGTTATCGAAATAGCGTCTTTCAGTAGTAGTTAGGTAGTTTCAATTTTTTCCAGTTTCTCTGGAATAAAAAACTCTTATTTTGGGGATTGGAGATTGTGTGTAAATGTATGTGTATTCAACACCAGTGTATTAAGAAACGAATTTAGATTTTGCAAGATTTTTACGTGAATATATGCGTGGATGCATAGTGGAACCCCGCCTCATGGCCACTCTGTTAGCAGGGCCACTTTACTCTGACCCGAACAATAGCTCAGTTAGACATTTTCTAATTTAAAGATCCCTTTTAATACAGCCACCCCGATAATCATCATTTATCCATTCTCCAAGTGGAGAATTGGGCCGTCACCCCGATAATACCGCCAGATATTTGTGGCGTGTTGGTGACTGGATTAACGGGGTTCTGGGGTAGGTTTATCTAACACGAAGGAATACTTTTAGCTCAAGAGACTATGAGGTGACCACAGGCCGCGCGGGCATGGGGAGGAACCGCTAAAACTAAATATATCAGTTTCACAGCGTTGCGCGAAGACAAAAATGGATTGAAAAAAATTATCATAGGGCACGGGGATGTGTTCTCTCACCTCATTTTCTCTTGTTTTAGCTCCATTTTCGAGCACAAAAAATCTTCATAGAACTTTCTGTCTACTAGAATTAATACTAGCTAATGTCTAATAAAAAGTTTAAAATGATCAGTAAAACTCGCCATTGTAGCTAGTTGTTTAGAAAGAACCTAGCTAAAGTGAAACGAACCATTCTGCAATCCCCCCCTCCCGTCCCCCTCTCCGTATTATTGCTGTTAGTCCCTCGTTGTGTCTAGAGGATGCACCACTTTGGGGTGATCTGGATCAGGATGCGTGTCAAAGCAACTGGTGACGGAATCATCTGTTTTGTCGATGCACCATGATCTCTCTTAGATCACTGATCCTGACTCAGGTCACCCCAGAGGAACGCAATCTAATTAATCGCAGCTGAAACTGGGTTCTCGGCCAAGAAAATAGTACGACCAGTCACTCGCTCTACCGACGAGCAGATTATCGCAACTCCCCTAGAGAAAGCGTGCAAGACCTTTACAGATTTCATGTTGCCATCCGTTTGTTTAACAAATAGATTCCATATTGCCGTGTGTCTGTTCAGTAATAGATTACAAATGTGATAAGAACAGAAAAAGTGGCAGACGAGGCGATAGCCGAATTTGTTACTGATGTTCATTGGTTGCTATGTCTAGCAAAGAAATGTAATTGGTCCAGGAAAATTACGCCGCTGTCAACCTTGACTCAAATGGCTTCTCGTGAGATGTAAACCTACAGCGGAAGCAGGATTGAACTGCGAAATCCAGATATCTCAAAGAAAATGCTGAAAAAATCAAAGCAGTTTTTGTCATCCGAGCAGCCCTGTGAGCCAAAAAGCTTGGATGTTGCCTCGAATACATTCGATCACAGTGGGTTTTGCAAAGTTAATTATCACTTCTTTGATACAAATGTCTGCTTTAAACCCTTAATCTACGCATTTTGTGACACTCGCTACGCCGAGAGTTGTCCCGGTTAAGCGAGCCAAAGTGTTCATATGAAGGAAAGTTGTCCCGCCTGCCAGGGTTACCCTACCTGCCGAGGTGAGACAACTCGTCCATCCGAGTTGTCTCGCCCCCCGAGACGGGGACATTCATATAAACGGTTGTTTAAATTTTGCAACGACCCAAGGAAAAGTTAACTCGCCCAGGGTAACTCGGGGGGAAGGTTGTCTCGGGTACCCGAGACCATATAAATGGGGCCTGAGACTTATCGAATATTTTTCTGAGTCATTTTCTAAAAAAAAACCCCGGCTTTTTCTTACTTCTTCCTGCTTCTCGTACCTGTTACATGCAAGACTTCGACGACCAGTCAGGTAAAATGTTATCTTAATTCTCAAAACTTTCCTGTATTTTAAGACTCAAAAGAAAAAAAAACAATGATGACGTCAATCGTGTCTGTCCTTTAATAGATCATAGGCGAGAACCAATCAAAATGCGAGATCAACTTGGTTTATTGTATAATTAGTAAGTCAAAATGTGGTAACAATAAAAAAGTGACGATAGTCGAGTTTGACGCTGATGTTCTTACCAAAATTTGGCATGTTCTGTTATCTGTTACTGAACAGACGTATGGCATCCCGGAATCTATTGTTTTATACAATAAAGAAACAACTCGAAATGTTAGTGACGTCACCTTTTCGCCTGTCTTCCATATTGGTTATAAGTAAGAAAAAAAAATCCGAGAATCATTTGACTAAGTATAGAATAAAAATGGAAATTGATTTGCTGAATCAAATTTACATTACAAAATATATGCAAGAGAGATGATAACTAGACTTGTGCTTCTTCAAGCGCATGTAACTTAAGGAGGCAGAGTTAAATGATCTTTAACTAACGTGAGCAGATTCATTTTGTCTTTAAGCCGGGTAGTGAAGAAGGTTTTGAGTATAGCTTCTCTCGTATATATTACATTGTTTTGCGCTTATTCATTCACAGACGCAGCATATTTACATCTAAGCTATATAGGTGTCAAGCGATTCTGTTTCAGCTGTGCGCAAGCTCCGCAGAGATAGAAGAAGCAGACTGCGGAATGCTATGTCAAAAAAGAAAAACCCTTAATGAGAGCCTCAAGCAGCTGTATTTCACTGTAATTATTAATTTTAAGTGCTATTTACATGGTCTATTTGAAACTTGTCAGTCACCGCTCCCGTAGGCACTGTGAAAAACTTTAATCATCCACTCTAAATTCAAATGGATCTGATGATCAGTTAATGATTACGGAACACAACAGACGTGTGTCTTTGCCAGCCCGTTGAAAATGTAAGCTTTTAAAGCATTTTTTAAAATAGTGTAACTAGTAGAAATCTAAAATAAAATATCAAATGAAATTAAGTTTAATTAAGTACGTATGCGTAGAAAAGAGTAAGAAAAAATTAAAAAGAGAGAAATCAAATTCCACACTATCTAGCAATCGTAGACAGCCACATACAAAAAAGGAAAAGTATTTTTCCATGGGTACGTCATAAAGCAACGACAAAATGAAGACATCACGATATTATGACTGAAGTGTAGGGCGCGGCTCGTCACCTCCTTGAGTCCTTTATAAAAGCCCGGTGAATAGATTTCGGAATTCTAGGCACAAACATTTTGCTAAAGCTAACAGTATGTTTGATCAAAGTATGAATGATCAAATGCCATTTGGTCAATAAACTCAAACATTTCGTTCTGCAGTCAGTCGGTCTTTACAATTTTTGATTTTCGTGAACACGGATAGAAATCGGTAAATGAATTAATGTCAGAACATGTTAAATCTTCAAAGAAACCAGTTACCTAATTGTTATAGAAATTAATTTGACTCATTTGGAGGGTACACGCAATAAACGACGGCAAAAAGACTGCTTTGTCAGTCTGGAACTCTGAAACACCGTGATATATTATGACTTAAAAATATTGAGTCCTGAACGTTCATTGGAGCATACAGTACTCGTTTACATGCGTCTTACATGTGCTCTTCTACCTGAATATTGGAATCAACAGAGGCGTAAAATTATTAGCATTGAAAACTATTTTATCTACATCGCGAATTATGTAATTTTTTTCGTTTAAAATTCAATTTACTAGCATAAATCCATGTTTTCGATGACAATAGAAAAACCTTAAACAGATTCTTTCCTTGAGTACAAACTGGAAGTGAAAATAGAAGAAGAAAAATGGCTTGCACCCTCATATTGCTATTCAGTGATGGTCTTATTGTTTGCGCAATCAAAGACACCGACAATTGACGCCAGTGAATAAACGAGAAAGCTTACTAGGCAATAGCCAAGCCTGTAGCCGACTCATATACACAACTCGCACCACTAATAATTTGAAAATATGCAATAAGTGATAAGAATAATTTGTTTTTGCACCTGCAACAACGAAGGCTTTGTTAGTAACAGCGCACGCCAGCAGCTTCCACGGGTTACAAGAGGATACGCAGTGTATCGACAATTGGACGAGTCTTTGCCCTATTTATTCCGGGTGAAATGACAATTTAGCTCCCAGGCAACACGTAGAGAGAGGAAAACGCAAGCATATTGTCGTACCAGCGGCTTCAGTGCGACGGAATGGCGGACAAAACAAGGCTCGTCTTGATCGCAGTTGATGACTGTGATCACAGCGAAAAAGCCTTCGACTGTAAGTAGTTTGCCTCGTTTAAACCGGCGTCTCTTGTCGCCATTGAAAATGACAATTGCAAACATTGTTTCCGTAGGCAATTTTATTCCTGTGGCGGTCAAAATAATTTTGTTCGTTTTCTTGCTAACTTTAGTGCGGTTCCCGCCTCACTGGCGAATTTATTTCATTTTAGTTATCTCATTAAACATAAAATCTCAAACGAGGGAAGAAATTTAAAATACAAAGCAACGGCACTTTTTGGAATAATTTTGTCGACGGAATTTTCCCGCGCGAGAAAATTATTAGCGCTAACTAGTAAGAATTCTTTCTTTCTTGCACCTAGTCGGAGGGAAGTTTCGATTTCTTCAATTCATTCACGAAACCATTTTCGACGGGGAAACGATTAAACGAAGTATTTACAGTATTTACACACTTGTAAAAATAGAAGGAAATTCATTTACCGTTAGTTATCATAAACGTAGAACAAAACATATACAAAACTCGTCTTTTTTAGTTTCTCTAGGGCGATTTAATAACTAGGTTTTTCAGTAGACAAATTGTATGTAAGTAGATAAATACAATATTTAAAATGCCTGATGAGGCTCACAGGAAGTCGGAGAGTATCTGAAAAACTATTTTTTGAAGTAAACTATATTTACATTTCCGAGCTTCAGTCGGGCGACGCATTTGAACACGTTTTAGTCGGTTTTGCGCTAAGCCAAAACACAAGATACACGAGTTCTATTACCGGAAAGGCTAAGGTAACTTTTTTTATCATGATAAAAGCAAAATTTTTGAATTGGGTTTTGCATTTATTATTTCTTGTTTACACAGAAACTGCTTCAATCCTACAATTAGACTTTTGCTCCAGCTGTTCTTACTATTCTGTGGACGTTAACTGCTGTTTCAAAATACATATTTTGGATTTCAGTAATTCGCTCTATTGTGTGAAAGATTATTGTATGACAATATGCCGACAACTTCTGCTGACAACTTTCGCGAAAATTGATTTTCCTTGTTTCATTGTGAATATTTGATAAGAATCGTGTAGGGTGTGTTGTGATATATTTTTTCTTATCTCACATTTGCAAGCCGGTGACAGCAACGTTTCCTCGTTTGCTCGAGAACTTTATTCTGAACAGTTTTTCAATTTGGTTTTACTTCTTTCCACTTAATCGTCGCATTTTGAGGAAAAATTCGACTTAAACGACTGCGAAAAACTACTATAAGGAAAAACATTCATATGTATCGCCCTAAAGCAATTATCAAGCACCTTGTGGCGACAATTCGGAAATCCAACTTGATGGTGATAAATAATTCATGAAGGTGACACTGAAACAGATCTCGTTTGTGTTTGTGGTTTGCATAATCATCACAGGCATTCAGATGTTATCGATTGTCGACTCCTTTTCTTTAAAAATCGGAGTGAAAAAAAAAAATATGAACAAAATTAGAGACAAAAAATCTGCATCTCGACTCTCGTTGTGGCTTGGACATTTCACAGTTCTTAGTCATTCTGTAATTACTATATCGCAAGAAAATGTTTGTTGCAAGATGCGAGATTTTTTAAGCACCTCGTCCAACATGCCTTAACCTTTCTTCCAGTATGTTCCCCCTCAATAGACCAATTTCGATATATTAAAATTCAGTCTAACACAATAGACCTCGTACTGAGGTCTATTGTTTTAGGCTAAATTTTAATATATCGAAATTGGTCTATCAAACGCCCTTCTTCCATTAGAGGGTGGGAGGTGAGGTGGTGTAATGGTTTGAACGCTGGTCTCCGAAGGGAGTGGTGCAGGCTCAAGTCCTGGCGTCATTTTGTTTGTTTTAGACAGGAAAGTATAAAGTATAAAAGGTGTACCAATGAATCGTTTTGGCAACCTGACAGAATTTTGGGGGTATCGCTGCATCGCATCCCATCCAGGGGTAGTAATAAAACTCTTAACAATACTCATTGAGTGCTACGCGTCAATAGAACTCTTTACAGTTGTCTGCTCGGTGACCTGGTCTCACTTGATAAAAACTTGTTTTTACTGATTTCGGTAGGGTATTTGAATCACGTGCACCACGCTGAAAACTCATTGATCGTACTGTACTGCCACGAGAAACTGGATCCTCCTGCTCTGTTGCGTAAGTAGTTTCTACTAACCTTACTACCGTGAGGATTGGTTTTATGTAAAACTTGGTGGGCGCATGCGCATCTACAAGGGAGGAATGGAGTGACTATCTCTCCCCTGGGAATAACATCTACTGAACGATCATTTCTCGTTGGTAACGCTTTGCATGGCTGCGTTTGAAAAAATCCCAAACAAAGCTTCGGCGAAACGAAATCTCATGATTATCCACTCCCACGTACATTCTTTTTTTTCTCATAATAATATTGTTTTTCTGGCTCAGGTTGAACATTTTTATTTTTCTGCTGATTCTAAGCTGAAAATACTCCTGTGAATATTATTAGTTTAAACCTGATATGGCACACATATAAACCTCTTGTAGGCTGCTACTGTCCCTTCTTCTGTTTCTTTTTCTGTTTTGTTTTGCCGTTTTTTTTTAAACGGTTTTAGTTAGAAAGATATAATTGTATTGTATTTTCGATAAAAGTCTCGATATTCTTACTAAATATGTTGTTGTTTTTATTTAAAAGGGTGTAGTAAAAAAACGTCAATGGAGACAACTTCCCTGGCTTCAAAAGTAAATCGGAAAAATGCAATTTTACGTCACCGAGTTACCGAGTTTGAAACCCGTTTTTATAACAGGCAGCGCTCACTCTGAAAGAAGCTGAATTAAAGAAAATCTCGCGAAGTGGACGGTTTTGGATTAACACTTGAACCTTGCTGAGAGCTCTTTTGCTTGATAAATTTGCAGATTCTGCGCATTCTGAGGAATGGAAACAAACATTAAAGGAACATGACCAGAAGAAGGATCGCGTGATAGAGAAGTACAAAGGCATATGTGAGGAAAAGAAGGTAGAAAGGACTTTTATCCTAAGCAAAATCTCTTTTTTGTCTTCACTCAGTGACCAAAAACTCGAAAGCGTACGCATACACACATCATGGCTGGCTGTATTTTATAACCCGGGCATAGCATATACTGCTGCTAAGAGAAGATGATATAAGAGAAGATTCTCCCATACATTAAATCTATTTATAGACAGCGCTTTTTTTGAAGAAAGATGCCTGATTGGAGCAACCTTTGTTGTTGTTATGCGTAGTAATGGCTCCTGTCATGCGTTATTGCAGATCGTGTGACAGTATGCGATAACTTTGCCCGTTCAGTTTTAGCGCGAGGGAAATGATACGCGAAATATCTGGATCCTGCCACGAGCTACGAGGTTATAAAGACGTAATTATATTCATTATAACTTATGGCTGGCAAATGGTCCTTCAAAAACCATGGATCTCGCAAAATTTTCGTTCAATTTCACGGGTCTCGCGGTTTCGTCGTTTAGCGCGGGTATGTGCATCTCGCAGTGTCTCGCGTTCTCAATTTTTTGAAAGGCTAAGAAAGTCTCGAAGTACCAATTTGTTTTCCTTTTTACAATGACATCTGAACGTCTAAGAATGCGAACGCCTTGAACTTAAGACACTTAAAACAAGAATCAGTCTTGTGTTTGAAGAACTCAAAATATCTCGGGCTCGCAAAGTAAGACGCTAATCTCGCCCGCCTTCTCGCAAAGTCTCGCATTTAATACTCTTCATCACCATTCGCAAAATTGTTATTACATTGGGAATGGTTATCATGGATAAACCATTCTTCACTTGTATTATATCTGTTCTTTTGTTACAGCTGAAAGCAAAAATCAAGGTAGAATTTGGAAAACCTGGCGAGACCATCCACAGAATAGCCGAGCAAGAGAAAGTAACTGTCATTGTGATGGGGGGTCGCGGGCTGTCAACATTGCGGCGCACACTGTTGGGCGGAGTGAGCGATTACGTGATCAAGCATAGCCAGATCCCAGTGATCTTTGTGCCCGGTCTGCACTGAGAAGTCTGGGAACAACTTTGTTTTGTGGGTTATTGGTATACCATTTCGAATTTCCACAATCAAACAATTATGTAACACATCGCTTTTAATTCTGGATATAATAAATGCATATTGTATTTCGCACCGTTTTTATTGTTGCGCTTTCATGAACGATTCGCTGAGTGGGGTAAAAAGTTTTTTTTTTAAAAACATGTAAGCAGGAGCCCACTCCTGGTAAAAGCTATCTTTTAATTGTATTACGTATGGGTTATTGACCAAGCGTGAGGTCAAGATGGCTGGATATTGGACAAGTTCGTTTTTTGCGTGTTTATGGAACGAGACGAAGTCGAGGTCTATAAACACGCAAAAAAAGAACGAGGCCAATATCCAGCCATCTTGACCGAAAAAGCTTGGTCAATAAAGGATTTATTATACGGGATAAAACACCATAACATGATAAATGTTCCTTGCGGGACATAACCCGTATCCCGAGCGGGCAAGATAGCTCCATCTTGCCCGCTCGGGTGGCCAATCACAGTGCGAGATTCGTATAATAATGGACAATACCACCGTCCTTAGATCGGCTCGGCTCGACCCAACCGAAAAAGTCTCCAAAAAGTCGATCCACCTTCCGAGGTGGTCCGACTGGTCCGACCGAAAATTGTCTGTTCCATTTGACCATTCCGATACATTCGCAATCCTAATATCTTTGCATGATGCGGTACTTTCCATGTTCAACATTCCGAAAAAAACTTCGCAAGGTAAGTGTATATTTTGGCTGTTTAAAGAGGATCTCAATGGGGTAGTGGCTTTTACGGTTAACGGTTAACATTTTGGCTTTTTTACGGCTAACGGTTAATTTTTTGGCTTTTTTACGGCTAACGGTTATTTTTTTTCCATTACGGTT